>Ga0194121_10002478_pt1 | contig 29319 bp, 23 predicted proteins | sample TA2MahCa50mmetaG_FD_148609 | JGI IMG/M metagenome (GOLD analysis project Ga0194121, IMG submission 148609) | Freshwater microbial communities from Lake Tanganyika, Tanzania - TA2015020 Mahale Deep Cast 50m | ecosystem: Environmental > Aquatic > Freshwater > Lake | place: Tanzania: Lake...
TTACCCTCACCACCATCACCACCACCATAATCATCATAATCTTCAAGCAACAACTCTTGGTAAGCAGAGTTAACTTCTTCTTCAATAACCTGAAGAAGAATCTCTATTTTTTTCTCGTTCAGTTTCTGCTTGTAATAATCTTTCTTTGCCACCATTTAAAGCCCATCCCTTCGGCCTACTAACCCAACTGGAGTCATGTAATCTACTTGGGTCAATCCATAGCTTAACACCTGTAATTAGTTCCCAGTATGCTATCACTTCTTTGTCCGTATCATTCAAAATCATTTTCTTTGTGCTGCGGTGACGCTTTGATAAACCAACAGCCTTTCTATATTGTCCCGGTATAGCTTGCAGGATTATTCGTTTCAATAAAAACCAATCGGTAACGTTGCCTTGAACATATGAAGCAACGTAATCAAGTTGTTCTTTAACGTAATCTGGCAATGACATAAACGATCAGTATATAGTTAGCTACTTGTATTTGTCATTTTTCATTTGTAGTTAGAATACTTAAGCTTTATTAACACAAGGTTAATCAATGGCTAAAAAAGAAAAGAGCTTTTATCAGCGGCTAACACGATTGTTTCGTAGTGGTCCAGCAATACGTAGAAAGATTCGTGGTCAAGATTATAAAAACTTCTATGACAATCAAGTAGTTCAAAACAACCTTGGCTACTATGGTGCCGCTGGATTTAAACGTGAAGCATCTCCGTTTTCTGTAATGGGTGCATACGGCATTCTAGATCGTATGAGCCGTTATGCTGAGTTTGCTTCCATGGAAGAAACAGCTGATATCGCAACAGCATTAAACGTTTATGCTGATGAATCTTGCGCCTCGGACGAAAACGGTAGAACTTTTCACATTTATAGCGATAACCCACAAGTTCAACGTGCATTAGAAGAACTTTTCTATGATGTAATGAATATTGAGTTTAATGCAAGACGTATGGTTCGTAACCTTGTAAAGAATGGTGACTACTTCATGTACATTGAAGTTGTACCAGATTACGGTGTAATCAACGTAGAACCTCTTCCAGTAAACGAAGTAGAACGTGAAGAAGGATTTGACAAGCACGATCCTTATGCCGTCAGGTTCCGTCTTATAACAAGAGGCGGCAAGTATCTTGAAAACTGGCAGATGCTTCACTTTCGTATCCTTGGTAACGATCTCTTTCTTCCATATGGTACAAGTTTTCTAGAGTCTGCACGCAGGCCATGGAGGCAGCTGTGTGTTGCAAAAGGCACACCAGTTTGGGTGAAAGAACATGGCCATCAAGCCATTGAAGATATTGTTCCCGGCGACACTGTTTATTGTTTTGACTCAGATTGTTCTCGTCTTGTTGAGACAAAGGTTAAGCATATAATGACTATGGGTACACAAGACGTAGTAACAGTGTCAACGAAACATAGATCGATCACTGTGACGCCCAATCACGGAATGTTGATCAAGGATAATGCAGGAGCAATATACAAGAAGAAGGCAGAAGAATTAACGAAAGAAGATAGTCTAATATTGCCAATCGTTGAAGATTGCTTGTTCGATATAGCTGATACTATACACGTTAAATCTGAACCCTATGCCTTTAAAGCTACAATGCCAATAAATTACGAACCAAAAGGAATATTGGCAAAACTATCGGCACTCGGAATCAATAAAGTTCATTTAAAGAACGCTCATTGGTTTTTACGTGGTCATAGAAAAATATCATATGAACTGCTAACTTTGTTGCGTAAAGGTTTTGAGATACCAGATTCATCTGTCCAAGCATTTTGGAGGCACTCAAACAAAAAGGCCATGTTTGCAACAACAAGGGATGGTGTAGGTTTTGATTATGTACCTAATGAAGACTTCATGCGGTTTCTGGGTTTTATGTACGGTGATGGTTGGGTGCATAAGAACATCATTGGCTTTGCTCTTGGTGTTTATGAATCGCAAAATCAGTATTATATCGATCTGGCCAATAAACTATTTCCGAATACCAAAGCGTACAGATGCCAAACTGGCATAAAAGGCTCTAGAGGTGGTTCTGTAAAAATCGATTCAACAGAAACAGCAGAGTTGTTGCGGGCCGCTGGATTTAAGACCGGATTTGCCAATAAGTTTATTCCTCCTTGGGTATTCCGTTGCCCCAGAAAGTTTAAACAGCAATTTATTAGAGGTTTGTTTGATGCAGATGGCTGTAAATCAACCGGTGTAATAACGTTTGCAAACAAGCAACTAATTACTGATTTGGAACAATTGTGTCATCAAGTTGGGATTCACACAGGAAGGATTCGTCATACTTGTAAAGAGGGAATCTACAACGATAAAAAAGCAAAGAAACCTGTTCATAGAAACAATGCATATAGCTTATGGTTAAACATTACCAACATTGACAAACCAAACAATCTTCTTTTTGAAAAATTAAGTTCCGTTACAAAAGCCGGAACGAGTATGACATATGATCTGGAAGTAGAGCATTCGGGTCATAATTTTATTGCAGCGTCGGTACCAGTTTCTAACACCATGATGGAGGACTCAATGCTGGTATATCGTCTTGTACGCTCTCCAGAACGCAGAGTGTTTTATGTAGACGTATCAGCAGTGCATCCCAATGACATTCCAAGCTATATGGAAGCTGTTAAAGAGTCTATGCGTGGAGCAAGTGTTATCGAACAACAAACAGGCCGTCAAGATTTCCGCTATAATCCTCTTGCTATTGATGAAGACTATTTCTTGCCAACCAGACCAAACAATCAAACCAAGATTGAATCATTGGCTGGAGGTCAGAACGCAACAGCTATCGAAGACGTAGAGTATATTCATAAAAAACTTATTGCTGCATTGATGGTACCAAAGGCTTATCTAACATACGACGAAGCTATTAGTTCTAAAGCAACTCTAGCACAAGAAGATATTCGTTTCTCCAGAACTGTAGGTCAGTTGCAAAAGATTCTTGTTGCTGAACTTAACAAGCTTGCAATGATTCATCTTTATGCACTTGGATTTTCTGGAGATGATTTGTTGAACTTTGATATCAAGTTTTCAAATCCATCAACTGTTGCAGTGCAACAAAAACTTGCTCTTATATCCAGCAAACTTGAGATTGCTGGCAAAGCTTTGGAGCTCTCAAAAGAAACAGGTTTGTTAAGTTTCAACTACATTCAAACTGAGATTCTTGGTTTGCGTCAAGAACAAATCAACATAATCAAACAAGAAGCTCGACAAGATCAAGTTGCTATGGCAGAGCTTAAAAAGATTGCAGAGAATCCACCGTTTGATAAAAGCATTGACAGCAACATTGATATCTTTGACAAAAGCAACTATGAAGTTCCTACTTCACCTTATGCGCCAGATAAAAAAGAACTTCGTAAGGTTGAGATTCAAAACCAAGAAGAAGAACAAGAATATCAGGCTAAACGAGCAAAAGAACGTGAAGAAAAGTCTGGGAACAATAGCGGAGCACCTATACGTTTTAGTCCAACACCCAACCTCGATAAGAGCTTTAGAAAATCTAGAAGAAGCAAGGCATTCACAGGAGACAGAGCTCTTGTTATGCCAGACTTTAAAAAGATGTTGGATATCACAAACAATCGTTATTCCAAAGATCCATTTGACACAGAATCAATTCGTAAGTTTGTGTTAGAAGAAGCCGAGATGGAAAAAGATCTTTTTGGTTCAAGCAATCGTTTGCCATTTGGTTTATCAAAAGAAATGCAAACATCACTTCGTAAACTAAACGAAGCTTTGTATTCAACAAGCGTGATTACAAACACTGAAGTTGTTAACAGTAACAAAGATGAAGTTAATGATGAACTATTCCTTATAGAAAAAGAGTTGAAAACAGAATAGTTGTTCTATTTATCAAACAGCTAGCGGCAAGCAGCTATCTAATATATCTGTAAGCAAGGTAAAAAATGCAAAAGCTAAAACACAACAAGAAACGAAATACTGGGTTGCTTTATGAATTCTTTGCACGTTATATCGGTAAAGCCATTTTAGAAGGCAGAGATTCCGATATAAGCAAAGCAAAAACGTTGCTTAAAAAACATTTCAACAAAGGAACAGACACCTATAAAGAGCTTAAGCTTTTTAAAGCATTGTCTGAAAGTAACGTTACCAATAGAGATCAAGCGTTGTATCTGATGAGCAGAGTTCGTGATTCAGTAAAACTTCAAAGTCAAGCAAGACTTGATCTAGAAAAAACAAGTTTGATTCATGAAGTTAATGCAAATCTAAACTCGGATCTTTTCTTCGAAGAAACAATCCCAGAATACAAAAAACTTGCAACCATTCAAGTGCTATTAAACACTTGGAGAGATGAAACACTTAAAGAAGCTGTTTCAGAAACCGTGCAACTTGAAGAACGTCTTGTTGAGTTTATGCTGGAGAAACGTATCTCCGCAGAACAAGCTAATGAAGCCGCTAAAATGACCAACGAAGATGTTGATCGTCTTGTTGTTAACATCATGACAGAAAAAGTTAACAAAAAGTATACCAACCTTAACTTAGAACAAAAAGACATTATTCGTTTGTTTGTGTTTAGCAAAGATGATCCAACAGCTAAAACTCAACTAGTAGAAAGTTTGGAAAAACTTAAGAAACGTTTTGTTGGAACTGTGGCTGCACACACACATGAGTTTTCTGGTGACAATGTTTTGTTAAACAAGCTAAATGAAATACGTGGTACACTTCAAAAAGACTACAACGATACTTCAGTTATTACTGAAGAACTTGTAACCTTCTATCTTGGCTTATCAAAACTAGAAGGAGAGGTTAAAGCAAAATGAGCGACAAAAAATTTCTTCTCAAAGAGTTTACAGCCTTTGAGTACAACGACGAAGATGCAAGCAAGTACGAAGAAGGTAAACCATTAATCCTAAATGGCATTCTTCAAAAAGCAAACACACTAAACCAAAACGGTCGTGTATATCCTCGTCACATTCTTGAACGTGAAATTCGTAACTACGAAAAACTTATTCGTGAGAACCGTGCATTTGGTGAACTAGATCATGCTAACGACCCAATCGTTAACATGAAAAATATCTCACACGTTATTCGTGAGATTTGGATGGAAGGCGAAGTAGTGTATGGAAAAGTAGAAATCCTACCAACTCCTTCTGGAAAGATTATCGAAGCTCTTATCACTCGTAAGTGTAAACCCGGTATCTCCAGCAGAGCATTAGGTTCCCTTCAAAGAGAAAACAATGTTAACGTTGTTCAAGATGACTTACAGATTATTTGTTGGGACTTCGTGAGTGAGCCAAGCACACCCGGAGCCTTTATGGCATTATCAGAAGCAAAGCTAATTGACACCGAAACAGCTCGAAAAGCCTTTAAAAAGAATGATTTTGTTGAAAGAGCAGCCAACGAAATCTTGGATTTGATAAAAAATAAGAGTCCAGAACACCCCTGAAACCACCCTGCGACTAATACAAAATCCCAAAGAGTACCAAATAAGAAGTAATATACCATGAAGATACAAAAAACAGAGTTCAAAACAATCGTTAAAGAATGCCTTAAAGAGTTGGTTGCTGAAGGTGCATTAGATCATATGGTTGGTGGACTGCTTGCTGAACGTTCAAACGTTTTACAGCAACAAGCTGTTATGCAAGATCCAAGAATAAAGATGGCTGCTGCTGGCAATCCTGTTATGGAACAAATATTTGCTGACACAGCTGTTACTTCACTTCCAATGCAACAACAAGGTATTATGCCCAATGGAATGACTCTTCCAGCTGGAATTAATCTTGCAATGCTTGGAGAAAATACAACACCTTCGTCTCCCTCTTTTGGTTATGTTCCACAAGGACGTAATCCTCTTCCCCCAAGAGATCCACAAGCCGTTGCTGCACTTCAACAACAATATTCACAACAACAGCAACAAAATCCTGCATCAACTTGGGCACGTTTAGCTTTTAACTCACCAATAAGCAATCGTCCCGGTGGTCCAAGAGGCACAAGTGAAGGTCATCTTCCCGGTGCTAAAAAAGGTAGTTTCGAATAATCTCTTCTAAAATATAACTTGGTCTATAATTATTCTTGTAGAAACAACTACAAGGAGAATAGATCATGCCAACAACAAGATACGAATCTACAGAAGCACCTACCGGAAGAAGAGTATACGGAGCAGGCACATTAGGCCAACGAGATTCTGCCGGTCTGGCTGCTGCATTCACACGCCCGCCGCTGCCGTCTGGAGTCTCTGACGCTCTGACCTACGCAATACAAAATATGGAAAACATTGGTACCGGTACTGGTGAAGAGCCTAACCTAATGTTTCCACAATATCGTAGAAACTTTGTTCCGGCTGGAGGAACCCTTACGCAAGAATATGTACTTGTCAGAGATAAAACCACTGTTACCCCCGCCGCCGGTACAGGTCTTGGAACAGCATACTCTCCAACTATTGCTTCTCCCGGTGAAGGCGAAGGCATAAACCCTGCCCGCCTTCGATTTGTTGCAGGTGCAGTAACAGCTGTATTGCTTGATGCAACAGACTCTAATGGTCCAAATCCACTATATAACCCAACTAACGAAGCTCACAAAACCAGAAGCGATGCAGGATCAATTGATAATACTGGTGGAGTGCGTAGATTCAAGCTTGGTATTGCTTCATCAACACAAACAACGCTAACAGAAAATAATAACCGTGGTCAGTTCCCCGGTCAACCAATTGGTCCTACACCACCAACAACCTGATAAATGTGCAAAAACCGGTTTGTGCGTATATATAAGATTAAGTAAGTTTTTAGGAGTTTAACGATATGTCAACACCCTTGTACCAAGAAGCACTTATTGAAGCAAAAAAGCTTCGTGAAGCAGCAGCATCAGAAGCAAAGAATGCAGTATTAGAAGCAGTTCAACCATTAATCAAACAAATGATTGATAAAGAAATCTCTGGGATTATCTTGGAACAAGAGGAACCACCTCCTGCACCCGAATCTTCTGCTGATGCACCTCCACCCGCTCCCCCAGTGCCATCACCAGATGCAGGATCAACAGGTCCAATTGACGCTGCTCCTGCAAGCGGTGCTGAAGTTAAGCCACCAATGCCGGGAATGACACCAGCAGTTTCTGCTGCTGCTCCACCTATTAAATCTCCCGGTACAGATGTTATCGGCAAGATCGATCTTGGCCCAGCTGGAGAACAACAAATCGTTATTCCTGTGGATGCTCTTTTCCAAAAAGAAACAACACCAGCATCAACAGGAACCGTAGAAACACCAACGGAAACAACTCCTGCTCCCGAAGCGGCACCTGCCCCAGAAGCATCTCCAGCTGTCCCAGCACCAGAAGCAGAAACAATGCCCCCACCAGATTCTCTTACAGAGATTTATCGTGCGGTACAAAAACTGTTGAGTGAACAAGCTGCTCCACCAGCTGCTCCTGCGGCTCCTATGCCACCAGCAGACCCAGCAGCTGCCGCAGCACCTCCCGCTGCTCCTATGCCACCAGCAGACCCAGCAGCTGCCGCAGCACCTCCCGCTGCTCCAACTCCTGCTGCACCCGCTGCAACTCCACCAGCAGCGCCTCCAGCCCCAGATGCCGCAGCTGCAACTCCACCAGCCGGTGATTTAAATGCTGCCGCTGGTGCTGCTCCTGCTGCTCCTGCTGCTCCTGCTGCTCCTGCTGCACCAACTCCTCCTGCAATGCCAGTAGCTGCTGATGCACCTCCACCAGCACCAACAGGCGCAGCAGCCCCACCTGTAACACCAGCTCCAGTAGCTGCGGGTACTCCCCAAACTGTTGCAGAATATAAGAACTTTAAAACAAGTTTAGACCGTACAGAAGGTTTGGTTGAAGCACTACGTAGCAAGACTAGTGAAAATGTAACGTTTCTAAAAGAAGCGTATGAAAAACAACTTTTTTCACTATACAACAACTTGCTTGGTTTAAAGGCAAAAAATGCAATATCCCCTAGACTATTTTCTTTCAATGAAGACAGATTGGGATTGCTATACGAAAATCTAAACGTAATCACTAGTTATAAGCAAAATCCACTAGCAAAGGGTAATAAAATGGCAAACAAGAATTCATTGAAAGATTTAGTTCGTGCGCTTTTTGAAGGCGCAGAAGGTTTTGAAGACGCAGTAGGCAAGGTTGATCCTGCTGGTGATTCAGAAGGCGGTTCAGCAGAACACGCTCACAAAGTTTCAGGTAACCCAAAGGGTGTTAAAGCAGAAGCAGAATCTGCTCCATTCCCAACCAAACAAAAGAAAGAATGGCCCGGTAAACCATCACCAGAATCTCTTCTTGAACAACTAGAAGAAGAAATTGGTGAGCTCATGGCAGAAATGGGTTCAGAAGAAGGTATGCAAGAAGAAGCAGAAGATGAAATTGTTCTTGAGCTAGCTGATGAAGAAGTAATGATGGAAGCCCGCAAGGCCCGTACTCGTCTCAAAGCTCTTCGTGAACAAGCCGAAGACAAACTTTCACTCACCATCGATCTAGATGGTGTTTCTGGTGAAAATGTCCAAAACGTCAACGTCTCACTTGATGGTGAAGAACTTGAAGTTGAAATGGACGAAGAAGGTTCAGAAGAAGATTCAGAAGATATGGAAATGTCTGGTGAAGAAGAAGACTCAGAAGATATGGAAATGTCTGGTGAAGAAGAAGACTCAGAAGATATGGAAATGTCTGGTGAAGAAGAAGATTCAGAAGGCTCAGAAGAAGCTCTTATGGAATCACGCAAACTTGTTCGCAAGGCTGTGAATGAAACCAAGACTCTTCGTGGTCAACTTCATGAAACTCAACTTCTCACCGCACGCTCATTGTATGTTAACAAGCTTTTCGTGAGGGACGAATTGACCGGGACACAAAAACGCAAAATCGTTGAGTATCTCGACAGTGCCAACACAATTGCAGAAGCAAAAGAAATCTATAACCGTATTGTTCGTGTACTAAACGCTGGAAAGAAAAACGGTGCAATGATTAAAGAATCTGCACAACGTCCAGCTCGTATGCTAACAGAAGGATTTGTAGAGCCAAGCTTCGATACTTCTCGCTGGCAAATCCTTGCTGGCATGAAGAGAAACGCAAAGTAAGTGCATAGTTAGAGATAAGTTACCATTTAGGTACTAGAAAAACAACGAATAAGGAGATATTCAAATGTCAAAAACACTAACCCTATCACAACTCGCTGAAGGTGTTCAACGCACAGCAGCAACCGCAGGCGATGAACGCATTGTCGGTAAATGGTCACGCACAGGTCTTCTAGAAGGTCTTTCAGCAGCAGGCAAGCAAAAAATGGCTCGCCTTCTTGAAAACCAAGCTGTAGAAGTTCTCAGGGGTGGCTCTTCAATGCTAAACGAAAGCCTTTCACTTTCAACAGGTGGTGCATCACTCACAACATCTAATCAAGTGGCTGGTTTCACCAACGTAGCATTCCCAATCGTTCGCCGTGTATTCGCTGGCCTCGTTGCCAACGAAATCGTAAGCGTTCAACCAATGAGCCTTCCATCAGGTCTACTCTTCTACTTAGACTACACCTACGGCTCATACGTCGGTGGTGACGCTGGTACAAGCGGTAACCAATATGCAGTTGGTTCTGATCCCGGTGCTGCAACATATGCTCGTGGCCAATCAATATACACCAACCCATCAGGTTCAGTAATCCGCACAAGCGGTTCACTAGCTGCTGGTGGTCAATACAACCTCATTGGCTCAGGTTATTCAAAGGTTCACGTACAAGGTCAACTCGCAACAGGCGTAGTTGCTCTTGGTGCATGGACCGGTGGAACAGCATGGCTCACAGGATCTTCAGTGTCAGCATCAGCAGGTTTCGTTGGTTACAACGCACGCTTCGCTGACTACGATCCAACACTTTCAACAGACGTTGAAAACAGCGTGCTCGACTACACCTTCCTAGTTGTTTCAGCTTCACAACTCACAACAGCAATTAATGGTGCAGATCTAACCTCAATTGAACAAATCGCAGTTACAGGTCTTGGTGCTTCTGGTTCAGCATTCACAGCACCACCACAAACTTACCAACAAGGCGAAGCAGTTCTCAACTTCCGTCGCTTCACCAAGCGTGGTAACTGGACCGATTCTGGCACAAGCTCAACATTTACACCAGATCCATTCAATGGTTCACACCTTCTCTTCGTAATGGGTCTTTCAAACACACAAACCGTTGGTTCAGTCGTGCTCGGTAGCGCAAACACACTTGTAACAGCTTCAGCACCTATCGCTGACAAACTCTCAATAGACTCAACAAACGGTTCAGCTCTCACAATCCCAAGCTTTGAATCAAACTTCGCAGTTGATTCAAGCCCACGTATTCCAGACGTAGACATCAAGATTGATTCAGTTGCAGTAACAGCAACAACCCGTAAGCTCCGTGCTCGCTGGTCACCAGAAATGGCTCAAGACCTCACAGCATTCTACTCAATGGACGTAGAAGCAGAGCTCACAAACATTCTCTCAGAGATGATCACTCTCGATATCGACCGTGAAATCCTTAACGACCTACTCACACAAGCTCAAGCAGCTAACTACTTCTGGAGCCGTGCCCCCGGTCGCTTCGTTAACAAGTACACAGGTACCGAAGTTGCTCGTACCAGTACCGTTTACCCCGGACCACAATTCACAGGCAATGTCCGTGAATGGTACGAAACACTTATCGAAACCATCACAGACGCAGCCAACGTCATCCACAAGAAGACTCTTCGTGGCTCAGGTAACTTCATCGTGTGCTCACCAGAAGTGGGTACCATTCTTGAAGCAACAGTTGCTTACCGTGCCAACTACAAGATCGACGGCGACGGCCAAGTTCGTGACAACATGAGCATTGGTGCAGAAGCTGTAGGTACAGTAAACGGTCGCTACTCAGTGTTCGTTGACCCATACTTCCCAGTAAACAAGATCCTTATCGGTCTTAAGGGTTCAACCTTCCTTGAAAGCGGTTATATCTACGCTCCATACGTACCACTCATCCTTACCCCCGTAATCTACGGACAAGAAGACTTCACTCCACGTAAGGGCATCATGACCCGCTACGGTAAGAAAATGGTACGTGCAGACTTCTACGCAACCGTGACATGCTTGGACATGAGCGTAATTTGATTTGCCTTATAAATAGGTAGTTCAAAGGAAAGGCAGGCTGAAAAGCCTGCCTTTTCGCATTTATACACTCTAAGAGAAATATAAACCCATATCCAAAAATGCCTTTGTGTGTTAGTATATATCAAGAGGTATATATGAAGTTTGTGTTTTTTGATAAAGGCAACGAAGGCGGGATTTATAAAATCATTAATATCGATAACGGCAGGATTTATATTGGATCAACCAGTAGATTCAAGACAAGAGCTTACAGTCATTCGAATAATTTAAAAGCAAACAGGCATCTAAACAAGTTCATGCAAAGCGACTTCAACAAAACAGGGGCAGATTCGTTTTTGTTTGAAGTTTTGGAAGTTGTGGTGGGGGACAAACAAGAAAGATTGGATCGTGAACAGTTTTATATTGATCAGTGGTATGACAACCAAAAAAACTGTTATAACTTGGCCAAAGAAGCTAAAGATACCCGTGGTGGAACTCGCAACAAAAAACAAATCGACCACACAACAGATGGTCGCTGTAAACCTTTTACAGAAGAACGTCTTGCTCAACATTCAGCTAAACTGAAAGAAACATGGCAAGACCCAGTATTAAAAGAATCTTCCAGACAAAACGCTATAAAACAGTGGAGTAAACATTCTGCAAACATAACTGTAACCAATAAAACTACAGGTGAGAAAGTTGTTATAGACGGTTCTATTAGGCAGTTTTGTTTGGACAAAGGATTGAGCTATAAAGCTTTTCATCAGCTTGTAAAAGGCAAGATAAAGAGTTCTGGAGGGTGGTTTATAGGAGAAACAGAGCCAGAGTATATTAGTCAAAAAGGTCAAGTTAGAAAGCCTTTAAGTAAAGAGCACAGGGAAAAGATAGCTGGTGGAAGATACATGGGCATAAAACTTGTTAACGAACAAGGTGCAGAGATTATTTTGGGTAACAATATCAAGCAACAATGTCGTGAGTTAGGTTTATGTTACTCTACACTTCTTAAAGTATTGAATGGTATATGTTATTCGGTTTCGGGTTATACTAGAGACTAAGTAAAAGGAAGGGGAGCCCTAAAAAGGCTCCCCTTCTGCTTTTGTACTATTTACATCTTGGAGATATACCAAGATGCTTACACGCCTTTATAAAGCCATTAAGGAAGCCGTTAAAGGTAAACCACTAAAGCTACGTTCACCTCGTTGGGATGACGTACGTAAAATCCATTTAAAATCGTTTCCAGCTTGTGCGGCTTGTGGTTCAGAAACGAATTTACAAGTTCATCATATAAAGCCGTTTCATTTATATCCAGAGCTTGAGCTTGACGAAGAAAATCTTATAACGTTATGTGAAACAAAAGCTCACAAGTGTCATTTTAAGATTGGTCATTTAAATAACTGGAGGAGGGAGAATCCAAATGTTGCAGAAGATGCTGTAGAATATAGCACTAAAAATCAGAATGCCTTGGAGAACATCCCCAAGGCACCCTAAAGGTAATTAGTTGTTATTGAGAAAGATTATTTCTTTTTGCTGACTGATTTTGTTACTTGTTCAGTTGTTGATGAGGTTTCTGTTGTTGTGCTTACTTCGACGGGTTTAGGTGATTCAGGTTTTTCTTCCTTGATTGTTTCCAGTGCCTTAGCTAGTTGGTTAACGGAAGAGTGCATACATTGTTCTTGCAGACGAGAAACTGTTTCTTGCAAAGAAACAACCTTGCCTTCAAGTTCGCAAAGTTTTTCAAGAATAGCTTCACTGTTTAAGCCTTCGATGCTCAAGTCACCTTTAATGCAGATTGATTGTTTGCCACCGGCACCTGCATATGTACCATTTAATACTGCTTTCATTTCATTTCACTCCTTTTGGTGTTAAGTATTGATTATATATATATATCAAGCCAGAATCATTGTTCAAAGCGATTGCTCAAGTTAGCTTAATCGAACTATTTAGAAAACAGGAGTGTTGTATGGTGTTAAATGAGGGTGGCAATATTTTTAAGGACAAGAAAACAGGAGAAGTTTTCACACAAAGAATCAACAGGGATGATGTTGAGCCAACTCTTCGTTGGTTGGAAGGCAATCTTGGTCTTGACCTTGTTAGTAACACTCTTGGAACCACGGGAAGAAAAGCAACAAGTGGTGACCTTGATATTGCAGTGGATGAAAGCTCAATATCAAAAGAAGAATTGATATCAAAGTTGTTGGGTATTGAGGGAACTACAAAAGACGACGTTAAAAAAGGTGGCATCAACGTACACTTTAAAACACCAATCAAGGGAGATAGTAGCAATGGATTTGTTCAAACAGACTTTATGTTTGGCAGTCCAGAGTGGTTAAAGTTTTCAATGCAAGGTGGTGTTGAACATTCTGAGTATTCTGGCAAACACAAACACGTTTTACTTGCAAGCATTGCGAAAGCAACAAAAACACCAGAATACCCAGAAGGTCTTAAGTGGTCACACACAGAAGGACTTGTTGATCGAGCATCAAACGATTCAATATCAAAGAATCCAGAGGAAGTCGCAAGTATTCTTTTAGGTAAAGGATTTAAAGGTTCTGATCTTTCAAACGTTGAAAGTATTGTAAATGCAATAAAAAATCGGAATAATTTTGATGAACTTGTTAGCAATGCAAATCAAACTTTTGCAACCAACAAATCTTTTGCTGCACCACCCATAACAAAACTATTAAAAGAAGCTTTAGAAACAAGAATACAACATCCAGAAGACATGATTTACTGGGAAGGTTCTGTAGGTGCTCAGAAGGCTGTAAACGGCTTATTAGAGCTTGCGGAGAACGCAACCAGCACAACTACTATCAAATGGGATGGATCGCCTGCAATCGTGTTTGGAGTGGATAAGGAAGGTAAATTTATTCTAACGGACAAAGGTGGATTTAGCGTTAAGAGTTACAAGGGAAGAACAGAATCTCCAGATGAACTTGAAAGTATGATTAAAGCTCGTGGAGAAAAAGCTGACAAAGATTATTCACAATTTGCTTTGGATATGAGAAACATATTTGTTCCATTCAAACAAGCACTTAAAAAAATCAACAAGCAACCCGATGAAGGAGTATTCTTTAAAGGTGATTTGCTTTATATGAGCAAACCAAAGATTGTTGGAAACGAGTTTGAGTTTAAGCCAAACGTTGTCACATACAAAGTTCCTGTTAAAACAGAGCTAGGTGACAAGATAAAACAAAGTAATGTTGGAATTGTTCTTCATGGAATCATGAGAGAGGATTCAAGCGGTAATGTTGTGGAAGAGTCTCTTGAAGAATTAACAAGCTACTTTAATGGCAGTTTGTCTTCTGGTGGTTTGCTTGCTGGAACAGTGTTAATCTTTTCTCCAGTGTTTGTTAATGAAACTCCAAAGTTTGAAATGGATATGGTTAAGCTTGCAGAAAAACTTCAATCAAAAGTTGAAGCTAGCACAGCAAAAATTGATTCAATATTTCAAGAACAAGTTTTAACAGCAAAAAAGATTAAAGATTTACCGGAAGTTCTTTACTCTTATGCAAATGCATCAGCAGGAAATTTTTCTTCAGTTTCTGTTGATGATTTTTCTAACTGGGCTAGCAGCAATCCAAAACTGTCAAAACAAAAAGTTAGCAACTTACTGGCTTATGTGAGTGAAAAATCAAGTAACTTCAAAGCACTGTTTGAGATTGTTAAAAGTATTGAAACATTGAAAAACAAAATTGTGTCACAGTTTGACCAGCAAAACACAGCTGTTAAATCTTTTATTGGAGATACTGCTGGTGGTGAAGGTTATGTTGCTAAAAGTTCTCATGGACTTTTCAAACTAGTCAGAAGAGGCGGTGGGTTTTCGGTAGCTCATGCTAAACAATATGTAAAAGAAGAAACAGTGAAAGAAAAACTAAAAATTGGATATTATCCGGGGTCTTTTAAGCCTTTTCATCGTGGACATTATGAAAGTATTTTGGCTACAAGAGAACTTGTTGATGAATTGAATGTTATTGCATCAGCAAGTGATAGAGTTCGTCCAAACGAGTTTCCATTAAGCGGTCAAGCATCAAAAGTGTATCTTGAAAAATACATCAAGCCAGCATTAGAAGCTCAAGGTATCAACCTTATTGTTTCTTCTGGTTCCCCAGTAACAGACGTTTATAAGTTAATAGAAGAGCAAACAAACAGCAACGCTTATGTTTACTTGTTTGCTGGACCAGATGATTTAGATAGATTTAGACCAGAAACCATAAAAAGAACCTTTCCAGAATTATCTGAAAAGGGAAGAATAAAGGTTGAACCAACAACTGTTATTATGGGTGGTGACGGCGGAGAGCGTATTTCTGGAACAGCTGCAAGACAGGCTTTAGAGAACGATGATTTTGGTGGTTTCAAAGCAATGCTTCCAAATGTTCCTGCTATTCAAAAAGACGCAAAAAAGATTATGGACATGTTTAAGCAAGCTGGTGAAAAACTTGCTGAAGAGCAAGCGGCAAAAGAAGCGGCTAAGAAAACAAAATCAGTTAAGAAAACTGCAAAAGAGTCTGTACTATATGAATGCATCATGTTGTTGTTAAAAGAGCATTTTATTTCGGAGAAGAAAAAGCGTAAGGGCAAAATTCATTTTCCACCTGAAATAGAAAAGATTATCAAAAAAGAACTTAAGCCACGTTATGGTGACAATGATGCTGCGATATACGGCACAGCAACAAAAATCATGAAAGTAATGAGTTTACAGAAAGTTTCGAAATAGTATATTACTTATAGGCATGGCTAATGTTGCCGAAGGAGAATGTATAATGAAGGTTACAGTAAAACAACTCAAGGCATTGATTCGTGAAGCTGCTGAAGAAGCAATGGACGAAATGAAGCAAGAAGATGTAGGTGTGGATGACATGGAAGAAGCTGCTCTTCATGAAGCCGTTACCAAGGCATTTCGTGCAGGTTATCAACGTGGTGTTAGAGCAGGTCGTAGACGCTGATCAAATAACGTGGTCGATAAGCAAAGGGCTTGCATTATGCAAGCCCTTTGTGTTTTTATCAAGGTGCTTTGATTATTCTGGAGCGAACTCTTAGATTGGTACCAAACTTTGATTTAAGATCTAGATCGTTGTTTAAGTTTACAACAGCTTCGACGTTTAAAGGGCTGTCATCAAAGAACTCGATATGAGGAATATTATGAGACAACATCGTATCCTTTATCCAGTTGCTTTTAAGTTCTGGTACTGATTTTTCAAGTGTTATAACAGGAATATCGATATCAAATGACCGTAAGAAGTTGGCAATGTTTTTATTTGCATTATGACCTCTTGCTGTTAGAATAACAGCTGGAGATGAGGAATCTTCTCTTAGTTTTCTTACAACATTGCGAAGTATATCAAATGTAAAGTCAATAATTTTTGGATTGATAACTTCCTCGAACTCACGATAATCGTACTTGTATTCTTTTTCTGGGTGTTTGCTAGCAACGTTTGTTTTAAACACGGCATACTCTGCCGGAGTGATTGGGTACTCCTCTTCAAGTTGTTTTCCAGAATCTTTATCGAACTCTGTTACCCAAACTCTTGAGTTTGTTTTTGCTAAAGTATCATCAAAATCGAACACACGTAACGTTCTCATTCCAGTGCGTGTTGACACAACCCCAAGTTCTTCAAAGATTATCGATTTGATAATATATTTTAACTCTTGTTTCATGATCTTATCTTCTTGTCACCAACGTTACAACTTCTTTGAGTGATGTTAGATGTTGCCATAATACTTATTTGTTATAATGTCAACTTTTTTAACGACACTTCATCCAACTTCTTTTGGTTTCTATGATAAATATCAGTTGTTTCAGCAAGACGCTGACAATATGGTTACCTTTGTTCTTAGATTTCTTGGTGAAGACGTTTTATCTGTTGAACTAACCAAACGTCAAATCTGGGATAACTTCGAGCAAGCTACCCGTGAGTTTAATGGCAAAATGATTGAATACCAAAACGTATCCAATCTTTCTAATCTACTTGGCTCTCCAACAGGCAGCATCGATGCCAACGGCAATCCTTCTATTAATGTTACAGATATGTACGTGCAACCAAACTTGGAGTATCTACTAACTCTAGCTGCACCATACGCAGGCGTTGTTGGTTATGCTCAAGACGAACAAACATATCTTGGTTATATCACAATGGTTAATACCAAACAAGAGTATGACCTTTATACAGATCTTGTTGACGAAGATGGTACTCCAGTATGGAACTTGCAACCAAGTGGTTCTGTGGGAAGTATGCAAGTTGTTGAAGTATTTCACAATGCACCCGTTCAATATGTGTTTAACTCAAACCTTGCTTCGAATTTTGTTGCAACAGGTCTTCCTGTCGAATCATATATTCCAGACACACGCTTTTATGTTCTTCCATTGTTTGAAGATGTGTTAAGAGCTGGAATGTTGGAAGCTGCTCAAAGAGTTCGTCGTTCACATTATAGCTACAAGATTTCTGGCCGTAGTATAAGAATATATCCAACACCAAACAGTCTTGTTCCCGGTTATAACAACCGTGTTTGGATTCGTGTTAGATTTACAAGACAACCTTTTCCAACTCTAGCAAACACTATTGTTAACAGTGGCTCCGCTTATTCTCCTGTTGGTTCTGGTTCTGCTGGAGCATATGAACAAGATAAAATCTATGGTGTTAACGGTCCATTTACCGCTCCCTTTGGTCCATTAAACTATAACAGCTTGAATATGTGGTGCAGAAACTGGATTGCTCAAATGACTTTAGCTCTTTGTACCATCCAGCTTGGACGTATCAGAAGCAAGTTTAAGAGTATGCCCATTCCCGGTGCTGATCTTACTCTTAACGGTGAGGATTTAGTTACTAGCGGCAAAGAAGACAAAGAAAAACTTATGACTTCTCTTAAGGAAACTTTGGACAACTTAACTTATGACAAGATTGCAGAACGTGAAGCAGCCAAAGCAGAAAACGCTGTAAAACAACTAGCGTTTATTCCAATGCCTCCTAAATACGCAATTTTTACAAGTTGACTTGTAAAACGTTACCTCCTTACTATATACTATTAGGAGAGGTAACATATGGAATACAAATACGATGGCCATTCACTTAAATCTGGAATCTATAAAATCACAAACAAGATAAATGGTAGGATTTATATTGGTTCTGCGAAACTTTTCAAGGTTCGTTGGAGTCAACATTCATCATCTCTTCGTAGTCAAAAACACAATAATAAGTTTCTTCAAGCTGATTTTAACAAGTGCGGAGAAGAAGCTTTTGTGTTTGAAGTTATTGAGGTTACAGAAGGTAAGAGTAAAGAAGAACGTTTGCTGATTGAAGAAGGCTATATCAAGCAGCATTACGATTCCGGTGATATGTGTTATAATCTTTGCAGCAAAGCTATCTCACGGGAAGGCTATCCAAGCAAAAACCCAGAAGAAACAAAACGCAAGATATCTGCGGCCACAAAAAAGAGGTGGCAAGACCCAGAGAAAGCAGCAAGTATACGCAACTCTATAAAGAGTGCGCTATCAGACCCAGAGACAGCCAAGCGTCATCAAGAGGGTCGCATTCGTTCATGGGAAAACAATGAAGAACGACGTGCCGCTGCTTCGCAACGTATGTCTGAGCGCATGACAAACAGTACCACAGAAACAGAAAAGATTATAGAAGCCTTAAAGGTATCTCAACCCAAAGGAAGAGACACTTTTAGGAAACGAATGAAAGAAGATACAAAGCTTCGACAAACTTATGTTGATATCGCAAAAAAGAAAGCTGAGAATCTAAACGAGAGATACAAGAATGATGCTGAGTATAAAGCGATGATGGATAAAAAGTCTATAGAGAACATCAAAGCATATAACGAAAAACAAGCACAAAGTATACCAGTCAAAGCTCCTTTGATATCACCAGATGGAAGAGTTTATTCAGATATTCGTAGTTTGAATGCGTTTGCCAAAGAGCATGGTTTAGATTCAAGTTCTCTTTACAAGCTTTATTCTGGTAAGTTAACCGAAGTAAAAGGTTGGAAGCTATTTATAGAATAGTGTAAAACGTTACCTCCTTACTTGTGTGCGAATTAAACCACAAACAAGCTATTTAAAGCAAAGGATAAGATGTTGTGAAAAAAGTATTAAGAGAATCACTTAAAACCATTATCAAACAAGTTTTGACAGAGATGAATTTGCAAGCAATGTTAAGTTTTGCTGGTTTTGATGAAAAAGTTAAAACACGAATGCTTAATGATATTGAAAACTTACGTGTCACAGACCCAGATGAATACAAAAAGCGTCAAGCTGAAATAAAGAAAGATGTTGCAACCATTCTGCTTGATCTTATGAGTAAAGAAAGTTCACCATCTGGAGAGATTCGCCCAGCTGCTCGTACACCAGCGCAAAGACGTGCAATCGGAAATTAATTCTTTGAATCTTATGCCTCTTGTAAAAAGCTTGTTTTTGTGAAATAGCCGTATATCTCTATTTAACAACATGACAACAATAGCAACACAACTAGCCACAAAACTTGTTAACGAAACTCCAAGCAACCTTTACCTTGATGTGGAACACATTGACAATGATTTAATTTTTATAACATATCGTTACAAAAACGAATCGCTTCAAAGCGTTAGTCTAACTGATGTAATGTATAGAGATACAACAAAGCCAACAAAGGTTGAAAAAATAAAAGGTGAGTTGATTGCAAGGTTGGCAACTTCGTCAGGGCAAGCAGATAAAGCAAAAGGTTCATGCAATGGTTCATATGTTGTTGAATATGTTGTTGTAGATCCTCCCGGTGGTGGCTGGGGCAGACTTCTTTATTACGTTGCAATGCACTTTGCTAAAGATAAAGGTTTGATAGCTGACAGAATCAAAAGTTCTGGTGATGCTGTTGCAACATGGAACAAGCTTTGGAATGATCCCGAGATTAACAAAACCAAGCAGCTTGACGATGTATACGATCCAAAAACACCTACAAGAAGTGATGATTGCAACTTGGCTTCTTCTGGTGTTTACAATGAAAAAGAAGATGACAAAAATCTTGAAAGAAAAGAATATTCAAGAGAATCTCATAAATGGAATCCTCTTCTTAGAGGCAAGAAGCCTGATGCAAACGAACAAGATGATGAAGAATACGACAAAGATCCTGTTGCGGCAAAGGAAAGAGCTGACAAGTATAAACTAGAAAAAGCTAGCAAAGTTAACTACACATACATTGCAGACTCAAAAGAAGCAATCAACATTCTAAGTAACGCTGGCAGAATAGCTTACGATGGTAAATTTCCACAAAAACCATCAGCAACTTTAGCTTCTGTTACTGCTCGTCCCGATGTTCCTAGACCACTAGAAGAAAACCATGTGTTTCTTTATGGCATCTTGTTTGGAGATTAAATAAACAAAGAAAAGGCGGGTAGCTATATTTCTAGGCTTTTTATCGGTTTAAGAGAAGTACAGTTCATAAACGACTTAACGAAGGAGTTTATAAAGGATGTTGCAGGTCAAACAATAAACTATTTTCCTGTGTCTTCCATTAAAAGTTCTGTTCACAAGATATACAACGAGTCTGTGCAAAAGATTTTTGAGAATCCTATATCGATTCCTGCTCTTGTAGGAATCCCAGAATACTCAAGCAAAACAACAAACTTTGGACCAGACATTGAAGCCAAGATCGAAGTGTTGGTTCAATACAAAGATTTACAAGACAAAGGTATTGTGTTAAGCGAAGGCGATTTCTTTTCTTATGATGATATCTTGTACGAGGTTCTTACTGTTGTGAATGCTGGCAAGAATATCTTTGGTTTGGCTGAATATAACACTGCATGGAAGATTACAGCACGCAGCGCAAGACTTAATCAAATCGACGTACCAAACCTTCCAAATCCAAGTCTTGCTCCAGAAGACATTCAAACTGTTTTTGAACAACAACGTGGTTTACCATTAACAGATGATGGCAAGCAAACAGGAGATGTTCGTGAGATGAGAGAGCGTCTTGGACACGACATGGCTCCTATTGCTCTTGGTACCGGTCAACGCAAAGTTGAACCAAACGTAGGAGAAGAAGGTGATTTTATTGAAGGTAAAACACCAAGCTTTAACAACGATCCATTGCCTGCTAAAAAAGGAATATATGATGAATGATGTTGTCTAGTTATACAGCATGACAACACGTTTTAATGTTCCTTATTTAGAAGGCAAAGAACAGCTAGATACTGGCTACGATCTTCAAAACAATGATCCTTCTACGTTTTATATACCTTCTTGTGGTATAGAAGATGTAGATGCAGCAATGCATTCATTGTTTGATAAAGATATTCCATTTCGAACATATCAAATCAACACAAGCTACGAAAAAGAAATCAATCTCAAGAAACCTTTTGTGATCTTAGCAACAGGTGAAAGATTCGCTCTTGCAAAGCGTTTAAAGCCTTTTAGAGACAGGAACGGAGTTCTGCTGCTCCCAGCTATATCAATCCGTAGAACGACGATTGAACAGGCTTCTGGTGACACTTTTGTTGGTGAGCTAACAATCAAACGTAGATTGGATGAATCTGATAAAGATTATCAGTCATTGATTAATCGATTGCTTTTAAAGAATGTACCAAATCCTCCAGACACCTTGAGAGGAAATAAAGGTGAAAACGAAAACGATCCATCTGTACGTGAAGGAATGCTGTTAGATGATAGAACAAAACGCTTAAGAGCCGATCACATATACGAGATTATTGCAATACCTTTTCCTCAGTTTTTTACGGTGACGTATGAAGTTGTGTTTTGGACCAACTATACACAACACATGAACTATATTTTGGAAACGATGTTGGCTAGCCAGATTGTTCCCGGCAAAGGTTTTTACTTAAAGTCTGAAAAAGGTTATTGGTTTTCTGCAACTGTTGACAGTGGATTAACAGCTCAAGATAACTTTGATGATATTACCGATCAAGAACGTTTGATTAAGTACAGTTGCAACATAAGTGTAAGAGGTTATTTGCTGGCACCAAACGCTCCCGGCCAAAGAGTTCCATTTAAGCGTTATCTTTCAAACGTCAACATATCATTTGAAACATATGTTGCTGAAGGAAACGTGCTGCAACAACCTGATATCGATAGATACAACGAAACCAAAAACGATTTTACAAAAGAAAATCCTTTTATTCTAACTGATATTGAGCAAGATCCAGCAACCAAACAAAAGCCAACCGATCAAGAAAAACTTGTTTTTGAGCGAACTTATCGTGATCCAAACAATCAAAACATCAAGCAAACAAAGTATGTAAAGCAGATGGCTAACAATCAAAAGCAAGGTGAGACTATATATACCGCTTCTGATCAACAAGCTTTGTTTGATTTCTTTGTTGACAATAAATGAACATAGGCAAACAGGTTTTCTGTATCTATTTATGCCGTAGAACTTTCACAACCGTAAAGTGAGGAAACATTATGCCAGAAATAGTATTAAAAGCACCGAACTACTTTGACCGTGAGTTTGATTTAACCGAACGCACTATTCCTGTAGGTGGTACTCCTACAACCGTTATTGGTGGCGCAGAAAAAGGTCCAGCCTTCGTACCTGTAACTCTTGGAAGTTACACTGACTTTGCAAACAAGTTTGGTAACGTAAATCCAAAATTTGCTGGAATGTATGGGGTAAAAGCATTTTTGGATGCAAAAGGAAGCGAACTTGCTTCAGTTAACTATATTCGTGTTCTTGGAGGCGGGGCTAACAGTAGCTCGGTCGATATATCAACAACAGAAACAGAAGGCACTGTAACAAATGCTGGTATGCGAGTTGTTGGCAATGGCACAACATTCGCTTCCGGGGCTCTTCAAGGCCGTGTACAATTTCTTGTCGGCAAACACTTTGTACAACCAAATGAAGTGTTTGGTATGCCAGACTTCACCAATAACTCTAGCTATACAGTTAGTGGTTTTACACCAGACAACGACACAGTAAATCTTGTTCGTGCGGTGTTGTTTACTACCCCAGACTCACGTTTCTTGGTATTAAGTGGCGCAGTAGACTCTGGTGGTGTTTATAGCAACACACTAGCTACTGCTGGTGGTGGTACAAACGAAGCTGCACAAGTAGGTACAGAAGGACCAATGGCTGGTCTATTCAAACTTGTTTTGTCATGTTCAGCAGGCTCTAGCTTTGCATCTGATGACAGCGTAGCTGGTCTTAAGATTTTCTCTGCTTCTTTAGATCCAACCTCAACACAATATGTTGGCAAAATCCTTAATACCAACCCAGAAGATTTTGCATCAAAGAAGCATCTTCTTTATCTAGATTGTTCTGTTGACTCAGAGGTTGCAACACTATCGTCAAGCAACTCTGTTGTAACAGTTGCAATTCTTTCTGGTTCAAGCAACACAAACAGTTTAAGTCACACCTTTGGTGAAGCATTTGGTTATTTCAACACACGCTACACCGCACCGAAAACACCATTCTTTATCTCGCAACCTTTTGGTGGAATTGAATATGATCTTTTCTACGTAGAAAGTCGTGACGATGGTGAATATGCTAACTCCAAATACAAGGTAAGCATTTCAAACCTACAAGCTTCGACTAATCCAGCTGTCAAGTATGGTTCATTTACACTCTCTATTAGAGCGTTTAACGATACCGATGCAGAACCACAAATCCTAGAACAGTTTAACAATCTTTCCCTTGATCCAAACAGTGCAAACTATGTGGTTAGAGCAATAGGTGATAAACGCACAAAGTTTAACTTTGATGAAATTGATTCAGATGACCGTGGTCTTATTATTCTTGGCAAGTATGGTAACCGCAGCAAATTTATTCGTGTTGTTCCAAGCTCACAACTAGAAAGCGATGAAGTGCCAGAACTAGCTCTTCCATTCGGTTTCCGTGGTCACAAAATGCTTCTTACCAACGTTGGTTTAACTGACCAAGTTGGTACAGTAGCACCAACTCTATCACGCATCACAGGTGTTTCTTCCAGTACTGTTGGTGGTGGCGCTCTTCTGTCAGGCTCTATTGTTCCTCCAGTGCCATTTCGTTTTACCATTACACGCAACCCACTTGCAAACACTGGTACAACCTTCGGTGCTCCCGGCACACAAACAGTGCTTGATGGCCGCCTATATTGGGGTGTTAAGTTCGAACGCAACAACAATAACGTTCTAAATACAAACGTTAATGCTGAGATTAATCCAATCGTTGAAAACTTTGCCAAATTTTCTGGTATTGAAAAACAAGAAGTACTAACCACAGGTTCCGCTTCTGACATTCTTAACGATAACAAGTTCTCTCTTGCAAGAGTTGCTTTGAATGTAACCTCAATGGCAACAGTTGCCTCAACAGATGTGCCAACTCTAATGAAGTCAGCTGCATATCTTCGTAATGCTGCAATCGATCCAGCAACATATGCTGCAACAAACTTTAGCAACCGTTTAACTTTTGCATCGCTATTAAACAGTGGCAGTGCAGTACAGTTCAACAACTTCTCAAACTATGCTAAGTTTACCACATTCATGCAAGGTGGCTGGGACGGCGTAAACATCTTCGACAAGCAAGCTGCTAGATTCGCTGACCAATCAACTTCTACCGAAGCTGGTACAAGTGGTATTTATGGTCTTGCAAATTCAAGTTATGTTTCTCCCGGCGCTCCAACAGCAACAAACTACACAGGTGTAGGTTCTGCAAATCAAAACGTTGTTGCATATCGTACAGCTCTTGATATTGCAACCAACCCAAACATTGCAAACAACAATATTCTTGTGGCTCCCGGCCAACGTGATCCACTAGTAACAAACTACGCTCTAGAGAAAAACCTAGCATACGGCTTGAGTTTCTATCTTTTGGATATTCAACCATATGACAAAGATAGCGTTCGTATTTTTGATGGTGAATCAAACAAGTTTATCTCTGTCGGTAAAACAACAAACGCATTCATTAATCGTTCACTAGATAACAATGCTGGAGCTGCTTACTTCCCAAATATCGTTATCGACGACACAGTAAACACTCGCCGTGTGCAACTCCCAGCTTCTATCGCTGCGGTTTCTGCACTAAGCTACAACGACCGTGTTAAGTTCCCATGGTTTGCTCCAGCAGGGTTTGATCGTGGTTCTCTAAACTTTGTGCTTCTAACATCTATTAGAATCAACCAAACAGATCGTAACACACTTTATGATGCCAACATTAACCCAATCGTGAAGTTCCCCGGTGCCAACTACGTGTTCTTCTCACAAAATACTCTGCAACAAGCTGAGAGTGCTTTGGAATCAATCAACGTTAAACGCATGGTTCTCGAAATCAAGCGTCAAATTGTTGCAATCGGCAATCGCTTGATCTTTGAACAAAACACTCCAGCACTTCGTACACGCTTCGTTACAGAATCTTCTTTGGTACTTGCAACTGTTCAACTTCAACAAGGTATCGAACAGTTTGCAATAATCTGTGATGATCGCAATAACTCACCAGAAGATGTAAATAGCAACCGTATGAATGCTCAAATCAGAGTGCTTCCAACAAGAGCAATTGAATATGTTGTTATGGACTTCGTTGTTCTACCCAGTGGAACAGGGATTTTGTGACATTTTAATCCTTAATCGAATATAAAAGTATATTTGCTGAACAAAAAAACTGCTGCTGAAAGGTAGCAGTTTTTTTTTATTCTTCTATTTATCGATAACGTTTGATATACGGAGATAAAACATGGCACTACTAAGCCCCGGCACAGAAGCAAGAGAATTTGATATCAGTCAACCAAAAACAGTGTCACCTTCTGGTGTACCTGCAATGGTGATTTCAACAACTGTGAAAGGACCAGCATTTGTACCTACCATGGTTACAACACTATCACAATATGTGTCTGTATTTGGTGGAGTAAATGACAACACACCACTAGGAAATCTTTCTGCAAGGGAATGGTTTGGTAACACAGGCGTACCACTCATGCAAGTAAGAGCTCTTGGTGTCGGACAAGGTTTAGAACGAAATGCTAACGGAACCGTGACAGATGCAGGGTTTGTTGCTGGTGCTCAACAACCTGTGGAAGCTAGCGGTGGAGGATTAGGTAATAACCCATATGCAAACGCAACCGGCGTAACTGGTTCCGTGTATATGCTTGGTTGCTTTATGAGCGAATCAGTAGGATCAACATATCTTTCTGATGCTGGGTTGCAAGTAAGTACAACAGCTGTACCAATCATTCGTGGTGTTTTGTTTGCTCCATCGGGTGTTGTTCTTCGTTTATCTTCAGCAGCTGCTCCTTCTGCCGCACCAGCTTCAAGTTTTGCTGCAACAGAATCAAGTTTCTCTGGTGCGTTTACTGGTTCAGTTGAACTAGCTTCTGGACAACAAAGCTTTGTAGTACTTCTTAACGGTCACAAGGGAACAGATATACGCTATCCAAACGTAATCACAGCAAGTTTCGATCCACAAGCTGTTAACTATTTCTACAGTGTATTCAATACCGATCCACTTAAAACACAAGAAGCCGGACACTTGCTGTATGCAAACTTTGATGTTTATTCTGCTCTTGCAGTACCAACCGGTTCTGGTGTAATCGTAGCTGCTTCTGGTTCTGCATACGGAACAAAACAAAACATTGCGTTCCTTGTTCCTTCTTCTGGTTCAAATGCAACTCACACATCAAATGTCGGTTCAAGCATTACACCAAACTTTGAAGGCTTCGAAGATCGATATGGTCATTCGTTCTCTCCTTGGGTTATCTCTCAAGGATTTGGTGGAGTACCACAAAACTTGTTCAAGTTCTATCATCTTTCAGATGGTGAAGCAAGCAATGGTGATGTAAAAATCACTATAATCAATATTCAACCAGGAACAGGAACACAACCATATGGTGTGTTTACAGTGCTCGTTAAAGCAATGAATGCGTTGGATAGTGATGGTGCTTTGGAAGCCTTTACAAACTGCTCGCTCGATCCAACGTCACCAAACTATATTGCAAGAAAAATCGGTAACACAAACACCTTCTTTAACTTTGACACAGATGTTGCTTCACAAAAAGTAACAACTGATGGATCATATACAAACAACTCACGTTATGTTCGTGTTGAAGTGGCTGATGCAGTTGATGCAGGTGAAATCGATCCATCAGCAATCCCATTCGGTTTTCGTGGACCGCAACATCTTGTAACCCAAGGTTCAAGCTCGCTCTACAACATCAAACAAGGCGATTTACTAGCCCCAGCTTATCCATATTACTCAAGTCTTGCTGGTGGTTCTGGTGGTGGAGTACCTCTTTATAATGCATCACAACCACCTGTTCCAATGCGTTTAAACCTTAAGAAACTTGCAGCTTCTTCTGGTGTTGATACAAATCTTTGCTGGGGCGTGCAGTTCCAAAACGTAACAAGCGTTAGCGATCCAAACGGTAGCTCAATCTTCAACCCAAGCTTGCTTGGATACAGCAGATATTTTCCAAACCTTACTGGTTCAACAAATGTACAACCAGCAGTATTCGATAATGCTGGAGCAGCAACAACCACAGCAAACGGCATCATTGACTCCGATCTTTTCAACAAAAACCTTTTCTCTCTAGAAAAAGTTAAGATTGTCACGGGTTCTGGTGATCGTCCAAACACAAGTGCAACAGCACTACTAAGCTGGAGTTATGTGCGTGGTGGTGGTATCGCAGCTGACGAAGCAACAAAAACAAGAGCGTTGTCAGTTAATGACCTTGTAGAAAATGCTGCTTTGCAAAAACTTGCCAAGTTTAGCTTTTATCTAGAACGTGGGTTTGATGGTACCAGAATCTTTAACTCAGATGCACGTTACCTTACAAATGCCGCTGTATCACAAGAAATCACACAAACAACTCGTGGCCTAACAAATGGTCCAACAGTTAAAAGCTATATAAAAGCAATCGACATTATCTCTGATGTAAATGATGTAAGCATTCAACTTCTAACAATCCCCGGTGTTCGTGTTCGTTACGTAACAGATACAGCAATCAACGCTGTAGAAAACGATAGATTTGACTGTTTCTATATCATGGACCCAGAACAATATGATGTAAATGGTACATCTATCACAGGTTCATATGAATCTGTTAACGTTTCACAAACAGCACAAGCTTTCGTTGATCGTGCAGTTAATAGCAGCTTTGCAGCAACTTACTTTCCAGATGTAAACATCGTTGGACCAAGTGGAGTCGTTTATGAAAAGATGCCACCTTCTGTTGCAGTTCTTGGTGCATATGCTAAAAACGATACAGTTGGTCAACCATTCAACGCCCCAGCAGGCTTTACAAGAGGCACACTATTAAATGTAACAGACTTTGCCGTTGCTCTCAATCAAGCCAACTCTGACACCCTTTATGTGGCAAGACTGAACCTTCTACTTTCTAAACAAGGTGTTGGTCCAGTTGTGTGGGGCCAAAAAACTCTACTCAACAAAGACAGTTTGCTTAACAGAGTTAACGTAAGAAGACTCTTGATCGCAATCCGTCGTGATGTACGTCAAGTAGCAACACGCTTCTTGTTTGAACCAGCACAGCAATCAACACTTGCCGCATTCAATGCTGCGGTTCAACCTATCATGGCACGTTACCAAGCTGCGGGCGGCGTAGAAAAATACAAGGTTGTTATTGATGCAACAACTACAACACAAGCAGATCTGGATAACAAAACTCTTCGTGGCAAAATTTTTCTAATCCCAACCACATCCCTAGAGTTCTTCACAATCGATTTCTTTGTAACCAATAGAGATAGTTTTGTCGGGTAAAAAATACTACCTCCTCATTACTAAAAACAATAAAGTTTCATATTTACTAGATAAGCAAACTAGGAGTTAACTAAAATGGCACAAACACTATCAGTCACAGAAATGCTTCCGGCCAAGTTTACACCAATGATGAAACGTCAGTTCGTCTTCGCTATCGAAGGCATTGACGCATTCTTGGTAAAAACAGCCGCAAGACCAGAAATCACCACCGAAGAAGTAACAATCAACTGGATTAACAGCACACGATACGTTGCCGGTAAAACAACTTTCGGTACTCTTGCTGTAACACTACACGATCCAATCGCTCCATCCGGCGCACAACAAGTCATGGAATGGGTTCGCCTTTGCTTTGAATCAGTCTCAGGTCGTGCTGGTTATCCAGACTTCTATAAACGTGACATTCAACTCAAAATGCTTGATCCAGTAGGTACAGTTATTCAACTCTGGGATATCAAAGGAGCTTTCTGCACAACAGCAGGCTTCGGTGACCTCTCTTACGATAGCACCGCAGATATGGCAGAAATCTCACTCACTATTCGCTTCGATAACTGTGTCATGCAGTACTGACGGTTAACTTCGACAACTGCGTATAGAAAACACAGTTATCAGTTTACAAAGTTAGAAACA
>Ga0194121_10002480_pt1 | contig 29290 bp, 20 predicted proteins | sample TA2MahCa50mmetaG_FD_148609 | JGI IMG/M metagenome (GOLD analysis project Ga0194121, IMG submission 148609) | Freshwater microbial communities from Lake Tanganyika, Tanzania - TA2015020 Mahale Deep Cast 50m | ecosystem: Environmental > Aquatic > Freshwater > Lake | place: Tanzania: Lake...
CAATCGATGATCACCAAAGCATCTTAGCATAGGAATCGGTCGGTATTCGGAATCCGAAAGGCTTGTTTGACCCGCCACAAATTGGCGAGAATGGGCCTTCCATGAACAAAGCGGTCGAATTGCCAAGCCATCACGGTCAAGGTTTTCATGAAGGATGCCCAAGAGATTCAGGTTGAAACTTAATGCGCGAATTCGATCACTTTCCTTGAAGCGAAGATGACCTATTCCCAAGATATCGAGGGGATTACCGGATAACACCGCCCACATCACCAGGGAAGGCACCATGTCTGGAAAATCAGTAGCACGAATTCGCCAAATCCCTTGTTCCTTGGAGGCTATCGAATGGCCTGCCCCTAACCTCTCGATGGCTTCCGTAGTTCGAATAATCTTATTAAGACCATGGGTTTCCCAAATTAAACTGCATTCTGCCGGATCGATGCAACAAGTCGTTTGAGGGGCCAGCAAAGGCAACAAATCCATGATTATTCGATCTGCCTGTACGCTTTCGCTGTTTAAAAAACAAATTTTCAAACGATGGCATAGAGGAATCACGGACTGCCGCCATATCCAAAAAGAAACTGCACTCCAATCGCCTTCCACTTGATTGAGCGCCACACTAGCGCCAAAATCCCTACGAGTTATCGCTCCGACCGAAAGAATCGATTCACCTTGACTTGAAACAACGCGTGATTGAAAATGACCAGCGGGAAGGTAGCGGATTGAATCGCCATTCCATTCCATATCATAACCCGCGCTTATCATTTCCTTAATAGTTAATTCCAAATAAGGCCTAGAAGATACTTGATGGGAGGGCCAAGAGATAACCCAAGGGGCAGGTTCTTTCGAGGTACTTTCATCGTGCAACAAAGGAGCTACCAAAACCATGGCTGAAATGAATTGGGAACTCATATCAGCATCAAGAACTAAATCTTTTTTCGATAGCAATGATGAACGAATCCGTAATGGCGGGAATCCGTCCCTTTCGAGGTATTCAATTTTAGCACCGCAGGTTAACAAAGCACCGACTAAATCGCCAATTGGTCGTTTATGGGCCCTTCCAGAACCTTTTAAAATTCCCTCGCAACCTTGGGCTACCAAAAAAGCTAAACCAAATCTCATGACTGTTCCAGCTTCACCGGCTTCCCAAACAAAGTCTTCCGCTGCATGCTGCCCTGTTTGACGCTTGGATTCGTACGATTGCACCAAAGACCAGGCATCCTTAACATCTTGGGGCCAAGTGGAATCCAATAGGATAGATTGACCAGCTTTGCCTTGTATCGCTTGAATAAATATTCTCCGAATAAGCTCACTTTTAGATGGTGGCATCGTCAAAGACACTTTAGTTGGAAGCCTTGTTTGACGACCTTGATAAGTCAATACGCTAGGGTAGAGCATCGCTCGTGAATAGGGTTGAAATAAAACCTGTCTATATTAAAGGATTAGACGACCAAATTTTATACAAGTCCATCACCTTGTCGTTCGGAATTTGAACACCGGTTTGACCCAGCCCTACCTTTGCAGGAAGAGCCCATGTTAATTTTCCTGAGCGAGTTTTCTTGTCCTGTAACATAAAATTCCAAATCGTCTTCCAATCCGGAAGATTGGTAAACAAACCCGTCATTGGGCTCAAGGTTTGGATAGCACCCCTGCCCCTAGGTGTATCATTCGTAGGGATGTCGATAAGTTCCGTAGAATGGCGCAAAAGTCCGCTGTACGGAGCAAAAGCACGCAATATTTCAAGAATACGCAAGGCTTCATCTTCCGCAATAAGATTGCTGTGGGAGGCCAATTGCAATTCGAACAGCATGCCCAGCCAAACGGCCTGTCCATGGCTGTAATGTGGCGATGAGGATTCAAGGGCATGGGCCAGGGTATGCCCATAATTAAGCAAACACCGCAAATTGCGCTCATTGGGGTCCTGCTGAACAATTCGAATTTTGACTTGCAAAGCACATTCAATGAGGTCTTGGGTAGGAAGAGGCAGCAACCCTATAGGCACCTGACCTTTTTCGTGTTGGCTACTCCAAAAAGCCTGAATCTCTTGGAACAGGCCAGAATCTCCGATAATGGCGTGTTTCAGTATTTCGGCCCAACCATCAAAGCGCTGCCGTTCATTCAAAGATTGCAACATGGCTTGGTCGTAAATCCAATGGACGGGCCAATGATAAACGCCAACACTGTTCTTCACGCCGCCAAAATTGATGGCTGTTTTACCTCCCCATGCAGCATCCACCATAGCCAATAGGGTAGTCGGCACCGAAACCCAACGAATTCCTCTTTTGAAAAGGGAAGCAGCCAACCCACCAACATCGCTTAATGCCCCCCCTCCTACTACGACCAAAACAGATTGCTGATCGGCATGGTGCTTCAATAGAAATTCAAGGATGGAGGACAACGAAGTCCAAGATTTGGCCGCTTCGCCGGAATTCACGATGCAAAGCGGACCATCCATAACACAAATCAAGGGCCGTGCAAAGGCCTCCGTGTTTTCGTCCGCCAAATACAAACACTTGACTGGACGAATCTTGGCGATCCAATCCGTCCAATCGTCTACGGCGTTTTTGCTGAATCGGAACGGTACACCTCCAATTGGCGACGTATACTCTCCTGATGCATGAGTTGCAACCATTTAAAAAGAAATGAGGAATCCAAGCCCATCGAATGACCGGCTGATGTTCGGGTATTCAAAATTTGTTCCCAACGACGAGGCTGAAGGATAGGCAAATCAAAATCTTTCTTGATTTCACCCAAACGGTGGCTGAGCTGCAATCTTCGACTAAGTAGATCCAATAATTCATGATCCAAATGATCTACCTCCTGCCTTAGTTCACTTAAACCACTAAGTTCCGAAGGGTCGTGTAGATCATTTTTGCGCAGTTTCAAACCGTTCAATGTACGTACAAGTTGGTCCGGGGTGAGTTGCTGATCCGGGTCGGACCAAGCATGCGATGGATTGTGATGAACCTCAAACATCCAGCCATCATAACACAAATCCAGGGCTATTTGAGCAAATTCCGGAACCAAGCGAGCATCACCGGTAATATGACTAGGATCGCAATACATGGGAAGATCCGGCCTGCGGCGACGCAATTCAATAGGAATCTCCCACTGAGGCATATTCCGGTAGGGGCTTGGCTCAAATGGAGAAAATCCACGATGCACCAAAGCCAGATCATGAAGACCTAAGACTTCAAGCCTTTCTACTGCTCCCAACCAAAGTTCCAAATCCGGATTGATTGGATTCTTGATCATAACAGGCAGCGGAGAACTCGCCAAAACTTTGCCAAGCTCATCCACCAAAAAAGGATTTACCGTGGTTCTTGCTCCGATCCAAACCACATCCACCTCGAATTTCAATGCCGCTTCTGCCTGCGCAGGCTGGGCAACTTCCACAGCCAAGAGTAGATTTCTCTCTCTGGTCATCTCACGAACCCAACGCAACCCTTCTACCCCCACGCCCTCAAATCGATTAGGCCGAGTACGAGGTTTCCAAATACCTGCCCGAATAAGGTCAGGCCCCAAGGGAACGAGTCCGTTCAGAGTTAAATCAAATTGTGCAGGCGTTTCCGCTGAACAGGGCCCGGCAATTAGGAAAGGTTTAGAGGCCCCAGAGGCCGATGGAATTGCTTTGCGCAATAAAGAACCCTTAGAAACCTCAAAGGCAGCTGGCTGTTCAAGGGGTGAAACGAAATCAGGATTCATTGGAAGTCGCAAAAAACAATCAAAAGGGGATTGAAGTTGACTTAAATGATGCTCAAGGCAAGGTTGGTTTAGCAAAGAAACAACTGACTCGGCCAAAGGTTATACATGGCTACTTTTGAGGCTGTGCCTCTTGACCATTCGCCCCCGGACCGATCACCAGCCTACCGTAGGCTGACTAACCAAGTCCTACAACGTAAACTCTCGCTTTTCGGGATCATGAATCAAGCCAAAATCGTTCAAATTCTGGGATTCCTGGCTGAATGGGCTATGAGGTTACGGTTGCCCGTTAAGGGAATCATCCGCGCAACCGTGTTCCGAGAATTTTGTGGAGGAGAATCCCTGCAAAAGTCCTTGCCGAGAATTTCGGAACTCCACAGCCTAGGCATTGGGAGCATACCGGATTATTCGGTAGAAGGCCTGAAAAGTGAAGAGCTAATGGATGATACCCTGTTGAAGTTGCAGGACGCCCTTGCCTTTACCGCAAACCATGAACAAACTCCCCTCTTCGTTTTTAAAGTCACAGGCTTGGTTCATGTGAATTTACTGGAAGGGTTTGGATGCAATACCTTAACAGACCCCCATCAGTTGCAATCGTATCAACGAGGTGTGGAGAGGGTTCACTCCTTGCTTCGCATGGCAGCCGAACTCCAGTGCCCTATCATGATCGATGCCGAAGAAAGCTGGATTCAGGACCCCATCGATCAAATTGCTTTGGAAGCCTCCGTTGAATTTAACCAATCTAAGGCCATTGTGGTCCAGACCTTGCAGATGTATCGGCATGATCGCATAAATTATTTGCGGTATTGCATGGAGCATGCCGCAGAAAATAGCTATGTCCCAGCCTTCAAGGTGGTACGCGGTGCCTATATGGAAAAAGAAAGGGAAAGAGCCTCTCTGATGGGTTACCATGACCCCATTCAGCCCGATAAAGCCTCCACGGACCGCGATACTCATTTGGCCATCGAAATATTGTTGCAACACACAACAGCTTTCATATGCCTGGGAACGCACAACCGTTGGAGCTGTGTGTTGGCCACAGAATTAATGGCTAAATTCAATATTCCAAAATCAAGCAATCGGGTGATTTTTGCGCAGTTATTGGGTATGAGTGATTCTCTGTCGGTGGAATTGGCCGATGCAGGATACAAGGTGGCCAAATACCTTCCTTTTGGTCCGGTAAATAAGGTACTACCTTATTTACTCCGAAGAGCCGGGGAGAATTCATCAGCTGCTGGAGAAATATCAAGGGAATATGCCCTACTGCTTGCAGAGAAAAATCACCGACGCAAATCGGCTAGCGTTGAAGGTCAAACCAGTTCCGCCGCCTAATCAACCGTAAATCCTGAAGCATCTGCCCCTTGGCGTTGATAGTGAAGGTATACGATTGGTAGGTGCCGAAGGGGACTAGGTTAAGACTCATTTCCCAACAATGCAAATCCCTGTAAATGTTAATCACCGTAGGAGTGAGCTTCCGCGTCACCAAGTCGAGTCCGGAGTTGTATGCGATTTTCCATAAGCGAGTCAAAGAGAGATCTCCATTGAAGGTCAGAGACTGCACCCATTGTTGGTTGGGAGGGTTAAGCGCCTGGTAGGTTAAATTATAATTGAAATTCAGCCGATAAGGGACATTCCAATCGATAAACATTCGGTAGCCGTAATGCTGAAAATCATCCCAAACCGAAGAATCACCGCGATCCCATAACACTGGTGGCATGCCCATTCGGTTGGATGCGGCGCTACCGGATGCAGCGCCACCCCATCCCCCACTTACCGTAAAGTTGACTTGGGAAAGAGACACCGGCCTCCACCACTTTTCGGAAGCTACCCACCTGTTAATCAGACGACGATCAGCACCTCTTTGGTACACATCCCAAATACCAGAAAACAATAAACTGAAACGATCCCCAAATTGGGTTCGCCCTCCCCACTGAATGGAAGACATTTTCAAAGAATCGGCAATAAAATTATATGTTCCCCCAAAACGAAAAGAATCGAAGATTTTGCGCCGCACAAGGACCTCCCCGCTGTCGCTTTGGGACCTAGTCTTGAACTCAAGGTTGTTATCAATACTCCAACTCAGGAAAGTTGAACCACCTACCCCGGCCACCCCGTATCCGAAACCAGCATAAGGGCTGTAGGTCCGTGTGTTACCTTGGCTGTCGACCTTGACGGTGCGATAAAAGCCAAATCGGGCAGCACTAAAGTCAGGTCTCCACCCAAGGGATACTTGGGGGTTAAACACATGACGAATTGCAGCAACTGGACCCTTGGCAAATTGTACCAACCCAAACAATCGCGTATTCATCAGCATACTGAATTGATAATCGTAGTTCCGGAAAAAACCACGTTCCGTATCCGATATCGCCTTGCCCAACACAGAGTCGTAGGTGAGAACCGCTCGGCGATTGCTCCAACGTTCCTGATATGCAAAACCGGGTGTGATTTGCACAAAATTTCCCAACCGGAATGAAGAGGTAGAGAACGGCAAATTATGTTGCATACCGGCATCCAAGGCCTGAATGGCGGTAGCAGGACTGAAAAGGGAATCTGCGATATTCAAAGAAGAACGCAAGTTGGATTGGTAGGTGAAGCCTATTTTTTCGAACCATTTCTCGGCACCCATCGCGATTCGTTTTCGAAAAGGTTGCACCCTGGCAATATTCAAGTTCCCCTCCGGAAAATTAAGCTGCAAACGCCTGGTCTGGGTATTTTGAGAGTGCCTTGCAGCCAAATTAAGCTGGATAGGATTCCCTGGAAATGATCGGCTGTAGGAAACCGATGAATTCAATTGGTTGTTCAGAAAATCCGTTGTTGAGGGTGTATTATTTCTTAGAAAATTGCTAGTACCAGCCTGAACAGAAGCTGAAAATCTCCGGTATGGATGGGCTCTAGCATCTTGGTTGTGTTGCCATAAAATCATAAAGTCCCTCTGACGGCTGAAGTCCTTAGCTTTGGGGTCCCCATATTGAAGGTTGCTCAAATTCAAATTCAGACGACCGGATGATCGGTATCTTTTGTTGTAACCCAAAGTAGGATTGACCCTCCAACCACCGTAGGCATACACATCGCCTCGCAGACTGAGATCCATGGTAGGACTCAGAGGCCAGTAATACCCCCCGTTGCGAAGAAAAAATCCAAACTGGGGAGAATTTCCGTACTCTGGGAATAAAATACCGGCTTTCTGTCCACGCATAAGGGGGATCACCGCGAAGGGTAACCCAATGGGCAAGGGGATATCCAAGGCAACGAGGCGGGACGGCCCGGTGATGATTCGTTTTTCTGGGATAAACTTGGCTTTGCCTAATTGCAGATAAAAATGAGGGTGACGAGTATCCGAACACGTGGTAAACAAAGTATTGCGAACATACATATCGCCCTCCGAAACCCTTTGGACTTTGCGACCAATTACATAAGCCTCTCCTTCACGGGTGACTAGCTCGGTGATTTTTCCGCGCCTGGCCACCAAATCATATTCCATGGAATCTGCAACAAAACTCTGAGACCCATCCACGAAGCGAGGCGTATCCACCATTCGTCCCAAGCTATCCGAGACCGGTAATGCTTTGAGGGACCTGGTTCGCCAATTCTGGTAGGCCCTTCCGCTTTGCAACTCCATGGAACCGAAGCGAATTTTGACCTTGCCCATCAACTGTGCCTTGTTAGAACTAAAATCCACCAAAAGTGAATCTGCTGCCTCGTAATCCACCGTTTCCTCGGGCTCGTCTTTGGATTTGACACGTAGACTATCGTTGTAAGAAAACGATGCGGCCGCCAAACCCTGCATGGCGCATCCTAGAACTAAGAAAAATAGAAGACCTAGAAAGCGGGTTGACCGAAAGTCAATCAAACGAACCAAGTCGTGAATCCTCCCTGTTTCCATAACTTTGCTAAGCAAAGTGGTCAGAACCCAATGGCTTACCCTCATCGAACCCCAAATCTACTTCAACGCTTGCCTTGGACCTCATGGTTCAGGGGAATCGCATTAGTAAGCCTATTTTGGGGCATGATATGCCCCAACTTAGGGGTAAAGGCCTATACCTTGCATCGAATCGTCTTGGACGCCGGACACGGGGGGCACGATAGCGGTTGCAAAGGCAAAGGTTCTCTCGAAAAGGTGGTTACCTTGGAAATCGCCAGAAAAGTTGCCGACCAATTGCGTCGTCGCATCCCCGGGCTCCAAGTTCATTTAACCCGCAATGAAGATAAATTCATAGAGCTTCACGAAAGGGCTGGGATAGCCAACCGCCTTAATGCGGATCTTTTTGTATCCATCCACTGCAACAGCGGAGGAGACAAAGCCCACGGAACGGAGACCTTTACTCAAGGACTGCATGTCACCGACGCTAATTTGAATGTAGCCAAAAGAGAAAACTCCGCAGTCCTTATGGAAAGCAATTACCTGGAGCGCTACGACGGCTTCAACCCCAACGACCCCACGGCACATATCATTTTTGAACTATTCCAAAGCACCTACCGATCCCAAAGCCTAGAGTTAGCAAGACTCATTGAACAGAAATTTATTCAGCATACCGGACGACATAGTCGAGGGGTCAAGCAAGCAGGCTTCTTAGTGCTCTACCGAACTACCATGCCTGCCGTACTTATCGAAACAGGGTTTCTGACCCATCAAGAAGAAGAGCAATTTATGCGCTCCGAGCAAGGTCAGAATAAACTCTCCTTATCTATCGCTGAAGCCATTGAGCAATTCCACTTTAAGAATAATCCTTAATTAAGAAAACCACCTTAGCAATTTCATACCATGCGCAATTTTCCCAAGGAAGTTTGGATAGGCCTTTTTGCAACGATGGCATTGACCTTGCTGTTTATCGGGATTAATTTCCTGAAAGGCGACGACATTTTTACAGGCCGCAACACATACTATTCGCTTTTGGAGGATGTTAAGGGCCTCAAGGCTGCGGCACCCGTGCTTTTCAAAGGCATCAAGGCCGGTACCGTCAAAGAGGTTGAACTGCTTCCTGAGCGCAATACGGTGCTGGTAACTGTTGAGGTGTCCAAGAGGGTTAGCCTTCCGCTAGGCACTCGTTTCAGATTAGTTAGCACCGATTTATTCGATACCAAAGCATTGCAAATCGAGATTGGGCAGGATGCTACTCGAGCTTACCAACACCGTGACACCCTCCCTGCCGAAATTGCACCGAGCCTCCTCGAAAATCTGGTCGGCGACCTTACCCCGCTCAAAGAAAAAGTCGAAATCAGCCTATCCAACCTCAACCGCATCTTGGAGGCCATTGAAGAAGCCAAAATCCGACATAGCCTTGCTCAGTTGGACGAAGGGAGTACCAACCTCAATGAACTTATTCGAGACAGCCGTGCTCCCGTTCAGAAAACCCTGAACGATCTTCAAAGGCTTTCGGAAGAACTGCGACAAGACCAGCCTCTTCTCAAAGCCTCCATTCAGAATTTCAAATCATTCTCGGATTCCTTATCGCATCTGCAACTCAAACAAACCGTAAACCAGGCTGAATTGGCCCTTGCTTCCACAAGGCAGCTCATGGACCGCATTCAAAGCGATCAAGGCACCTTGGGCAAGTTAATGAAAGACAGCTCCTTGTATTACAACCTTCAACAAAGCACCCAGTCGCTGAACTTGTTGCTAACCGACTTGCGACAAAATCCTAAAAGGTACGTACAGGTATCTGTCTTTGGTCGCAAGGACAAAGAACCCCCCAAAAACAAAGACCCCAAGACCAAACCCTAGGCGCTCGGGAGAGTCGATCACCTGACCACGACCCTTCTGCTTACACGAGAACCTGTCGGGGAAACGGCCTCCAGGATATAGGTGCCCGGGTACGCATTCAAATCTATTAGGTTCTCTCCCTCGTGACCTTCATATTTTCCCATGACCCTGCCGCTTAAGTCAGTTAGGATCAAATCAGCAGGCAAATTCAGAACCACACATACGATCCCAGTACTTGGATTGGGATAAGGATTGAAATTCATGAAGTTTACCTCTTCAAAACCCACTCCAAGAGTCGTCAACCTGGCAATCGATGAATTGGTTCCCTTGAGGATAGCATTCGAGGGATCCAGGGTAACATTGGCCACCTGACGAGGTATGCGGATACGCTGCAGACCCAAAGCGGGCTCAACTTGAATCAAGGAAGGTGCCTGACCCGGACCCGAGGTGATCAGGCCAAGAGGTAATTTGTTACGAAATACAGGAGTTGCTGTGGGAGCGGTTACAGTCTGGCTCATTTGAAGCCACAATACCGAATCAAGCCAATTCCATTGAATAGTGTAAGTAGGGTGCCCTTCCCCATACACCCAATCCTGGAAAAAATTTTGCAGGGGTACAGCGGTTCTCTGCTCCATTATTTGGCGGAATTCATCCGTGGTGGATACCGAATGCCTTTTGGTATTCAAGTATTCGCGTACAGCTGGGAAAAACAAGGAATCATCCCCGATTTCATTGCGAAGCATATGCAAGACGGCAGCTCCTTTCTTGTAAGTGAGGGGTGACGAAAAAATGCGGCTCACATTGTTCACTCCCGATGCCGGAACATAGACAGATCCCGTCGTTGCTGAACGCGCGGAATTGTGGGAATTGCTCATCCAATCATTGGCGGAGGTCTGGGAAATCACATACTGACGATGCAAATACTCGCAATACGACGCCCAGCCTTCGTTCAGCCAAATATCATTCCAGTTTGCACAGGTGACCATATCCCCAAACCACTGGTGCGCCAATTCATGCGAAATCAAATCCATACCAAAACTCCCCATCGTGCTCATGGTCTGATGTTCCATCCCACCTCCCAAAGGGGCCATCATGTGACCGTATTTTTCAGTATAGAAAGGGTACAGAATGAATAAATCTGAAAAATTTTCGATCATCGCCCCTGTACTATTCAGGGCATTGCGATTGAAATTAAGGCAAGAAGTCCCGGAGGAATTGTTTGCGTTATAAATCCAGTGTTGGATCAGCACAGAATCATTCACCAACGCCGTGGGGTGAGCCCAACTCAAATGCTCAGTGTAATCGGTGACCGAAAAGGCCATCAAATAGAAAGCCATGGGAATACGGCTTCTCCATTTGTATTTGAAGCGATTGTTGGTTAAGGTATCAACCCCGATAAGCAAACCCGTCGAGGCCACCTTGTTAGGAGATACAGAGGTTCCATCAAAGAAAACAGAGTCAATCTTGTCCCAAAGATCTTGTTTGCAAGGAAACCAATCTGGGGCCGAAAAGGGCTCCGATAAGGTCCAGGTAACATTGACACCCCAAGTCTGCGATACGTCAGAGCTCACCCCGCTAAAGAAACCAGCGCTTGGGGGCGTCCCCTGGTAAAAAACTCTGCAGGTCACCTGCATTCCTGCATCCAGATTGCTAAGCAAAGGTACACGAACCACATCATTCAACCTGGACAAGGCGGTGGGCAGATACCGAGTACCGTTGATTTGAACCGAATCGATGTTCATGAAACTCCTCAGCTCAAACCAAAACGTGTCCATAACAGGCGAGGTCACGGTCGAACGAAACATAACATCCCCTGCAATAGCCGTGGAGGTGTTGGTCAACGCCAAGTTGAAGTGGTAATGATGGATATCGTAAGTATCGCTACCTCGATTCATGACCGATGCTCTGAGACTGAGCCGATTTCGAAGTTCTATCCCGGTCCTGGCCCCTTTGAGCGTGGCGCAATCATGCCCTTCGGTTTCAACATTAGACCGCGATTCACCCAAACTCACCGAAGATACTGCAAGGGATCTTTCGGAAACAAAAGACAAGGCGGTCAACCAAAGGGCGGCAAAAATTCGAATCTGGATCGAATGGAGAGGAAACAACTTAGGATGCATAGGATAAAAATAAGAGATTAAAAGTGAACTACGAAGTAACAAGCCAATCGCCCAAATGTTGAGTTTGACTTAACTTAGAAAAGTATCCACCCAATGCGAGGAGCTCTGCATGGGTTCCTTCTTCCACGATACGGCCATCTTTCATTACCAAAATTCGATGGGCAAAGCGCAATGTGGATATACGATGGGCAATTAGCAACGCGTTACGCCCTTGGACAAAGGCTTGGATCCCCTTTTGGACCTGGGACTCGGTAGCGGAATCCACCGAAGCAGTGGCCTCGTCCAGAATCAGAAGGTCAGGCTGTCGAACGAGAGCGCGAATCAAGGCCACCAATTGCCTTTGACCGGCCGAAAGCCCCGATCCCCTTTCGCCTACAGGGGTCATCAATCCTTGGGGTAGGGACTCTGCAAAATCAAGCAGGTTAAACTCCTTCACGCGTTTTTCAACAATTTCCATAGTGATTGTGGAATCATGGAGAATGATGTTATCCAAAACTGTTCCGCTGAAGAAAATAACCTCCTGAGGCACGTAGATAACACGATGACGCAGTTGATGAAGAGGCATTTCAGAATGAAGTACGTTATCTAACAGAATTATACCGGAACTTGGTTCATAAAACCTTACCAAAAGCTGCGCCAAGGTGGATTTACCGCTGCCGCTGCTCCCGACGACCGCCCATACCTCTCCAGGTTTCATATGAAGCCGAATATCATGCAGAACCTCAATGCCTGGATGGTAAGAAAAATTTAAATCATGAATTTTAAGGTCAATCCCCATGGATGAGCAGGTGGTATCTCCCGCTAACCCTATAGAACTCTTTTCAATTTTAAAGGGCTTTACCTCCTGAATATTTTCTGCCTTACCATTTTCCTGAATGAAATTATTTTCTACAGGCCATGCCTTCATATCGATCAATTGAAAGACTCTGGATGAGGCAATAATACCCATCTGAAGAGAATTAAATTTATCCGCGAGCAATCGCAATGGCCTGAATAGTTGATTGATATAAACCAGAAAGGCCACTAAAATCCCTATGGACAATCCACCTTCCTGCACCCTCAAGGCCCCGTACCACACCATCAAACCCATGGCCAACACCGTGAGTACCTCAACCACCGGAAAATAAACTGAATAATACCACACTCCATCCAGATGAGCGCGGGCCAGTTGTTCATTTTCCTTGCGGAAATCATTTTTCTCGGCCTCTTCTCGGTGAAAGAGTGGAATAAGCTGCAAGTTACTAAGTCGCTCTTGGAGAAATGCGTTCAAAGATGAAGTGCGCGAGCGAACTTCCGTGAATGACCCATGAACTTTCTCCTTGAACCACCAGGTTATCCATAACAACAAAGGCATAACCAACAAACTCACTAACGTAAGACGCACATCCGTGTAGAACATCACCGAAAGAATCACAATCAGTTGCAAAACATCTCCGACCATAGTCAAAAACCCCTGGGCAAACAATTCCGCGATGGCCTCCAAATCGTTAATCACCCGACTCCCCAAGGCGCCCACCGACCTCGATTCATAAAAACTTGGACGATAGCGGTTTAAGTGTTCAAAAAGTTTCCGACGGAGATCCTTGACCACCGACTGCCCCAATTGAACACTCCAATAACCAAAGAGGTAACGCAGACCAGATTCCGCAAGAAGCAAGGCCAAAATAATCCAGCCGTATTGAGCCAACTGGTCCAAATCCTTATGGGTCATGGGTCCGTCCACGGCTTCTTGAATCAGCCAAGGCCGTATCGGCGCCGTTCCTGCAAGCACGATGGCCAAGACAAAGGTTCCTGACAGTAAGAATCCATAAGGTTTCATCTCGCCAAACAACCTCCCTAGAGACTTCAAAGTCCCGGCAGCAGAGGTTTGGGCTTCCCCGACAGTAATCTTCACGATAATTTTTTAACAATACCTTCCGGATACTCCACGCAAACCAAACTCAAGCCGTGAGCTGGTGCCGAAGTCCCTGCATCTGCTCGGGTTCCTCCATCCAACAGGTCATTGATTTGTTCGTAGGAGCGGTATCCCCTTCCTACTTCGATCAAAGTGCCCACCATGGCCCTCACCATATTGCGCAAAAAACGATTGGCCCTAACCTCAAAGACCGCGCTTTGGTCCTCGCTGACCGTCCATTGCGCATGGGTGAGATTGCAAACATCATGATACTGACCTCCTCCTGTCTTTGCAAAACAGCCAAAATCACGGTTGCCCGACAAAAAAGCCGAGGCCTTATGCACCGAATCCCAATCAGGACAGGAGGTTATCTGCCAAGAATAGCGCGCACGAAACGGATCCTTGGACCAATGAATCCGGTATTGGTACGTCCTAAACAAAGCCGAATAACGGGCGTGTAAATCGGCAGAGACCTGAAAAACACGATGAATAACAATATCGTTGGGTAGCATTCGATTTAGGATTCTTACACCCTCTTCCATGGGGCCTCGTAACAAGGTATGAACATCTTCCATGGCATCCCAGTGAGCATAAAATTCCAAAGCATGAACCCCCGTATCCGTACGACCCTGCCCGGTTAAGAATACCGGTTGCCCCATAAATTGCGATAAAGCACTTTCAAGAACTTCCTGCACCGTCAGGGCATTGGGTTGCCGTTGCCAACCATGATAAGCTGTCCCATCGTAAGCCAATTGAACGAAATAACGATTCATGAAGTACCGGCAATCGAGAATAAATCCCGGATATTCGAGTTGACTGGATGAATAGTCATTGGAAGAATTCCATCAAGAAGACGGCGCGCTACGCAAAGCCTCGATAACGAGAGCTGCACCCTGACCCACCCCCACACACATGGTCGCCAATCCATACGATTTCTTGCCCGGATATCGATGAAGAGCATGCAGCAAAGTTGTGGTGATTCGCGCTCCTGAGCAACCCAAGGGATGACCCAACGCTATGGCACCACCATGAACATTGATGTCTTCCAGCGACAAGCCTAATTCGCGCTGACAAGCCAGAGCCTGGGAGGCAAAAGCCTCGTTCAATTCAATCAAGCCCAGGTCGTTCCCTTGGAGTCCAGCTCGATCCAATGCCTTACGGACCGCAGGTACAGGGCCTATTCCCATATGGGCTGGGTCCACCCCCGCCACCGCCATAGAAACCACACGGCCCATAGGTTGAAGTTGATACCGCTTGACTGCTGAACCGCTGGCCAAAAGCAAAAGGGCAGCTCCGTCGTTAATTCCCGAAGAATTACCAGCAGTCACCGACCCCCCTTCTCGAAATACAGGCTTTAATTGGGCGAGTTTGGCCCTATCCCCCAAACGAGGATGCTCGTCTGCTTGCACCCATTGAATTTGACCATCGGCACCAGGGGCAGGGGTCGCTATTCTTTCCCGATCAAGGGCTCCAGCAGCATGGGCCGCCGCATACTTTTCCTGGGAGGAATGCGCGAAATCATCCTGATCTTCTCGACTCACTTGGTATTTTTCCGCCACATTTTCGGCCGTTTCACCCATGCTGTAGGGGTGATGCAAACCCATCCAGCGGGGATTGGTGAATCTCCATCCCATGGTGGTATCGAAAACCTCCGGCTGACGACTAAAGGCCTGGTCCGGCTTGGCCATGACCCATGGGGCCCTGCTCATGCTCTCCACCCCACCTGCCAAATAAAAATCTCCATGACCCATGGCCAAAGCTCTCGTAGCATCCATGATGGCCTGAAGCCCGCTGGCGCAAAGGCGGTTGACGGTTACACCAGCCACGGAAACTGGCAAACCGGCTAGCAAAGCGCTCATTCTGGCCACATTACGGTTGTCCTCGCCGGCTTGATTAGCCGCCCCGAGTACCACCTCCTCAATCTGCTGAGGATCGAGATCAGAATGTCGTTCCAACATAGCACGAATCAAATGAGCCGCCATATCATCAGGCCTTAACCGAGATAATGCCCCGGCGTATTTCCCGATTGGGGTCCGCAGGGCATCTAAAATGTAGACATCTTCCATGACACAAAACTGCGAACAATTCCCCTCAAAACACCTAAACACCATAAGAATCGGACAAATTGACACACTGGGTGTCCGATGGTACTTCTGGCACAACCTTTGAACACCGAGGCATAAAAACCATATTCTATGACTCAGCAATCGACCAAAAAGGGCAATATTTCGGTCCATACCGAGAACATTTTTCCCCTCATCAAAAAATCGCTGTATTCCAATCAGGAGATTTTCTTGCGAGAACTGGTCAGCAACGGAGTAGATGCCTGCCAAAAACTTTCAGCCCTCGCCTCCATGGGGGAGATTCAAGGCGAAATTGGGGAAATGCAGGTCCAAGTTACCTTGGACAAGGATGCCAAAACCATCAAAATTTCAGACAATGGGTTGGGCCTAACCGAAGAGGAAATTGAGAAGTACATCACGCAAGTTGCTTTTTCCGGAGCCACCGATTTCATTGAAAAATACAAAGACAAATCTGACCTCAATCAGATCATTGGTGCATTCGGACTAGGATTTTATTCCGCTTTCATGGTGGCCGACAAGGTGGACATCAATACATGGAGTTACAAAGAGGGCTCAACCCCTGCCCGCTGGTCCTGTGATGGATCTATAGAATACGAAATTGGCAGCGGGGAGCGTTCCGAACGGGGCACCGATATTATCCTTCATATTTCGGAGGACGCCGCAGAATACCTCGATGAATGGCGATTGAAAGAAATTCTGCGTAAATACGGGAAGTTTCTACCGGTGAAAGTGATGTTTGGCGACGAACATATCAATGCCACCAGCCCCCTGTGGACGCGCAAACCGGCCGATCTTAACGATGAAGATTACCAAAATTTCTACAACGATTTGTATCCGATGGCCGAAAAGCCTTTGTTTTGGATACATCTCAATGTCGACTACCCCTTCAACCTGACCGGTATTCTTTATTTCCCCAAATTGAAAGCGGATTTTGAACCTGCCAAAAACAAAATCCAACTCTATAGCCGTCAGGTCTTTATCACCGACTCCGTCGAGGATGTCGTTCCGGATTATTTGCGACTCCTCCACGGCGTCATTGACTCTCCGGATATCCCGCTCAACGTATCCAGGTCCTTTCTTCAGACCGATTCCAACGTCAAGAAAATCAATGCGCATATCTCCAAAAAGGTCGCAGACAAACTTGCCGATATCGCCAAAAATCAAGAGGATTCCTTCCGTGAAAAATGGGATCAACTGGAGCTTTTTGTGAAATATGGCATGATCTCGGATGAGAAATTTTATGATCGTGCCAAGGGTTTTTGTTTGTACAAAGATGCGGATCAGCAGCTCCGGAACTGGGAGGATACCGCGGCCCTCTTGGAAGCCAATCACCGCAACAAGGATGGTCAACTGGTCGCCCTGTACACCAACCAAACCAGTACACAGCATCATTTGATCGAAGGCGCACGCAAACGCAGCCTGATAGTTCTTCAAATGGGTAGTGTTATTGATGCGCATTTCATCGGTGCCTTGGAAAGTAAATTGGAGAAGACTACCTTCAAAAGAATTGACTCGGACACCTTGGATAAATTGGTGGACAAAGGCGAATCCAAAATCTCCTTGCTCAACGAAGAACAGGAAAAGCAAGCGGTGGAATGGGTTAGCGATTGGGTTAAGGCCAAAGAAGAATTCAAAGTCAAAGCGGAGGCTATGTCCGCCGATGATCCTCCAATCACCCTTACCCGATCAGAATTCATGCGCCGCATGAACGAGATGGCCGCCACAGGAGGGTCCCCTTTCTTCGGAGGGCCTATGAAAGAAACCATCGATATGGTCATCAATACCTCGCACCCCTTGGTCCAGAAGATGGTTGAAACGCAAGACGCTGAACCACGGCAGGCCCTGGGTCAACAACTCATTGACCTGGCCCTTCTCTCCCAGGGTATGCTTCAAGGGGCGGACCTATCCGCTTTCATCGATCGAAATCTGCACAACGCCGGGCACTAAAGAGGCCTTTCGTTGACAGGATTGTTCATAAAAACAGAAGGTGACCTTTGGTGACGAAGGGTGGTGAATTTTAGTTTTGAGTCTCCCTTTTTTCAATTCTCGTGGACCAACTGGACCATGCAGGATTAGTTCAAGCCCTTGCTTTTTGACTTTCGCCCATGTCCGCATTAACTCCGGTCCGTACCGCTCTAATATCCGTTTACTCCAAGGATGGGCTTGAACCCCTGGCCAAAACTTTGTTGGAATCCGGGGTTGAGATATGGTCCACCGGAGGCACCTGGGATTACCTTCAAAGCCTTGGATGTCAACCACGTAAAGTAGAAGACCTTACCGGATACCCTTCCATTCTGGGTGGCCGAGTCAAAACCCTTCATCCCAAGGTTTTTGGAGGAATCTTACACCGCAATCACCAAATCGAGGACCTCAATGAACTCGCCGGCTACGAGATTCCCCCCATCGACCTTGTGATTGTGGATCTATACCCTTTTGAGAAAACCCTTCGGACAGGGGCTTCTCACCAAGCGCTCATTGAGAAAATCGATATCGGTGGCGTCAGCCTCGTTCGAGCTGCAGCCAAAAACCATATCCAATGCACCATCCTTTCTTCGGCGCATCAATACGAGCGCTTACGGCAACAAATCCAGGCCGGTGGAACGACCCTTAATGAGCGGTCGCAATACGCTGCCGAAGCCTTTGCGATGACCTCACGATACGACAGCCTCATTTTTGAATACCTGAACCAACAAGCGGCCAACCAAACCCAGGAACAACCTTCCACACCTCTTGCGACACCCCCGGTGAATGCCCTGCGTATTGCTTCCGATCAAGCCCATATTTTGAGATACGGAGAGAACCCTCACCAGCAAGGGCAATTTTTTGGGCCATTACAGGAACAATTTCGCATCCTGTCAGGCAAAGCGTTGAGCTACAATAACTTGCTCGACGTCGACTCCGCCGTGTCCCTGCTCGCTGAATTCGATGATCCCACCTTTGTGATTGTGAAGCACAACAACGCTTGTGGGCTTGCGAGTCGCGACACTTTGCTGGAGGCATGGACCGATGCCCTTGCTGGTGATCCAATTTCAGCCTTTGGGGGAATTCTTGCCGCAAATTGCCCTCTTGATTTGGCCTGTGCCAAAAAAATTGACGAGATTTTTTATGAGGTCCTCCTTGCTCCATCCTTTAGCCCGGAGGCCATTGAATTTCTTGCTCGTAAGAAAAACCGCATTCTTCTTCAACAAATTCAGCCGATCCCCGCGTCCATCCAAATCCGGTCAGTTCTGGGCGGCTATTTGGTGCAAAGCCCGGACCATACCACCGAATCCGTTGACCAATTCAAGGTAGTTACCCGAAAAAAACCCAACCAGACAGAGTTGACCGACATGGCCTTTGCGGTTAAAGTGGTCAAACATACCCGAAGCAACGCCATAGTCCTTGTCAAAAACCGCCAACTCATCGGCTCCGGAACCGGCCAAACTTCCAGGATTGACGCCATGAGGCAAGCCGCCCATAAGGCAAGAACATTTGATTTCGATGTCCAAGGGGCCATTATGGCTAGCGATGCCTTCTTCCCATTCGCGGATAGCGTCGAGGTAGCCTGGCAAGAAGGAATCCGAGCCGTTATCCAACCGGGTGGATCCGTCAAAGACCAGGATAGCATCGATTACTGCGACCGCAACGACATGTGCATGGTCATGACCGGAGTTCGGCACTTCAAGCACTGATTACTGTAAATTATGCCCATGATACTCATCCCTCCTCGGATAGCAATTTACAAAAAAATGCCTCATTCCCTTTTTTTACCTTTAGTTTCGCTTTCTTGTTGTGTAACCGTTCACTCTTAGACTTGCATGGGCTTATTTGATTTATTCACCCAAGAAATTGCCATTGACCTTGGTACCGCCAATACCTTGATCATTCATCGGGACACCATCGTGGTGGATGAGCCTTCCATTGTGGCCATGGACCGCAACACTGGCAAAGTCATTGCTATCGGAAAGAAGGCCCAGCAAATGCACGGCAAAACCCACGAAAACATCAAGACCATACGACCCCTTCGCGATGGCGTTATCGCTGATTTTCATGCCGCCGAGCATATGATTCGTGGGATGATTACAATGATTAACCCCGCCAAAAGGTTTTTTGCACCCTCCTTGCGCATGGTCGTCTGTATTCCCTCCGGAATCACCGAAGTCGAAAAGCGCGCCGTACGGGATTCGGCCGAACATGCCGGCGCCAAAGAAGTTTACCTCATTCACGAGCCCATGGCCGCAGCCATTGGCATTGGTATCGATGTCGAAGAACCCAAAGGGAATATGATTATTGACATTGGAGGCGGTACCTCGGAGATTGCAGTTATTGCATTGGCCGGAATCGTTTGCGATGAATCCATTAGAGTAGCAGGCGACCAATTCACTGCCGATGTATTGGAATATGTCAGACGGCAACACAATATGTTGGTTGGTGAACGAACCGCGGAATTGATCAAAATCAACATTGGCGCAGCCTTAACCACTTTGGAAGATCCACCACCACCCATGCCCGTGAGTGGCAGAGATTTAATGACAGGTATTCCAAGAGAAATCACCTTGACGTATTCCGAAATTGCCACCGCCTTGGATAAATCTATTTCCAAAGTCGAAGGGGCCATCCTCAAAGCGCTGGAACACACACCTCCAGAGCTTGCATCCGATATTCATGAAACAGGCATCTACCTCACCGGAGGCGGAGCTTTGATTCGGGGTCTTGACAAACGTATAAGTGCCAAAACAAAGCTCAAAGTCATCGTCGCCGAGGACCCTCTTCGTGCAGTCGTTCGAGGGACCGGGATTGCCCTCAAGAATATCCATCGCTTCCAATTCCTGATGACCTGATTACAAGATGGGGGGACTAGCACTTTGGCTGTTCAAATACAGATTTCTTGGGTTATTGATTCTGCTTGAAGCGTTCGGAGCTTGGATGACTTTTTCAGGGGTTCAGTATCATCACAGCAGACTGACCCAATTTCAAATTGAAACGGCTGGTAACTATCAAAAGAGAATTCATCGAATCACCAGGTTCATGGGGCTTGATGAGGAAAACCAAAGGCTTAACCAAGAAATCACCTCGCTTAAACAGCAGTTGTCCTTCAATAACAATAAAGCAGATTCATTAAGCACAACATCTTCGGACGTTGTTCTTCAACAAGGTCTAAATCCACAAATTTTATCCTCATTGCTTTGGCCCGACTCGGGAATCCTTTTGGATTTTGCAGCCCCAGCCAGAGTTATTTATTGCGGTCAAGGGAATCAACAAAATTATATGTTACTGGATCGTGGTTCAATGCATGGCATAAGGCCGCGTATGGCAGTTATTCAAGAAAACAAGATTGTTGGTCAAGTCCAAGCGGTATCCGAAAATTTTGCTCGCGTTGTTCCTTTGATTAACACCAAAATGCGAACCAGCGCTTTGCATCCAAAATCTCAAACAGTTGCTTCATTGGCCTGGGACGGAGGCTCTCCCCGTTATGCGGAGCTCCTCGATTTTCCTATTCATATTCCCATCAAAATAGGAGATTCGTTGGTCAGCAGCTCCTATTCAGCCGTGTATCCTCCGGGTCTTCGACTAGGTCGGGTGGATCGTATTGAGGTAATTCCAGGAGCAGTCACCTACAAAATTCGCGTCTTGCTGACAACCGATTACAATCAATTGGATCATGTTCAAATCATTCGACCGACTTTGCAGGTTGAACGTGAGAAACTTTTACCCGTAGATAAATTTTAACATCATCAAGTTTCAGCTCTATGAATCGTCGCCCTTGGGTTTTATTCCTGTTCCTGATCTTGTTGCAAGTTTCTGTATTTAACCGCGTCCAATGGTTGGGCATATTCAATCCCATGGTATATGCTATTGCCCTCATTTGGCTCCCAATCTCCTGGAACAGAACTTTATTGATGCTTATTGGGTTTGCAACAGGCTGGTGGATTGATGGTTCAATTCAGAGCGGAGGAATTCATGCGATGGCATCGGTTTGGCTTGTCTATTACAAACAATTTTGGATAAAATTTACCGTATCACCGGTCCTCCTGCAGGATAATCCGGACCCTGATCTACGAGAGATGGAAACTCGCTCCTTGATGAGCTATGCCGGTGGACTACTGTTCATGCATCATACCATCCTCTATGCCCTAGAAGCCTTGCGGTGGAGTACATTGGGTAGTTCCCTCCTTAAAGGAGGCATCAATGCCCTCATCGTAATGGGCCTCTTTTGGTCGCTCATTCAATGGACGCACAGCCTTGGTTCAAAAAAGATGAGTGACGCCCGTTATTGACCTCGGTGATCTGCCCCACCAATTAACTTTCTCTACAAAGAATTCTAAAGAAATATAAAGGCATGAGGTTTCCAGGAAGCACTGGATCTAGTAAAGAAAATAGACATGCTCTGGTCATGGGTATTGTTTTGGTTATATTGTCCTTGTTCTTGTTTAGGTTATTAAGTATTCAAATACTAGACAATGAATACAGCGAGCTTGCTCAACAAAATGCTATCCGAAGAGTGGACGCTTATGCACCTCGAGGGATAATCTTCGACCGGAATGGTCACAAAATTGTTGTAAACAGACCCATTTATGATCTCATGGTGGTGCCTAGTGAATTGCCCAAACCACTGGATACCCTTGAATTAGCCAGCCTTATTCGCATTAGTCCGCTTGAACTCAGCAAGCGCCTCATCAAAGCCAAAAACTACTCCCTTTTCAGGCCCAGTTTACTGCATGCTCAGATACGGGTTGAGGACTTTGCCCCGATTCAGGAAAGGCTTCACGATTTCAGTGGGATCTATGCAGAAACTCGTACGGTACGAACCTACCTCTACCCTTATGCTGCCCACCTTCTTGGGTATGTTGGCGAAGCCTCCCCTGAACTCATTGAGAAATCCAACGGCGAATACCGACCGGGGGATTATGTGGGAGTAAGTGGTTTGGAGAAAACGTATGAGAACTATCTAAAAGGTAAAAGAGGCGTGCAGTACCGTTATGTAGATGTGCGCAACCGGGAAGTAGGACGTTACAAGAATGGGGTCTTTGATTCATTGCCTATACCCGGCGAAGACCTTCATCTCGGACTTGATATCGAATTGCAAGTTTATGCAGAGAAACTCATGGCCAACAAACGAGGGTCTGTCGTCGCTATTGAGCCATCCACCGGTGAAATCCTAACCATGGTGTCTGCCCCGGGCTACGACCCTACCCTTTTGGTGGGTAATGTCCGTGGGCATAATTATCGTAAACTTCAGCAAGACCCATTGAATCCCCTCTTTAACCGGCCCCTCCAGGCCATGTATCCGCCGGGTTCCATCGTAAAGTCCCTACAAGCCCTTGTGGGACAAGAACTCAATCTCATTCATCCTGAAACTCGTTTTCCTTGCGGAGGCGGATATGCCATTGCAGGCCATACTGTCAAATGCACCCACAAGCATGTAGCATTGAATCTGGAGGAATCCATCCAGCATTCATGCAACCCCTACTATTGTTATGTATTCAAAACGGTAGTAGACCAAAACCACGGGCGGAGACCAAGGGAAGGTTACCAGATTTGGTACGAATACATGAAGAAATTCAATCTTGGTCGCAAATGCGAAGTGGACCTACCCAATGAACGCAAAGGAATTATCCCTAGTCCAAATTATTATGATAAAATCTACGGAAAAAACCGCTGGAAATCCTCCACCATCATTTCTTTGGCCATAGGACAAGGTGAATTCGGAATCACACCTTTGCAAATGGCCCATACGATGGCCATTTTTGCGAACAAAGGATATTATCATCGGCCACACCTGGTACGAAGCATCGGGGTCACCGGCCAGAAAAAAATGAAGTATCGGGAAAAATTTCATATTCCAATTAAGCCCGACAATTTTCGTGTGGTTCAAGACGCCATGCAGAAGGTTGTGGATGCAGGCACGGCTACCGCCTACGGTAAAATTGATAGCATTATAGTCTGCGGAAAAACCGGTACAGCACAGAATCCTCAAGGCAAGGACCACGCTGTCTTTGTTTGCTTTGCGCCCCGTGAAAATCCCCGAATTGCGATAGCGGTGCTGGTTGAGAACGCTGGATTTGGTGGAGTGTGGGCCGCCCCTGTAGCCAGCTTAATGATCGAAAAATACCTAAAAAATTCAACCAAACGCCATGACCTTGAACAAAGACTTTTGAAATCCCGAATTCTACCCGAGGGAACCGACACCATCCCAACGCCTACGCTATGACCGGTATGAGGGAACAAAAAAGCGTTTTTCAGTTCATTGACAAACCATTGTTATGGACCTACATCGCACTAACCCTCATAGGCTGGATTGCGATTTATGCCGCGGTGTATAATCCTCAGCACCAAAATCTTTGGGATATTCAGCAAAACTACGGGAAGCAAATGATCTGGATACTAAGCTCCTGGCTAATTATGATGATTCTATTATCAGTGCATCCACGGGTTTATCATCACAGTGGTCCTTTAGTTTATTTGGTGACCATGGCCTTGGGACTTACCGTGGCCTTCCTGGGCAGAGAAGTCAACGGAGCGCGAGCCTGGTTTGAAATTGGTTCATTCAAGCTCCAACCTGCAGAATTCATGAAACTTAGCACGGCCATGATGGTGGGCTATTTCTTTGCAAACCAGCCTATCCGTATGGATCGTTTTAGTTCTCAAATTATGGCCGGTGTTTGGTTGTTTATTCCAGCAACTCTTTTGCTTTTGCAAAAAGACACGGGAAGCGCGCTGGTTTACGCATCCTTTATCTTGGTGTATTATCGCGAGGGGTTATCGGTCAATTACCTTATCTACGGCTTGGCCATAGGGTTGTTATCCGTCCTAACCTTGTGGCTGAGCATGAAAACCATGTGGATGGTAATTCCTGTATTGCTGGTCTTGTATATTGTTCTTGCCGCCGATAGCCGGAAAGCCTTTTTCAACGGGATCAAATTGGCGGTTCCTGCCATGGCCCTTGTATCGGGCGTGGGTTACGCCTTTGATCACATTCTTTTAGAGCACCAAAAGCAACGCATCTTGGTCCTGCTTGGCAAGGTGGATGATCTCCGTGGAGCGGGATACAATGTTCACCAGTCCCTCATCGCGATTGGATCCGGGGGATTTTGGGGGAAAGGTTTCTTGCAAGGAACCCAGACTAAGTTTGATTTCGTACCCGCACAAAGCACAGATTTCATCTTTTGCACCATCGCCGAGGAGTATGGCTTTTGGGGATCTACTGTTCTTCTTGCCCTGTTTGGTTTTTTATTGTATCGCATTTTTTTAATTGCCGAGAGGCAACCAAGTGCCTTCGGCAGGGTCTATGGGTACAGCGTGGGCTGCATCATTTTCATTCACATCACTATCAACATCGGCATGACCCTTGGCCTGCTGCCGGTCATTGGAATTCCCCTTCCGATGATTAGTTACGGTGGCTCATCACTCTGGTCCTTTACGGCCATGATTGCCATCTTGCTCCGGCTAGATACCGGCCGTATGCTTGGAATACGCTAAATTCTATTCCTCCAAAAGACTGTAGAACCTTCTGACTCCTGAGGTGTTATCTTAGTTGAACTAAAGAAAAAAGATGGGTAAATTCCTAAAATATTTTGTAGAGGTATTCAAGCCCAAAGGGGTACACCAAACCCGCAACTTTAATTTGAGAATGATGCATGGAATCAACCGCATCAGCATCCTGATGTTTGCTGCAGGCCTCTTGGTCTTGATTTACCGGGCCTTCTCACGCTAAAATACATTTATCATCAGGTACATCCGCCATCAAGTACATTCATCTTCAAGTACGTCCACTATCAAAGATTAGAATGAATTGTAAGCGTTAATCTAAATCCTAAAGGGGGATCATCAAGAGATTTTACTCCAGTTCTTGCTTTGACCATAAAACCTGGAATAAGCGCTCACCAATTTCCCCGTCAGTTCGCCATTCCCAGCTGGGTCCGCCGCCAAAATTTGTTCGGCGTAGGTCCTGGCTTTGTGCATTAAGGGGCTATCCTCCACCAAATCTGAAAATTTGAGTTCCATACTACCGCTTTGCTGGGTGCCTGCCAAATCTCCAGGGCCACGCATTCTCAGGTCCATCTCGGCAATCTCGAAACCATCGTTGGTCGAGGCCAGGGCTTGAAGACGCTGAATAGCCTCGTCAGAAGGCTTGCCTTTATGCATGAGAATGCAATACGATTGCTCCGATCCCCGACCCACTCGGCCACGCAACTGATGCAATTGAGCAAGTCCGAAACGCTCGGCATTTTCGATGACCATCACCGAAGCATTCGGAACATTGACCCCGACTTCAATTACGGTGGTGGCCACCAACAAATGCGCCACACCCTTCACAAAGCGCTGCATTTCGATATCTCGATCAGAGGATTTCATTTGACCATGCACCACCGCCAATCGGTATCGAGGAGGTGGAAATGCTCGTAACATCGCCTCGTAACCATCGTACAGAAACTTCAACTCGGCCTGTTCGGTCTCCTTAATGGCAGGGTACACCACATAAACCTGGCGCCCCGCTTGCATTTGTTGTTCCAAAAAGGCGAACATTTTAAGGCGTTTGGACTCCGGAGTCACCAAAGTTTGAACGGGTTTGCGACCTGCTGGCAATTGATTCATGATGGATACCTCCAAATCACCGTACCGTGTCATGGCCAAGGTTCGAGGAATTGGGGTCGCGGTCATCACCAAAACATGCGGAGCCAAGCCTGCTTTGGCCCATAGTTTGGCCCGCTGTTCCACCCCAAAGCGATGCTGTTCATCGATAACGGCCAATCCCAACTTTGCAAAATGAACATGCTCCTGGATTAAAGCGTGAGTACCCACCAAAAGCTGCAGATTCCCGTCAAATAAATCTTGCAGCAATTCCTTGCGGCCCTTGCCCTTAACTTGACCGGTAAGCAACCCACAGCGAATCGGCAAATCTCCTAACATTGATTGTATTGTATCGAAATGCTGTCTAGACAATAGCTCGGTAGGTGCCATAAGACAGGCCTGATACCCATTATCAGCGGCCAAAAGCATACTCATCAGAGCGACCATGGTTTTACCGCTGCCCACATCTCCTTGAAGCAGGCGATTCATTTGCTTACCGCTGCCTAAATCGACTCTAATTTCTTTGATGACCCGTTTTTGAGCATCCGTAAGTTCAAAAGGCAAACGCTCATGAAAAAAACGCAGAAACATATCCCCTACTTTCTCAAAAACAGGGCCTGGATTCTGCAATTTCCTAGTGTTTTTAAGCCTTAACACCCCAAACTGCAAGAAAAAAAGTTCCTCAAACTTAAACCGGTACAACGCCTTGTTTAATAAAATATTATCGGTTGGAAAATGAGCTTGTTCGAGGGCATCCCACCTCAGCATTAACGATTCGGCATCTATCAAATGAACCGGTAAGATTTCTGAAACATTGCCCGTGACCTGCTCCAGCGCTTGACGAACAATACCCATCCACCAACGATTATGTAAGTTACGTTGACGCAACTTATCCGTCAGGGAATACATTGGGCTGAGGAACGGCCCAGATTTCTTGCTCCATTCCACCCAGGACGTCATCTCGGGATGAGCCATTTGAAGCTGACCCTTGTATTGTCCGACCTTTCCGAAAACCAGATACTCCTCCCCTTTGCGAAGCATTTCTTCCGCCCATTTAATGGACTGAAACCAAACCAGCTCCATAAAATGATGTCCGTCGCTTAGGGTCGCCACCAAACGAACCGCTTTGCCTGTACCTACCCTTTCGATGCGAAGGACTTTACCTCTTGTTTGTACAAAGGCAGGTCCCTCTACTAAAGTCCCAAGGGGGTAAATCTCGGAGCGATCCAAGTACCTATACGGAAAATACGTCAACAAATCATAAAAGGTCGTGAGCCCCAATTCCGACTCAAGCCAGGCAGCGCGTTGTGGGCCAATACCTTTGAGGTAGGCTAAATCATAAAACAAAGGATGCTCTGGCACAAAGTAATTTTATAAAATCCCTTTCATTCAAAATCCCTACCAACGCAGGGTCTCCAGAATTCGTTGCATATCCCTAAGCAAATAGGTGCTGTAAGGTCCCAAGGAATCACTGTTTGGAGTTACCCCAAAATATAGCGACCCCCGCAAATAATGCCGGACACTATCAGTTACATAGAACTGTGTCTGGCTTGCGGCATCACCTCCAACCACATACAACATCCCATAAACTTTATGTTGAGGATAGCTTATCACATTTTCTTCAATAGCAGTTGCTTTAAGGGTATGCTTGAAGGTCATTCGTTGAGTCTCCGCCATCAAAACCGCCAAAGCATCACCACGTTCCACTAGACGCCCATCCTCATACTTAACCCCCGCAATGGGGTGATATGACAAGTGCCATTGCGCTCCCAACTCGCTGTATTTTAAATTCATCCACCGCGTGGCCTTAGCTGAGGAGCTCCCGGCTCCATTAGATAATAACACAGGGTCCATGCAGACTGGGATTGCTACAGAATTGTATTCGAAAGTAACGGGAATACAATCGCCCGCATACTGAGAGGGTACAACAGGAGGAAGGATAGCTCGTGCATAGGCATAGGGCCTTGCTACAGGATCGTCCGATCGACAGGACATAAAACCTGCTACACCTTCCGCAATCAACCCCAATCCAATCCAACCCCTAACCCACAAGGAAAACCTAATTCCCAAAGATCGTTGTAAATCAAAGTTCATTGGGGTTCTTTCGATGGATCCTGGTAACTCAACTGCACTGCCATAATCCGTCGGGTATCCGCTTGAAGGATTTTGAAAACAAATCCGTGTTGGCGAAGAACATCTCCCTGGAGAGGGATTCTGCCTTCAAGCTCCAAAACCAAGCCAGCCAAAGTCTCTACGCCATCAAGGCTTTCATGAAACGGAGAGAAATCCCATCCTGTTTCTCTGGACAAATCTTGCAATAGCATTTTGCCTGCAACCCAATAGGAATCACGATCAAGCCGTCTGCAAAGCCTTTGTTCATCAGTATCAAATTCATCCTGAATTTCGCCCACAATTTGTTCAAGGGTATCTTCCAAAGTAACTAATCCTGAAATTCCTCCATATTCGTCTATGGCCAAGGCCATGTGCATGCGTCTAATCTTAAATTCCCCAAAGAGCTCATCAATGTGTTTGGTATCGGGGACAATATAGGGTTTTCGTAACAATTCTTGCCAACGAAAACTTTTATTTTGGTTAAGGCGCGAAAACAAATCTTTTAGATATAAAATACCCACAACCTGATCCAGGCTCTCACGGTAAACCGGAACCCTTGAATATCCCCAATCCTGTATTTGAGGAAGGATTTGCTCCAAGGTCGCATCGTAATCAATTGCCTGAATATCTTGGCGTGGAACCATAATCTGCCTCACTTCGAGTTCGCCGAAATTGACAATTCCCTTGAGCAAATCCTTTTCCGAACCACCACGACTATTCTCCTTTGCAAAGGTCAAGTCAATGGCTTGATTAATTTCGGCTTTGGACACTTGCACCTGCTTGAACACCGTCCATCGATCCAGGAAGCCAGAAGTTTGCATCAACAACCAAATGACAGGTTTAAAGAGATATTCTGAAATGTGTAGTGGCAAACTGAACCAACGGGCAACATTCAAAGGGTTTCTTGAAGCATAAACTTTGGGAACCACCTCTCCCGCAAACACGATAATAGCTGTCACTCCGAAGGTTTGAAGCAAGGCGGGGAGCCAAGGCATTCCATGAAAACTTAAAACCTTGAACAACAGATAATAAAATGAAAAAATTATACCTAGATTTACAACATTATTCCCAATAAGTATATTGGCCAAAAGACGTTGGGGATTGGATAAATGCCGAAGGACCCTGCGAT
>Ga0194121_10002481_pt1 | contig 29283 bp, 27 predicted proteins | sample TA2MahCa50mmetaG_FD_148609 | JGI IMG/M metagenome (GOLD analysis project Ga0194121, IMG submission 148609) | Freshwater microbial communities from Lake Tanganyika, Tanzania - TA2015020 Mahale Deep Cast 50m | ecosystem: Environmental > Aquatic > Freshwater > Lake | place: Tanzania: Lake...
AGCCCTCAAGCAGGCTCACATCGGTGTGGCCATGGGCATCACCGGCACGGAAGTGAGCAAGGAAGCGGCCGACATGGTGCTGCTCGATGACAACTTCGCGACGATCGTGAATGCCGTGGAGGAGGGGCGATTGGTGTACGCCAACATCCGCCGCTTCGTGAAATACATCCTGGGCAGCAACGTGGGCGAGCTGATCACCATCGCCTCGGCGCCGCTGCTGGGGCTGGTGGGCGTGCCGCTCTCGCCCCTGCAGATCCTCTGGATGAACCTGGTGACCGATGGCGTGCCGGCCCTCGCCCTCGCCCTCGAGCCCGGTGAACAGGGCTTGATGGACAGAGCACCGGCAGAACCCGGCGAATCGATCTTTGCCCGGGGGATCGGGCGTTACATCATCCGGATCGGCATCGTGTTTGCGTTGATCGTGATTGGCCTGATGCTCTACGCCTCCGGTCACAGCGGCGAGCACTGGAAAACGATGGTGTTCACCACGCTGTGCCTGGCCCAGATGGGGCATGCCCTCTCGGCCCGCAGTGATGCACCCCTGCAGAGGGTTCCCGCTTTCTCCAACCCCTGGCTTGTGCTGGCGGTGTCGCTCACCACGGCCCTGCAGTTGATGCTGCTTTACGTGCCCGCCCTCTCTCGTTTTTTTGGAACGACTGCGCTCAAGCCCTTGGATCTACTGGTCTGCGTGGGAGTCAGCCTGCTTCTGTTTGTTTATCTCGAGCTGGAGAAGTTGGTCTGCCTCTGGCGAGGCAAGGCCCGTTCCCACTGCTGAGCCAACACTCTGGTGCCCCAAAGGGAAGCAGGTGTGGGCATCAAAAAAGGCCCGCCGAACGGCGGGCCCAGTGAACGGAGGAGCGTGGGCTGCGGGGATGCAGCCCATCAGCCTCACTTGGCCGAAGCGAAGTCTGGGTAAGCCTCCATGCCATGTTCACCGATGTCGAGACCTTCGATCTCTTCTGCTTCGGTGACACGGATGCCTCCGAACATCGCACCAATCACAGACCAGGCGATCCAGCAGGTCACCAGGGTCCAGATGGCGTAAGCCGCACAACCGAGGGCTTGCACACCCAGTTGGGTGATGCCACCGCCATTGAGCAGACCGATACCGGCTGCACCGGGATCCATGCCATCAACGCCCCAGAGACCAATCACCAGGGTTCCCCAGATGCCGCACACACCGTGCACGGAGAAGGCACCCACGGGGTCGTCGATACCGGCTGCATCCACAGCGGCAACGGCGAACACCACAATGATGCCGCCCACAGCACCTGCAACCCAGGCACCCACCATCGTGAGGTTGCCGCAACCGGCGGTCACGCTCACCAGACCGGCAAGGATGCCGTTGATGATCATGGTCAGGTCAGGCTTACCCGAGGTGAGGGTCGAGAAGATGGTGGCCGCAATGGCGCCACCAGCAGCAGCCAGGGTGGTGGTCACGGCCACGTAGGGCACGTATTGGTCCATGGCGAGCTCCGAACCGGGGTTGAAGCCGTACCAGCCGATCCAGAGGATCAGAGCGCCCAGGGTGGCGATGGACATGTTGTGGCCGGGGATGGCCTGAGCTTTGCCGTTGACGAACTTGCCAATCCGGGGGCCAAGCAGCAGGGCACCGACCAGGCCGGCCCATGCGCCCACAGAGTGAACGAGCGAGGATCCAGCGAAATCAATGAAACCGAGGCCATCGAGCCAGCCACCGTTCCATTTCCAGGAGCCGGCGATCGGGTAGATGAAGGCGGTCAGGATCAGCGAAAAAATCACGAACTCGCCGAACTTGACGCGCTCAGCGACAAGACCGGAAACGATCGTGGCGGCGGTGCCGGCGAAAGCGGCCTGGAACAGGAAGTCAACCGTGGGAACCAGGCTGCCGTCCTTCACCATGTCGGGGGTGACAGTGGCGTCAAAGAACAGACCCAGCGCACCGCCCTTGCCGTAGTACAGGATGCCGTCCCAGAAGGCATTGCCATACATCAGGGAGTAGCCGATGAACCAGTAAGCGGTCACCGCCAGGGCGAACACAAACAGGTTCTTAGCCAGGATGTTGACCGCGTTCTTCTGACGGCACATACCGGCTTCCACCATGGCGAAGCCAGCGTTCATGAAGATCACCAGGATGGTGGCGACCAGAAGCCAGAGGTTGTTAGCCAGGAAGGCAGCATTCAGCTCAGGCAGCTCTGCGGCGCGAGCTGAAAGGTTGAACAGGCCAAGGCCCAGAAGGGCGATGGGGACGCAAGCCAGCCAGGTGAGCGAACGGTTGGAGGACATCCCACGCATCTTGCGAAGCAGGAGCTGGGGACCTTCCAACAAACTCGCCTCCTGCAGGCTCTTCGGACGGAGCCGAGAAACAGGAGAAGCAACAGTCATCAAAAAGCAGTCGCTGAATTGGATGACGGATAACCGCCATTGGCATCAATTGTTCGACAGCGAACACCCCCCAACTGTTTCAGTCGCTACTGAATTGCAAACCCGCACACAGGCGTGGCTGCCGTGGCGCAGCGAAAGCGAAGAAAAGATGTTCAGGAAAGCACAGAATTTGTAAAAAAATCCACAAAAACCAGCCTTTTGTTCACCATGAACATCCTATATCCGTTAAAAATGCTGGAGAAGGACAAAACGTTGGGTGTGCCGCCTTTGGGCCCTGGTTCACCGGAAGTAGCCCACCGCAGGGCGAAGCAACGCTCCTTCCCACGAAGCGGAACCACAACCCGACCCTTCGAGGCCCATGACCATGAGCAAACTCCAGTACCGCGGCGTCAACTACGACAACGCAACCCACGAAGCACCCAGCACCCAGCCCGTTGACCACGCTTACCGCGGTCATCACTACGACGCTCCCCTGCGTCACGACGCCGCTCCGGTTGACACCGATGTAGAGCTTCAGTACCGCGGCCACAGCTACCAGCACCGTCAAGCCGAAGCTGCTCAGCAGGTGAACCAGGGCTGATTCCAAGCCAATTTGGGAAAACAGCCATTTGGTGGTTGTTGTTACCCCAGCTCCATCAGCCTCCGCCTCAAATGAAGGGGAGGCTTTTTGGTGTCATGGACCTGAGCTTGACCGGACAAGGCGACAGCTACCGCATCGCACCTCGCTCGGTTGTGGGCATGCTTTGGCTGCAAACCCACTTTGAAAGTGAGACCTGGGATCTGATCTGCGCTGGGCAAGTGAATCTGAAGTCGGAGTGCTGCGACAACCTCTGCACCGATGCGATCCAAGCCGGGCTTCAGGTCGTGCGCGTCCCCGCCGTCGTACTGAGCTGAGTGGGTTCAAGCGAGTTTGCGCTGCTGCATCCAACGCAGCGTGCTCCAGATCAGGAACACCATGACCAGAGGAAGCACAGCCACCAACACAAACAGTCGGAACTGATCCGCGCCAGGAGCTGCTGTGCTGCTCAGAATCTGCTCCACCAGATACAGCCCGTAGGCGCCCAGCAGGAGCCAGCCCTCGAGGCGATTGATCACGCCTCCGCTCCAGAAGATCGGCAGGCAAGCCAGGGTGGTAAGCACCATCACAGGGAAATCCCGACTCAGCATCACCGGATCCACAGACAAACCATCGCGACCTGACGCCAGGGCACAGAGCCCAAGAATCACCAGTTGGTTGAGCAGATTGCTGCCCACCACGTTGCCAATCGCCAGATCAGCCTTACCGCGATAAGCAGCCACCAGCGATGTCACCAGTTCCGGCATGGAGGTGCCCGCCGAGACGATCGTCAAGCCGATGACGGTTTCACTCACCCCAAGAGCCTGCGCGGCCGTCATTGCTCCTTTCACCAACACTTGAGATCCGAGCACCAGAAGAACCAGCCCCGCCGCAAGCTTGAACAGCGCCACGGGAGCCGGAGCAGCCTCATCGGCGTCGAGATCATCCAGGCCCTCGGCCTGATCTTCCTTGGCCGAGCGGATCTCCCAGACCAGATTGATCACCAGGGCGGTCAGCAGGGCGAGTCCCGCCACCCAGGTGAGACGACCGGTGGAAGCCATTGCCCAGGTGGCCATGGAGACCGCCAGGAGCAAGGGAACATCGCGCCTGACCAATCGACTTTTGACACGAAGCGAGGTGATCGCCGCACTGGCCCCCAACACCACCATCACGTTGAAGATGTTGGAGCCCACCACATTGCTCACCGCAATCGAGTCGCCAGCGGCTCCGCCCTGCAGGGTGGACAACAGGCTGACGAACAACTCCGGTGCACTGGTGCCCATCGAGACGACCGTCAGACCGATCACGATCTGCGGAATGCCCAGCAGCAGAGAGAGCGCAATCGATCCCGAAACAAACAGCTCGCCACCTCCGAAGAGCAGCAGGATTCCCGCCAGGATCTCCAGGAAGCTGAGGGTGTCGGGCATATCGCCGTGGCTCGGGTCAACTCATTGTGCCGAGAAGGCTGGTGGAGACCCGATCAACGCGGGTGTCCTTAAGGGGTTGTCGTCTGCGGCTCGGTTGGCTTGATCACCGCCTCGGTGGTCTCAGGTGCTGTGGAGCTCTCCTCGACAGCAGGCTTGGGCTCAGGGTTGGGCGCTGTCTCAGGACCGATCACATCGATCGAAACCCGCTGCACGAGTAGGCGATAACGCAGCTTCTGGCTTTTGTTGATGAAGTCCTGCACCGCTGCCACTTGTTTGGGGGTGGGCAGATTGGGGCGACTCACGCGAACAGCCGCCCTGATCAAGGGAGGGTTCTGCCCCCAGTCGATCGTCACACCGGTGAGTTCAGAGTCACGACCGAGGGTGATGGTGTTCTGCCGCAGGCTGTCGGTGATCGCCCGTTCGATTTCCTGAAGGGCCAGGCGCTGTTGGGCTTGCCGCACCAGGGTCAGGAAGCTGGTGCTGAGTGGAATCAGCAACAGACCAGTTAGCAACAGGCTCACCAGACCCATCTGACTGCGCAGCAGTTGCTGGCGCAGGCCGGCCTGGGTGGCCACCAAGGTGAGCAGCCCGCCGGAAAGGATCCCCAGCAAGTTGGCGGCAAACAGCAGGGCGGCGCCTTTGGCGGGATCCCATTCCTGCAAGGCCAGCAGCAGGCCGAGCACACAAACCGGAGGCACCAGGGCCACCGCGATCGCGGTTCCAGCGATCGATGACACCGCCTCCGGTTTCAAACGCCCGTAGGTAGCAATCGATCCAGCCACCAACGCAATGCCGAGGTCGAGCAAGTTGGGGGTGGTGCGGCGCAGCACCTCATCGCCCAGCACCGGCAGGCGTGCCACCAGTCCCAGGGCTGACGACATCAAAATCGTGATCGCCACCCCCACCGCCAGGGTGAGCAGTGCCCGACCCGCCAGTGACAATCGGCCCTGAAGGATCGAGAAGGAGGCGCTGCGCAGGGGCAGGATCCAGGGGGCGATCAACATCGCTCCGATCACCACCGCAGCGCTGTCCGCCAGCAAGCCAAGGGTGGCGATCAGGCTGGCCGCCACGGTGAGCACCACAAACGACTCATCGAGTCGGGCTTCCTGCTCAAAGCTGGCCTCCAGCGACGCGAGGCTGGTGGGTTCGACCATCAGCGTTGGAGGACTTGTCAAACCAGGATGACGGATCCTTTCGATCTGCCTAGGGATTGCACCAGGGACACTGACCTGGATCAACCCGCAGGCTCGGGCGGAATCACCACCCGCAGCAGGATCGGGGCCAGGAAGGTGGTGCCGATCACCATCAACAAGATGGCGGCTTCCAGTGCCGGCGTGAGGATGCCGGCCTGGCTTCCCAGCCCCAGGAAGATCAGACCCACTTCGCCGCGGGGCATCATGCCCAGCCCCACCACCAAACGATTGGTAGGCTCAGAGCTCATGTAGCTCCAGCCGGCTGCCACTTTGCCCAGCATGGCCACCACGAGCAGGAAGGCCGCCACAATCAACCCCTCACGGTTGGCGGGATCGAAAGGATTCAGCACCGAGAGATCCATCCCGGTGCCGATCAGCACGAAGAACACCGTGGCGAACAAGGCCACCAACGGCTTCACAGCAGCGTCGATGTCGTGGGTGTGCTTGGAAGCACTGAGAATCAAGCCGGCAGCGAAAGCCCCCAGGGCTGCTTCCAAGCCGATGGCCTGGGCTGCAAAACAGCAGAGGGTGAGCACCACAAAGCTGGCCACGGCCACATCACCGGGGGCCTTGAGCTGATCCACCACCCAGTCGAATGCGGGAGCTGCCTTACGGCTCAGCACCAGCGCCACCGCCACAAAGGCCACGGCCGCCAGGCCGAGCTTGATCACCGGGCCGAGGCTGAAGCTGCCGCCGCCCACGATCGCCACCACCACGGCCAGGATCACGATGCCGAGGATGTCGTCGAGCACGGCAGCGCCGATCACGATCTGGCCCTCTTTGCGCTTGAGCCACTTGAGCTCGCCAAACACGCTGGCGGTGATGCCAATCGAGGTGGCCGTCATCGCCGCACCGGCGAATACCGCTGGAATCAGCGGCACATGGAAGAGGAAATAAAGGCCCGCAGTGCCAAGGGCAAACGGCAGCACCACACCCGCGACCGCCACGGTGGTGGCTTGAACGCCCACGGCCACCAATTCATCGAGTTCGCTCTCCAGGCCAGTGAGGAAGAGCAGAGCAAACAAACCGATCTGGGAAACGGCCTGCAGGCTCGGGAAGGTTTCGTTGTAGACCTCGGCCACTTCATCGGGACGGATCTCCGCGAGGGAACCCAGCAGTGAGAGAAGGGCCCCACTGATCTGCGCCTGCGTTTCCGGCGGAACGATCAGGTGCAGACCGGAAACCCCGATGAGCACACCGGCCACCAGCTCACCCAGGATTGTGGGCAACTGCAGCCGCACCATCACCTCAGCGATGGCACGGGCCACAACAAAGATCACCAGGAAGCGACCCACCTGCAGGAGGGTCTCCGCCACTTCCAGCTGATGGGGGCTGATCTCCGCGATCAGCGCCAGAGGGGGAAGCATGAACGGCCAGAAACGGGCAGCTGGTTATAGAGACCCTTCAAGGAGTTCTGGGTGGCTCAGCCAGCAAACCGCGTTGCTGGACGGGGCAGCAGAACCCCACCCACATTCCGCGCACACCCCCTAAGGTTCCGCGCCAACTCTGTTCTGTTGCGATGACCTCCGCCTCGGCCCCACCCGGGCGTTCACCGCTGCGGCTGCTGAATCACATCAGCACCAACAACATCAAAGGCGATCTGTTCGGCGGCGTGACCGCCGCTGTGATCGCCCTGCCCATGGCCCTGGCCTTCGGTATGGCCTCGGGAGCCGGCGCTGCCGCTGGCCTCTGGGGCGCCGTGCTGGTGGGTCTGTTCGCTGCACTGTTCGGCGGCACCCCCACGCTGATTTCCGAGCCCACCGGTCCGATGACGGTGGTGATGACGGCCGTCATCGCCAGCCTCACCGCCAGCGACCCCGAAAACGGCCTGGCCATGGCCTTCACCGTGGTGATGCTGGCTGGTGTGTTCCAGATCGCCTTCGGCTTCTTGAAGCTGGGCCGCTACATCACCCAGATGCCCTACACGGTGATCTCGGGCTTCATGAGCGGGATTGGCTTCATCCTGATCATTCTTCAGCTCGGGCCCTTCCTCGGGCAGGCCATCCCTAAAGGCGGGGTGATGGGCACCCTCAAGGCCCTGCCGCAGCTGATCAGCAGCGCCCGGCCGTCTGAGGTGGTGCTGGCTGTGGTCACCCTGGCGATCCTCTGGCTCACCCCCAGCAGGGTGAAGAAGATCGCCCCGCCCCAGCTGATCGCCTTGGTGATCGGCACGATCCTGTCGCTCACACTGCTGAGCGGCGGCGGCGAGGAGATCCGCCGCATCGGCGAAATCGCTTCTGGCTTCCCGCAGCTGCGCACCCCTTATTTCGATCTACCGCACCTCAGCCGCATGCTGATCGATGCAGCGGTGCTGGGCATGCTCGGCTGCATCGACGCCCTGCTCACCGCCGTGATCGCCGACAGCATCACCCGCACGGAGCACAACTCAAACAAAGAACTGATCGGTCAGGGCCTGGGCAATTTGGTGTCGGGTCTATTCGGTGGCCTAGCCGGCGCCGGCGCCACCATGGGCACCGTGGTCAACATCCAGGCCGGCGGCCGCAGCGCCCTCTCGGGCATCAGCCGCGCCGTGATCCTGATGGTGGTGATCCTTGCCCTCACCGGCGTGGCGGCCCAGATTCCTCAGGCCGTGCTGGCCGGCATCGCCCTGAAGGTGGGTGTCGACATCGTCGACTGGGGCTTCATCAAGCGGGCTCACCGCATCTCGATCAGCGGCGCGCTGATCATGTATCTGGTGATCGCCCTCACCGTGCTGGTGGATCTGATCGCTGCCGTGGGCATCGGCGTGTTCATCGCCAACATCCTCACCATCGACAAGATGAGCGCTCTGCAAAGCAAGAGTGTGAAGTCGGTGAGCACCGGCGATGGTGACCTCGACATCAGCGATGAGGAACGCCGCCTGCTCGATCAAGGCCGCGGCCAGGTGCTGCTGTTCCAACTCAACGGCGCCATGATCTTCGGAGTGGCCAAGGCGATCGGCCGCGAGCACAACGCCATCGGCGAGTGCAAAGCCGTGGTGTTCGATCTCACCGAGGTGTCGCACCTGGGCGTGACCGCCGCCCTGGCGGTGGAGAACGCCGTGGAGGAAGCGATCGAGAAGGGCCGCGAGGTGTTTGTGGTGGGGGCCAGCGGCACCACCCAGCGCCGGCTCGAGAAACTTGGCCTCTTCCAGAAGCTGCCGGCTGAGCGCACCAGCATCGGCCGCCGCGAGGCCCTGCAGCGCGCCGTGTCTGCCGTGGTCTGATCCTCACGACCAACAGCCCTGGGCATCCGCCAAGCGGGTGCCTTTTTTCATGCTCAACCGCATTCCACCCGCTCATGAAGGTGCTCGACGACAAGCAGTTTCTGTCTGTCATCCACAGCTACGAACGACAACTGGCCAAGTTGCTGGCCCTGCTGCTGGCTGTGGTGATTGGCATTGCGGCCGTTGAACTGGTCGTCGACAGCGGCCTCAACGTGATCAATCTCCAAACCAATTGGTTTGACGGCAGCCTGATCAGGCTGCTGGATCGACTGCTGCTGATCTTCATTGCACTGGAAGTTCTCCAGAACGTGACGGCCTATTTGCGCGACCAGGTGGTGCAGATCGAACTGGTGCTCCTTACCGCGCTCACGGCCGTGGCAAGAAAGGTGATCGTGCTACCGCCCGGCACCGAAAACAAACCAGCCCTGATGGCCGGATTCGGTGTGATCGTGGTTGGCCTCGCCGCTGCTTAATGGCTGGTGCGACTCGCACGGCGGCCGCAGGAGAACACTCACTAATCAGTGCCCACTGATCAAAGATTCGTCAGTTTGGGTTGATTTCATTGGCTCCAACTGACGGAATTGGGATGGGTTCCCAACAATCAGAACCATCAAAGCGATCCTGGAGGGCCCTATGCGGCCATCCAGGATCGCAACAAACACTCAACTGATCAGGCCAGCTAATCGAGGCGATTGCAGTTTCTGCATTCAGGCCCAAACAGACCAAGTCGAGCTTTTCAGTCTCTAGCGTTTCGCCACACCACAGACATCCCTTTCGATGCCTGCGCCACAGAAGCTCCGCAAAGGAGACTGCGACGCGATCAGCCGGCACCTGCGTGCCATCGGCCGAATTCCTCTACTGACGGCCGACGAAGAAATCAGCCTGGGAAGAGCAGTAAAAAACGGGCAGCGTCTTCAGGACGTTGCCGAAGAAATGACCATCCGAAGCGGCGGTCACAAACCCAGCATCGAAGCCTGGGCTCTCGAGGTCGGACTCACCCCCCGGCAGCTGAAACGGGAGCTGAAGCTCGCCGAGAGCGCTGGCGAACGGATGGTGACGGCCAACTTGCGCCTGGTGGTGAGCCTGGCGCGCCGCATCAGTCATCGGCAGCTGGATCTGGACGATCTCGTGCAGGAAGGCACCTTGGGCTTGATTCGCGCCGTGGAGCGCTTTGACCCCACCCGCGGCTACCGGTTCTCTACCTATGCGGTCTGGTGGATCCGCGAGGCCATGAACCGTGCGGTGCAACAGCAGCGCCGCACAATCCGCCTACCGATGCACATGCAGGATCGCCTGCAGCGACTGCGCCGCTGCCAGCAGGAGCTGCGGCAGATGCTCGGGCGCGAACCGAACTTGGAAGAACTGGCCGAGGCCACCGAGCTCAAACCGCTCGATATCCGCGAGGCTCTGTTTCGGGCTCAAGAGCCCCTGAGCCTCGATAGCAGCCATGGCAGCGAAGACGACCTGCGCTTGATGGACACCCTGCGCTGCGGGGCGGAACTTCCGAACGACCAGCTCACCGCCCAGCACCTCCAGAAGGATCTGGTGGCCTTGCTGGAAGAGCTGCCGGAGCAGGAGGCCGAGCTGCTGCGGCTTCGCTACGGCATCAATCAATCCGCACCCATGAACCTCAGTGCCGCCGCCCGGCAGATGGGGCTCAGCCGTGATCAGGCCCGCGGGATCGAGCGACGGGCCAATGCCGCGATGCGCAACCTGTCGGATCGGGTGATCGACTATCTAGAGGCCTAACGCGTCATCCATGAGCTGGCACCCCCACCTCTGGCATCCCACCACCCAGGTGGCCACCAGCCCAATTCCTCTGCAGGTGGCCCGGGCCCGGGGGTGCCTGCTCGAACTGCAAGATGGCCGTGAGCTGATCGATGCGATCAGCAGCTGGTGGGTCACGCTTCATGGCCACGCTGAACCGGGAATCGCCGCAGCGATCGCCCGGCAAGCGCAGGAGCTGGAGCAGGTGATCTTCGCCAACTTCAGCCATGCCCCGGCGGAACAGCTCGCCACACGGCTGGCCGCCCTGACCGGTCTCGAGCGCCTGTTCTTCTCCGACAACGGCTCCACCGCTGTGGAAGTCGCCCTGAAAATCGCCTGGCAGTGGTGGCGCAACCAGGGCATTGAGCGCAACCGTCTGATTGCTTTTGAAGGTGCTTATCACGGCGACACCTTCGGGGCGATGGCCCTGGGGGATCGCTCCATCTTCTCCGCCCCCTACGACGACCTTCTGTTCGACGTTGCCCGGATCAGCTGGCCCCACAGCCACTGGGGCGATCAGAGCGTGGAGGTGCGAGAGGCCCAGGCACTGCTGCAGCTGGAGCAGGCCCTGGCGGTGCCCACCGCAGCCGTGATCCTGGAGCCCCTGATCCAGGGGGCCTCCGGGATGCTGATGGTGCGGCCCAGCTTCCTGCGAGCCGTGCAAGAGCGGGTGCAGGCCGGTGGCGCCCTGTTGATCGCCGATGAGGTGATGACTGGATTTGGACGCACGGGCTCCCTCTTCGCCAGCCAACGCTCCGCTTTACAGCCCGATCTGATGGCCCTCTCCAAGGGGCTCACCGGGGGCTTCCTGCCCATGGGGGCGACGATGGCCAGTGAGCGTCTCTACCAAGGCTTCATCAGCCAGGAGCCCCAGCAGACCTTCTTCCATGGGCACAGCTTCACCGCCAACCCCCTCGGCTGTGCCGCGGCACTGGCAAGCCTCGATCTCCTGCAACAGAACCCGGAGCGCTACCAACAGTTCGAATCCCGCCACACTCCCCTGCTTGAGGAATTGGCCGAACTGAACGCAGTGAAACGGATTCGTTGCCGTGGCACGGTGGCCGCCTTTGAACTGGATGCTGGCAGCACCGGTTATCTCAATCCGATTGGCAAACAGCTGCAGCAGCACTGCATCCAACAAGGGGTCTACATCCGCCCCCTCGGGAATGTGGTTTATCTCCTACCCCCTCTCTGCATCAGCGATGGTCAACTGCAGCAGAGCTACAGCGCCATCGCCTCGGGTATCCAGGCACTCACGGACTGATCAGGCCGGGAGGTAATAACGCACCAAGGTGAACACCCGGTTGCGGCGCGCATCGAGGCAGCGGCGCATGTTCACACCCCGCTGGTTGAGCAACAGGTTGTCGAAGCGGTAGCGGGGAATGCCCATCGGCATCACGATCGTGAAGGTCTGATCTGGGTGGCGCTGCTCTTCTTCGGCCACAAAGTCAACGAAGGGATCCATCAACGAGGCGTAGGGACTCTCCAGCAAACGCAATTCCAACCCTGGCGGCTCGCCGACAGTGCGCGTCCAATGCGCCTGAATCGCCGCAGGATCCTCATCCTCCGAACACACCCACACCGCCACCACCCGGTCGGACACGGTGGTGGCGTAGCGCAGGGCCTCCAAGGTCGGACGGCTCCAGGAGGGCACCCACACCAAAGAGGTGTTCCCCACGGGATCACGACGCTGGGGTAGACGCAGGCTCAGGTCGTCTCCCGGTTTGAGGGCGATGGCCCGGTAGACCACGTCGTAACGATGGCGAATGCGCTGCAGCAGCAACACCAGCAGGGGGATGGCGATCACCACCGTCCAGGCCCCCTCATCGAACTTGCTGACCACGATCACCAGCAACACCACGAAGGTGGTGAACGAGCCAAGGGCATTCATCAGCAAACGGCCAATCCAGCCCGGGCCCCGCAAGCGCCACCAGCGCACCACCATCCCGGCCTGGGAGAGGGTGAAGGCTGTGAACACCCCCAAGGCATAGAGGTTCACCGCCACGGTGGTGTCACCGCGGCAGATCAGGATCACGCCGCCTGCCGCCAGCAGCAACACGCCGATCCCGTTCTGGAACACCAGACGATCGCCGATCCAGGCCATCTGGCGGGGCAGGAAGCGATCCTGCGCCAACATCGCCGCCAGGCGTGGGAACCCCGCAAAAGCGGTATTGGCGGCCAGGGCGAGGATCAGCAGCGTGGTGATCTGCAGGGCCCAAAACAGGGGGCTGCCTGCGCCAAACACACGGATGCCGATCTGGGCGAGCACAGTGCGATCGGGGGTAGGGGCCACGCCATAGAGCCAACCCAGGCCGCTCACGGCCAGGAACATCAGGGCCAACATCGCCCCCATCACGAGCATCGTGCGTTGGGCGCGCTGGGCGGCGGGCGCACGGAACACCTTCACGCCGTTGGCGATCGCCTCGATCCCGGTCATCGCCGAACACCCGGAACTGAAGGCCCGCAGGATCAAAAACAGCCCCAGGGGCTCCATGGCCTGCACCAGAGGCGGTGGATCCGGGGTGAAGCCATGGGCGAACACCAGGTTCTGCAGGCCGAACAGGGCGAGCAGGGCCACCATCACCACAAAGGCATAGGTGGGAATGGCGAAGGCACGGCCCGCCTCTCGCACCCCGCGCAGGTTCGCCCAGCCCACTAGCACCAGCAGCAGCAGGGCAATCGGGGTTTCGTAGGGGAGCAGACCCGGCAGGAGAGAGGACAGCGCCTGAGTTCCGGCCATCAGGCTCACCGCCGCAGTGAGGGTGTAATCCACCAGCAGGGCTGCTGCCGCCACCAGGCTCGGGCCGGTGCCGAGGTTTTCGCGGGCGACCACGTAGGAGCCCCCGCCCTGGGGATAGGCCTCGATCGTCTGCCGGTAGGAGAGCACCACGATGCCGATCAACAGCACGATGGCGCCGGTGATCGGTAGGGAGAGCTCAAGCGCCCGACTGCCCGCCAGGATCAGCACCCCGAGGGCTGCCTCTGTGGCGTAAGCCACCGAAGACAGGGCATCGGAGCTGAGGATCGGCAGGGCCTCGATGCTCGGAAGTGTTGCGGCATCGCTCTGACCGCGACGCAAAGGGGCGCCCAGCAAGCGACGCGTGAACGACAGCACGATTCCCGTGGGGCTTCTGAATCCACCATGCCCAGAGTCGCCCTTGCTGGCAGCCCTGCTCCCGTGCCATGACTGAAAAGACGCAGTGGCTGAAGCGATGCGAGCCAGCCTGGGCGAACTTCTCGAGCAGCTGGTTCAACGGGGCTGGGCCAAGCTCGACCTCACACCGAGCCAGGTGAGGCCAGCACCTGCAGGCCCCTGGTGGACTGTGGAACTGGGTAATTTCGCCCTGGGCAATGTCACCACCGTGACCCTGCACCCCTGGCCAAGCGGGCTGCTCGAGTTCAGCCTGAGCGTGCTGATTGATGCGGATGACTTGATCCAGTCGTTTGAACTGGATTGCAACGCCATGCCGATCCCGGTGGCGCTGATCAACTGGTGGGGCGGACTGGATGCCGCCCTGGAGCAAGCCGGGGGGCTACGCGATCAACTGATCGCCGCCTGGGACCACGAAATCAGCACCGGCGGCGACCTTCCTTAAGCGAAGCGACGACGGCCGTCGTTGAAGCTGGCAAAGCTGGTGACCTCACCACTGCGCACCGAAGCACCAGAGGTCTGAGTGAGTTTCCAAACGTTGCGGCTGATGCGGCGGGCTTTCAAGCCACCGCGCTCCACCTCAGCACTGCCCGGGCGGGCGCCCATCAAATAAGTGATCTCGGCGGTGCTCAACGGTGCGCCGGTTTGCAGGGCCAGCTGGGTGAGCTCAAGGCGCTGACGCAGAGAACCCACATCACACTGCCCACCGTCTTCGGCTTCCGTCCAACTCCAGGGGAGCTCACCGTTGGCCGCCATCTTCTGAAACAGACCCATGCCCACGAGGGCCAGGGTCTGTTCGGCGTTGAGATCGCCGCCGTCTTGCACGGGAGCAGCGGATTTTGCCGAAGCGGAGGCAGAGCGCTTAGCAGCCACGGACAAACCAGCGGGGGATGGCCGGAAGGTACCGGCTCCAGCCCTAGAAGCAAGGGGCACGGCGGAAGCTGTGATCAGCTGCGCCGCAGCCAATTCGGAGCCTGGCCAAACCAGTCCCCGAGGTCGCCGGGATCCTCGGGGTCCGGGCGGAAGGAAGGCCCTGGATCCAGCTCCCCGAGATCCAGCTGCGCCATCAGCCGATCCACCCCCTCGCTGGTCGCGACCTGCTGTTGACGCCTGGCCTGTCGCAACCAGGTCGCAACGGAATGGTCCCGATCAGCAAATTTCTGCAGGTAGATCCGTTCTTCGAGAGACACCGCTTGATTGGTGCCGATCCTCTGAACGATCTCCTGAAGCCGCAGTCGCGTTGAAGGGGTGAGCATGGCCAGCACAGCTCGTGTGCTGCCGTGATAGCCAGCCCTCCGAAGGCGGTTGTGTGATTCGGCACCGTTGAAAGCCGGCGTCAGGATCCTCCAACAGCAAACCTGGGCGGTAAGATCGCCCCGCTCCTCCGGCTGGTCAGCTGAGGACTAGACCGCCCCAGCGCGGTGCTGAACCAACCCAGGGAGCACCTAGACCCCTTGCCCCAACGCATTCCCAGGCGACGCACCTCCGCGGTGCAGATCACCGGCACAGACCTGGGATTCAGCGGCAGTGGCACCCCGTTGGATGAGCTGCATCCGTCGGCTGCCAGCTGTGTCATCACCACGGACAGCGAAGCCCGCCTGGTGAGTCAGGCCAGCGCCATCGAATCGATCGAGCTGCGCACCTATGTGTTCCTCGATTCCCTGCAGCCGCAGCTCGCGGCCTACATGGGAACGGTGAGCCAGGGTTTTCTACCGATCCCGGGCGATGCCTGCCTCTGGTTGGAGGTGTCTCCTGGCATGGCCGTGCACCGCGTCACCGATATCGCCCTCAAGGCCAGCACCGTGCGCCTCGGTCAGATGGTGGTGGAGCGGGCCTTTGGTTCACTGGCTCTTTATCACCGCGATCAGAGCAACGTGCTCCATTCCGGTGATGTGGTGCTCGAGGCGATCGGCAGCAGCATTGAGCAGCGCACCCGCTGCAGCGTGACCTGGACCGAAGTCATCCGGGCCATTACCCCTGACCATGCGGTGCTGATCAACCGCCAGAACCGGCGCGGCTCGATGATCCAGGCCGGGATGAGCATGTACATCCTTGAAACCGAACCGGCTGGCTACGTGCTGCTGGCGGCCAACGAAGCCGAGAAAGCCAGCAACATCACCGTGGTCGACGTGAAGGCCGTGGGTGCTTTTGGGCGCCTCACCCTCGCCGGCTGGGAAGGGGATGTGAACGAGGCGGCCTCTGCAGCGATGCGCTCGGTGGAGCAAATCAATCGCCGGGCTCGCTGATCAGCCCAGCCCCAGCAGCTGCTTCAGCCCCGGAGCCAGGGTGCGAGCTGCCTTGCCGCGTGAACCGAGCTTGTCCTTGAGGTGCTGACCCATCTGGGCGTAGGTCATGCCGGCTTCGCGCACCCAGAAAATCGGGTCGTAGCCACCGCCATGCCCTTCAGGGGCGGTGAGGATCTCACCGCGGCAGATGCCCTGAGCTTCCAGCACCACTTCACCGTTGGGATCGGACAGCACCATGGCGCTGTTGAAGCTGGCACTGCGATAGGGGGTAGCCCCGAGTTCCTGGAGCAGGCGGTGGATGCGTTCGTGGTCAGTGGGGGCGTAGCGCGCTGAATACAAGCCGGGAGCGCCACCGAGGGCATCCACCTCTAGGCCTGAATCATCGGCCAGGGCCCACTGACTGGTCAGCCGGGCCACCTCGGTGGCCTTGAGCCGTGCATTCTCGAGATACGTGGTTCCGGTCTCCTCGATCTCCAGGCCGTCCGGCTGTTGACGCACCTCGAGATCCACCGCGTCGAGCATCGCCCTGATCTCAGCCACCTTGTAGGCGTTGCCGCTGGCAATCACCAGCACAGGCGGCGTGGAGAGGAGGGGCATCCGCGATGGCCGGGAGGGGCCATTGTGACGCCTGAAGGGGAGAGGCAGGTTGGGTTGAACATTCCACCCCAGACGAATCCAGGGGCACCTGCCTCAGCAAAACCGTAGGGAGCTCGTGGCAACGCTGCAACAGCAATGGCCTGGATGTGTGCAGCAGCAAACAGGCCGCTTAGCGTCAATTGGATCGACGCAAGCCGGGCCCCGATGGACACCAGCCTGGTTCTTCAGAACCTCTTAACGCCGCCGGTTCTGTTCTTCTTCCTGGGGGTTCTGGCGGTTCTGCTGGGCTCGGATCTGGAAATTCCAGCTCCCCTCCCCAAGCTGTTTTCCCTCTATCTGCTGCTGGCGATCGGCTTCAAGGGAGGCCTGGAACTCCAACACAGCGGCATCAGTGGTCCAGTGCTGCCCACGATCGCGGCGGCTGTGGCGATGTCGCTGCTGGTTCCTCTGTACAGCTTTCTGATCTTGCGCCTGAAGCTCGACAGTTTCAACGCCGCAGCCATCGCCGGCACCTACGGGTCGATCAGTGCGGTGACCTTCATCACCGCCGAGAGCTTTCTGGAGACGCAGCATCTCCACCACGACGGCTTCATGGTGGCGGCCCTGGCGTTGATGGAATCGCCGGCGATCATCGTTGGGCTCTTGCTGGTGAAACTGGCCGCTCCGCAAAACCGACCCCAACAGCAAGCGATGCGCTGGGGGGCCGTGCTGCATGAGGCCCTCCTGAATGGATCGGTGTATCTGCTGGTGGGGAGCCTGGTGATCGGCTTCCTCAGTGCAGCAAACAGCCCAAGCAGCGTTGAAAAGATGCTGCCGTTCACGGACAAGTTGTTTTACGGGGCCCTGAGTTTCTTCCTGCTCGATATGGGCATCGTGGCGGCGCAACGGGTCCGCGATCTCAAGGAAGCCGGGAGCTTTCTGATCGGCTTCTCGATCCTGATGCCCCTGTTCAATGCCGGCGCGGGAGCGCTCCTGGCCCGCTTTCTCGGACTGGAGCCCGGCAATGCCCTGCTGTTTGTGGTGCTCTGCGCCAGTGCCTCCTACATCGCAGTTCCAGCGGCGATGCGCATGACCGTTCCCGAGGCCAATCCGAGCTTCTACATCTCAACAGCGCTCGGTCTGACCTTCCCCTTCAACATCATCGTGGGTATTCCTTTGTATATGGGGCTGGTGAATGCCCTGATCCCCAGCGCCGGCTGATGCCATGAAACGGCTCGATCTCTTCATCAGCGAGCGGGAGCTCACCAAGATCCTCGAGGCCATCGAAGCCGCCGGAGCTCCCGGATACACCGTGATGAAGCACGTCACCGGCAAGGGCCCCCATGGATGTGTATCGGAATCGATGGACTTCAGCGGCCTGGGAGCCAACGCGCACGTGATCGTGTTCTGCGAGCCGGCCCTACTCGATGGGCTGCGCAGCGCACTACAACCCCTGCTGAGCTATTTCGGTGGCATGGCGTACGTCTCCGAGGCACAACCCCTGTGAGACAGAGGGGCGCCGTTCACGTCAACCGTGGATCAGCGATCACGAACAGAAGCATCTCCAAAGTTTTGTGATGCACTGATCAGCCTGGCTTATCAGACAGTGCGCAGACGGTGATCGTCACAACAGCGCAAATGTCTTGACGTACGGATCACCGGCCGACCATGGTTGCAAGCGAACATTCCACCCCCTCCTCCAGGAGCAGGTAATGGCAAACGAAACCATGGGCATCGCCCTCGGCATGATCGAGACCCGGGGTCTGGTCCCCGCGATCGAAGCCGCTGACGCCATGACCAAGGCCGCCGAAGTGCGCCTGGTCGGTCGCGAATTCGTGGGCGGCGGTTACGTCACCGTTCTCGTCCGCGGCGAAACCGGTGCTGTAAACGCAGCCGTTCGCGCTGGCGCCGATGCTTGCGAGCGCGTGGGCGATGGCCTGGTGGCCGCCCACATCATTGCCCGCCCCCACCGTGAAGTTGAGCCTGCTCTGAACAGCAGCGCCGGCTTCGTTGGTTCGAAGGACTGAGGTCTGAAACGCGCCTCTAGGGGCCGTTCCATCCTCTGACTGATTTCCCTCGACCCACCCGGAGATTCTCCATGGCTAAGAAGTATGACGCTGGGGTTAAGGAGTACCGCGACACGTATTGGACTCCTGATTACGTACCCCTCGATTCCGACCTGCTCGCGTGCTTTAAGTGCACCGGCCAGGAAGGCGTTCCCCGCGAGGAAGTAGCTGCCGCTGTGGCCGCTGAATCCTCCACCGGCACCTGGTCCACTGTGTGGTCCGAGCTCCTCACCGACCTCGACTTCTACAAGGGCCGTTGCTACCGCATCGAAGACGTTCCTGGCGACAAGGAAGCCTTCTATGCGTTCATCGCCTATCCCCTCGACCTGTTCGAGGAAGGCTCCATCACCAACGTTCTGACCTCCCTGGTCGGCAACGTGTTCGGCTTCAAGGCGCTGCGTCACCTGCGCCTGGAAGACATTCGCTTCCCCCTGGCGTTCATCAAGACCTGCATGGGTCCGCCGAACGGCATCCAGGTCGAGCGCGACCGTATGAACAAGTACGGCCGTCCTCTGCTGGGTTGCACCATCAAGCCGAAGCTCGGCCTGAGCGGTAAGAACTACGGCCGTGTGGTGTATGAGTGCCTCCGCGGTGGTCTCGACTTCACCAAGGACGACGAGAACATCAACTCGCAGCCTTTCCAGCGCTGGCAGAACCGCTTCGAGTTCGTTGCCGAAGCTGTGAAGCTAGCCGAACAGGAAACCGGCGAGAAGAAGGGTCACTACCTCAACTGCACGGCAGCGACCCCGGAAGAGATGTACGAGCGCGCTGAGTTCGCCAAGGAACTCGGCCAGCCGATCATCATGCACGACTACATCACCGGTGGCTTCACCGCCAACACCGGTCTTGCGAAGTGGTGCCGGAAGAACGGGATCCTGCTGCACATCCACCGCGCCATGCACGCGGTGATCGACCGTCACCCCAAGCACGGTATTCACTTCCGTGTGCTTGCCAAGTGCCTCCGCCTCTCCGGTGGTGACCAGCTGCACACCGGTACCGTCGTGGGCAAGCTCGAGGGCGACCGTCAGTCCACCCTCGGCTACATCGACCAGCTGCGTGAATCCTTCGTTCCCGAAGATCGCAGCCGCGGCAACTTCTTCGACCAAGATTGGGGTTCCATGGGCGGCGTGTTCGCCGTGGCCTCCGGCGGTATCCACGTGTGGCACATGCCCGCGCTGGTGAGCATCTTCGGCGACGATTCCGTGCTCCAGTTCGGTGGTGGTACCCACGGTCACCCCTGGGGTTCCGCTGCTGGTGCAGCTGCCAACCGTGTGGCTCTCGAAGCCTGCGTCAAAGCACGCAATGCCGGTCGCGAAATCGAGCGCGAAGGCCGCGACATCCTCATGGAAGCCGCGAAGCACAGCCCCGAGCTGGCCATCGCCCTCGAGACCTGGAAGGAAATCAAGTTCGAGTTCGACACCGTCGACAAGCTCGACGTCAACTGAGCCCAGCGCTAACGGGATTCGGGAAATAACAGCTCGTTATTTCCCTCCCAAGCATTCATTCCATCCATCTCAAGGAACCCCATGCCTTTCAAGAGCACCGTGGGTGACTACCAAACAGTCGCCACCCTGGAGACCTTCGGCTTCCTCCCGCCGATGACCCAGGACGAGATCTACGACCAGATCGCGTACATCATTGCCCAGGGTTGGAGCCCGCTCGTTGAGCACGTCCACCCCAGCAACTCCATGGCCACCTATTGGTCTTACTGGAAGTTGCCCTTCTTCGGTGAGAAGGATCTGAGCGTGATCGTGAACGAGCTCGAAGCTTGCCACCGCGCTTACCCCGACCACCACGTGCGTCTCGTGGGCTACGACGCTTACACCCAAAGCCAGGGTTCTTGCTTCGTGGTGTTCGAAGGCCGCTGATTCAGCGCCTTCTAAAGCTGTGGTCCCGGGTCTAACCGGGACCACCCATTCCTCTATTCATTTCTGGAACAGATTGCAGGTTCTGCGCTGTTCTCAGCTCTCACACAACGTTGGTGCGTTGCGCAGACGTTAAGTGAGTTCCAGTCATTCCATACGCCGGGCGGACATGGCCACTAAATCGAGTCGCGAAGCAGCCCTTGAGCGCCGTAAGGCCCTCACGGAAGGCGGCAAGCAAGCCGCCAGTCGCCACAGCTCCGGTGGTGGCCGTACCCGTACGGCAGCGGACGCCCGTCCGACCCGCACCAATCCAGCTAACGCCACTCCGGCACCGGCAGCAAACCCCACGGTTGAAGCACCTGCAGCGACTCCAGCCCGCAGCCTGAGTGCCTCAGCCCCTGTGCGTTCCGGCAGTGCGAAGCGCGTGAGCAACCCCAGCCGCGATCTGGTGCTGGCACGCCGCGAAGCCCTCAGCCGCGGCGGCAAGCGTGCTGCTCAGTCGAAGGACCGCACCCGCACCGACGTAGCCAAGGAAGCCCCGAAGGTGTCTGCTGCCCCCGCGGCTGCTGAGCACAAGTGCAAGTGCCAGGACACCACTTCGGAGAGCAGCAGCCGGCAGCGCGAGTCGGCCCCCAGCCTTTCCCTGAGCAACAGCCGTTCAACAGCCGCTCCCAGCAGCAATCGCCCCGCCACCCGCAAGGCTTCGGCTCAGCACAACCCCAGCCGTGCCCTGGTGCTGGCCCGCCGTGAAGCGCTCTCGAAGCGGGGGAAATCCGCCAGTGGCACCGGCAAGACCGGTCCGGCAGCCGTGGCCCGTCAGATCAATCCCGATCTCACCGCCCGTGAGCTGTCGCAGAAGGTTCGCGAACTGAAGAGCAAAACCGGCTCCGCCGGCACTTCCCGCAGCAGTGGCACCCGCCCCAGCGGTCCGAACCGTCATGGCTCCAAGCAGGCAGCGGATGCCTCCCTCAAGGTGGGTGTGAGCCAGACCCTCTCCGGGCAAACCGTGACCGGCACCCAGGCCAACCGTTCGGTGAAAACCACCGGCAACGAAGCCGCCACCTGCCGCACGATCACCGGAACCGAATACCTCGGCGCTGAAGTCTTCCAGACCTTCTGCGGCACCCAACCTTCAGCTGCGATCCAGCCCGCCAAGGTGCGCGTCACAGCCACCAGCCACGGCAACCGCGTCACCGGCAATGAAGTCGGTCGCAGCGAAAAGGTCACCGGCGATGAGCCCGGCACCTGCAAGGCCGTGACGGGCACCGAGTACATCTCTGCCAACCAGTCCGCCGCCTACTGCGGTGGGGTGAATCCCTCCGTGCGCAAGGTGGGCCGCAGCCAGACCCTTGGCGGCCAGGCCGTCAGCGGTGTGATGGTGGGCCGCAGCGAGCGCGTCACCGGCGATGAGCCCGGTTCGGGCCGTCAACTCACCGGCGATCAATACCTCGGCGCCGAAGCACCGGCCGCAGGTCGTGCTCCCACCAAGGTGAACAGCTTCAACACCCTGCGTGGCACCGGCATCACCGGCACCGCCGTGGGCCGCAGCGAGCGCGTCACCGGCGATGAGCCCGGCAGCTGCCGCAATGTCACTGGCGATGAGTACATCGGCAGCCAACAGTTCGAAGGCTTCTGCGGCAGCCGTCCCGCCCCTGAAGCCGCCAAGGTGGGCTTCAGCGTCACCAACCGCAACCAGGTGGTGAGCGGAACCAGCACCGGCCGCAGCGAGCGGGTCACCGGTGATGAGCCCGGCACCTGCAAAGTGGTCACCGGCACTCCCTATGCCGGTCTCGAGCAAGCAGGCGACTTTTGCAATGCCCAGGCCGTGCGCGCCACCCGCGAGCGCACCGCCGTGCGCAATGCCAACCGCATGACCGGCATTCAGCCCGGCATCGGCGGTGTGATGACTGGCGCCGAGCGCGGTGCCTGTGAAGACGTCACCGGCACTCCCTATGTGGGCGCTGATCAACAGATCGCAGCCTGTGGTCAAACCGCTGCTGCTGACTATCCCCAGGCCCTCAACGGAGCTGCCTGGCAGCAGTTCAGCGTGCAGTCCCCCGCCCGTGCAGCCCAGGTGGAGCGCGAGCGCACCGGTGCCGTGACCGGCAGCACCTACGAGCAAGGTGGCCGCATCACCGGCCCCTTCGACATGGCCAGCGGCAAGATCACCGGCACCGAGCAGTTCCGCTTCGATCGCCGCGCCGCTCAGCGTCTCGCAGCAGCCGCGCCGGCCGCGCTCAGCGCTGAAGCTGAAGCCCCGGTTTCGCGGGTCACCGGCGAGGGATCAGGCACCAAGATTACCGGTGATGACTGGGATCGTGGTGATCGCGTCACCGGCACCGAGGGCAGCTCTGCCCGTCGCCGGAACCCCACCCGTGTGGGTCCGATGAGTGGCATGCCTGGTCAACAGAACAAGCGCAACCAGGAAGTTCCCCTTCCCAACAACAAGGTCACCGGCTCCAGCGGCAGCACCGATCAGGGTTCTCTGATCACGGTGTCTGGCGGCGCCCGCGGCTGAGGGATCGAGAACGATGCGACGGCGTTCCGCCAACAACGAGCGGCCGCTAGCACCGACAGCGCCGCGCCGCCGACCGGGCTCCACCCCGGCGGCAGGCCAGGCTGACCTTCCCCCAGCCGAGCTCAACCCCACCTCCGCCTTGAGCAAGGTGGTGCGCCAGCGGGAGCTGGCCATTGCCACCCGGGTCGGCAACTCCCGGCCCAGCCGACCCAGCAAACAGGCTCTTGCCGTCAGTTCGAACGCTGTTCGGCCGACCAGGCGCGTGCGTCCGGTGGCCACCCAGGTGGTGCTGAACCGCAGCAACAACGCAGCAACAACCGCTCTGCATCCCCTGAGCAACGGGCAAACCAATGCCGCTCTCAGGGCCTATGAGGAGAGCACGCTGGGCTCCTTCGATCGAATCGTGCCGGTGCTGAAGCGCCTCTCGGCCCTTCAGCACGACTCTGACTTCGTCGACCAGGCCCAGAGGCTCGCCGTCGCCGAACTCGGGCACGAACTGCCTGCGCCGATCCTTGAGCAGGCCTGGACCAGTCAGCTCGACATGCGAACCCTATTCGCCTGGTGTGTGTTCGAGGCCTACGAGCAGAGCAGCATCGCCTTCTTTAACGACGACCCTCTAGCGGCCCAGGCCGGCAGCCGCGACGCCGAAGCCTTCAACACCTTCCTGCTCGACTGCGGTTTCCATCTCCTCGACATCACCCCCTGCGCAGACGGTCGCCTGGCCCATGCCATCGCCTACGCCCTGAGGCTTCCCTTCAGCTCCGTGCGCCGCCGCTCCCATGCCGGAGCGATGTTCGACGTGGAGAACACAGTCGATCGCTGGGTCAAGACCGAGCACCGTCGCTACCGCGAAGGCACACCCAACCCCGCCCATGCCGACACCCGCTACCTGAAGGTGGTGGTGTATCACTTCAGTTCCAAAGATCCCTGCCATGAAGGCTGCGCAGCCCACGGCAGCAACGATGAAGCGGCGGCTGCCCAGGGTCTGCAACGCCTGAAGGATTTCCAGCAGGCCGTGGAGAACAGCTTCTGCTGCGGCGCTTCGGTGGATCTGCTGCTGGTGGGCATGGACACCGATACTGATGCGATTCGGGTGCATGTGCCCGGTCGCGATGGCAGCACCAACCTCGAGAGCTGGTTGGATGCGCGCGACGTCTACGAAGCGACCCGAAGCCTGCGCGCTGATCAAGCCCGCGAGCGGATCGAGCAACTGGTGAAGGGTGCTGCCGCCAGTGATCCCGATGCCGGCATGGTGAAGCTGGTGGCGCGTCTGCTGGAGCACAACCTCTCCCAGATCGACTACGTGCGCCAGTACCACGGCGGCAGCTACAGCGATTTCGGGCACGCGGAACGCTTCATCGGGGTGGGCATCGGCTTCAAGGAAGTGCATCTGCGCAACCTCACCTACTTCGCCTACATGGACACCGTTGAAGAAGGAGCGCCTGACCTCGATGTGGGCGTGAAGATCTTCAAGGGCCTCAACGTCTCCCGCGGTCTGCCGATCCCAGTGGTGCTGCGCTTCGACTATCACGGTGCCGTTCCCGGTGCCCGGGAGCGGGCCATCGCCCACTGCACCCGGGTGAAGGGGGCGATCGAAGCCCGCTACAGCGAGCTTTGCCAGCAGGGTCTTCTGCATACCCTGCTCACCGTCAGGGATCGCGACCGGCATGTTCCTGCCGAGACCGTAAGTTCCTCAATCACGTTCAACACAGGAGGGGGGCACTGAAATGTTGATCTGCAAAGTCGTGAAACCACTGGTTTCAACTAATCGCATCGCCGACTTCCAGCACAAGCATCTGCAGGTGGTGCTCGACGGCAGCACCCAGAAAGTGGCTGTCGATGCTGTGGGAGCGATCCCCGGCGATTGGGTGATTTGCGTGGGAAGCTCCGCAGCCCGCGAAGCCGCCGGCAGCAAGTCGTATCCCAGCGATCTCACGATCGTGGGGATCATTGATCACTGGGATCCAGAAGCCGGCAAAAGCATGGCGGCTGGCACGCCCCAGGGGGGTGCCAAGTAATGGAGATCATGCAGGTGATGGGATCGCTGGTCTGCACCCAACGGGTGGAAGGCTTCGCGCACCTCAACCTGCGCATTCTTCGAACCAGCAAGGGCAAGCTCAACGTGGCCTGTGACCCCGTGGGCGCCTCCCCCGGCAACTGGGTGTTCACCGCCAGCGGTTCCGCTGCGCGTTTCGCCACCGGCAACGCCGACCTGTTAACCGATCTCACGATCGGCGGAATCATCGACCACTGGTCGCCCGACGGTTAAGGAGAGCTCCCTCTCCTCCCGATCGTTGATCGGGTCCCCTCCGTTTCCCATCCGCGACCTCTCCACGGGCACTGCCCACCACCGTCATGGCCACTCCCAAGCCCCGAGCCACCTCCTCCTCGGCCGCAGGCAAAGCCACCAGTGCCAAGCCCGCCGCCACCACGCCGGTGAAAGCGATTCCTGCAGCTCCGGCCGCAGCGAAGCCCGCCGCCACCCCCGCCCCGGCAGCGGCAGCAGCACCTGTGACGGTGACCGCCAAAACGGTCTCGGCCAGCGCCAGCAAACCTGCCGCGGCCAAGGCGAGCACCTCCAAGGCCGCTCCGGCACGCCGCGCGCCAGCCAAGAGCTCCGGCACCGGCTCCGGTGGCAACAACCGCTCCTCCTCATCCCTCCGCACCTTCCCCATGGCTTCCTCCGTACAAGGCATCGCCCTCGGCATGATCGAAACCCGCGGTCTGGTGCCTGCGATCGAAGCCGCTGATGCCATGACCAAGGCTGCGGAAGTGACCCTGATCGGGCGCGAATTCGTTGGTGGCGGCTACGTGACCGTGCTGGTGCGCGGTGAAACCGGTGCTGTGAACGCCGCCGTTCGTGCCGGCGCCGATGCCTGCGAGCGCGTGGGTGACGGTCTGGTGGCCGCCCACATCATTGCCCGTCCCCACGCTGAAGTGGAGCCCACCCTCTCCAGCACCAACAACCGCCGCGCCTGATGAGCATGGACGCCATTCACCCGCGCGTCCTCGGCTTGCTTGGACGCGCCCTGAGCCTTGAGCTGACCGCTGTTCAGCAATACATGACCCAAGCCTCCCTCGTGGGCCTCTGGGGTGATCAGGCTTCCTCCGATCGTTTCCGCGAGGAAACGGTCGAGGAGCTGCAGCACGCCGAACGGATTGTTCAGCACATGCTCAGCCTCGGGGCTGCGCCGGCAGCCTCTCAACTGCAACCGGTGACCCATGCCCCTGATCTGCGCGGCCTCCTCGAGCAGAACGCGGAGCTCGAAGAGCAGTTGGTGAGTCACTACGACGAAGCCAGCCGCTTCTGCCGCGTGATCAACGATCAGGCCAATGGGGCCTTCTTCCAGGCCCTCCTGGAGGATGAGCAGCACCACATGGCTGACCTGGAAGCCTGGCTGAAGGAGCTGGGCGGGTGCCGGCCCCGTGGGTACAGCCGCTATGGCGAAGGCTCAGGTCCCAGGCGATCGGTTCTCAGCGAGCGGGCCAGCTTCTAAATGTCCGCTCTGAAGGTCTAGATTCCGCCGCCGGCTCTCAGTCGGCGGTCATATCCTTTTAAACACTTGGGTTCCGCTCTGCCGCTACCGCTGCAACTGATCTGGCTGATTCCGGTCTACGGATTCAGCGGGATGCTGCTGTCGCTCCCCTGGGCAACGGGCTGGTTGAAGCGGAACGGGCCACGCCCTGCCGCGTACCTCAATCTCCTGGTCACCCTGCTGGCGGTGCTCCATGGCAGTTGGGTGATCAACAGCATCTACGAGATCGGCCCTCAGCATCTCGATTTCCCCTGGTTCCAGAGCGGTGATCTGAACCTGCGCATCGGCTTCGACCTCTCCCTCACCAACCTCGCAGCCCTGGAGCTCGTCACCACGATGAGCCTGATCTGCCAGGTCTATGCCCTGGGCTATCTCGACAAGGAGTGGTCCCTGGCCCGCTTCTACGCCCTGGTGGGTTTCTTCGAAGGGGCGATGAGTGGGGTGGTGCTGAGCAGCAACCTGTTCATGAGCTATTTCCTGCTGGAGATGCTCACCCTGTCCACCTATCTGCTGGTGGGCTTCTGGTATGCCCAACCGTTGGTGGTCACGGCGGCGCGCGATGCCTTCCTGACCAAACGCGTCGGCGATGTGCTGCTGCTGATGGGCGTGGTCGCCCTCTCCGCCTTCGCCGGCTCGATGGAGTTCAACGATCTCTATGCCTGGGCCGCTGACCTGAAGACCACCCAGGTGCTCGGCCCCACCGCCGTGACCCTGCTGGGGCTGGGCTTGGTGGCCGGACCGATGGGCAAGTGCGCCCAATTCCCGATGCACCTGTGGCTGGATGAGGCGATGGAGGGGCCCAACCCGGCCTCAATCCTGAGGAACTCGGTGGTGGTGATCTGCGGAGCGATCGTGCTGATGAAGCTGATGCCGATCGTTCAGCTCTCCAGCTTGGCCACCGATGTGCTCCTAGCGGTGGGGGCAATCAGTGCCATCGGCGGTGCGCTGGTGGCGCTGGCTCAGGTGGATCTCAAGCGGGCCTTCAGCTACTCCACCACTTCCTATCTGGGCCTGGTGTTCATCGCCATTGCCCTCCAGAGACCTGGCCTGGCGCTGCTGCTTTTGTTTGCCCACGGCCTGGCGCGGGCCCTGCAATTCATGGGGGTGGGCAGCGTGATCGCCACCACCAACTGTCAGGACCTCACGGAGCTGGGCGGCATCGGTACGCGGATGCCGGCCACCTCCCTGGCCTTCCTGATCGGCAGCGCTGGCGTGGTGGGTCTGCTGCCACTGGGATCGTTCTGGTGCTTTGGCTTGCTGGTCGACAGCGTCCGGCAGTCGGATCCCTGGTTTGCGTTGGTGTTTCTCGTAACCAACGCGCTGAGCGCCATCAATGCCACCCGGGTCTACCGCTCGGTGTTCCTGGGCCAGGCGATGCCCAAGACCAAGCGGACCCCCGAGGTGAATTGGTTGATGGCCCTGCCGATGGTCAGCCTCAGCGTGATTGTGCTGCTGCTGCCCGCGATCATGCAGCGCATCGATCCGGTTCCCGGCATTGCGTCCTTCCCCCTCAGCGTGGGGCTGGTGGTGCTGGGCTCCGGTCTTCTGGGGGTCGCGATCGGATCGTGGGTTCCCCTCAACCAGTTCTGGTCCCGCTCCACCACCCCCTGGCTCCGCGTGGTGCAGGATCTGCTGGCCTACGACTTCTACACACCGGAGATCTATCAGCGCACCGTGGTGAGCCTGGTGGCCAACCTCGCCCAATTCACCCGCTGGTTTGACCTCAACGTGATCAAGGGTCTGGCCGATGGCGTGGGCCGGCTCTCCATCGCCAGCGCCAACGGTTTGAAGCTGAGCGTGAGCGGGCAATTGCAGAGCTACGTGCTCACAGTGCTGCTGGCGATCGTGCTGCTGCTCGGTCTGCTCCAGATCGAGAGGGGAGGTTGATCGATGTTGCTGAGTTCCCTGCTTCTGATCCCCTTCCTCGGCACGGCAGTTCTGCTGCTATGGCCCGGGAAACCGGCGCCGGGTTATCTGCGGATGGTCACGATCGTGATCCTGGTGCTGCAGCTGCTGGCCAGCGCGTTGGTGACCCTGCGCTTCGATCCGGCCCAGGCGGGCATGCAACTGCAGGAATTCCACAGCTGGGTGCCGGGCATCGGACTCGACTACGCCCTGGGGGTCGACGGCCTTTCGCTGCCCCTGGTGTTGATTAACGCGGCCCTCACGCTGGTGTCGGCTGTGATCACCCGCGACATCGACAAACGGCCCCGCATCTACTTCGCGATGCTGGTGCTGATCAGCGGAGCTGTGAACGGGGCATTTCTGGCGGAGAACCTGCTGCTGTTCTTCCTCTTCTACGAACTGGAGCTGATCCCGCTCTGGCTGTTGATTTCCGTGTGGGGCGGAGCCAACAAGGCCTATGCCGCCACCAAATTCCTGATCTTCACGGCCTTCTCGGGGATGCTGATCCTCGGGGCGTTCCTGGGCTTGGCGCTGCTCACCGGCAGCGTCGACTTCAGCCTCACCCCGGTGCTCTCGGATCGCTTGGCGATGGGAGGGCAGATCGTTCTGCTCGGAGCTCTGCTGGTGGGCTTCGGTATCAAGATCCCGCTCGTGCCTCTGCACAACTGGCTTCCCGATGCCCACACCCAGGCTTCAACGCCGGTGTCGGTGCTGCTGGCAGGGGTGCTGCTGAAGCTCGGCACCTACGGCCTGCTGCGCTTTGGCCTGCAGCTCTTCCCGGAGGCTTGGGCGAAGCTCGCTCCAGGCCTTGCCATCTGGGCCGCGATCTCTGTTCTCTATGGATCGCTGGCGGCCATCGCCCAGACCGACATGAAGCGCATGGTGGCCTTCAGCTCCGTGGGTCACAT
>Ga0194121_10002485_pt1 | contig 29266 bp, 23 predicted proteins | sample TA2MahCa50mmetaG_FD_148609 | JGI IMG/M metagenome (GOLD analysis project Ga0194121, IMG submission 148609) | Freshwater microbial communities from Lake Tanganyika, Tanzania - TA2015020 Mahale Deep Cast 50m | ecosystem: Environmental > Aquatic > Freshwater > Lake | place: Tanzania: Lake...
TGTAGAACGCGTTGGTCAGCGTGACCGTGTGGACTGGGCTCTCGACGCTATTGCATCCAGATTGCTGCGACGCGCTGCACCCCATCTGGAACGAGCCGGGCGGAATCAGCACAAACTCGATCTGCGTCGCCGTGTCCTTCACGCGCCACGCCAGGCCAGTGGCCGTGATCGCCTGCCGAAGGCTTGCACTCGTGACGACATTGGGGTTCGGGGCGGCCTCAAGCAGCGTTGCCCATGCAGGCACGCCTGGCACGCACGGACCCCACTTCCCGAGCAGCACACCAAGATCCGCACCGTCCACGATGCCGTCGCCCGTCATGTCCGCGGAGCCGCCTTGTGTGCCCCAAGCTGTCAGCAGCGCACCAAGATCGGCGCCGTCCACCACACCACTGCCATTCAGGTCGCCGGGGCACTGGGCGTGTGCAGGCACGGCAGCACCCAACCCCAGCACGATCGACAGTGCGGTGACGGTCACTCGGACGGCGTGGTTCAACCCGGTCTTCATGGTGTGCTCCTGTGCACACACCATAGCCCACAACCGGGATGTTCCAAGGGTTGTTCCGGGTTGGAACGGGCGATTGAGCACGCTGGAAGGACTTGCCAGTCCAGCGGGAATCGCGAATGGACCCGATCGGGCTCGAACCGACCACCTCTTCCATGCCATGGAAGCGCTCTACCAAATGAGCTACGGGCCCAGCTTGCACACACCGGCGCAACGCACCGGGCCGGAGAAGGTAGCACCTCACCCGTGGTGCGGCAAGCGGCGGTGCGACTTCCCCCTTCACTCCCATCATGAAGCGCTCATAACTGAACCGCCACGCCCAGACTGGATGCCGCGGTCGGTGGATCGTGAGGTGCGCGCGTCAACGATGGTGCGTGATGGACAACGCGTGGACGCAGCCAACGCGCAGCCGAACGCCATCACATCGCGCTGTCGAGCGCAGCGGCCAGCTCGCTCTTGCGCACGAGGCCGACGAACTTCTTGGCGAGCTTGCCGCCCTTGAAGATCATGACCGTCGGGATGGTCTGGATGTCGAGCTTCATCGCCCAGTCGCGGCTCGAGTCAACATCGAGCTTGCCGACCTTGGCCTTGCCGGCGTAGTCATTCGCCACTTCATCGATGGTCGGACCGAGCATGCGGCACGGACTGCACCACTCGGCCCAGAAGTCGACGAGCACGGGCGTGTCGCTGTCGAGGACCTCCTGCTGGAAATTCGCGTCAGTGAAGGTCTGCGTGTTCTGTCCGGCCATGGTTCATGTACTCCGTGCTTGGTCGATGGGTCCGTTGGGGGAGGCGAAAGTGTAGCCCTGCCCGTGGTCTTGGATCCCGCAGCAATTGCAGTGGATTCAGCGGTGGTCGCGGATCGCGCGCCAGGCCGCCAGAGCCTGCGCGTGCTCGGCGACATCATGCACCCGAAGGAGGTGCGCTCCACCCGCTGCGGCCTCGAGATGCATGGCCACCGAGCCCGCGACCCGTCGTGCGGGATCGGGTTCCCCGGTGATGGCACCCACGAAGCTCTTTCGGCTCGCTCCCACCAGCACGGGGTGTCCCATCGCCACGAATCGTGCGGTGCCGGCGATCAGCGAGAGGTTCTCCTGCACGGTCTTGCCGAACCCGAGCCCGGGATCGATGGCGATCGATTCCATCGGCACGCCCGATGCAACCACCGATGCCACGCGGATCGCCAGCGCAGCGGCGACCGCATCGACGATGTCCCCTTCCACCAGCGATGCGCGGTGTTCGTGGCTCCACCGATCCTGCGTCGGATCGAGCACGCGGTGCATGAGCACCAGGCCAGCGCCCTCGGCGGCAGCGAGCGGCGCAAGCTCCGCATCCTCGGTGCACGCGCTCACATCATTGATGATCCGGGCGCCTGCGTCGATCGCAGCCCTCGCCACGGCTGCCCGCGTGGTATCGATCGAGACCGCCACATCAGATCGACCCTCGGCGCGCAGCCACGCAACGAGCGCACGGATCACGCCCTCGGTGCGGCGGATCTGCTCGGGTGCATCGATGCGCTCCGCGCCCGGCCGCGTGCTCTCGCCACCCACATCGATGATCGTCGCACCCGCTCGCACGCAGGCCTGCGCATGCTCGACGGCCCAGCCGCCGCTCCAGAGCCCGCCATCGCTGAAGGAATCAGGCGTGCAGTTGAGGACCGCCATCAGGAGCGGCGCCGGCTCGAGCCGCACATCACCATCGCGCACCCTCCACGAACGCGCCGATGGGCGCGTCGGGGCCATCTGGACGATCGATCTGGTCACGGCATCGGCTCGCCATCATCGGATGCCGGCGCGGCACCCTCTCCATCGGGCCCATCGGGTCCACCGGCTCGATCGGCACCAAACTCGACCATCGCTGCAAGCAGCACCGTCGGCACCACCACGGCACCCTCGATGCGACCACCGCGGACATCGAGTGCCACACCGATGGGTTCCGCACGGCTCGGGATGGGCGGCAGCATGTCAGCGCCGGCACCGAAGGAACCGGCGATCTGGCGTGCCGCCTTGAACAACTGCCCGACGCCGAGGAAACCCACGACATCCGGCTTCGCCACCATCCACTGCATCATCGACTTCACGACCGCATCGTCGGCCAGCGTGGCACCGCGGCCCGCCTGGGCATCGGTGGCGCGCGTGAGCACATCGGGACGCTGGCTGTAGGTGACGACGAGCCCGCCAGGGCCAACGCGGGCAAAGCCATGCATGCCGCGATTGCCGAAGATCGCCTGGGTGGCGAGCATCTGCATCGCTCCTGCCGCGGCTTCGCGCCCCTCTCCATCATCGGCGACTGGTTCGGGCTTGAGCTCGAACGCCGCCGCGGTGGTGCCATCCTTGAGCGTGCGCCCGACCTCCCATGCAGGGGTGAGCTTGAGACCGCCCGACACGCCACCCATCTGCATCAGGCGATCCTTGAAGATCGACTCGACCGCCGCCGGATCCTTGGTCACCACGACGAGGCTGCTGTCATTCAGCAGGCCGCCGGCCATCACACCGAGCTTGCTCGGGTAGGCGCCGAGCTGCACGCCATCGACCAGATCCGCCGCATCGAGGAGCCACGCTGGAAGCACCGCGCCCGCCGGATCGATCGCCGCAGCCAGCGCCTTGAGGGCCGCACCGCCGCCGACCGCGCGCACATCGATGGACAGTGCACCATAGAGCGCGGCCTTGGGCAGGAGCGAGAACGGCGCGGGCCCCGCCTCGCCGCCAGTGAGCGCCTTGGCCAGTGCGCCCTCGGGCGCAAGCACCGCGATCGGTCGCAAGGCCAGACCAAGCGCATCGATGTCCACGAGCAGGATGCCATGCTCGATGGAACCCACGAAGGAGCTCGACAGGCGCTGCAGGTCTTCGGTCCGTCCGGCGAAACCGCCGGTCGGCATGCCCTGCTCGGCCGCGCGCTGCTCGGCGATCGCCGCCGCCTGCTCACCCATCGTCTTGGCATGGCCGAGCGCGACGGGACCGGCCCAGGCGAGCACCTCGGCCTCGTCGACGCGCACGCGCAGGTCATCACCCACGAGCTTCATGAAGGCGGCCGCACTGCCACCCTTCGCATCATGGCCTGTGGCCAGCGCAGCCGTCTGGCTCACGATCACATGCGATGTGCCCAGTGCCGCGAACGCGGGCTGGTCCATGAAGGTCAGCGCACCGTCGGCGCCCATGCCGAGCGAGGTCGCGAGTGCCTTCGGATCGCTCGCGGGAAGCAACAGGGTCCATGCGGCTTGCGGCTCGCCGGCCTTCGCATCGGCGATCGCCGTGCTGTAGGCCACGATCGAGCCCCGTTCGTCGAAGCCCTCGCCCACGCCAAGCCAACCCTTGAGTTGCTCGACGGGCCTGCCGAGCACGCTCGTCTCGGGCCGGTTCATGCGTGCGAGCGTTTCCGAGAGATCGGCACCGGCGCGTGCGAGATCCGGAATGATCACGAAGCTGATCGCCTGCGGCGGCACATGGGCGAGTGCCGCTTCGGCGTTGCCGGCAGCGCACGGCGCAGCAGCAAGCAGCACGAGGATCACCGACGGGATGAACGAGGCGGTGTGTGGCATGGGCATGACGGGGCTACTGTACGACCGTGATGACGGTTCAGGACCACAACTCGCTCGGCCAACAGACGAACGATGCGCTGCTGGGCGCAGCGGCCGTCGCGGCGGTCGCCGTGGCCCTCGCCTGGCTCCTGCGCCGGACGGGCCTCCGCCACGCTGCCGTCGCTGCCGGCGTCGTGACCGGCATCATGCTCGGCCCGATGGTGCTCGGGCCGAGCGCCCCCACGGATTTCGTGCGCTGGATCGATGGTGGTGCCACCGAGCGGGTGGCCCTGCGCGATGCGCAGCGAATGGTCGAGGCTCGGCGTGCTGCGATGCTGCATGCAGGCCAGGCCCCATCGATGACCGATCCAGCCGCCACCGCCGAACGCGAGGCCGTCGAACGCTCCAAGGCCGCGCTGACGCAAGCGCAGATCGACTTCGCGGCGCCTCGCCGCTGGATCGTGCTTGGGCTGGCTGCGATGGCGATCCTGGGCGCGATGGCCGATCCGGGACCGCGCCAGTCGTTCTGGCAACCCACGGCCTTTGCGAAGGGCGCGTGGCTGGCGGTCGTGCCCATGAGCGCCACGCTCCTCTGCCTGGCGTTGGTCGAGGCCGAGCGCGGCACGCCGATCGCCTTCGCGCTCGCGGCCTGCACCGGTTGCGCTGCCGTCGCTGCCGGGACCGATCGCGCGCTCGTCTACCGCGAAGAGACAACCCGACCGCTGGCACAGGCTGCACGCTTCGCGACGCTCCTTGCGCTCGTACCGCTCGTCGTCGGCTTGTGCATGGCCTCGCGTGGTTCAGCCGATGCGCAGCGGGCCAGCTGGATGGCCGTCGCTGCATGCTTGGGTGGCCTGCTCATCCAAGGCAGTGCCGCCGCTCGATTGCAGCGCATGGCCGAGGTCATCGTCGTCCCTGCGCTCACGGCGCTCCTCATGGTGCCGATCGACTTGCGCTCGCAGGCGCACTGGATCACGACCGGGCTGGTGGTGATCGCCTCGAGCGATGGCCGGTGGCTTGGCGCATGGATCGGCGCCCGCAGCTCGGGTGCGCTCGATGGCGGCTCACCCTCGCGCACGGCGCTTGCTGCGCAGGGCGCGACGGCGGCACAGCTGGGATTCGTGGGTGCCTTGGCCTTCGCCATGGCCGCTCCGGCCTGGGGCATCGCCATGCTCGTGCTGGGCGCGCTCTACATGGACATCACGGGCACCTTGCGCTTCGCTGCCGCAGGATCGCTCCGTGCAGCCGACGATGGCGCATGAGGCGGGCCGCCGCGCCCGTGCACGGGCGAGGGTCGATCAGCCCTTGAGCGCCGAATCGATCGCTTCCATCAGTTCCTTCGAGTCAGGCTTGACGCTGCTGCCGAAGAAGCCGACCGGCTTGCCGTCCTTGCCGACGACATACTTGGAGAAGTTCCAGCCCGGCAGCTTGCCGGTCTGCGTCCCGAGGCATTCGTAGAGTTCGCTCTGGCCAGTGCCCGCCTTGGTCTGCACCTTCGAGAACATGGGGAAGCTCACGCCGTACTTGCTGGAGCAGAACTCCTTGACCTGCGCCTCGGTGCCGGGCTCCTGCCCGCCGAAGTCGTTGCAGGGGAAGCCGAGGACGACCACGCCCTTGTCCTTCATCGATTCGGCGAGCTTCTGCAGTCCCTCGTACTGCGAGGTGTAGCCACAGCGACTGGCCACATTCACGATCACGAGGACCTTGCCCTTCCAGTCGGCGAGGGAGACCTCCTTGCCATCGATGTCCTTGACCTTCAGGTCAAGCACCGTTCGGCCGGACCACTTGGCCGAGAGTTCCGGGGACTGCGGCGCATCGACCGCGCAGGCGGCTCCCGCAATCATGAGGGCTCCGGTGACGACAGCGTGACGAATGGTGTTCAGCATGATGCCATCTTCGCCGACCGGGCCCTGCCGGATGCAGCCACGGTGCAACTCGCCGGGGAAGGGCCTCCGGGCCCCCACCGCAGGATCACTCGACCGTCACGCTCTTGGCCAGGTTGCGCGGCTTGTCCACATCCTTGCCGCGCATGACGGCCGCGTGGTAGGCGAGCAGCTGCAGCGGCACCACGGTGACCAGCGGCTGCAGCATCTCCGTCACATCGGGCACATAGAAGACATCCTCGGCCACCGTGCGGATGTGCTCATCGCCCTCGGTCGCGACCGCGATCACATGGCCGCCGCGGCTGCGGACCTCGGCGATGTTGGAGAGCACCTTCTCGTACTGGCTGTTCTTGGTCGCCACGAACACGACCGGCATGCCGCCGTCGATCAGGGCGATCGGTCCGTGCTTCATCTCGGCCGCAGGCATGCCCTCGGCGTGGATGTAGGAGATTTCCTTGAGCTTGAGGGCACCTTCGAGAGCCACTGGATAGTTCACGCCACGGCCGAGGAAGAGCCAGTTCTCACGCTCGATGTACTTGGCCGTCGCGGTGCGGATGTGGTCGTTGAGCGCGAGCACGCGCTCGATCTTCGCGGGAATCGCCTCCATCTCGTGCAGGAGGTGCGTCACCGCATCGGGGCTGAGGTACCGGCGACGGCCGACGAAGGTCGCCAGCATCGCGGCCACCATGACCTGTCCCGTGAACGCCTTCGTGCTCGCCACGCCGATCTCGGGGCCCACGCGCAGGTAGACGCCGGCATCGGTCTCGCGCGAGATGCTCGAGCCGACCACATTCACGATGCCCAGCGCGGTCGCGCCGCGGCTCTTGGCTTCCTGCAACGCAGCGAGCGTGTCGGCGGTCTCGCCCGACTGGCTCACCGCCACGACGACGGTGCCTTCCTCGACGATCGGGTTGCGGTAGCGGAACTCGCTCGCGAAGTCGAAATCGCTTGGAATCTTCGCCAATTCCTCCATGAGGTAGGTGCCGACCATGCACGCGTGCAGCGCCGTGCCCTGGCCGACGAAGACCACGCGGCGCGCGCGCGCGAGCTGGCGCGCGATGTCACCGACGCCACCGAGCTTGACATCCCCGATGCGCAGGTCGATGCGACCCTTGAGCGAGGTGCGCAGGGCGCGCGGCTGCTCGTGGATCTCCTTGAGCATGAAGTGGTCGTAGCCGCCGAGCTCGATCTCCTGCAGGTCAATCTCGAGCTCGCGGACCTCGGCCGTGATCGGCAGGTTGTCGACGGTCGTGGTGCGGAACGACTCGCGCGTGAGACGAGCGACGGTGTAGTCGGCAAGCGTGAAGGCCTGCGTGGTGTGGCTGACGATGGCGCTCGCATCGCTGGCGACCACATACTCGCCGTTGCCCACACCGACCATGAGCGGACTGCCCTTGCGTGCCACCACCAGCACATCTGGTTCCTTGGCGCACATCGCCGCGATGGCGTAGGCACCCGTCACCTCACGGAGGGCCGACTGCACGGCCTTCTCGAGGTCGCCCTCGTAGAGCTCCCCGATCAGGTGCGCGAGCACCTCGGTGTCGGTCTCGCTCTCGAAGACATGGCCTTTCTCGAGCAGCCAGGTCTTGAGTGCGGCGTAGTTCTCGATGATGCCGTTGTGGATGATGGCGATGCCGTGCCCCTGCTTGGCATCGTCACGGTGCGGGTGCGCGTTGAGGTCCGTCACGCCACCGTGGGTCGCCCAGCGCGTGTGGGCGATGCCGACCGAGCCCTCCAGCCCCCCCTTGCGCTCGATGGCCTCCTCGAGGGTCGCCACGCGGCCGATGCACTTGACCACCTGCAGGCCGGGTCCGCTCAGCGTTCCGGCACCCGCGCTGTCGTAGCCGCGGTACTCCAGGCGCTTGAGGCCCTCGAGCAGGATGGGAAGCGCCTGCCGGCGCCCGATGTATGCCACGATGCCGCACATGGGGTGGTTGGTCCTCTGGCCGAGCGCTCGCCCGGCCGGGGTAGCCTACGAAACGAATCCATGGAAGGCGAAGACACAAGCATGATCAAGGCCAAGAAGTGGCTTCGTGAGCGGAATCAGGCCCTGTTACGGGGCATGACCGACGCCCGGCGGGCCGAAGGAAGCACCAAGATTGCCGAAGCGGTCTACCTGATCGCCACCGCCTGGCGCGCCAGCGGGGTCATGAGCTTCCTCAACATGCGCAGCGAGCCCGACATGACGCTCCTGCACAATCCCTGGATGGCCGCCGAACGCCCGCTCATGGCCCCCCGCGTCGTGGCCGGATCGGGCATCGCGCCGGTCCTCCTCAAGCGCAAGGATGCCTCGTTCTCGCTCGATGCCAGCGGCGTCCGCGCCCCGGACGGCGCAACGGTGGCCACGGAGGCAGTCGACCTGGTCGTCGTGCCGGGTCTGGCGTTCGACCCAATGGGGCACCGCCTTGGTCGGGGGGGCGGCCACTACGACCAGTTCCTCCCCCGCCTTCGCCGCCAGGTCGTGACGGTCGGCGTCTCGTTCGACGAGCAGGTCGTCGACCTGGTCCCGACGGACCCCCACGACTGGCAGCTGCAGTATGTGGTCACCCCGACTCGGATCTGGTGGTTCGGCAGACTTCAGGCTCGAACATCGTCGCTCTCGATGTAGGATCCCGCCGTCGCCGCGCATGGTCGCGCGGCCGTTGACCAATTCGACCGGAAAGGACTCCGCCATGCCGTTCACTGGCTCCGCCCAATCGGGCAACCGCACTCCCTCGACTCCGAGCCGCATCACCTGGGTGATCGCAGGCGCAAGCACGCTCTTCCTCGTGGCGAGCGTGCTGTGGTGGATGTCGGGTTCATCACCGACGACGGCACAGGCCACGCCAGCACCGACCACGGAGACGAAGGCCACGCCAGCGCCGACCACGGAGACGAAGGCCACGCCAGCACCGACCACGGACACGCAGGCATCGGCTGGGGAGGTCGTGGAGACCACGACTGCCCCCACGACCGATGCTGCAGCCACTGCACCGACGACCGACTCAGCCACTGCACCGAGCACGAACAGCACCAGCGATGCACCGGGGCAGCCAGTCACCGCGCTCGAGGCGCCCGATGCAGGCGGAACACCTTCCGGTTCCCTCACGCCCGCCACCCGAGGCACGAGCGTGAACGCCGACCCGGTCATCGTGAGCGCTCCCGCCACGGGCGAGACGATCGGTGACAAGGGACCGGACTCACCCGCGCCGCAGCCTGCCCGCGACCCACTCGCCACCGCGCCAATCGCCGCACCCACGGTCGATCTTCCGACCGCGCTGGGCATGGTGGGTACTGACCCGATCGCCGCTCGGCTGCAACTGACGCGCCTGATCGATTCCGGCACGCTCTCGCCCGAGGCCAAGCGCCAGGCGATCGACGCGATCACGACCGTGAACGCCTCGCTCTTCTTCTCATCGACCGTGAACCCGGCCGATGCGCTGATGACGACCTACACCGTCAAGAGCGGCGATGCGCTGACCAAGATCGCACGCAAGGCAGGCGTGGCTGCTGACTGGCGCATGATCATGCGGCTCAACGGAATCAAGGATCCCAAACGCATCCGCGTGGGTCAGGTCCTGAAGATGCCCACATGCACCTTCCACGCCGTCGTGAACAAGTCGGACTACCGCCTCTATCTCTATGCAGGCGAGGGACCTGATCGCGTGCTCGTGGGGAGCTACCCGGTCGGTCTGGGCGAACTCAACAGCACGCCCACCGGTGCGTTCATGCTCAAGCCAGGCAGCAAGCTCATGAACCCCGAGTGGCGCAACCCACGGACGGGCGAGTTCTTCAAGGCCGACGACCCGAAGAACCCGATCGGCGAGTGCTGGATCGGGCTGCAGGGCGTCGATGCCGGGAACAGCAAGGCGATGAACTACGGCATCCACGGCACGATCGACCCTTCATCGATCGGCAAGCAGGCGAGCATGGGCTGCGTGCGACTGAAGGATGCCGATGTCGAGATCATCTACGAAGCCTTGACCGAGCCCAACAGCACGATCGTCATCGTGCCCTGAAGTCACGCGGAGAGGACGCTTCCGACACCTGGCGGTGCCGCGTTCCTGATGGGGCGCGGCGCTGTCGTTCATGGAACCTAGGATGCCTGCATGGACACGCGTCCGACGATCGCGATCAGCATGGGTGATCCCTTGGGCATCGGTCCCGAGGTCACGCTGAAGGCGCTTGCCGATGCCTCGCTGCGCGGCGCGGCGCGATTCGTCGTGCACGGCCACAACGCCACGCTCACGCGGGTCGCCGAACGCTGCGGGATCGTGCCAACCTGGTTCCGCGTGCGAGCCGGGAGCGACCGTGCGCTGGAGTCGTTCGGACAGGATGTGGTGGTGATCGACCATGCCGAGCTCGAGTTCGATGCCACGCGCAGGGCGAGCACCCGCGAAGGCGGCCTCGCGAGCAAGGTGTGGGTCGAGGACGCGATCACCGATGCGCTGCGACCGCATGGCGATCCACGGCGCACCGATGCGATCGTGACCGCACCGATCAGCAAGGAGAGCTGGTCGATGGCGGGCTACCAGTGGCCCGGCCACACCGAACTGCTCGCGCACCGGTGCCGCACGCGCCACCACTGCATGGGCTTCGTGGGCGAGCGGCTGAAGGTCACGCTCGCCACGACGCACATCCCGCTGATGGAACTGCGCGACACGCTCACGATCGGGCGCATCGTCGAGCCGATCGATCTCGGCCATCGGCTCTGCCGGACGCTGGGCATCGACAAGCCGCGCATCGCGGTCTGTGGACTCAATCCCCATGCCGGCGAGGGCGGCCTCTTCGGCGACGAGGAGCGCCGGCTGATCCAACCGGCGATCGACATCGCCGTGCAGAACGGGATCGATGCCCGCGGCCCCTTCCCCGCCGATACCGTCTTCATCCGTGCGCTCAAGGGCGAGTTCGACCTGGTGGTGGCGATGTACCACGACCAAGGACTGATCCCCATCAAGCTCACCGGCTGGGAGGACGCCGTCAATGTCACGCTCGGCCTGCCGATCGTGCGCACGAGTCCCGATCACGGCACGGCCTTCGACATCGCCGGCCAGGGCAAGGCCGACCATCGCAGCATGCGCGCGGCGATCGAGCTCGCGATCAGGCTGGCCTCGGCGCCGCGCGTGCCGGCGGGTCCACCACTGCAGTGATGGGTTCGTTCAACGCGCCTCGCGCCGCTTCGCCTGTGCGCGCGACACGGCCTCGCGCGGATGGAACTGCCAGATCACCTCGCGCAGGCGCTCGCGATCAACATGCGTGTAGATCTGCGTGGTCGCGATGTTCGCGTGACCCAGGAATTCCTGCACCACGCGCAGGTTGGCGCCACCCACGACCATGTGCGTCGCAAAGGAGTGGCGCAGCGTGTGCGGGTGCACATCCTGCAACCCGGCCATGGCGGCATACTTCTTCACGAGCTGCCAGACCGCCACGCGCTCGAGCGGCCTGCCGCTGAAGGAGAGCAGCAGCCGGTGCTGGTCCCGGCCATCCGGAAAGCGTGCGAGTTCCGGACGCAGGTCGCGAAGGTAGCGCCGCGTCCACTGGATCGCCGGCAGCCCGACGGGCACCACGCGCTGCTTGCTGCCCTTGCCGAGGACGATGAGTGAGCCCAGCGTCTCGTTGAAGTCGTTGATCTTGAGTGCGCCGACCTCGCTGGCACGCAGCCCACCCGCATACATCAGCTCGAGCATGCACCGGTCGCGAAGCCAGAGGGTGCCGCAGGTCTCCGGATTGGGGGCCTCGACGAGCTTGCGCATCTGACCGATGCTGAGTGTGCCGGGCACACGCTTCCACTTCGTCGGGCGATCGATGAGCCGCGCTGGATCCTTCGCGATCTTGCGCTGGGCGTGCATCCAGCGGAAGTACACGCGCAGCGCGGCAAGATGGCGTGCGATGCTCGTCGGCTCCAACTCGCGCTCGCGCGAGAGCTGCTGGATGTGCGCGGTGACATGCGCCATCGTCACGGCGCCCGGATCGGCGATGCCTCTGGTCGCGAGGAACTGAAACAGGTCGCGCAGGTCGCGTGCGTAGGCCTCGATGGTGGCCTTGGCCAAGCCCGCTTCGATGCGGCAGAACGCCAGGAACTCGCGCACGCCGGGTCCCTGGGGGGATGGCGCGGTTGGTGCGGTCGCACGCGCGCGAGTCGCAGGCGCAGCCGTACCGCGCGTGCGGGGCGCGCGTGCAACACGCGTTGGCGCGGTGGGCTCAGGCGGGCTTGGTGGCGCGGCCTTGCGCATGGGGTTCCATCAGCGCGGGCATCCTGCCCGGCGGGAGGATGCGGGCGGCGGCTTCGGGGCCGATCCGTGCGCGCAGCGAAGCCTCGAGGTTGATGCGGTGGTAGATCGGGCAGCCATGGAAGCCGCCGTGGCAGATGCTGAAGGCATCATCGAGCGCGGCCAGGCTGAAGCGCGACGCGCAACGCGAGTCATTGGCGTCCAGATGCGGGCACTGGTTGCTCGGTTGGGCGTCCACGCCCTGACCTTATCGGCGAATGGCGCCCAAATCGAGAGTCCGCGGCCAGAAGCCGAGTCCGGCGGCCTCCTTGGCCTTCAGGAGCGTGGCCTCGGCGGTCCGGTTGGCCCGCGCACAGCCATCGCGCAGGATGTCCAGGATCAGGTCGTCGCGTCCCTCGTACTTTGCCCGGCGCTCCCGCATGGGTGCGAGCAGCGCATTGATGGCCTCGGCGACCTCGACCTTGATGTGGCCATCGCCGATGTTGTCGCCGCGCGAGTACCGGTCGCGCAACTCAGCCACGCGGCCCTCGTCGGTCATGAAGGCATCCACATACTGAAAGAGCGCGTTGCCGGTGTCACCGGGTTCCGTCGGGCTCTGCCGCCCCGTGAAGATGCGGTTGACCTTCTTCTGCACCTCCTTGGGCGAGTCGCTGATGAAGATCGCATTGCCAAGGCTCTTGCTCATCTTGTTCACGCCATCGGTGCCGACCAGGCGGCCGACCTTGCCGACATCGGCGCGCGGCACGGGGAAGACGCCCCCGAGCGCGACATGATCGTCGTCCTTCGCGTGCTCATCGACCTTGCAGTAGATCTGGTTGAAGCGGCGCGCGACCTCGCGCGTGAGCTCCAGGTGCGGCACCTGATCCTCGCCCACCGGAACGCCGACGGGGCGGAACGCGAGGATGTCGGCGGTCTGGCCGACGGCGTAGAGCGGGAAGCCGAAGCTGTGGGTCTCGCCGAGTCCCTTGAGCTCGATCTCGGTCTTGAGCGTCGGGTTGCGCATGACCCGGTTGAAGGGCAAGAGCATCGCGAAGAGGAAGCAGAGTTCCGCGATCGCGGGGACCTCGCTCTGCAGGAAGATCGTGGCCTTCGCCGGATCGATGCCCATGGCGAGGTAATCGCGCACGATCTCGATCGAGTCGTGCCGGATCTCCTGCGGCTGGTCCGAACGCGTGGTGAACGCGTGCATGTTGGCCAGGATGAAGTAGCAGTCGTGTGAGTCCTGGAGCTCCACGCGGCGCTTCACGCTGCCGACCCAGTGGCCCAGGTGCAGGCTGCCGGTCGGCGTGTCGCCGGTGAGGATCCGTGGCTTGCCGCTCATTGAGGAAGGAGTGTAGCCATGGCCATCACACCAACGCCGTCGCCACCGCGAGGTTCCCGAGGTTGAAGGCCACATGTGCGGCAGCCGGTGCGACGAGCGAACCCGTGCGCTCGGCGAGCCATCCGAAGCAGCACGAGAGCACCGCGAGTGAGGTCAACGATGCCGCGCGCGCACCCTCGGGCACGCTGCCGACATGCATGAGCGTGAAGACGGCCGATGCAAGCAGCACGGCTGCCCACGGACCGAGCCCTGCACGACGGAGTGCTTGCTGCACGAACCCGCGGTAGACGCATTCCTCGAGGATCGGCGCGAGCACGACGGCACTGAGGCCCATGAGCCACCACCACGCATCGCGCGAGCCCTGCACCATCTGCTCGAGGGTGCTGTGACCGATGACCGGCGGCTCGATGCCGGTGGCCACGAGTTGGAGCTGACCTGCGATCCAGCCTGCCGAAGTGACCGCGGGCCACCACGCCGCAAGTGCGATCACGCCGAACGCGATCGACCGGACCGGCGAGATTGCGGTGCGTGACACGAGCTGCATCCGGCACATCCAAACGATCAATCCGATCGCCGCGAGCATGCCTGCACCCATCGCTGCGGCCGTCACGATTGCCGTCTCGCGCACGGTGAGCGAAGCAGGATCCGGGGTTCCACCAAGGCCGAGCGCACGAGCGGCGACCAGCGTGGCCACGCCGCCGGTGAGCCATGTCGCGACGCACATCACCATCAGGTGCATGGGCGAGGCGAGCCAGCCCAAGCCCGGTCGGCCATCGAGCGCAAGCCAGCGGCGGCGGTGGGCCACCACAGCCAGCACTGCCGCCATGACCAGCATGGCCAGCGGCAGGAAGGCCGCGCATGCGTTGACCGGCTCTGCCATCGATGGCGCAGCCGCTTCCTCGGCAGCGCTCGCCCGGTCGCCCATCGCGGCTACGCTCATGAACCACACCATGGCCAATGCCCTCGACAGGATCGTCGCGCGCAAGCGGCTCGAGATCGCCGCGAAGAAGCGCACCGCACCGGTCGAGGGGCTCAAGGAGCGCATCGTCGAGCTCGGGCGTCCGCGCAACTTCTTCCAGGCGGTCGTCGACCACGGAAGCACGAAGGGCACCCGCGTGATCGCCGAGGTCAAGCAGCGCAGCCCCAGCGGCGGGCTCATCAGGCCTGACTTCGATCCGGTGGACATTGCCCGACGGTATCACGCCAACGGCGCGGTGGCGATCAGCTGCCTGACCGACGAGGCCGACTTCGGCGGCAAGCTCGAGTTCATCCACGCGATCCGCGATGCGGTGCCCCTGCCGGTGCTGCGCAAGGACTTCATCATCGAGAGCTATCAGGTGTGGGAGGCACGGGCCTACGGCGCCGATGCGATCCTGCTCATCGCGGAGTGCCTCAGCGATGCGCAACTGATCGACTACAAGATCCTGGCGGTCGAACTCGGCATGAGCGTGCTCGTCGAGGTGCACGACACCGAGAGCCTCTACCGGGTGCAGCCCCACCTCTCGTTCCCGCACTCGGGCTATGCGCTCCTGGGTGTCAACAACCGTGATCTGCGGACGATGACCACGGACCTCAGCCACTCCTTCCGCATGGCCGAACTCGTCGACGACACGCATGTCATGGTGAGCGAGAGCGGCATCAGGACCCCGGATGACCTCAAGCGCCTGCGCGCGCACGGCATCCACATCGTCCTCGTGGGCGAGCACCTCCTGCGCCAGCCCGATCCCGGCACGGCGCTCGCCGAACTGCTCGGCCGCGAACCCCGCGAGCCGGCGAAGCGCTGAGCCTCACCCCACCATCGTGCGAGTGAGCCGGCCGGCAGCCAAGAGATGCTCGACGATCTGGATGGCGTTGAGCGCAGCGCCCTTGCGGATCTGGTCGCCGGCGACGAAGAGATCGATGCCCCGGCGATCGGGCTGGCTCCAGTCCTGCCGGATGCGACCCACGAGCACCTCGTCCTTGCCTGCCGCATCGATCGGTTCGGGGAAGCGATTCGCGGCGCGGTCATCGACCACACGCACGCCCGGCGCCGCCGCGAGCAGCTCGCGCACACGCGACTCGGGCATGTCATCGGCGAAGGTGAGGTTGATCGCCTCGCAGTGCGCGCGCAGCACCGGGACACGCACGCAGGTCGCGGTCACGCGCACCGATGGATCCGCCCAGATCTTGCGCGTTTCCAAGAGGAGCTTGCGCTCCTCCTCGTTGTAGCCATCCGGCCCCACCGCGCTGTTGTGGCTGAACACATTGAAGAGATACTGGCGACCGAAGACATCCGTCGTGTACTCGCGGCCATCGGCGAACTCCCGCGCCTGGCCTTCAAGCTCCCTCATGGCCGCGGCACCGGCACCGCTCGCTGCCTGGTAGGTGCTCACGACCATGCGCTCGATCCGCACGGCACGGTGCAACGGGGTGACTGCAACAAGCGCAATGATCGTGCTGCAGTTGGGATTCGCGATGATGCACGGGGCACCGAGCGCATCGAGTTCATGCGCGTTGACCTCGGGAACGACGAGCGGAACCCCCTCGTCCATGCGGAAGGCGCTTGAGTTGTCGATGACCCACGCACCGGCCTGCACGGCGGCCGGGGCGAGTGCCTTGCTGACGCCCTTGCCGGCGCTGAAGAGCGCGACATCCACGCCATCGAAGGCATCGGGTGTCGCCTCATGGACCGTGCACTCCCGCGCGCCGCAGCGCATGGTGGTTCCTGCACTGCGAGCGCTCGCCAAGAGCCGCAGCCCGCTGAAGCGCATGCCGCGGCGCTCGATGAGCTCCAGGAACTCGACGCCCACCGCACCGGTGGCGCCAACGATCGCAATCACGGGGTCACGGGGCATGCCGGGGTTCTACCACGGCTCCGGCGGACGGCCGCCGATCACTCGGGCGAACCGACGAGATAGAACCGGCGCACCTCGGCATCGAACGGCGTGCCGTCCTCGCGCACGAGCGTGAAGGTGCCTTCCATCGTGCCCCACTCGGTGGGAAGCGGGCAGTAGCTGCCGTAGCGGAACGACTGTCCGGGCTCCAGGCGAGGTTGCTTGCCAACCACACCCTCGCCCTCGACGACATGGCTGTCGCCATCTGCATCGACGATCGTCCATCGGCGCGCAACGAGCTGCACCGAGACATCCGAATCGTTCATGATCTGGACCTGGTACGAGAAGATCCACCGTCCATGCGCCGGGCTGCTTTCGCGAGCGAGCCAGTTTGGCTGGACTCGCACGGTGATGCCCTTGGTGGTGGCCTCGCTGCCGATGCAGCAGCGCTCGATGGTGGTTGTGGTCGTCACGACGGAAGCCTAGACTCGCCGGGCACCGCGCGTCGAATCACTTTCGTGGAAGGGCGATGGTGACGGTGTAGACCGGGTCGATCGCCTCGACCAGCTTGCGCCAGTCGAGGTGGATGTCGGTGTCCCTGTAGCCCCACGGTGCCTTGACATGCACATAGAGGGGCACCCTGCGGGCCAGGACCACCTCGGGACTGCGCCCACCCACCGCAGTCGTGACGGAAAACGCATCAGGGTCAGGGGGGAGCCCATCGCTCGACGCGCCGGCGCTGATCACGGCGCCGGCGAGCGGGAGCTTCGTCTTGCGGTCGATCACGCGGAAGGCCACGGGCCGCGTCTCTCGGACAGCCGCCACCAACTCGACTCCGCGCGGGGCGCGCAGTTCGGCCCAGGTGCTGACCAGGCCGGGTGTCCTGACCACCACGCGGTTCATGAAGCCGGAGATGAACTCGACCTGCGCCGATCCATCGGGTCCCGTGGTGACCTGCTGGATCGGCAGGCGCCCCCGCGACTCCTCCGCCCCCTGCTCCTTGAGGTAGATGAAGGTGCTCAGGTACACGGTCGCACCCTCGACCGGTTGGCCGGCCTCAGTGCGCACCCGAACCTCGATCGGCGTGCGCGTCACCGGCACGAGCGGAAAGTCGATCGGCACCGTGCCCTTGACCTGGTCGAAGTCGATCGTGGTCTCGCCCTCGCCACGGATCTCCGCCCGCACGCCGGCGTACGGCATCACGATCACTTGGCGTGGCTCGTAGCCCGGCTTGAAGACGGTCAGGCTCGTGCGTCGGGAGAACAGCGTGAAGCCCGTCAGGCCCTCTGCATCCGAAACGAAGGGATCGTCATCGCTCGCGAAGATCTTGAACCAACCGAGTGTGTTCCGATAGACGTCGACGCCCTCCACCGGTTGGCCGTCGGGCCGCACGGCCCGGAGCTGGATCGGTTGGATAACACAGCCCGAGAGGGCTGCCACGATGGACATGACGACGATGAGGCACGCGGCTCGCATGGGGTGATCCGTCACGGAGGCCGCGCTATACTGGCGTTCCGTCACTGGGGATTGGTGTAACGGTAGCACAACTGACTCTGACTCAGTTTGTCCTAGTTCGAATCTAGGATCCCCAGCTTTCGTCGATCACGGCGCCTCCCCCTGCGGGAGGCGCCTGTCGTTGGTGGAGTGCGCGTCAGCGCATCACAGCGTCCACGCCGAAAGTATGAGTCCCAGATCCAACCCATCGACCACGCCGTCACCGTTGAGGTCGGCAATGCATCCAACGCATGGCCCCCACGACGACAGCAAGGTGCCCAAGTCAGTGCCATCGACGAGCCCATCACCACTCAGGTCGCCGGGCACGAAGCCACCACCGTGCGTGAAGGCCGAAGCGGGGACTGCGGTCGTCGTCGTGTTCGGACCGGACCAGGCCAGGACCAGCCCCGCGCCGCCGCCAGCCTCGAAGAACTCCACGCGCAGACGGTGCTTGCCCGCCGCCAACGGCCGCGTTCCGCGCACGGTGACCATGCTGTGCAGACCATCGTTGTCGGCAACCAGATCATTGCCGATCCAGAGCCGCGAACCGTCGTCGCTCGTCACTCCGAGGGTCCAGTACCCCGTGGTGGGAATGGTGATCCAGCCGTTGAAGGTCGCTCCAACATCGTCTGCACGACCGCTCTCGGCGAAGGCGTCGGCGGTCGAGCCGTAATTGATCCTCTCGACAACCGCCGTGCCGTACGGCGTGAGCGTTGCGAAGTCGGGCAGCACGGTCGGCCCACTGAGCTCGTACCAGGCTGCACTGATGCCCGGCTGGTCACCCTGCACCACCACCGCCGGGCGCGCCACGGAAACATCGACCATGGCTTGCTCCGAGGACATCGCGCCGCTCATCGGCTCGATCAAGGTGTAGATCAGGGTCTGGGTGCCGGCCGACGGTCCCACATCATCGATCACGAGCACATCGCTCGCACCATTCACGCCAGGCACCAACCGGACCGGGCGACCCATGCTGGTCACGGCATCGAAGGACTCGATCCGCAGTGGATCCATGTTGGGGTCGAAGTCGTTGGCGAGCACATCGAGCGTGATGGGTTGGCCGGCGATCGCACGCACGCGATCGGCGCGGGCGACCGGCGGCGCGGGTACGAGCGCCGCGTTGGCGTACTCCACTGCGCGCAGGAGGTTGACGCGGCCCCAGCCGAACTCCTCGCCGTTCATCACGCCGCCCCAGACATCGCAGGAGTGCATGAGCACATGCTCCGCATGCTGGACCGTGAGCTGTGGGTTGGCGGAGCGGATGAGTGCCAACGCACCGTTGGCGACCGGGGTCGCCATGCTCGTTCCGCTGGCGAAGCCGTAGATGCCGTCGCGGGTCGAACTCAGGATCGATACACCCGGCGCGAACAGGTCGACCCCGCGACCGAAACTGCTGAAACTCGCCCGCTGGTCGGACTGGTTGCTGGCACCGATCACGAGCACGCTGGGGAAATCCCAGCCTGCATGATCCGTGGCGGAATTGCCCGCCGCCCAAAGCATGCTCGCGCCGAGTGATCGCACATACTGGCCGGTGGTCTCGATCGGGGCGTACCCGATGCCGGAGTAGCTCGTCGAAATGACCTTCGCGCCGTTCTCGGCGGCCCACTGCACGCCCTGCAGCAGGTTCTCGTAGCTGGCTCCACCGCTCGATGCCTCGCTCACGCGAATCGGCATGATGCGGAAGTTCCATCCCATGCCGACCACACCCACGCCGTTGTTGCCGGCCGCCGCCGCGCAACCCGCCACATGCGTGCCGTGGCCATGGATGTCGTCCATGACGCCGCCGTCGGCCTCGGCCACATCGCTGGCGCTGTTGAAGCCGGGAACGCGGTTGAGGAGATCCTCGTGCGTGACGATCCCGGTATCCGTGACGGCGATGATCACGCCCCCGGCTGCGTCGGCCCGGTGGAGGTCCCACGCAGCGGGAGATTGCATCATCGGGTGGTGCCACTGTTCGACGAAGCGTGGATCGTTCGGCTCGGCGCACGGGTAGACCGTCCAGTTCGGGCAGGCGTACTGGAAGAGACCGGTCGCCATGAGTTCGGCGGCCACCGCGTTCTCGGCGATGCCCGGCACCATCGGACCCACGCCGACGGTGATCACCCACTCATCCGTGCGCTCGTTGCGACGAGCGGGCCAGGCGGCAAGACGCTTCACCGCCGCGGCGCGGTCGTCGGCATCGAGCGACTGCACTGGCCGCACGATGAGCTCGCCGGAGAATTCACGCTCACCCGGGACTTCGGTGAAATCAGCCGGGGCGGCGAGTGCTGACGCGATGAGCACAATCGAAGTCTTGGCGAGCATGAGTGAAGTATGGCCGGGCATCGTCCTTCGGACAACCTCGGCGTGGAGATTCGACGAAGGTTCCTGGATCCATCAGGACCCAGATGACCACGCGGTGAGCATGTGGCCGAGATCGGCGCCATCCACCACACCGTCCGCGTTGAGGTCGGCAACGCAGGTGCCACAAGATCCCCACGCAGTCAGCATCGCCCCGAGGTCGGCGCCATCCACATCCCCGTCGTTGTCCAGATCGGCCGGCGACGACGGTGTGCCGGTGACGCCCATGCAGAGCCCTGCACTGAGACCGGATGACTGCCAGGTCGTGCCGTTGGGAAGCGTGATGCAGGTGTACCCCTGACCTGAGCTCGCGAAGTTCCAGACGGGACTGCTGCCAGCCGGTGCCGAGGAGCGCAAGACGAACCAGTACTTCGCACCGGCACGGAGCTGCGGACGGGCACGGCTGGTCACGGTCTGCTGGACGGGATTCCAGCCGCTTGCCTGTGCCGCGATCGGCCATGACTCGATGATGGTGCCGGAAGGCCGGCTTGACGACCCGGTCCCGACATCCGCCTCGATCGTGACCACGATCGGTGCGCCGGGTTGCTCGGCATTGTTCATGATCCAGAACGACGCCGTCGAGAGATCGGCATCGATCGCGCAGGTGAAGCGCTGGGCGACCGATTGGCTCGTCGAGACATCGGCGCCCCAGAGTCCGAACCAACCACCAAACGGTCCGTTGCTCGAGTAGAGCGTGTCGGCCGAGGCAGGCATGGCGAGGGCGAGGATGGCCAGTGCCCGGAGCATCGGCGAAGGGTACTCCCTGATCGACTCGACCCAAGCACCCCGTGTCGCACAGGACTACCCTTCCCGGCCCATGCGCGTCGTCAGCCTGCTTCCCAGCGCCACTGAACTGCTGTGCGCCATCGGCGGCCAGCACCTGCTCGTCGGCAGGAGCCACGAGTGCGATTTCCCCAGCTGCATCGAGCACCTGCCGGTCCTGACCGGACAGCGCACGCAAGCTGCCACGAGTGCCGAGATCGATGCGCAGGTCAGCGCCGCGCTCGGCAGCGGGCAGTCGCTCTACACGCTCGATGTGGAGCAGCTGCGCGCACTCAAGCCGGAGGTCATCCTGACGCAGGACCTGTGCGATGTGTGCAGCATCGACCTGGCCACCGTGCGCGGTGCGGCGGCCACGATGGATCCCAAGCCGACCGTGGTCAGCCTCAACCCCACCACGCTCTGGCAGGTGCTCGATGATGTCCTGGCCGTCGGCGAAGCGGTGGGCATGACCGACCAGGCGCAGGCCACGATGGTGCGACTGCGCGAGGGCTACTGGACTGCGGTCGACTTCGTGAATCCGTTCGTACCCGGCCCGCCGACGCTCTTCCTCGAGTGGATGGACCCGCCGTTCGTGGGAGGTCACTGGACACCAGCGCTCATCAACGCCGCCGGTGCGCGTCATGTGCTCAACGAGGCCGGCGCGAAGAGCCGGCGCGTCAGCGGCGAGGATCTGCTCGAGGCGGCACCTGAACGCATCATCATCTGCCCGTGCGGCTTCGGGCTCGATCGGATCGAGCAGGAACTCGATGTCTTGACCTCGCAGCGCTGGTGGCCGCTCTTGCCGGCGGTCATGTCGGGCGACCCCGATGCGATCGTCCTCGTCGACGGCAACCAGATGTTCAACCGTCCCGGCCCGCGTCTGGTCGATGCCTTCCGATGGCTGGTGGGATGGCTGAACGACCGCCCGGAACTCGTGCCGCCGGGTTTCCCGGTGCGGCGCTTGGTCGACCTGCGGCGCTGAGGGCCCAGTCACCCCCCGCTGCGGTGTCGAATCGGGGCTCTGGCACCGATCCATCTTGGTTGGCACGCCGTTTGTAGCGGAAGGTGGCCTCGCCACCCGGGGCACAAGGACACCCGACCACCATGGACATGAACCGATTCACCACCGCCGCCCAGCAGACGATCATCGAGGCTCAAGCCCGCGCCGCGCGTGAGCGCGCCGGTGAGTTCAGTTCGCTGCACCTGCTCGCCGCGCTCTTGGCCGATCGCAAGGGCGCGGCCTGCGCGATCCTGTCGAAGGCCGGCGTCGATGCCACCCGCATCGCCCAGGTCGTCGAGGCGGAACTCAAGCGCATCCCCACCGTGCAGGGCACGCAGCCCACCGCAGGCAACGATGTGATGTCGGTGCTCGCCGGCGCCGACCGCGAGGCAGCGCGCATGAAGGACCAGTACGCCACGGGTGAGCACCTGCTGCTCGCCTGCGCCGGCGAGCGGTGCGAAGCCGCCAAGGCCCTTGCCGCCTGCGGCGTGCAGCGCACGCACCTCGAGCGCGCGATGGCGGACATCCGCAAGGCCAGCGGCGTGACCAATGTGACCGATCAGGAAGCCGAGGGCAGCTTCGAGGCCCTGAAGAAGTATGCGATCGACCTGACCGAGCGCGCCCAGTCGGGCAAGCTCGATCCGGTGATCGGCCGCGACGAGGAAGTGCGCCGCTGCATGCAGGTGCTCTCGCGCCGCACGAAGAACAACCCGGTCCTCATCGGCGAACCCGGCGTCGGCAAGACCGCGATCGTCGAGGGGCTCGCCCAGCGCATCGTCAGCGGCGACTGCCCGGAGTCCATGCGAAGTTCGCGCATCATGGCGCTCGATGTCGGTGCACTGCTCGCAGGCGCCAAGTACCGCGGCGAGTTCGAGGAGCGGCTCAAGGCCGTGCTGCGCGAGGTCGCCGCCGCCGAGGGCCGCATCATCCTCTTCATCGACGAACTCCACACCATGGTCGGCGCGGGCCAGACCGAAGGCTCGCCGAGCGCCGGCAACCTGCTCAAGCCCGCCCTCGCCCGCGGTGAACTGCGCTGCATCGGCGCGACCACGCTGAACGAGTACCGCAAGCATGTCGAGAAGGACCCCGCCTTCGAGCGCCGCTTCCAGCCGGTCTTCGTGGGCGAGCCTTCGCTCGAGGACACGATCGCGATCCTGCGCGGCCTGAAGGAGAAGTATGAGTCGCACCACGGCGTGCGCATCCAGGACGGGGCGCTGCTCACGGCGGCGAGCCTGAGCCATCGCTACATCGCCGACCGGTTCCTGCCTGACAAGGCGATCGACCTCCTCGACGAAGCCGCCAGCCGCCTGCGCATCGAGCAGGACAGCGTTCCGGTCGAGATCGACGAGATCCGCCGCCACATCACCCAGCTCGAGATCGAAAAGACCGCACTCAGCATCGAGAAGGACGAGGCCAGCAAGCGCCGGATCGTCGAGGTCGACCAGGAGCTCGCAAGCGAGCAGGAACGCAACCGTGCGCTCACCGCGCGCTGGGAATCCGAGAAGAAGGAACTGGACGCGATCAAGCTCCTCAAGCGCGAGATCGATTCCAAGCGCACGGAACTCGAGGTCGCCACGCGCAACGGCCGGTTCGACGATGCGGCGCGCATCCAGTACGGCGAGATCCCCGGGCTCGAGAAGCGCATGGCCGAGACCGAGCGCACGCTGCGCTCGCGGATGGCATCGGGCGGCTCGCTCGTGCGTGAGGAAGTCGATCCCGAGGCGATCGCTGCGGTCGTGGCGCGCTGGACGGGCATCCCGGTCTCGCGCCTGGTTGAGAGCGAGCGCGAGAAGCTCATGCACCTGGAGGGTGAACTCCACCGCCGCGTGGTCGGTCAGGACGAGGCCGTGACCGCCGTGGCCAGGGCCGTGCGCCGCAATCGCGCCGGCCTGGGCGAGGCCAGCCGCCCCATCGGCTCGTTCCTCTTCCTCGGTCCGACCGGTGTCGGCAAGACCGAACTCTGCAAGGCGTTGGCTGCGCTCCTCTTCAACACCGAGGACGCCATGGTCCGCATCGACATGAGCGAGTTCATGGAGCAGCACTCCGTGGCCCGCCTGATCGGCGCGCCCCCCGGCTATGTCGGCTATGAGGAAGGCGGCCGCCTCACCGAGGCCGTGCGCCGGCGCCCGTACAGCGTCGTCCTCTTTGACGAGTTCGAGAAGGCTCACCCCGACGTGACCAATGTGCTCCTGCAAGTGCTCGACGACGGCCGCCTGACCGATGGCCAGGGCCGCACGGTCGACTTCAGCAACACGATCATCGTCATGACAAGCAACCTTGGCTCGCAGGCGATCCTCGAGATGACCGAGAAGGGCGAGCGCCACGAGGTCATCGAGGCGCATGTGCGCACGATCCTGAAGAAGCACCTGCGCCCCGAACTCATCAACCGCATCGACGAGACGGTGATCTTCGAGCAACTCAAGCGCACCGACATCGCCCGCATCGTCGAGATCCAGGTCGCCAACCTGGCCAAGCGGCTCGAGTCGCTGCGCATCGGTCTCACGCTGACGCCACAAGCCCAGGCGGCGCTGGCCAACGAGGGCTACGACCCGCACTTCGGTGCGCGTCCGCTCAAGCGCGTGATCCAGCAGCGCATCGAGAACCCGCTGGCTGGCAAGCTCCTCGAGGGCGCGTTCGGTGAGGGCGACACGATCGTGGTCGACCATGTCGGGAAGTCATTCACCTTCTCGAAGGCCGCCGCTCCGACTGGTGCCACGGCTGGCTCGAGTGACACCTGATCGCCCCCCCGTCCACCCAGAACGGATGTTCGACCGCAACATGCTGTCATCGCAGGAAATCCGGTCATCGTTCGCTTGAGTCTGGCGGACCCGCGCCACCTTGAAGTCATGCCCAAGCTCGCACTTGCCGTGGCAGCGGGTAGTGCGCTCGCCCTCTCGACCGCCGTTCTCGTCCCCGAACCGGTTCAGGCCAAGGTCCGTTCGGCGCACGACCTCTCCCGCGAAGAAGTGCTGGCGCTGATCGACCAGGTCGTGACCCGTGAGCGCGCCGGCAGCCAGCCGCCTCAGCGTGCAACGAGCGCATCGTTCTGGAACTGGGAAACCCCGCATGTCCACCCGATCGACCTGACGCCCGACCGCAGCATGCTGCTGGCGGTCAATCTTGCCGACGGCGTTCTTGAACTCTTCGATGTGACCGGCTCGGCTCCGCTGCGGATCGGCAGCGTGCCCGTGGGCGTGGATCCGGTGAGCGTCCGGGCCCGCTCCAACACCGAGGCCTGGGTCGTCAACCATCTCTCGGACACGATCAGCATCGTCGACCTGCCGACGCGCCGCGTTCGCGCCACGCTCTCGACGGGCGATGAGCCGTGCGATGTCGTCTTCGCGGGCTCCCCCCTGCGCGCGTTCGTGAGCGTGAGCCAGCTCAATGAAGTGCGCGTCTTTGACCCGGACAACCTGGCCACCGCGCCCACCGTGCTCGCCATCCAGGGCGAGGACCCGCGCGCACTCGCCACCGATGGCACGCGGGTCTACGCCGCCATCTTCGAGAGCGGCAACGCCACCACCCTGCTGTCCGAGACCGTGGTCTCGAGTTCCGCCAATCCCTACGCAGGCGACCCGAACCCGCCGCCGAATGCCGGCACGGGATTCAATCCGCCGCTCGCGTCCGGACTGCCGACGCCGCCGCGCGCAGGGCTCATCGTCCGCAAGCAGGCCGACGGAACTTGGCGCGACGACAACAACGGGAACTGGACGAGCTCCGTGACGTGGGGACTCCATGACCAGGACCTGGCGATCATCAACGCCTCGACGCTCGCGACCACCTACGCCAAGGGCCTGATGACGACCAACATGGCGCTCGATGTCGGACCGTCCGGGCGCGTCACGGTGGTCGGCACCGAAGCCACCAACCAGATCCGCTTCGAGCCGCTCTTGAAGGGCACCTTCATTCGCGTTCGCATGGCGAGCGTGGATCCGGCCGCGCCGACCACGCCGACGATCGTCGATCTGAATCCGCACCTGAACTACACCACCGGCACGCTGCCGCAGGCCCAGCGCGACCTGTCGATTGGCGATCCGCGTGCGATCGTCTGGAACGCCGCACGCACGACGGGCTGGGTCGCCGGGATGGGCTCGAACAATGTGCTCCAGATCAATGCCTTGGGTGCACCGCAGGCTCGCATCGAGGTCGGCGAAGGCCCCACGGGTCTTGCGCTCGATGAGTCACGCGGTGCGCTCTATGTGATGAACAAGTTCGATGGATCGATCAGCCGGGTCAGCATGAGCGGCGGCACCGAGACTGCGCGCGTCGCTTTCCACGACTCGACGCCGGATGAGATCAACGCCGGCCGGCCGTTCCTGTACGACACGCATCGAACGAGCGGCCTCGGCCAGGCCTCCTGCGGCAGCTGCCACATCGATGGCAAGCTCGACTTCCTCGGCTGGGACCTCGGCGAACCCAACGGCTCAGTCAAGACCTTCAACCAGAACTGCAACTTCGGCCTCGCGGGCGGCTGTGCGAACTGGCACCCGATGAAGGGTCCGATGACCACGCAGACGCTCGTCGGCATCCTGGGGGCGGAACCCCTGCACTGGCGCGGCGATCGCGAGGGCTTGTCGCAGTTCAATGGTGCGTTCGTCGGACTCATCGGCGACGACACCCAGCTCACGCAGGCGGAGCTGTCATCGTTCATGCAGTTCGTCGCCTCGATGCGCTTCCCGCCCAACCCCAACCGCAACATCGACAACTCCCTGAAGACCAGCCTTGCGGGCAGCGGCAACCCTGCCAACGGGCAGACGCTCTTCAACACGCTCCAGGTCGACGGCGCGGCGACCAACTGTGCCATCTGCCACCAACTGCCGACCGGTGGGCTCGGCGTGATCATCAGCGCCAACCTGTTGCAGGAGCCGCAGAGCATGAAGATCCCGCAGCTTCAGAACATGCATGAGAAGGCCGGCTTCCTCAAGACGAGCCAGAGCAACAACCGTGGCTTCGGCTTCACCCACGATGGCGGCTTCGACACACTGATCAACTTCCTGAACCTGGGGGTCTTCAGCTTCTCCTCGGGATCCACTGGACAGCAGCAGCGGCGGGACCTCGAAGCCTTCATGTTCAGCCTGGCCACCGATACCCACGCCGCAGTCGGTCAGCAGGTCACGCTCACCTCGCTCGCGACCGCAACACCCGCGCAGATCTCGACGCTTGACACGCTGGCCACGCTCGCCACGAATGGCAGCATCGACCTGATCGCCAAGGGCAATGTCAACGGGCAAGCGCGGGGCTGGATGTTCCTGAGCACCTCCGAATGGCAGTCCGACCGCAGTGCTGAGACCGTGACCACGGCCCAACTGCGCGCGATGGCCGCACCCGGAAGCGAGATCACCTTCACCGCGGTGCCCGATGGCACCGGCATCCGACTCGGTTACGACCGGGACATGGATGGTTTCGCCGACCGGGACGAGCTCGACGCCGGCAGCGATCCGGCCGATCCAGCCAGCGTGCCGCAGTCATGTGTGGCGGACCTCACCAACGATGGTGTCGTGAACGGCAGCGACCTGGGCATGCTGCTTGGAGCCTGGGGATCCTGCGGCGGCTGCGCAGCCGACCTTGACGGCGATGGCGTGGTGGGCGGTTCGGACCTGGGCGTCATGCTCGGGGCATGGGGCACCTGCCCGTAGTATCGAGCCTCCACCAGGAGGCCCCATGTCGGACGCAACCAGCACTCCCACCACATCCGTCCGCGAGAACGCGCTTCAACCCAAGAGCGGTTGGGTCATCCTGCCCTTCCACTTCATGATGCTGGGCATCAACATCGCCTTGATCGTCTCCGGCGCGCACGGCGATGGCGACAACCCCGCACCGATCCCGATCATCGCCGGGACCCTCGGCATGGTCGTGTGGTTCATCCTCTGGGCGGGATACTTCGCGGTGCAACCGGGCGACAGCCGGGCGATCACCTTCTTTGGCGTCTACCGCGGCACCGTGCGCAGGGTCGGGTTCCACTGGGTGAACCCCTTCAGCGGAAAGCGGCGCGTGAGCCTTCGCGTGCGCACCTTCGAGACCGGCAGCAGCAAGGGATCCGATGTCACCGAACCCACGACCGGCAAGGTGCTCGTGAAGGCCTCGCGCAGCCGTGGCATGCCGATCAAGGTCAATGACCGTGATGGCAACCCGATCGAGATCGCCGCGGTCGTCGTCTGGCAGGTCATTGACACGGCCCAGGCGATCTTCTCGGTCGACGATTACGAGAACTTCGTCGAGATCCAGTCCGAGAGCGCGCTGCGCAACCTGGCCAGCCAGTTCCACTACGACGCCCCCGACGATCACGACACGCCGAGCCTGCGCGGCAACACCGACCTGATCGGCGCGCGCCTGCGCGACGAGCTTCATGTGCGACTCGCCCAGGCCGGCGTCGAAGTGATCGAGGCCCGCATCAGCAGTCTCGCCTACGCGCCCGAGATCGCGGCCGCCATGCTGCGCCGGCAGCAGGCTTCAGCGGTGATTGCGGCACGACAGAAGATTGTCGAGGGCGCCGTGGGCATGGTCGAGATGGCGCTGACGCAGCTCGAGCAGCGCGGGGTGGCCAAGCTCGACGGTGCCGAGCGCGCCCGCATGGTCGGCAATCTGCTTGTCGTCCTCTGCAGTGAGCAAAACGCCCAGCCTGTTGTTCAAGCTGGTCACGGTTGATGCACGGACCAATCAAACAAGCCTCGTTCTTCCTGAAGTACGCCATGCTTCGTGCTCGGCTCGCTGCGGTGCGGGGCGAGCCTGTTGTGGTCGCGAGCACGCATCGCACCGCCTCCACGGCCGTCTACCGATCGCTTCGGATGGCCATCGGCTCCCGGGTGTTCAAGTGCCATCGTCTGCATGAGCCGCTCATGTCGTGGAACACGCCGAATCCCAGGTTGACCTCTGAAGGCTTCCTGCGCAGTGGCATGCCCGGAGACTGGGTTGTGCTGCACGGAATCACTCGGCCCAAGCGACCAGCGCGATTCGTGTTCATGGTCCGGGATCCCATCGCCGTGGCCGCCAGCATGGCAGCATTGGGAAGGCCGGAGGAGGGTCAGGCTTGGCCCATGGTTCCTCCGTATTCCAAGTCCATGACGGATTGGTTCGATGCTGATGTCCTTCCAGCACTTGGATGGAGTCCGTGGAACGTCCCCTTCGACGCCAGTCGAAAGGCCATGCTGATTGACCATGAACCGTGGCGGTTCCTCGTGCTCCGAGCCGATCTTGACGACGACTCAAAGGAACGAGAACTCTCGGCATTCGTGGGTGCGACTGTCCGGATGGTCCGAATCAACTCCTCCGAGCAGCGTGGCCGCAGTGCTCGGCACGCCAGAGCACGCGATCGGATCCGCAGTCTTCCGGACGAGATTGATCGCATCCATCGATCCAGGCTGTGCTCCCACTTCTTCACGCCAGACGAGCTCGCGGCCCAACGATCACGCTGGCTCGGTCAGAGCT
>Ga0194121_10002489_pt1 | contig 29220 bp, 28 predicted proteins | sample TA2MahCa50mmetaG_FD_148609 | JGI IMG/M metagenome (GOLD analysis project Ga0194121, IMG submission 148609) | Freshwater microbial communities from Lake Tanganyika, Tanzania - TA2015020 Mahale Deep Cast 50m | ecosystem: Environmental > Aquatic > Freshwater > Lake | place: Tanzania: Lake...
AGAACTGTCAGGGGGACGTTTCATTCTGGGGCTGGGTGCTGGATACACGGGAGCCGACTTCGAGGCGCTCGGGGTATCGATGAATGAGCGAGGGCGGCGCATGGAAGCTGGCCTGAAAGCCATAGCCGCATATCGGCAAGGTGTCATACAAGAGTGTGACTCCCCCTACGCCGGTACTGTTCCGAAGAGAGACGAGGCACTTGGTGAAGTTGAACTGCGGGTGCTTGCAGGCGGTTGGAGTCTTCCTGGGGTTAGACGAGCAGCGCGACATACCGACGGGTGGATCTCTGGTCCGTTAGACACTTACCATGCATTGGCCGAAATGGCCACGGCGTACCGAGACGAATGCAGGCGACTTAATCGTTCTCCTTACGTTGCGGTGCTTCGTGAGGCATGGTTGGCAGATACCGATGACGAAGCCATCTCTGTTTACGGCCCCTATGTGCTGAGTTATCACATGACTTATCTCAAGCGTGGGAAGGTCTATGATCCCCGCTTCGATCCGTGGGTCAACCGAATCCGATCGGCAGATGAGCTTACCCTCGACGATGTTCTGCCAAACCGAGTGCTTATTGGCTCGCGAGACACGTGGATGCGCGAGCTTCACCGGCTGTGCGAGTTGGTCGAGCCAGATGAAATCGTTCTTCGACTCAGGCACGTTGACGGTCCGTCGCCAGGTATGACGCTTGAAGTGATGGAAGCCATTGCTTCAAGTATCATGCCATCGTTTGCGTAGGTGCGCCCGTGCCGGCAATGTCCAGCGACAATTTCCCATTGATCATGATGGGCGGTCTCAATGTTGTTCCTATCGGACCTCGGGTCGGCTTCTCTGAAGAGGCCTCAGGCTTGGCACAGGCCTGCTACTTTTGTGGAATGCTGATGTTATCGCCTGCAAGATGTCGAATATCCGTCATTGCCAATTTCGGAAGCTAATCGGAGGGTTGAGGTGATGAAGTTACCGTTGATTTACGTGTCGAGGATGGACGTTCAGGAGTCTTACTTCGACGAATTCATGACCTGGTGCAAGATCAGACATTGGCCGGACGTGCTGGGTGTCGGATTCCTCAGCGCAAATGGATATGTATCCGTCAGTGGCACTCCAAGGATTTGTAATGTTTATGAGATACCTGGAGTCGAGGTCTTCTCTAGAGAGTATGACGCCGTCAGAGCTAACGATGAGCAACTGAAGGTCATCGTCGCTGAGAAGATCAGCAAGCATTCCCTGACCGTGTACTCGCAGCTCGTAACCTATGGATTGCCTGAGAGACCTGAGGAGTCATCTCCGAGTCTCTCTCAATCTTGGTCATGTCCTGCCTTGTCGGCTGCACGATTCGACTTGCAGGCCAACGCCACAGACACTGCGCTGTCGCGTGACGTACAGGCGATCTTCACCAAGTTGGCGCTAGACGCACGGTTGCTCAGAGCGCGGTTCTTGAGGGAGTTTGCTAAGCACCCTACGTATCCGAGTCCGGAGCCCGCCTGGTCGGTACTCGTTGAGTGGGCGAATCTCGCAGCTGCTGAGAATGGCGTCGCGACATTAGGCGACGCGTTGACATCGCTCTTCGGGATGTCGATGACTCGTCTGCAGCTCAATGCCGGACGCGGGGTGTTCTCTCTGCGTCATCCAAACAACTGGAAGGTCTGACGGTCACATGAGCGACCGAGACTCGAAGAATCCCTCCGAATACCATAACCATGACGCGATGGGTCTTGCATACCAAGTCGCATCTCGCCAAGCGAGTCCTCAAGAGCTACTTGAGGCAGCTATCAAGACCATCGAGTCGACGAATCCGGTCGTCAACGCCGTGGTGCAGAAACTCTATGACGTGGCAGAATCTCAGATTCGGAGCGGTCTGCCCGACGGCCCGTTTCGGGGGGTGCCCTTTCTCCTAAAAGACTTGCGAGCTTCGCTGGCCGGCGTCCCGACGACGCAGGGCAGCAGGTTCTTTCGGGACAATGTGCCGGATCGAGACAGTGAAATCGTGGCCCGTTACAAGAAGGCCGGACTTGTAATCGTCGGAAAAACTAACACTCCCGAGTTCGGGGGGGCACCGACGACCGAAGGCAGCGTGAACGGAGCAACCCGAAACCCTTGGAACCTCGATTACTCGTCGGGTGGCTCAAGCGGCGGGTCGTCTGCCGCGGTTTGCGCTGGGATGGTTCCGGCAGCGCACGGTAGCGATGGAGGGGGGTCGATTCGCATTCCGGCGGCATGCACGGGGCTCTTCGGACTTAAGCCATCTCGTGGTCTGAACCCGTGCGGCCCTGAGTTCGGAGAGGCGTGGAACGGTCTTTCCGTCGAGCATGTAATCACTCGCTCGGTGCGCGACAGTGCGGCGCTGCTCGACTGCACCGTCGGGCCGGCGGTTGGAGATCCATACTCCGGTCCTCACCGCCAGGACTATTTCTTGCCGGAAGTCTCAAAGAATCCGGGTCGACTTCGAATCGCAGTACAGGTGGAGAGCATGGGAGGTGCACGCCCGCATCCTGACTGCGAACGGGCGGTGATGGATGCCGCAAATCTATTGGAGAGGCTCGGGCATTACATCGAGTACGCAAAACCTCACTATGATTCAGCCAGTGCTGGCAAGGCATTTCGACTCATCATCGCATCGAATGTGCTGGCGGCTGTCGACCGACACTCGGTTAAGGTCAATCGAGTACCCGAAGAAGGAGAGCTAGAGCGGATCAATGCTCGACTTATGGGAGAAGCAAGGCGTTCGTCGTCGGCTGATCTGGTCAGCGCGATTTGGGAAGTTCACGCAGTCGGTAGAGCGATGGGAAACTTTTTCGAGAACTTCGACGTTCTCCTGACCCCAACCGTTGCGACTCCGCCAGTTCGACTCGGGATACTCGACATAACAAGCGACGATGTCGAGTCATATCTCACCGCAGTCTTTAGGTGGATTCCCTACACTGCTGTGGCCAACCAAGCCGGAATTCCGTCAATGTCGGTGCCGCTCAGTTGGAACGCCGAGGGTTTACCGATTGGCACGTGTTTCACAGCGGGCTACGGCAAGGACGCTCAACTATTCAGATTGGCGGGTCAGCTTGAGTCAGCGCGACCATGGTTCGATCGTCGACCTGAGTCAATCGGGTGACTGGAAGTTGGCTAGTGCGCTGCCGCATTCTCGAAAGGCAGCCGCGGGTTTCAGACTGCTGCTCCTGTCTAAGGTGGGGCAAACTTCGCGTCTTAAGTTTGGGAAGCGTGAGCCTGATCAATGGGTAGGCAAATGATTCAACTCGACATAGGTGATGCGACGCTGGTAAGCGATCCCTATGACTTTTACAGATACCTCAGAAACGAGTCACCGATTGCAGAACTCGTCGGATACGAAAGAGTTTGGGTCGTAAGCAGGTATCTGAACGTCAAAGAGGTCCTCGGAGCATCCTGTTTTCGGTCTCGGCCAGTCGATGAGGAGGTACCCAGCAGATTTGTGGGGACCCCCACTGAGATCATGTGGAGGAACAATTTGGCGTTCTTGGAGGGTTCGCGTCACTCGAGAGTGCGTAAAACCTTGATTCGACCGCTCAATGCCATGAGCGGGCAACACGTCGAATCGATCGTGCGAGGCGTGGTCGAGGATGCAGTCGCTCAGGTAGTTCACGAGGTGTCGGTCGATGGCTGTGTAGCGATTGCGACCAAGATTCCGCAGGCAATCATCTGCATGCTACTGAGAATTACGAATGCGGAATTCGATCAGATGGCATCATGGACACGAGATTTTCTCCGAATCTTCCTGCCCGATGCCGCTGACGAGGAGACGTCGAAACTGGTCAACAATGCTTCGACGAATTTCGTAACGTTATTGGGTGATTTGATCGACCGTTGTGCCACCAATCCCGCAGACTCGCTGATCGATCATCTCGTTCAGCAGAATCTTGAGGGCAATCTTAGCAGTGGTGAGTTAGTTGCCACTCTGCGCGGAGTATTCACGGCAGGCTTCGAGACGACGGCTGGTACTATCTCTGGGCTACTCCTAGCACTCTCGCGGGATCCAACACTCCTCTCGCGTCTTCGTAGCGATCCGTCATGCGTCCTGGCGGCAGTTGATGAGGGCTTGAGGTGGGAGTCTCCCGTGCAAGTCGTAGTCAGGTACCTCGAGGATGATGCCGTAGTGGGTGGTCTTCGACTTCCCAAGGGAGCGTGCCTCTGGCTCATGCTTGGCTCAGCGAATCACGATGACCACACTTTCGACGAACCGGAAGAGTTCCGTCTGGGCAGGAACCCGACGAACCACCTCGCATTCGGGGGAGGACGACACAAGTGTGCGGGTCTTGGCCTGGCGCGACTAGAACTCGCGTATTTCCTCGAGGAATTCTCTCGACTGGTCAAGGAAGTGAAGGTCAATCAGTCCCAGATTGAACGTCATCAGAACCTGCAGTTTCGGTCAGTCTGCCGGCTTCCGATTGAAATAGTACCGTTTTGAGAGCGGAGGTGACGTGAAGTTCGGAATTGCAGTACCAGCCATGCACATCGTAGACGGAAAGTATCGGTTCGATCCCCGCAGCTATGTCGCCGAGTGTGTTGCGGCCGAGAAGGCAGGATTTCATACCGCCGTCGTGGGGGAGCGGCGAATCGGCGTTACTGCCTACTGCACGTCAACGGCGGTCCTCGCCGGTCTCGCGCTGGCCAATACCCAGACACTGAGCTTCTGTCCAATGGTCGTGCAGCTGCCGCTGCGCAGTCCGATCGATGTCATCCAGGACGCCTGCGTCTTCAACGCTGTCTATCCGAACCGTTACCGATTGGGGGTGGGTGCCGGTTACAACGAGCACGAATTTGAATTGCTCGGCGTCCCGATGACGGCGCGAGGACGCCTCATGGATGAGGGACTGCGGACGATGAATAGATTTAGAAACGGCGAGATTTCGGTTGATCTCGGTCGCGGGCTAGTCCCCGCGATGGACCCAGCTCTTGGTGAATGTCGCCCGGAAATCTGGGTTGGCGCGTGGACGGAGAAGGGAGTGATTCGCACCGCTCGAGAAGCTGATGGTTGGCTCGTTGACCCGATGCGAACGATTTCGGCGGTTGAATCGTTGGCAACGGTGTATCGAAAGGCGTGCGAGGATTACGGTCGGAAGCCACGGATTTGCCTGCTCAGAGAGGCGTGGATCGCGGACTCGGATCAATCCGCTCGCGAAGAGTTTGCACCTCATCTTGTGCGCGCGCACAGCGAGTATTTCCCGCGTATGCGCGGAGGTTGGAAGGACAAGGAACGGGCAGCCGGACAGCCCTACGATGTCAATCTTGACCCGTGGGTGGCGCAGATGAACACTAAGGAGGATCTCGACTTTCGACACCTGGTCGACGACCGAATCCTCGTCGGTTCAGCCTCGACGTGGAATCGACTCTTTGAGGACTGGCACCAGAGGATTAGATTCGAAGAACTGGTCGTTCGGTTGCGCTTCCAAAGCGGACCTTCGCCCGAGCACACTCTCCAGGCAATTCAATCGATTGGCTCCCAAGTCATCCCCGCTTGGGTCGACGAGGAACCGAGATGAAGTACGCAACGTGGACCATCGACGTGCCCGAGGTCAGGGCGGACGGCGCTGGCTACTCAGTGGCAGTGCATGAATTCGTCGGAACACGCGGCAGCCCTCGGACGGCCATCGTGGCTGGCATCAACGGGGACAAGCCGCTTGCGGTTCTCGCTCTCTACGAGGTTATCGAGAGACTGAAGGTATCGAGCAATCTGCAGGGTACAGTTCTCGTGATACCGGCAGTGAATCCTTTCGGTCTTCAAGGGGGACTTCGTCACAATCCGGACATGTTGGAGATCAACCGCCGATTTCCTGGTAAGGCGAGCGGCTTCATCACCGATCAGCTTGCCTTTGCAGTGTTCTCGGCGCTTGTCGACCGAGTCGACTCTTTGGTTGATCTCCACTCTGGAACGCCATCTCGGTGTCTCAATTACTCATACGATTACGGCGACGAAAGTTTTTCGGCATCTTTCGGATACCTCCCGATTGTACGCGAGCGAGGAGTTCCAGGTCAATTGTGCACAGCGATGTCGGAACGTGGAAAGCGTGCCGTGCTCGCTGAGTTTGGAGGCGCTGAGTGTTCGTCCACTGAGGTGGGTGTCGAGGGATGCCTCAACGTCCTTCGATTCTGTGGGCACATCGGGGGAACTCGCCGAGGCCCAACCATGGTTCCGGTCATCGATCACGTCAAAGTTTTTCTTGCCTCACGCGAGGGAATCCTCGTCTCCTCGAAATCGCCCAGCGACTGCGGAAAACGTGTCGGTACCGGTGAGATTGTGCGTATAGTCTGCGCGTCAAGCGGAGAGGTGCTGGAGCGCTGTCTAGTTGATGAGATCGGACAGACTGCAGGAGTGGGAAATGGTTTCGATCTGTGGGGCCCGCGATTGGAGCGCGAGTTTCGGGTCGAGTGTGAGCCTCTGCTAATGCTCGCAAACGCTGTACCGTCGCTAATCCACGCGGGCGATTTCGCGTGCATCGTTGGATGGCCCGACCGTTACATTCAGCTGGACCAAATAACATGAGGTCTTCTCCCTTGCTGTCGTCCGACTCACATGTGATTGAACCGCCAGATACCTGGATCACTCGAATGCCCGCAAAACTGAGGCACCGGGCCCCTAAGGTTGTGGCTGGTGATGACGCGGACTACTGGGTAGTCGACGGCGAGATGAGCAACTCGTTTGCCGGAGGAGTGCAGGCTGGACTCAGGTTCGAGGATGCTGCCAATCTTCGATCGGCAGCGCGATTTGTGGAAGTCAGGAAGGGGGGCTTCGAACCTCGCGCACATCTGGCCGAGAATCTACTCGACCATGTGTATGGCTCAGTCCTCTACCCGACAGAGGGTCTCTTGTTGTTTGGAGTCAACGACACGATACTCCTGCACGAGATCTGCCGTGCCTACAACGACTGGATGGCCGAATTCTGTGCGACCGCTCCCGAATCTCTGAAGGGCGTCGCAATGATTATCGTCGACAACGTCGAGTGGGCTCTGCGAGAGATCCGACGAGTTCTCGATCTTGGCATGAGCGGCGTGATGATTCCCGTCGCCCCCCTGCCCGACGCATCATATGGTGACAGGGCCTTAGATCCGGTATGGGATATGCTCAGTCAGACCGGGACGCCTGTCAGCCTGCACATCGCGACCAATCGAGCCGGTCTCGCACCAATGGGTCAGTTCAAATCGGTGTCTGCTGCCACGATGGTTAATACCGACTACTGGGTGCGTTCGACACTTGCCGACATGATCCTGTCAGGGGTGATGGAGAGATTCGAAAACTTGGCTGTTGGCACGGTCGAACACGAACTGTCCTGGATCCCCTACTTCGTTGATCGACTGGATTACAACTACACGCAGCGCGCGCATCGCGATGGATGGCATCGCTTCTCAAGCGACATGCTCCCAAGCGACTACTTCAGGAAGAATGTCTTCGCCAGTTTCCAAGAAGATTCCAAGGGAGTCGCCGACTGCCTCGCCCTGAATATAGACAACTTGATGTTCGGGTCGGACTATCCGCACACGGAATCTACGTTTCCCAGATCGAGCAAGATCGTGGCCGAGGTAACACTTGGGATCGGGCCAATAGATGTCGAGAAACTTACCTGGAAAAACTGTGCGGAGATGTATAAGTTCTCCGACTCGATGTCGTCCATACTTCCAGCCTGACGACATTTTCGCCGGCAAGGACCGTTTCCGGATCCCGACCAAGAGCCGTCGTGAGTTGCCCTAAATAGACCGCTCTGCGAAGTCAGTGATGGTGGCGGGTGATGGGTCAAGAAGTCGCGCTGACGCTTCTACTGCGCATAATAGGGACAGCACGACCCTCCTAACATGCCCCGATGTAGAGTCTGATCTTGGGGGTGTCGTGGCATCGCAGCGTGAGAAGTCAGCGAGCAACGAGAAGATCGTCCGTGATGTCGAATCCGAGGAGTCCAGAAAGACGATCTCCGGAATCGATCTGAAGGCTTCCTACACCGCTGAGGACTCCAAACATATGACGGCCGATTCAGCGGCCGCTCCAGGAGAGCCTCCGTATCTGAGGGGCGCATTTGCGGGAGGCTACCGAACTAAGCCGTGGCGAATCTTTCAGTTGTCCGGATTCGGCAACCCGGAGGACGAAGGCGCGAGGATTCGCTACCTCCTCGGGAAAGGCGAAACCGGCTTCATCATGGAGCACGACCGTTTGACTGCAGATCATCTTTACGATGTCGACCATCCGGAGGTCGAATCAAGATGGGAGGATGTCGGTCTGACCGGTGCGGTGCAGATGTCGGCCAGGGATACGGCGCTCGTGTTGCAAGATATTGACCAAACTCGTTATTTTGCCCACCCTGGTGGTGCGGTCGTCCAGCACGCTCCATTCGCACTGGCCGCGTACTGGACGGTCGCCAAACGGCGGGGGCTGGACTTGCGCCAGCTGAGCGGGACGGGCCAGAGCGACTTCTTTTTGACGTATCTCGGTTGCGTGACGAAGCAGCAGATTCCAGCGAGCACGGGACTAAAAATCAACTGCGACATCATCGAATTCTGCGCCGACCATGCTCCGAATTGGGTTCCGATTTCGATTGCGGGGTACAACGGAGCGGACACCGGGCTGAATGCGTACCAGGAGCTCGGCGCAGTCTTCGCGTGCGCAATTGAGCACCTCGACGAGATGGTCAAGAGACGCCGATTGAGTCCCGCCAAAGTAGCCCACGGACTCGGCGGCATGAACTTCAGGGTCGGTATGGACTTCATGGAGGACATCGCGAAGTTACGAGTTGCACGCAAGATGTGGCATGATCTGTTAAAGGATCGATATCGGATCTCGGATAAGCGTGCTCTGAAGCTTCGGATTCATGTCGTGACAGCCGGCTCCGCGATGACGTACCGCGAGCCGATGAACAACATCGTCAGGGGCACCCTCATGGCCTTGTCGTCGATGCTTGGCGGGGTTCAATCACTGGGTGTGAGCGGGTATGACGAGGCATTATCCATTCCGTCTGAATCGGCACATCACATGAGCGTGCGGATTCAGCAGATTCTGCTCCACGAGACGGGACTCGCCAACGTCGTTGATCCGCTGGGCGGGTCACATTATCTGGAGAGCCTTTCGGTCCGGCTGGAGGAAGAGGCTTGGAGGTTCATGGACGAGATTGAAAACCATGGTGGATTTATCGCAACTCTCGACTCGGGTTGGTTGCACGAGAAAGCGTCGGACAACCAAGTGGCGCTTGAGAACGCGTTGCTCGATGGCAGCAGGAAAGTCGTCGGCGTAAACGTCCATGAGGGCGATAGTGACCCCTTCAATGTTGACGGGTTCTCGGGAGTCGGTGATGCGTTCGAACGCGCCAAAGCGCGCCTTGTCAACCTGCGTCGAGAACGAGATGGACGGGCTGTGGCCGTGGCTCTTGGCGAACTCTCTGCGGCTTGCGAGCAGCAGAGAAATATCATGCCCTACATCCTGGATGCAGTGATGTCAGATGTCACTCTGGGGGAGATCGGTGACGTGTTCCGCGAGCAGTTCGGTGACTGGAAAGTACCCATATTTTTCTGAGACGGATTAGGCGGGAGTAGGGCCAGTGAGTCACCCTCGTGCTCGGGTTGTCATTGCCAAGACGAGCCTTGACGGTCATTGGCGGGGCATCAACGTGGTCGCAAAGGCACTTCGTGACGGCGGATTCGAGGTAATTCTGTTGGGGATGGCGAGGGATACTGAAATCGTTCGTGCCGTAGCCGACGAAGATCCAGACTTGGTGGGTTTGAACATTGGCGGTCGCATCGAGGTTGCCCAAAGAATCATCGACGCCCTCCGAGAGAGCGGATACACGGGTCCCGTAATGGCAGGTGGCACGATTCCCCCATATGCAGTGAAGCTACTGGAGCAGTCTGGTGTGCAGTGCTTTCCTCCCGGCTCATCCCTCGCGGAGATCTCTCGTGCAGCTCGGCGGCTGACCGGTTTCAGCGAGTGACTCTCTGGTTTGCGACTCTGTACGAGTCGTAGTGGGCATCGGCACTGGACTAGCAGCTCGCATCCAGAAGACTGAAAGGACATCAGGAACGTTGGTTGGGGAGGTCGCACTGTCGACGGCGATCCGCAACAGAGTCTCTGGCTACTGGTGACTCTCACGAGTCGCTCTGGGGCAGGAGCTGGTGAGTCGCGGCAGCGCTCCTGCCATCCAGTACCCAAGGGAGCGTTGAATGTCGAAGAGTGGTACTGTCTGTTTCATGACCGCGGAGTTATCCACAACAGGCACTGGGTCGCGCGTAGAGGCCACGCAAATTAGCAAGTTCGATGCTGTTCGGCGCGCCACCTTGGGGGACCAACTGCGACGCCACGCACAACACGATCCCCGAAGGGAGGCAGTCGTTTTCTTCGGTCCTGGCGGCGACAGGGAGGCTATGACGTACAGGGAGCTCGATATTCGGGCTACATCGCTCGCGACCTACTTCGAGACATCTGGCGTGACCCGTGGCGATCGAGTCGCGGTGATGAGTCGGAATTGCCCTCAGTACATCGTTGCCTACTATGCCGCTCTGAAACTCGGGGCTGCTCTGACGGGTATCAACTTCACGTTTACCAAGACGGAGATTCAGTATCAACTTAAGCACGCAACTCCGAAGGTATTGATCGTAGAAGATGCGTTCGTGGACAAGATCGCACAAGTCGATGAAACCATCATGAAGTCGGTCACGAGGGTGATGATCATTTCGTCGACCGGAACCTCGAATGCTGACTGGCAGGACTTCGACGCCGTATTGGCCGAAGCAAGCGTGTCAAGCGCGGATTGGCACGTGTCAGAGGACGACATAGCGATGCTGGTGTACACGAGCGGTACCGAGGCATTTCCGAAAGGCGTTATGATTCCGCACCGGAATTACATAGCATCTACGACCCCAGCCTGGTCGTATGCACTCGACATTCGAATGAACGATCGGTGGCTGTTCTTGATGCCGTTCCACACCATCGCAGGTCTCGGTTCGATGACGTCGCTCACCCAGATTGGGGCGACCGTGGTCCTGGCCCACTCCATTGATGCTCCGGCGGCACTAAGAATCATCTCAGCGGAGCGGATCACAATCATGGCGCAGACTCCGACCTTCTACATTTCAATGTCGCTGTCTGAGTACTTCCACAAACTCGATGTGTCGACGTTGAGACGATGCATCACCTATGGCGGTACCGTGCCCAGGTCTATGATCGATTCATGGAGCGATGTGGCTCCGGACTTGTTCTGGGGAACCTATTGGGGTCAGAGTGAACTCTCGCAACTCGGGACTGTTGGGTGGTTCAAGACGCTCGATGACGTCCCGGACGGTGATCCTTCTTGGATCGGAAAACCGGTTCCGCAGCTTGAGACGAGGATCGTAGACTCGCAGGGCAACGATGCCTTGGAGGGCGAGCTGATTTGTCGTTCGCCGAGCGTCATGCTCGGGTATTTCAAGGACGCCGAAAGAACCCGAGCGACCGTCAAGCATGGTTGGCTTCACACTGGCGATCTCGTGAGAACTGACTCCGACGGAAACCTCTTTTTCCTTGATCGAAAAAAAGACATGATCAAGACTGGAGGAATGAATGTGTCTTCCGTTGAGGTCGAGCGACTAATTTACGAGTTTCCTGGTGTCCAAGAGGTGGCCGTCGTGGGCGTTCCTGATCCATATTGGTCAGAGGCGGTGACGGCGTTCGTTGTGCTCAAGCCCGCAGCCAGGGTTGAGACGTCCGCGGTTATCGAGTTCTGCAAACTTCGGCTGGCACCCTTCAAAGTTCCCAAAGCCATTCATCTCGTTTCCTCTCTGCCCAAGGACACTCAGGGCAAGATCTTGAAGCGCGAATTGCGACGGTCGACACGGTCGGGTGCAGAGGCTGGGCGATAGTTAATTTCGCAACGTTGAATTTCTGAGAGTTGGATATAGAGAGTTCGTTCCTTTCGACGAAGAGGGAACTCTAGAGTACCCTGCTGAAAAATTCGCTTCTGGAATGACGGTTGGCTCGTATTGGGGTGGCACGGATGTGCTCACCAGATGGCCCAAAATGGTATGAGCTAGTGGGCGTTATCTGCTGCAGTTCAAGGTAAGAAGGCATCGGGCTTGCTTTGCGTCCAGCAACGAGCGACAGAGTCACACCGTGGATATCTTGTCGGGATCAGGTGCTCACTTGATCTCAAGAAAAGTCACTACTCGAGTACGCGAAGTTCATTGCTCAAGCGACGAAGACTATCTGGCAGCTCAAGTAGTTCGATCATAATTCCATCAGGATCCTCGATGATCACCGTGGTGACGACTCCATAGCCTGCTATATCGACGGTGACCGGATCGGTCCACGGCTGGACGCCCTGCACTGCGAGGCGTGCCAGAATCTCCGCAATGCTTTCGCCCAGTAACTCGAAGGCGAGTACGAACGCCCCCGGGTCACAGGGGCGTTTCGCCGGAGAGCTCGTTATCAGGCTCCACTCAATGAGCTGAATCGCCCCAATCGGCGGGCCGACTTGGAGCATCACCGCCCGCCCAGAAGTACCGGTAGGAAGTCGAAGGTATCGCTCGTGAGTCTCGTCCGCGACGACAGCCGAGAGTGTCGGCTTCATCCCGAGAAGATCGCGATAAAAACGCAACGACCGCTCGAGCGACCTTACCGAGATCGATACATGGTGAAGTGGCCGGACACCCACGGCACAACCTTAGGCGCTACCGAGGAGCAGAGATACGTCGCAAGCGAAGCGTCGAAGCGCATCATGCGCGATTGCCTACGACAAGCCCGACTAGAACACTCGATAGACGAAGCACTGGAAGCCGCCGTCGATGAGGTCGCACACCTTGCGGCATACCGTCATTGCAGAGCCCACCAGGAATCAGTTCTCATCTAGCTCTTCAAGCATTTCGACAAGAGACATCAAATTGTGGTTTGAATATTCGAGGCATCCGAGCTTCAGAAACTTACCCCAAATTCTATGGGCGTCGTGGTCCGAATCGGCGATTACAAGTTCCCTGTACATCGGCGCCTGGGCAATGTAGCGTTTGTCGACGGCTGTATTTCTCGTCCTTCTCTGAATACCCAAAGATTACCGGTAGCCCATTCGCGCTTGCGTTCGGTGATGCAATCTGCTTGTTTCCGATCTTTGCTACACAAGAGATCGTCTTGGGAAAGTTTGCACTGATCCAGAATGGCATCCAGCGGTTGCGCGACAATTTCTCGCTAGTAGTCTGCTGTCTGATTCTGAAGAGTTTGCCGCCCAAGTTAAATGGGGCCCTGACCAGGAGCCTCTGATCATTGGGAGAGGCTCGACGAAGCGCGAACCGCGAGAGAACCTGTCATTTCTCAAAGAGTCGAACTTCTCATCTCCGGAGCCACCCCAGAACCGAAGATGATTCGACTGCGCGACATCCGGTCCAGCGTCCCCAACTCCTCTGCTATCTAAGCAGGAGGGGACTCGGTACTGATGTCAATGCTATTCTCCAAATCTATCGAATCCTAGAGACAACCTAATTGTACCAAGAGGGGGACTAGCCGCACTGTTCGAAGTCTTGCGAGAAGGTGGTGAATCCAGAAAATGCCGTCGTATCCGAGATCTTGGGCGGGTCTGATGATCTCAATGAGTGCATCCTGATGTCGGGGAGGCCGTCACCGCGCGGGAACTGGTGGTCGAGCAGAACCGCAGCTTTGAGCGGGGCCGTGTTCGGAGCGGCCATTGCTCGTCGTACCTACCATTAGATACGATCGAGAAACTTAGCCTTCGGAGTGACAAGTGGATAGAATCATTGAAGCGGTTATCTATTTATGCCGTCGGGGTCGCTTCGTCTCCTCCGCAGGTAGTGCTCTGGGGACTTAAACCAACAACGGTTGCAGAAGAGTGAGAAACAACGATGAAGACACTTCGACGATGGCCGTTGAGTGCCTACGGCGACTCACGATTGGGAAGCCCGCTGCCGCGGTCACCGTATGGCGCACGTCGTTGCAGTCGGGGTACGGATTGAAGATGAATGCCACTGCAGTTCGCGCGGTGCACAGCCTGCGAGACGAAGTCGCTGCGTTCGACTCCGTTTGTGTCTCAAGTTGTGCTTAGGTGTGTTATTTGCTGCAGCCATGAGTAGGAGAGCCGACATGCTCGCAGACAGACGGTATGGATTACCTGGCAGCGATAGGGAACGAATCGGTAGCGATGGATCAGCCGCGATTCAATTCGGCGATGATGTGGTGTCGATAGCCACTGTCGAATCGTGGTTCTCGATTAGTCCCAAGATCTTGGATCGGTGGAACGAGCCTGGCGGACAGGTGCAGAGTTGGCATAACGAGGATCCGCAGCTCGCTCTCACCATAAAATTGGGAGGTCGGTCAAGTGAGGGCGTGTCCTGCTTATCGATTGTCGGGAGCAGGCTGGGCTGATGACGACCGGGCTCGTGAGCCTCGATGGAGATGTCGTAGTCATCACAGGTGCGGGCAGGGGTATCGGGCGTGCCCATGCTCTCTTGTTTGCTGCGCGAGGTGCGCATGTCGTAGTCAATGACTCAGGCGCCAATCTTGACGGCGTGCCTGGAAGGAGCCCAGCTGATTCGGTCGTTTCAGAGATACGTGATTCCGGTGGCACGGCGGTGGCCTCCAGTCATTCGATCGACGACCCACGGCAAGCGGCGGACTTGGTCAAGCTGGCTCGAGAGGAATTCGGCTCGGTTCATGTAGTCGTTCACAATGCCGGCATCCTACGCGACAAGACACTTCACAATCTCAGTGATGATGACATCGAACGGGTACTGAAGGTCCATCTGCTGGGTGCGTTTAACGTACTGCGTCCTGCCGTCGCGATCATGCGTGAACAACGGTACGGACGAGTCGTGTTGACGTCCTCGGCTTCGGGTCTGCTCGGAGCGTTCGGGCAGTCAAACTACGGAGCAGCGAAGATGGGTCTGGTGGGGCTCATGAACGTGCTTGCCATCGAGGGAGCCGAGCGTGGGATTTTGGTAAATACGATTGCCCCGAGTGCCAAGACGAGAATGACCGAGCAGCTTCTTGGTCCGTTGGCGAGTTCGCTTGATCCCGAGCACGTCTCACCTCTGGTTGTGTATCTCGCGTCGCGAGCATGCACCGTTACTCACCATATATTCGCCGTCGGTGGCGGACGATACGCACGAATGTTCGTCGGCGTGACCCCCGGTTGGGCTCGCGGTGCTGGGGCTGTCGCGACACCCGAGGAGATCGTGGCAAATCTCGGGACGATCCTCGACACGGATCGATACTCAATCCCAAACTCGGGGGACGGCGAGCTCAACCTCCTGCAGTCGGCCGTCAAGCAAATTGGTCCTGGACCGGTCAAGTTCGACGCTTGAATCGGTCGGGATCGTAGCCGCCAGCAAACAGGTGGTGCGCAACTGCGAGGCGTTCGATACCAGGGTCAATCTCTGCGAGTTGCGTTCCGAAGTCCTTTATTTGCTTGATCGTATCAGACGGCGAACTTGCCAACAATTCGCAGAAGCGTTGTGCCTCGTCGTCCAGCATTCTGTCGTCTACTACGGCATCCGCGAGCCCCGCCCGCAGTGCACTTGTTGCGTCTAGTTGCCCCCCGGCCATCAGCCATGCGGCTGTCGCCCGTCCGACCTTGTGTGGCAATAGTGACGTTCCGCCAAACGCGGGCAAGAAGCCATATTTATTGTGTCCGTCGGCGAACATCGCCCGTTCGCTTGCGACTACGAAATCGCAGGCACAGGCCAGTTCGAGACCGCCTGCAGCAGCCAAGCCGTTCACGGCAGCGACGCTGATTATCCGCGATACACGAATTCGGTGCATCACCTCCCTCGCAAATGAGAAAAACTCCTCGAGTCGATGGGTGTCGGACAGCATCGCGGCGCACTCGTCCACATCGGCACCGGCACAGAATGCACGACCACGGGCCGCGATCAACAACACAGTAGTATCGGGGTTCGCCTCGGCTTCGAGGAGCTTGAGCAGGAGTCGTTCGAGGGTGTACCTGTCCAGCGCGTTCCCCTTTTGTTCGCGCGACAGTCGGATTGTCGTGACGAGTCCCATTCGGCAGTTTGACCTCTTCTGCGCCCGAGATCTACCATATCCACCGTCCCGTATGAGTTGCAGATCCAGCAAAACTGGTCTACGTGGACTTCTCTGAGTCGCGGGAGCAACGCGAGTTCCGGCTGCGGGCACGAGCCTGGATTCACACGAACCTAGCAAATGTCCCGCGTCGCGAACCTACGAGCCAACGCGATCGCGAGGAGAACTCGCGGTGGTGGCAGGAACGGATGCACGCAGATGGATGGGCGGGGATGTCTTGGCCGAGGGATTTCGGAGGTCGAGGACTGTCGGCAACTGAGGATGCGATTTTCAACTCGGAGTCGGCATCGGTGAATGCACCGCTTCCGATCAATCTGGTCGGAATGAATCTCGCGGGTCCGACGATCATGATGCACGGGTCCGAGACTCAGAAGTCCAGGTACCTCCACCGCATCCTCTCCGGGCAGGAAATCTGGTGCCAAGGATTCTCCGAACCGGGCAGCGGCTCTGACCTTGCGAGTCTGACTACCAAGGCAACGAAGGTTGAAGGTGGATGGGTGGTTAATGGGCAGAAGGTGTGGACCTCGTCTGGTCACTTGGCTCACAAGTGCATGCTTCTAACGAGGACGCACCCTGAGGCTTCGAAACACAAGGGAATTACATACTTTCTGGCGGACACTAAGGATTTCGACATCAGACCCCTCGTGATGATCAACCAAGACGCCGAATTTAACGAGATGTTCATCCAAGATGTCTTCGTCAGCGACGATGACTTGTTGGGTCAACCGGGGGACGGCTGGCGCTATGCGCTCTCCACCCTTTCTTTCGAGCGCGGAACTATCGGATACACCCTCCAAGTCTGGGCTCGGCGAGCCCTCGAGAAGCTGATCGGAATCGTCACGGAGTTGGGCATCCAGGACGATCCCTTGGTCCAAGAGCGTCTCGGTCGATTCGAAGCAGAGGTCGAGGCAATCCGAATTACGGGCATTCGCGCAATGAGCTCACTTGAGAACGGCTCGGTGCCGGGTCCAGAGTCGTCGATCCTCAAGATCCTATGGGCCCGAACCGTTCAATCAATCAACAAGTACTCAATCGAGGTTCGTGGTGCCACTGGCGTGTATGCGGACGATCGAGCGTCCAGTTATGTTGTGCACCACTACTTGAGGTCACGGGGTCATTCGATCGAAGGTGGATCGGACGAGATTATGAAGTCCATTATCGCCGAGCGGGTGCTCGGATTGCCGAAGTCCAGGTGAACATGTCTGCTGTGCTCTCTGATATTCAACTCGAGCTGATGCGAATCGCGCGGGTGATCTCAGAAGACGGCTTGCGCCGATTTCGTGATGTTCTCCAAAAAAACTCACTCGAAATTGAACCGAGCACCACGCTCATGCGCGACTTTGGTCTGCTTGCGGTTCCCGAGGAGCGCGGAGGTGACGGCGGGGGGCTGGTGGACCTACTCGTCTTCGTGGAGGGACTTGGCAGAAATCTTGAGCCGAACCGGTTCGTCCACCACGCTGCAGCATTGCAAGTGATGGTTGAGGCCGGCCTGAACATCGGCGTTTTGGGAACCATGCAGGATGTTGTGCTCGCCGTCTTCGACGCGCCAGGACAGGTATGGGGTGACTGGCATCTTGATATGTCCAAAGATGTAGTTCGTGGTTGGAAACTGGCGGTGCCGTTCGCGACCACGAGGAGCTTGGCCGTAGTGGTCGGAGCCAATGATCAGGTTGGAGTCATCGGCATCGCCAGTACCAAGCCACGAACGGGGATCGATCCGTCTCTTTCGCTCGCTGACATCGAGTTGGCTGGCCGTCCACTCGATAGAGCGGACGGTGGTTCGAATGCACTCCTGCGCGGCCAGTTGGTACTCGCGGCATCGGTACTTGGCGCAAGTCGAGGAGCTCTGCTAGCGGCTGCTGAGTATGCCAAGACACGACATCAGTTCGGCCGACCAATCGGATCCTTTCAGGGGATCGCACACATGTTGGCTGACGCTTACGTCGATGTCGAAGCGGCGTGGAGTCTCTTACTTTACGCCGGATGGAGCTACGAAGTCAGCGACGGGAATAGGCGCTCGGCCGCACAGTCCGCGATCGCGAAGTCCATCTCGACCGCTCTCTACGCGAGCGAACGTGCCCTCCAAGTGCACGGCGGCATAGGCGTCACGTGGGAAGCCGATCCACACCTCTATATTCGGCGGATCCTCGCAGTCAATTCACAATTGGGACAAGCGACCCACCATTACCGACAGGTAGGATCTCGGTTAGCAACGTCGGGACCCACGATAACTGTTGCGAGCAGCGGGCTCTTCAGCCCTACTTGACACGATACCGACCAGTTGGTATGGTAAGTGAAATGAAACAGCGTGCGACAACAGAAAAACTGTAGCCATGAAGTTCGGCATCATGAACCTCTTTCCGGCCGAAGGAGTGTCCGACCATCTGGTGTTAAAGAACACGCTCGAGGAGATTCAACTGGCCGATCAGCTCGGATTTGATTCCGCTTGGCTTGCCGAACACCATTTTTCCCGCTACGGAATCCTGGGTAATCCGCTCCTGCTTGGAGCTTCAATCGCCGCAACGACGAATCGAATCACGATCGGTACCGCAGTGCTAGTGCTCCCTTTTTACGATCCCATTCGCCTGGCAGAAGACATCGCGACCTTGGATGTGCTCTCCAGTGGTCGGCTTAAGATTGGAGTCGGGCGGGGTTATCAGCCACTTGAGTTCAAGAGTTTCAACCGCAATGCCGCCGACTCAAAGACCATGTACCGCGAGGTGGTCGAAATCTTGCAGAAGTGCTGGATGGAATCTGACTGGGCTTACAACGGTCGACATTTTAATTATACGGGCATGAACGTCTTTCCGAAGCCGTTCACTCTGAACGGCCCGAAAATTCTCCACGCAACCGTTTCGCCAGACTCATACCGTGAGCGCGGCCTCCAGGGCGAGTCAATCATCACTTCACCGAACTTTACACCACTGCCTGTGATGCAGAAAAATTTTGCGGTCTACGACGCCAGTCTCCGCGAGGCGGGATTCAGCCCAGAGGACTTCGAGAAGCCGTTCATGCAACAGGTGTGGTGCGGAGGGTCACGTAATGGATTGGAAGCCGCGGCTACGGCTGCCCTCACCTACTACCGATCGTTGAAGAAGTTTGTGCCGGGTACGGAGGAGTCGCTAGAGGAAGAAGCCAAGTACTACGAAGCAGTCAAGCGGAATATCGACATGTTGACGCTTGAACAAGCCCTTACTCACGGGGGAAACTTCGGATCGGTGGACAAGGTTGTCGATACCCTCGGGCGGCTGCGTGACACCTTGGGAATCAATCACTATATTGGGTGGTTCAATATCCCGTCGATTGACCGCAAACTCGCGCTTGATGCCATGGTCAACTTCTCTACAGAAGTGATTCCGCAACTGCGTGGGAAATCGCCAGTGGCTACAGTTGGGCAGTGAGCCTAGAAGCCTCGAGGTTGCCTCACGAGGAGGTGTTTGTAAGTACCTCACACAGAATGGCCGCGATTTCCTGGTCTCGGAACTCGCGACGTAACGCGTTCAATTCATCTCTGGCTGCGGTCTTCCGGGAACGTCTCGCCGAGGTCACGCACGAGGATGGTATTGCAGTCGTCATTCTTCGTGGCTCTGGTGGGATGTTCTGCTCCGGCTGGGACCTGACCGAACTCCGCGCTGCGCGAGGAAACCCCGAGAGCGCCCAGCGAATCATTCGGGCTGGTCGTGACTGCCTTGATCAAATCATGCGATGCCCAGCAATCGTCGTATCCGTGGTCGAGGGTGTGGCGATGGGATTCGGAGTCTCGTTGCTGTGCGCGTCAGACATTGTGATTCTGACCTCTTCCGCGCGCGTAGCGTTACCTGAAATCAAGCACGGCATAGTACCTTCGTCGGTCCTCTTAGATCTCGCTAATCGAGTCGGCGCCTCGCGTGCGCTCCGTTGGTGTCTCTCCGGCGACGACGTGGGTCACCTAGAGCTCCTCTCGAGCGGATTGGTTTCAGAGGTTTTGCCTATCGACAGTTTTGAGGAGCAACTCACATTGCGCCTCGCAGAATTCGGGATGCTCGATTCAAGGTCAGTCCGAGTGTCCAAGAACCTGATGTTTTCTTCACCGGGTTTTCGGGCTGCAGGCCAGCCGCATCGCGGAGACGAGTTCGCAATCAGCCAAATTGGTGCGATGACACCGGCCCCGTGAAGCGCACGCCAATCAGAGTCGGCGTCTTTCTCGGAGGTAATCTCCCGGAAGGCGTCGCCACGAGCAGTGCAATATCGAATCTCGTTAGTAGAGCAACTGAGATTGAGAGCTTGGGATTTAACTCGTTGTTTTTGGGGCACCACATTCTGTCGTCCTCCCGTTTTCTCCAGCCCCTAAGTCTGGCTGCGTTTCTTGCGGCGAAGACTTCGAACCTGCGTATCGGACTCGGCGTGTATGTCTTGCCGTTGGTGAATCCGCTGATTTTTGCGGAGGAGGTGGCCACTATCAACGAACTCGCAGACGGCCGGTTCATCGTCGGTGTGGGAGCTGGTTATCGCGGGCGAGAGTATCAGGCAGTCGGAATGGCATTCGATGAGCGGTTCAAGCGTCTCGAAGAGTATGTATCCGTTGTCTCGGGGCTTCTGCGGGGAGAAGCAGTCACGGTGGCCGGTACTTTCGGTCAACTTCGTGATGCACGCGTAAATCTGGCAGACGGGGTCCGGAAGATGCCAATCTGGATGGGCGCTTTCGGGAACGTGGGAATCCGACGTTGTGGTCGGCTCGGCCTACCGTGGCTCGCTGGGCCGGAGGGGTCGATTGACGTGCTCGCAGAGAGACTTCGCGAATTCAGAACAGCGGTTGAGGGTGCACGCGTCCCGGGTCCCGCTGAGTACCCGTTGCTTCGGGAGCTATTTGTAGCCCGCACCGATGAAGAGGCAGAGACCATCTCACGTCCGTTTCTCGCTGCACAGTACGCCGAATACAAGTCTTGGAATCACGGACTCACAGTCGACGATCTCATCAAGAGCGATGCAGTGGTCGGATCGCCAGAGACCGTCGCATTGCGACTCAATTCGTACCGTGACCTTGGATTCACTGACGTGGTGATTAGAGCCGACTGGCCTGGTATGGACTTCCATCGGTCAGATGAGTCGTTGCGAATGCTCGCAAGAGAAGTGTTCCCCCTATTGAAGTGATCAGGGTTGCTCATGAGTCATCTGGCGGGGCGGAGCCATTGCAGGTAAGGTACTCCGAAGGAGCCAAGAGGAAGCATGTCGCCGAAGACAAAGCGTAGATCAAGGACCCTCAAGCCTGATCTCGCCCCAGATCATGAGACTCGAAGGCTGCTAGTCAACTCTGCGCTCACATTGTTCGAGAAGAGCGGTTATCCGGGGACAACTGTCGAAGAGATTGTCGAAGTTGCCGGACTAACGAAAGGAGCCTTCTACCATCACTTTGAATCGAAAGAAGAAGTGCTCGAGATAATCCATAACGACTACGTTGACTCTCAGATCAGTTTGTGTAGCCAGATCATTGCGAGAACTGACAATCCAACCGAACAGTTGCGCCAGGTCGCGCGAGAGACAATCATCGGCTTGTCGAACTTTCGATCGCACATGTCCGTCTACCTACAAGACCGCAGATTCCTCACCGGTTCACGACGCGAGAATGTTGCGGCGCGACGAAAGGAGGTTGACAGGCTGTTCACGGGAATTATCAAGCGCGGCATCGCGTCGGGTGAGTTTCGGGATGACATCGAGGCAAAGCTGGTTGCATTCGGCCTGATAGGGATGTACGCGTGGGTGATTAATTGGTGGCGGCCGGGTGGACCCATGACGATCGATCAGGTAGCGGATCAGTACATCGAACTCATCCTTGGCGGACTCTCCCGCTAAAGGGCTGTCGATGAATTTCAATGGCTCATCGCAGGTTCAATATCAAGCTCAACGTCGTCCCGATGCGCCGGCAGTCGTGTTTGAGGATAGGGTATGGTCGTACCACGAGCTTCAAGCGGGAACTTGTGAGACCGCGGCTTTGTTAAGGTCCTCGGGTGTTCGACGTGGCGATCGTGTCGCAATTCTCGGATTCAACAGCGACGAGTATGTGATCGCACAGCTCGCCGTGAGTCGGCTAGGGGCCGTCGCCGTGCTCCTCAACTACAGACTCAGCGTTGAGGAATTGAAGTATCTGCTCGCCGACTGCGAGCCCGTCGCACTACTTCTCGATGCTGACTTCCTAGACATTAGGGACCAGTTGTGCGACGTGTCAACGAATGTCCTCTGGTCGGCAACTTTGTTCGATGTCGCCGACTCAAAGGAGTCAGTCCGTGCCCGTCGCAGTTCCTTTCGTGGAGTTGACGTTCCCGACTGCATGATGGGCCCAGACGATCTGGACAGAATTCTCTACACATCGGGCACCACGAGTCAACCCAAAGGAGTGATGTTGTCTCACGGAAATGCATGGTGGAACGTGCTAACGATGATGATGGAGGGCTGCTGCGCGCCGGGGGAGAGGACGTTGATCTTTGCTCCTCTGTATCACATCGGAGCCCAGGATCTGCCAGGACTTCGAATCTTTGCGGCAGGCGGGACCATGGTTATCATGCGGCGTTTCGAGGCCGCGTCAGTCCTTGGCCAAGTTGAGAAGCAGAGAATCACGGGAATGGTGCTGGTTTCGACGATGATTCACATGATGCTCGATTGTCCCGACAGATTACAGTTCGATACGTCATCCCTGCGGTGGTTGATCTTTGGGCAGGTGCCTGAGAACATGCTCGAAGAGGTTCGTCGGATCTTCCCAAATGCGGCCATCAAGAACTCCTACGGACTTACCGAGGTGTGTTCGATGGCGACCACAATCGACGATTCGAACCAGCGGCAGCGCCCTCTGTCTCCGGGTCGTCCTGTCGCTACTGTCGATCTGCGGATCGTTGATGACACTGGGGTGACGGTTCCCAGTGGTGTACTAGGTGAGATCGTCTTGCGTGGTCCTAAGGTGATGCTGGGCTATTGGCGGCTTCCAGAAATCACTTCCGAGGCGATCCGCGACGCCTGGCTGCACACCGGTGATGTCGGCTACCTAGACGATGAGGGTTTCCTCTACGTCGTAGACCGCAAGAAGGACATGATTAGAACCGGTGGAGAAAATGTCTCCAGCCAAGAAGTGGAACGGGTCATTTACGAGATGGGCAATGTCGCCGAAGTGGCCGTCATCTCGAGTCCCCACGAAAAGTGGGGGGAGATCATTAAGGCTGTCGTAGTCCCGCGGTCCGGGGAGTCGATGACATCGGACGAGGTCATAGCCCACTGCAAGAACAGGTTGGCGGCGTTCAAAGCCCCGAAGGTCGTTGAGTTCCGCTCCGAGCTCCCACGAAATCCATCAGGCAAGGTGATAAAACGGGAGTTGCGCGAGAGGTTGGGGTCCGAGTTTTCTCACACCGACTAGATGGTATGGTGAGCGCTGAGGTAACTCGGGGTAGTGATGACAAAACACTGTTTGAGGGTCCGAGATCTCGTCGTCGAAGCTCGAAGCGAATCGACGCTTGTAAAGGCAGTCGACCACGCGGATTTTGATGTCGGAGCCTCAGAAGTCGTGGGTCTGATTGGCGAGTCCGGCTCGGGCAAAACTACGTTAGTTCGGTCGGTGCTCGACATCCTCGAGCGAAATGTGAGAATCACGCACGGGTCGGTCGAGTTCGATGGCAAGGTAGTGATTGATGCGACAACCGGGGTATCTCGAGTGACAGAGATTCGCGGAGCACGTGTCGGAATGGTCTTTCAATCTCCTCGATTGTCCCTCAATCCGCTGATGACGATCGGACGTCAGCTTGCCGAAGTACTGACCTGTCATCGTCCGAACCTGACCCGAAGCGAAGTGCGCAGCCGAATTGAAGAGGTTTTGGCAGAGATGCGCCTTGATGTGCAACGCGTGATGCGCTCGTATCCGCATCAGCTATCCGGTGGCATGTGTCAGAGGGCGGCGATTGCCATCGCCATAGCAAACTTCCCACTCCTCCTAATCGCTGACGAGTGCACCTCAGCTCTCGACGTCACATCGCAAGAAGAAGTGATCAATGTCCTCAGGTACCTGACTCAGACGCACAAAATGGCGCTTGTATTCGTTACCCATGACATGCTGCTAGCCAGCGAACTCTGCGATCGAATCGTTGTGATGAACCGGGGTCGAGTCGTCGAATCGGGGCCCACCAAGCAAGTCCTGGCCGAGCCACGCGAGGAGTACACACGGCAACTCATAGCCGCAGTGCCACGATGGTCGGCGACCGCGTTGTGAACATCCACGACGGAGAATCCGCCAACATCGCCTCTGACTTGGCCTGGCGCGCCAGAACCATTCCGGACCGAATTGGTGTCACATTCGAAGACGGTAGGTCAATGACTTTTCAGAATTGGGATGAGAGGGCGCAGAAGTTCGCAAGGGTACTTGCCGATTCTGGCATGCGGCCGAACGATCGCGTAGCGCTGTGTCTCCAAAATAGCCTCGAATTACTGGTTGCCTTATTCGGTTGCTGGCGTCTCGGCGCCGTACCAGTCACCCTAAGTGTGATGTACAACTCGGAGGAGTTGGCGTCGGCACTCAAGAAGACGAACTCACGGGCACTCGTGATTCATGGCTCAAAGCTCGAATTGGCGGAAGCAGCTTCGAGCTCAGCCGACTCGTCCGCATGGGCCGAATGTGTCTTCGCAGCCCCAGAAACGACTGGTCAAGTCTTCACGACGCATGCCGAAGGACTCTACGTAGCCGACTTTTCTGAGCGGATTCAAGACGCCTTGCCAGAAGATTCGATGTACCGACCTGGCGATGACGACGTGGGCACCATCCTGTTCACCGGCGGTACAACTGGAATGCCCAAGGCTGTCGCGGTGACACATGTGGGAACCCGCAGATCCCTCGGAACTCTCGCGAAGGTCTCGAAGAAGGGAGAATCGGGTCCATACGCACCGGTGCCCGAGAACGTGAGCCCAAACCTGATAGTCCTACCGCTGTTTCATTCTGGCGGTCAGCAAGCACTGCTCTTTGCTTTGTACGTCGGACGTTCAATCGTATTGATGGAGCGTTTTCGTGTTTCCGCACTTGCATCTCTAGTGAGCCAGCATCAGGTTGACAACCTGTTTCTCATGCCGACGATGCTTTTCGACATCGTTCACTCGGATGAGCGGATGAATCTCGATTCAGTAAGGAGCGTGCTAGTTTCCGGGCAAACGCTCGATCCTACGCTGAAGCAGGAATTCGAATCGAAATTCCACTTACCGATTCTTTCCAATTACGGGTCGACGGAGACAGGTCACGTTGCAGGTTGGACTTCGCTAGACCTTAAGTTGGGCAGGTGGAAACCGGGTCCGGTCGGCCGAGTATACGAGGGAGTTCAAGTCGAAATACGTGACGAGGCGCTCCAGCCGGTCGCGCCTGGACAAGTTGGTGAGATTTGGGTCCGCAACGGCACCGCGAGAGGGTACGTGGAGGGTGAGAACACTCAGTCTGATTTGCTCGTAGTAGAGGGCTGGGTCGCATCGGGAGACATGGGATTCGTCGAAGGTGACGAGTACCTTCATCTCGTGGGTCGAAAGCGAGACATCATTAAAACGGGCGGCTTTCAAGTGTGGCCGCAGGAGATAGAGCAAGTTATGCGAAGACACGAGGCAGTTGCCGATCTGGCAGTTGTTGGTGGCTCGGATGTGCGTTTGGGAGAGATTCCGGTCGCATTCGTCGTTCCGAAGGACGATGTTATTGCAGGATCTGAGCTGGCTGAGCAACTTATCTCGTACTGTCGTATCAGTTTGGCACACTACAAGTGCATTCGCCGTGTTGAGTTTGTACAAGAACTCCCGCGTTCCGAAGCAGGAAAAGTCAGTCGTGCCGAGCTCGCCAAATTGGTAGGTGGTGAGATGAATTTACAACATTTTCGAAAGGAGAATGTATGAAAGAGAGTGACTACGAGCTGCTCGCGAGCCAGTGGGATGCCGAACATATGGAAACCCGAGAGGAGGTGCTGCGAGAAGTAGTCCTGTACGAGAAGGACCCCTCTATACAAGCTGCATACATCTCGTTTAATTCGCCAGACACGCTCAATGCTGTTCCGATCGCTGCGCTCGAGCGCGTCGGCGATCTGGTTCGTGAGGCTGAGACTGATGATGAGGTGAAAACCATCGTCTTCCGAGGGCTGGGGCCATGCTTCGGCACCGGCGCTGACGCCAAAGAGCTCGGACACTACATCGGTTACAAGAATCCCAAACCCGGGGAGGAGTCATCCAAGCCGTCTCAACACCAGAGAATCTTGCCCGACCGTAACATCGTAATGGGTGCCTTCACGGCCAGTGTTCAGAACTGTCTGAAAGTAACGATTTGCCAGGTACACAGCTATTGCTATGGCGGCCATTTGCAGATTGCACTGGCAGCCGACATGGTCATTGCTTCTCCAGACGCACTGTTCACCCACCCCGCGTTTAGATACCTGGGAGCAGGGCCGCAAGACATGTGGGCTTGGATTGAGAACTTAGGAATCAAGAAGATGAAGGAGATCATGTTCACAATGCGAGCCCTTGATGCGGCGGAGGCCGAGAAAGTCGGTCTGGTCAACAAAGTTGTGCCGAGAGACGAACTTGATCGTTGGACGAGTGACTACGCCCAGGCGGTGGCGCAGATGCCGCTCGACGGAATCATGATCGGCAAATCTCTGATGCGGATGATGATGGAAGCGCGTGGGAAGGGGGTCGGGGAGATCATCGCCTGGGCCGGACACGGTTGGGCAACCAACCTGAAGTTGGAGGAAGGAGAGTTCAATTTCGTGAGGGAGAGACTGACAAAAGGCCTAAGTCAGACGCTCCATGACCGCGATATGAAGGTCGCGCCGTTCTTCCGACTCGGCGAGACACGCGAGGCCTAGCGCATGAAGTTCGGAATCCTCGCCTCGCACCAGTACCCGCGGGGAGACGACTTGCGGTTGCGTCTGGGGGATCTCTTCTCACTAGTCGAGTATGCAGCGGAACTCGATTATGCATCGGTCTTCACGATTCACCACTATGTGGCAAATCTTCAAACTCCCCAAGTGATCTCTATGACGACCGCACTTCTCGCCCATTCGGGGTCCATGCGTGTGGGAACAGCAATTCTGCTGTTGCCGTTCATTCACCCGGTACACGTAGCGGAGGAGTTCGCTACGCTCGATCATCTGTCGGATGGCAGGATCATTCTCGGTGTCGGTGCAGGTTACCGAGATGCTGAATTCGACGCGTTCTCTTTGAACAAGCGTGAGCGTGGCTCGAGGATTGCAGAGTCCATCGAAGTAATCCGAAAGATGTGGTCAGGCAACGAAGTTGTTCACAAGGGCCGGCACTTTGAGATCGCTGGACAACGGGCGAGCGTCGTTCCGTTGCAGCCGAATGGTCCGCCCATCTGGGTCGGTGCCGGGGCGTTTCCAGCCGTACGCCGAGCGGCGAAGATAGGAGATGCGTGGATCGCGCCCGGGAATCCGCCGACCGAGGGATGGTTTGAGGAGGCTCTGGGGCATTACAACGACGCACTCTCGGAGTCGGGGCGGCTAGGTGTGGTGGACGAGCGTCCGATCATCGTCGAGTTATTCTGCGCCGCTGATGACGAATCAGCTAGACGGCAAGCTAAACCATTTGTGAGAGATGAGTACTTTACCTATTCCGACTACAAACAGCTCGCCTGGCAGAAGTCTCGGTTTGATTACCTTTGGGACAAGGTTTTTCTTATTGGCGGACCGGACACCGTGGCACGAAAGGTTGTCGAACTTGCACAATTGGGATTCAACCATGTCATCTTTCGGCCATTCTGGATCGGTATGCCTATTCGCCTATCTCGCGAGAGCGTCCGTTTGGTCGCGACGGAAGTCCGGCCGCGAGTGAGAGAGCTCGTCCAAGGTGCGTGAAATCGCTTCCGCGGGCGAGATCCATCACGTCACAATCGGTGTTCGGGATATGGATCGATCGGTACATTTTTACGTTAAAGGACTTGGCTTGAAGAAGACACTCGAGACGCAAGTTGGAGGCAGCACGTTCGAAAGACTTCTCCGCCTGCCGGTTGGCTCAACAGCGCGCACGATCTTCCTGCAGGGGCCCAGCCGAATTGGTCAAGTTGAACTCGTTCAGTGGGATCCGCCGGTTGATATTGAGCACAGGCCTCGTAGGGCCGGTGAGATCGGCTTCTCAGTACTGTCCTTTTCGTTGTCATCGGAGTCGTTCCCGATCGTTGTCGAGCGGTTGAGGCACATTGGAGTAGGGTTCTGGAACGATCCGGAGCGAACAGTCCTAGACGGCTACGGGGAAATCGAAGCATGCATCGTTGAGGACCCAGACGGCAACATGATCGAACTTGTTCGGTTGCCGTCAGATGAGGAAATCCGTGCCTTTCGTGCGGTGGAAACCAAGTGAAGCAGCCCCCTGATTCCGCAGAGATTGGATTCTGGCGGATAGCACCGACTCGTCCCGACGACAGGGCAATCACCGATCCAACTGGGGAAAGCCTGACGTTCGGTCAGATGCTTTCCAAAGTCAACCAACTCTCGCACGCATTGCGGTCCAGTGGGCTCGAGACGGGTGACACCATAGCTGTCATAGCGAGAAATCGGATTGAGACGCTGCTACTACACCTCGCTGCATTTCAGTGCGGGCTCTACTACACCCCGATTAACTACCACTTGTTGGCGAGCGACATCACGTATATTTTGTCTGATTCGGAGGCCTCCGCCGTCTTCTGCCATCCGGAATTCGGTGATGTCGTTCGTGCAACCTTGGCTCGCATCGACCTGCCGTCTGACCGGCGATTTGCGTTCGGAGATCTCGCTGGATTCGTGTGCGTTGACCGAATGATGACGGGCTATCCGACCACTCGCCCTGCGGCCCGACCAGCTGGCCAAGTGCTGCAGTACACCTCTGGGACGACGGGCCGCCCAAAGGGCGTTCGGCGCAAGATATCCGGAGTCGACGCGGACACCGCCTCGGCTTCGCTCAAGTGGGTTCTGTCAATGTACGGCATCAGCTCAGACCGGGGTGGATGCATGCTAATGACGACCCCGATTTACCATACGGCGGGGTTGAACCTGTCGGCACTCGCCCTGCACTTTGGCATTTCTCTCGTGTTGATGGACAACTGGACGCCTGAATCTATGCTCGAGCTCATCGACAAGCATCGGGCAACGATGACGGTAGTCGTCCCAACGCAGTTTGTGAGGCTGTTGAGGCTTCCTGACAAGATTCGGCGCTCTTATAACCTGAGTTCCTTGTTGTGGGCCATCCA
>Ga0194121_10002494_pt1 | contig 29184 bp, 20 predicted proteins | sample TA2MahCa50mmetaG_FD_148609 | JGI IMG/M metagenome (GOLD analysis project Ga0194121, IMG submission 148609) | Freshwater microbial communities from Lake Tanganyika, Tanzania - TA2015020 Mahale Deep Cast 50m | ecosystem: Environmental > Aquatic > Freshwater > Lake | place: Tanzania: Lake...
CATCGATCGCCGCCTCCTCCAGCAGATTCAAACACAATCCCGTCTTGCCGCTGCCCGTCATGCCCACGACGACAGCGTGCGTCGTCAGATCCTTCGCGTCGTACAACAGGTACTCGGGCTTTGGCTGCTGTGCAGCTAAATCGAAGTGTTTGCCGAGATAAAAGGCGCCGAGCTTTTCGTATTCCTGGCTGGCCATCAGAGATCCATTTCGTTTTACGAATCGAAGAAGTGTGGCGGGGATTCTACAGATAACATAGAGCAGGTTTTCAACCTTCCCGTTCAGGCGGCCGGCCAGTTTGAAAACCTGCCCCACGGCTCTACATTGCGAGGCATGTCGAACTACACCCGCATGGAATTAATGATCTGCCTGGCCGCGCACTGGCTGGAAGATGGAGCGATGGTCGTGGTCGGCACCGGTGCTCCGTGCGCGGCGGCGATGTTGGCTCAGAAGACGACGGCTCCAAATCTGACGCTGCTGTTCGAAGCGGGAGGGGTCGGACCGCTCTTGCCGAGGATGCCGATCAGCGTGGGAGACTCGCGGACGTTTTATCGTGGGCTGATGGCGACCAGCATGGCCGACATCATGGAAACCTGTCAGCGCGGCATGGTCGATTACACGTTTCTCGGCGGAGCGCAGATCGACCAGTTCGGCAATCTAAACTCGACGCAGATTGGCAACGACTATCAGCACCCGAAAGTGCGACTGCCCGGCAGCGGTGGAGCGAATGATCTCGGTTCCCTCTGTTGGAAGATACTCGTCCTGACACCGCACGACCGGCGACGGTTTGTCGAGAGGTGCGATTTCGTGACGACTCCCGGTTATCTGACCGGCCCCGGTGCTCGCGAGGCAGCCGGCCTGCCGCCGGGGACGGGACCATATAAGGTGATCACCGATCTAGCGGTACTGGGCTTCGACGATGCGACCAAGCGAATGCAGGTCGAATCGTTGCATCCGGGAACGACACTTGAGGAGGTCCGCGACCGCACGGGATTCGAATTGCTCGTACGCACTCCGCTCGAAGCGACGCCGGCTCCCGAGCCGGCGACGCTGGAAATCCTGCGGAACGAGGTTGATCCGCTGCGGTACATCATTGGACGAGGGTGAGTCGTGGTCTCGTTGTCGCTTCCTCATTACGATGCCAGTCGGTTGTTGTGGTCAGTTCCGTTCGATCCCTTCGCGAGTTGATTCATGTCGAAAACCACGCTTTGGAAGTTTTTGGTGTTGTTGTTTGGATTGGCTGTCGGGCCGGGGTTCGTCAGAGCCGATGAACTGCAGTATCCGTTGACGGCGGTGGCCTCTGCTGATGGCCAGAGCCTCTTCATTGCCGACCTGAATCAGACGGGCGTCTGGAAGCTGAGCGACGGCAAGCTGGCGGTCTTCTTTCAGGCATCGAAGAAATTTCGCACTCCGCTGAATCGTGTCCGTTGCATCGGCTTGGATCGTAACGGCAAATTGTTGGCGGGGGACTCGTCGACGCGCGAGGTCTATCGCTTCGACGAAGAAGGCAAGCCACAGCCGCTGACAAATGGCGGGATCGGTATTCCGATGGACTTGGTCGCCGATCCGGACAACAACCTCTTCGTGACGGATCTGGAACTCAAATGGATTTGGAAGATTCCCGCCGCTGGGGGCAAGGCGGAGAAGTTTGCCGAAGTTGAGGCTCCACGCGGGATCACGATCGATGCCGACAAGAATCTGTGGATCGTCAATCACGGCAAGAATCAGCTGCTGCGAATCACTCCCGACGCGAAGGTCGAAGTCGTTGTCGAGGGCCGGCCGTGGGGGTTTCCGCACGAAGTTGAACTCGACAAAAACAAGACTGCGTTCATCACAGATGGCTACGGCAAGTGTATTTGGAAGGTGCCGTTGGGAGGCAAGCCAGAGAAACTCGTGTCGGGCGAACCGCTGATAAATCCCGTTGGACTGACGTGGCGAGGAGAGACTTTGCTGGTGATTGACCCTCGAGCCAAGGGAGTGTTCGCCATCGACTCGAATGGCAAACTTGCGGCTGTTCCGGCGTCTGCCGAGAAATAAACACTGGTCGATCCGCTCACCAAATTCCGTCAAGAGGAAAATCAAGAAACGACTGTCAAAACGCGGGGAGTTCGGGTGGATGCGATAGCGAAGATTCGGTGAATCTCCAAGCTCTTTGATTCCGTTCGGCGTATTCTCCAGATCCGGCGAAGCAACTTGACCAGTAGGAGCGGATCGTATGTCTTCGCGGGGAATGAGTTTGGTGTCAACGAAGCCTGTGGAACCTCTGGATGGACAACGCAGCAAAAACTCCGATCACTGATCTGCCTGAGGCTCGACTGCCGAGTGTCGCACCGCCGACCGGAAAGCTCTATGTCCGTGCGGTGACTCCAGGACTGCGCAAACTCTTGTACGTCGTGTTCGGGCTGCTGGCTCTGCTCGGAGCGAACTCGGTGTATCTGGTCGCCATCACGGCGATGGAAGCGATCTTTCGGGAAACTTATCAGAATTATTTCTATCAGCTGATGTTCCTGGGGCATCTGGTGCTTGGCTTGTTGGTGATTACCCCGTTTGTTGTGTTCGGTACCAAGCACATGCTTTACGCCAAGGACCGCCGCAATCGTCGAGCGGTCAGAGTTGGCTACGTTCTGTTCGCCGTATCGATCATCGTTCTGGTCAGCGGATTACTGCTGATGCGGATCGGCTCGTTCGATCTGAAACAGCCGATAGCTCGGTCCACGGTTTATTGGCTGCACGTCGTAGCTCCGGTGCTGGCCGGTTGGCTGTATTGGCTGCATCGGCTGACGGGTCCCCGCATCAAATGGAAGATCGGTGTTGCGTATTTCGGGGTCGTTGGCGTTGCGGTGGCTGGCATGATCGGACTGCACTCGCAGGATCCGCGCAGGTGGAACGTCGTCGGTCCTAAGGAGGGGACGCAGTACTTCGAACCGAGTCTTGCACGCACATCATCTGGCAACTTCATCCCGGCCAAGACGCTGATGATGGATGACTATTGCCAAAAGTGTCATCCCGACTCGCATGCCCAGTGGGCCGAGAGTTCGCATCGTTTCAGCTCTTTCAACAACCCGGCCTATCTCGCGTCGATTCGCGAGACTCGTGAGGTCAGTTTGAAACGAGACGGACATGTCAAAGCCTCGCGCTGGTGCGCCGGCTGCCACGATCCCGTGCCGTTCTTCAGCGGAGCCTTCGACGATCCGAAGTTCGATTTACAGAAGCATTCGACGGCTCACGCCGGCATCACTTGCACGACGTGTCATGCCATCACGCACGTCAACAGCACGCGCGGCAACGCCGATTTCACGATCGAAGAGCCGACGCACTATCCCTTTGCCCAGAGCGAAAACGCAGTGCTGCAATGGGTCAACAATCAGTTGGTGAAAGCGAAGCCATCGTTTCACAAGAAGACGTTCCTGAAGCCGCTGCACACGACGGCTGAGTTCTGTTCGACGTGCCACAAAGTTCATTTGCCGTATGCCCTCAACCACTACAAAGATTTCTTGCGCGGCCAAAATCACTTCGATGCCTACTGGCTGAGCGGCGTTGGCCACGGTGCTCGCAGCTTCTACTACCCGCCTAAGGCCATCTCGAATTGCGCTGGCTGTCACATGCCACTGAAAGAATCGAACGACTTCGGAGCAAAGCTGTTCGCCGACGCCAAAAAGCTGAGCATTCACAACCATCTCTTCCCTGCCGCCAACACGGGCCTGGCTTGGTTGCGCGATGCGAGACCGGAGGTCATCGAAGCTCATCAGAAGTTCTTGCAAGAGATCACGCGTGTGGACATTTTTGGAGTCAAGGAAGGAGGCACGATCGACGGCCAGCTTCACGCTCCGATTCGGCCTGACGTGCCGACGCTCAAACGGGGCGAGAAGTATCTGCTCGAAGCCGTAGTTCGCACGCTGAAGCTCGGACATCAACTGACGCAAGGGACGGTCGATTCCAACGAACTCTGGGTCGAAGTCACAATGACTTCCGGTGGCAAGGTCATCGGCAAGAGTGGCGGGCTCGACGCCGATCGTGAGGTCGATCCGTACTCGCACTTCATCAACGTGTTCATGCTCGACAAGGAAGGAAACCGGATCGACCGCCGCAATCCGCAGGACATCTTCACGCCGCTTTACAACCACCAGGTCCCGCCCGGAGCTGGCCAAGCCGTGCACTACGAGTTCGCCGTGCCCGTTGAGGTCACCGCACCGATCACCGTCGAAGTCAAATTGCAGTACCGCAAATTCGACAAGCAGTACATGGACTTCGTGACGAAGACCGCCAAGCCGGGGGACAAGCCGATCAAGAACCACTCACCCGAACAGAAATACCTCAACGATTTGCCGATCACGACGATGGCCACCGACTCGGTGACGTTTCCAGTTGAGGGGGTGGAGATTGCCGTCGAAAACAAACCGCGCGAGGGGATCCCGCAGTGGCAGCGTTGGAACGATTACGGCATCGGCTTGTTCCTCGAGGACAAGGCCGAGTTGCGGCAATCGATTGACGCATTTACTGAGGTGGAAAAACTCGGCCGCTTTGACGGTCCGTTGAATCTCGCCCGCGTGCTGGAACGCGAGGGACGCATCAGCGAGGCGGTCGAGGCGTTGCAGCGGACGGCGGCTCACGGAGGGTCCAAAGACGATCCTCCCGCGCCGCGCTGGACGTTGCAGTGGCTCACCGGCCGGGTGAATCGCCAGCAAGGTCGATTAAAGGAGGCTGAAGCGAATTTCCGCGCCGTCCTGGAGGAACGCACGCCGGAAATGATCGAACGGGGCTTCGACTTCAGCGGTGATTACGAGGTCATCAATCTGCTCGGTCTGACGCTGTTCGATTTGGCGAAAGCTGTCCGTGAAGAGGGGAATCCGGAACGAAACCTTCTCCTTCAGAAAGCCGCCGCGACGTTTGAAAAGACGCTGAAGATCGACAGCGAAAATGTGGCGGCCCACCACAACCTGCATCAGATTTACGAAGAACTTGGCGACAAAGCCAAAGCGGAGTTTCACAACGCCGAGCACCTGAAAGTGAAACCGGACGACAACGCCCAAGGCCGAGCCGTCGGCCTCGCTCGCGCGAAATATCCTGCGGCCAACCTTGCTGCCGAAGCGCTCGTCATCTACCCACTGCAACGCACCGGCGCTCCGGGACTAAATACTGCGGACACCGACAAACGCAAGCAGCCGGCAACATCGAGCGGGAGTGAGTGACTCTCGTCGAAGTGATGAAGGCACTTCCTGCGGCCCCGTCTCGTTTGAAAGATTTCAAGACAAACGCAACAGCAAGACTAGCCGCGTGAGGATGCTGAGTTGAGTTGCTCAAGGTCGTGTCAAACTCGTTGTGAATGGTGAATCGCAGGATGTCAGCATGTCACAGTTTCACCCGATTATCGAGCAATGGTTTGCGTCGCGGTTCACCGCGCCGACCGAACCGCAACGACTTGGCTGGCCGCCGATCGCCGCTGGTGAGCACGTACTGATCGCCGCTCCGACCGGCAGCGGAAAGACGTTGACCGCGTTCCTCGCGGTCATCGACCGGCTGCTGCGCCGTTCGTTGAAAGAGAAACTCAACGACGGAATTCGCGTCGTCTACGTCTCGCCGTTGCGAGCGCTCTCCAACGACATGCACCGCAATCTCGAGGAACCGCTGCGAGAGATCACCGAACTCGTCCAGCAATCCGGCTTGCGAACGATTCACGGCGAGCAGCCCGCACCCATCCGCGTTGGCCTGCGCACCGGAGACACGTCGAGTTCGCAACGAGCAACGCTCGTCCGAAAGCCGCCGCACATTCTGGTCACGACACCTGAGTCGCTGTACCTGCTGCTAACGTCGGTCAAAGGCCGCGCCGCGCTCCGCAAAACCGAGACGATCATTGTCGATGAAATTCACGCGCTCGTCCGGGACAAGCGCGGCTCGCATCTGTCGCTCAGTCTCGAACGCCTGCAAGCGTTGTGCAAAAAGCCTCTGCAACGCATCGGTCTGTCAGCGACGCAGCGACCGATCGAACGCATGGCTGAGTTTTTAGCGGGTTCGGCCGAACCCCAAGAGCCGAGAGCCGATGGCCGTGATCCGGTTTCTGTCGCCGGTCCGCTCATGTCACAGCGGGCTTTGCCATTTGATGATGAAGGAAACGGATCACGGCCATCAGCCATTGGCCTACAGCCATCGACCGGACAAGTCACAATCGTTGATGTCGGTCATTCGCGCTACCTCGACCTCGGCATCGAAGTGCCGGACCTCGAACTCGGAGCCGTCTGCACCTGCGAGCATTGGGGGCAGATCAATGCTCGGCTTGTGGAGCTGGTCAATTCGCACCGCAGCACCTTGATTTTCGTCAACACGCGGCGGATGGCGGAACGAGCTGCTCATCAACTGACGGAACTTCTCGGCGAGGACAAGGTCAGCAGTCATCACGGTTCGCTGTCGATGGAGCTGCGGTTGCGAACGGAACGCCGGCTGAAGGAGGGCGAGTTGAAGTGCGTGGTCGCAACGGCGTCGCTGGAACTGGGCATCGACATTGGCTACGTCGATCTCGTGATTCAGCTTGGCTCGCCGGGGGCCATTGCGACTTTCCTGCAACGGATCGGCCGAGCGGGTCACGCGATTCATGCAACTCCGAAAGGTCGGCTGTTCGCGCTGACTCGCGACGAGCTGCTCGAATCGATGGCGTTGATGCGAGCGATCCGAGCCAGAAGGCTCGACGTGATTCCGATTCCGGCCGCGCCGTTGGATGTCCTGGCTCAGCAAATTGTCGCCGAGGTCGCGGCGAACGACGAATGCTCGTCCGACGAACTGTTCAAAACGTTTCGCCAAGCGTATCCGTATCGCGAAATGACTCGCGAGCAATTCGATGCTGTCGTGCAGATCATGGCCGAGGGGATCACTGACACGAGCGGCCGTGGCAAAGTCTACCTGCATCACGACCGAGTCAATCGGCGCATCAAAGCCCGGCCCGCGGCGCGGATCGCGGCGACAAGCAACGCCGGAGCGATCCCGGATATCGGTTCGTACCGAGTCGTCGCCGATCCCGACGGTGTGGTTGTTGGCACGATTGACGAAGACTTCGCGGTCGAGAGTTCTCGCGGCGACATTTTCTTGCTTGGCTCAACGTCGTGGCGGTTTCAAGGCATTCGCGGCCTGGATGTCGTCGTCACCGACGCGGGCGGAGCCCCGCCGACCGTCCCATTCTGGAATGGCGAAGCGCCGGGTCGGACGTGGGAGCTGTCGGAAGAAGTCTCGCGGCTGCGGAAAGACATCGAACAGCGATTGCACGACGTTTCACACAAATACACGGAATCGCAAGCCGTCGCGGAAGGCGGTGCCGAGTGCAAAGTGCAAAGTGCAGAGTGTCAAGAAGACGTCGTTGCCACCCTGTCACCCTCCCACTCTCTTTCCCCGTCACTCGCCGACTGGCTGCAATCCGAAACCGACTGCTCTGAATGGGCGGCCGAACAGATTGCGAATTACGTCGCCACGCAGCAAGCTGCGATCGGCGTGATCCCCAACCAGAAGAAGATCGTCTTCGAGCGATTCTTTGACGAGTCGGGCGGAATGCAGTTGGTCGTGCATGCTCCGTTCGGAGCGCGAGTCTGCAAGGCGTGGGGCCTGGCGATGCGAAAGCGGTTCTGCCGCTCGTTCGATTTTGAATTGCAGGCGACGGCCGATGATGACGGATTCATTTTGTCGCTTGGCCCGCAGCATTCGTTTCCGCTGGAGAGCATGTTTCCGCTGCTGACACGCGAGAATTCACGCAACTTGCTGGAGCAAGCGATTCTGCAGACTCCGCTGTTTCAAACGCGGTGGCGCTGGAACATGAACCGAGCGTTGCTCGTGTTGAAGATGCGGAACGGCGTAAAGGTGCCGCCGGCTCTGCAACGGTTTCGTTCGGACGATTTGCTGACGGCCGTGTTTCCGAAGTTGACCGGTTGCCAGGAGAACATCGTCGGCGATCACGAGTTGCCCGATCATCCGCTGATCCAGCAGACGATGCACGACTGTTTGACCGAAGCGTTGGACCTCGACGGTCTGCATCGAGTGCTCGAAGCAATCGAAGCGGGCCAGATCGAGCTGATTGCTCGCGACACGCGCGAACCTTCGCCGTTCTGCTACGAATTGCTCAACGCGAACCCGTATGCGTTTCTCGACGGTGGCGAAATTCAGGAACGCCGCGCGCGAGCGGTCGCCAACCGTCGCACGCTCAGTCCTGAAGACGTCCGCGATCTGGCCAAGCTTGACCCGGCCGCGATCGAACGGGTTGTCCGCGAGGCTCAACCACTGATCCGCAACGCCGACGAACTGCACGACGCACTGCTGAGTCTGTTTTTCGTCCCGACTACCCCGAAGAATCCGCGAGGGTGTGCGCTCCCCAATGCCATGACACATATGCTGCTTGAAGGGTCTGGCCTCGCTGACGCTTCGGGTTACTTTGTTGAGCTCGCCGCGGATCGCCGAGCGACGACGATTGAATTGCCGAACGGACAACTGGCCTGGGTCGCAGCCGAACGACTGCCGGCAATCCGTGTGCTGTTTCCCGACATGGCGATCGAGCCGGTAATTGAAGCACCGCCGGGAGTGCGCACGGCATGGGAAACAACCGACGCGCGCGTCAGCATCCTGCGCGGCTGGCTGGAAATGTGCGGCCCGATCACCGCAGAAGAACTTGCCGAACAAACGACGTTTTCGGTCTCGTCGGTCAGCGCGGCGCTGGAGGCACTCGAAGGAGAAGGGGTCTTGTTGCGCGGTGCGTTTCGTCCTTTGGAGTGCGATGTGTCAGCGCCGCTTTCGGGGGATCCAAGAGAAGAACAAATCCGAAGCGATGCTGACACATCGCACTCCAAAGTCGAATGGTGCCATCGCCGCCTGCTGGCTCGCATTCATCGGCTGACGATCGAAGGTTTGCGCCGCTCGATCGATCCAGTCGATATTTCGACGTTCTGGCGATACCTCGCGCGGCGGCAGGGGATCACCGGTGTCGACAAGCGAGCGGGTTCAAATGGCGTGTTCGAAGTCGTTGCGATGCTGCAAGGTCTCGACCTTCCCGCGATCGCGTGGGAACGGGACATCCTCACGGCGCGCGTTGAGAATTATCGACAGGAATGGCTCGATGAATTGTGCCTGGGTGGTGAGGTTGCCTGGGGTCGACTGTATCCACCGCGGGTCGACCCGGAAAAAAGCAAACCGTTGTCCGGAGTCACTCGTGTCGTGCCGGTGTCGCTGTTCCTCCGCAGCGACTTGCCGTGGCTGGACGGGGAGCGAGTTCCGAGTTCCGAGTTTCGACTTCTGAGTGAACTGCAATTGAGTTCGTCGGCCGAAGATCTGGCGATGCTGTTGCAGACTCGCGGGGCGATGTTCCTGACGGACTTATTGCGTGAGAGTCGCTTGCTGCCGGCGCATGTTGAAGACGGTTTGGGTGAACTTGTCTCACGTGGCGTGGTGACTGCCGACGGATTTTCGGGACTGCGACAGCTCATTAGCGATTCGTGCCGATCGTCCTCATCCGGCGGTTCCAGCCGTCGTCGCCCCGGCCTGCTACGACAACGCGGTGCGACTGGAACAACCGGCCGCTGGTCCGTGTGGCGTGAGCATCGTCCGGGCGAATCGAACTCGGACCTCGGAAGTCGGCCACCGGAACTGTCCCGATCCGACGTCGTCGAGCAATGGGCGTGGCAACTTCTTCGACGCTGGGGTGTGATGTTCAAAGATCTGTTAACGCGTGAGTCAGGTGCGCCGTCGTGGTGGGAGTTGCTGCAAGTTTACCGCCGGCTGGAAGCTCGCGGCGAGATTCGCGGTGGCCGGTTCATCACTGGCGTGGCGGGAGAACAGTTCTCGATGAGCGAATCGATTCGCCAGTTGCGGTTGCTGCGCGACGGCGGGCCGCAGCACGAATTGATTCTGATCTCGGCCGCCGATCCGCTAAATTTAATCGGCATTCTGGACGATCAGCCGCGAGTTCCCTGCGTCGCGTCACATCGCCTCGTGTATCTCGACGGCCGTTGCGTCGGGACGCTGATCGCTGACGAGAAATGGTTCGCGCCGTCGCTGAAATTCGAATTGCAAGCTGCTGTCGCCGAACTTTTGGAGCGTGGCCGGCCGGGAATTCACACCCCTGTCCGCAACGAGTCCACGACAAAGGATCATCGAGCGACGCCATCTCGGCAGCGAGCAACCGCTCACACCCGGACGCGATCGCAGCAAGCAACAACTGACCGGAGCGACGGATAAATCTTGGTGCGTGCTTGGCCCGCAATTCAACGGTCAGTGCAAAGTGAAGAGTGCAAATTGCAAAGTGCAAAAGGTCGGCCGACGGTCGCCGCCTGGCACTCTTCACTCTGCATTTTGCACTGCTGAGACTATTGGTGACTGGCCAGGGCCTTCGCGCCGCCATCGTCGGATTTGCACGCCCCAATTCCATTCGGCTGGTTGGCGAGTCGGTCTTGGGCTGCGTACCATGCGGACTCCAATATTTCGTTCCCTCAGGGTTCGAATAAGTTTTGACCCTCCCGTGGAGAAGCTGGCAATGCAACGTTTGAACGATTTGTTGTGGTGTTCCGGCGTTTCGATGGTCACGTTGGTTTCTCTGGCGTCGAGCGTTTCCGCTGCGGAGCCCAAGTTTGACAGCAAAATCGTCTCGTCTCAGACCAAGGGGCACGCGGTTGAGATCGACTTGGACGTTGTTGGAGCCAAGTCGCTGTTTCTCGTCGCGACCGATGGTGGTGACGGGTTCGGTTGCGACTGGGCCGATTGGGCCGAGCCGAGATTTGTCGGTAAGGACGGGAAGGAGACGAAGCTCACCGAACTGAAATGGAAGACTGCCAGCGCGAGCTTCGGGCAGGTCAACGTCAATAAGAACTGCGGCGGCGACGCGCTGAGCATCCTCGGAAAGAAGGTTGAGTACGGCATCGGCACGCACGCGAATTCGGTGATTGAGTTTTCTCTGCCGGAAGGGCATGGCTTTGCGAAGTTCAAAGGGCGAGCGGGGCTGGATGATCACGGGACGACGCAAGGCTGCGGGTCGACCGTGCGGTTTCTCGTCTTCACGGAGAAGCCGGATGACAAATTCCTGGTCGCCAGCGCGGCGGGGGGACAAGCAGGGGGAGTTGGCAGCCGTGACTCGAAGGATGCCGTGAAGGGGCTGGATGTCGCGGAGGGACTCGAAGCGACGCTGTTTGCCAGTGAGGACTCGAAGCCGGCGATGCTTAACCCGACGAGCATCGACATCGACCATCTCGGTCGCGTCTGGGTGTGCGAGGTCGTGAACTACCGCCACCGCAACGGCGAGCGGAAGGAAGGAGATCGCATCCTGATCCTCGAGGATACCAACGGTGACGGTGTGTCCGACAAGCAGACCGTCTTTCATCAGGGCAAGGATGTGGACTCGGCTCACGGCATTTGCGTGCTGCCAACTCCCGATGGCAAAGGGACGAAGATCATCGTCTCGGCCAACGATAACGTCTTTTTCCTGCACGATGACAACGGCGATCTGAAGTCCGATCGCAAGGAGATGTTCTTCACCGGCATTCAGGGGACGCAGCACGATCACGGCATTCATGCGTTTCATTTTGGGCCGGACGGAAAGCTCTATTTCAACTTCGGCAACAGCGGCAAGCGGATTCTGGACAAGAGCGGCAAGCCGATCACGGACCTCGCGGGCAACGTCGTCGATGACTCGAAGTCGCACTATCAGGAGGGGATGGTCTTCCGTTGCAACATGGACGGGTCCGAGTTTGAAACGCTCGGTTGGAACTTCCGCAACAACTGGGAGGTCGCGACCGACAGCTTCGGCACGCTGTGGCAGAGCGACAACGACGACGACGGCAACAAGGGTGTCCGCATCAACTTCGTCATGGAGTTCGGCAACTACGGCTACAAGGACGAGCTGACTCGCGCCGGCTGGCAGCAGCCGCGCACGAACATGGAGACCGAGATTCCGCTGCGGCACTGGCATCTGAACGATCCGGGTGTCGTGCCGAACCTGCTGCAAACGGGAGCCGGTTCGCCGACGGGCATTTGCGTTTACGAAGGGGACTTGCTGCCGGAGGTCTTTCGCAATCAGGTGATCCACTGCGACGCCGGGCCGAACGTGGTGCGAGCCTACCCGGTGAAGAAGTCGGGAGCGGGCTACACGGCGGAGACGGTCAACATTTTGCAGGGAGCCCGCGACAACTGGTTCCGGCCGAGCGACGTGTGTGTGGCTCCGGACGGTTCGCTGATCGTGGCCGACTGGTACGACCCCGGCGTGGGAGGCCACCGCATGGGTGACGCCGACAAAGGCCGCCTCTTCCGAGTCGCTCCGCCCAAGACCCCGTACAAAATCCCGAAGGTCGATGTCTCCACCGTCGAAGGAGCCATCGCCGCCCTGAAAAGCCCCAACCTCGCCACGAGGTATCTCGCCTGGACCGCGCTGCACGCGATGGGCGAGAAGGCCGAACCGGCGCTCGCCAAAGTTTTCGAGAGCGATCCGAACCCGCGTGTCCGCGCACGGGCGTTGGGAGTGCTCAGCAAGCTCAAAGGAAAAGGTGCCGACTATGTGCTGAAAGCTGTGACAGGCGAATCGCAACCCGACATTCAAGTCGCTGCGATCCGTTTGGCTCGTCAACTTGATCGGCCGACAGCCCGGCTGATGGTCGCATCGCCCGACAATCGACTGCCGGTTGCCGAAGTCCCTTTCATGTGGGCTGTGTTTGATCGGCTCAACAAAACGTCGAAGGCGCAGCCAATTGAAGTCTCACGCGAAGCACTTATTGCCGCGCGAGAAATGAAAACCGGACTCAAGGTGAAGATTGACGCTACTCGTGAGATTGATCTGGACCTCGCGGCACTGATTGGATTGGCGCGATACCACGACGGAAAAGATCGTTGGTATCTCGAAGCGATCGGTGTCGGGCTCGATAAGAGGTGGGATGAATTCCTCGAACTTTGGCAACCTAACAACAGCATTTCTCCGCCATACGGACCGAAGATTGATATTGAAGCACGCAACCGAGACATCGTGTGGCGTTCTCGCGGCAGGAAGACTCCCGACTTGCTCGCGAAGGTCATCGGCGAATCGTCCGTCACCGCTGACGATTCACCGCGTTATCTCCGCGCGTTCGACTTCCAAGCCGACAGCCCGGAGAAGCAAGACGCGCTGGTGAAGTTGGCGTTCGGGGACTTCGGCGATCCGGCGAAAACGAAATTCGTCAACACCGAAGCGATCAGCCGGCTAAAAGGGTTCGACGTCGCCAAGAACCCCGAACACAAAGCCGCTCTGAACCGAGTCCTCGACGGCCTGAAAGGTCAGCCGCAGTTCGTCACGCTGGTCGAAAAGTTCAACATCACCGACCGCTATGCCGACTTGCTCGCGCTGGCTCAGGCCAAGCCCGATGACCAGGTGGGCATGGACGCTGTCCGCATACTGCTCGGGAAGGGAGCCTCGGCACTGTTGAAGGAGGCTCTCTCTTCCAGCAAGGAAGAGGGGACGAGGGGAAAAGGAGAAGGGGAGAAAGCACTTGCGACTGCTCGCGCTTTGTCGAACTCCGGTGACGCTGTCGCGTCTGAGTTGTTGCTGGCCGTCGTGCAAGACGACAAACGCCCCGCCGAAGTCCGCCGAGCCGCCATCCGCGGCGCGGCTTTGTCTAAAAACGGAGCACAGACCATCCTGAAAATGGCCCAAGCCAAATCGTTCGACGACTCGTTCACCCCGGCCGTCTCATCCGCTCTGATTGCGACGCGCTTCTCGGACATCCGTGATGCGGCCTTGAAAATCTATCCGCCTCCAGCCGGTAAAGACTCAAAACCGCTCCCGCCACTGACCGACTTGGCCAAGCTGAAAGGGAACCGCGACAATGGCTCCAAACTCTTCGCCGCCGCGACAACCGCCAAGTGCAACACCTGCCACGTCGTCAACAACGTCGGCAAAGAAGTCGGCCCGAACCTGAGCGAAATCGGCAGCAAGCTCAGCCGCCAAGCGATGTGGGAGTCGATCATCTTCCCCAGCGCGGGCATCAGCCATAACTACGAAAGCTACGTCCTCGAAACCAAATCCGGCACCGTCGCCAACGGCCTGAAGATTTCCGAAGACGCCGACTCGGTGACGTTGCGCGGAGCCGACGCTCTCGCTCGCAACTTCAAAAAGAGCGACATCGAGGAAATCAAGAAGCAAGAGATTTCGTTGATGCCCGCCGATCTCGCCAAGACGCTCTCCGTCGAAGAAATGAGCGACCTCGTCGAGTACCTGACGACGCTGAAGAAGAAATGAAATCAGGGCAGGCAAAAGATCGGTGGTAAAAAATGAGCGAGCATCGAGCCGTTGTTTTGCGTCATCGGTTACCCCCGATTTGTTGCCTGCCCCTCTCCCGCCGAAATTTTTCGCGATCAATCGCCGCGTTGGCTCTGACCGGTCTCGGCCGCGCGATCCCAGCCAGCGAAAAGCGATTGCCGATTGTGGACACTCACGTCCATTGCTTCGCAGGGACGAGTGACGCGCGGTTTCCGTATCACAAGGATGGGCCGTATCAGCCGGAGAAGGCTTCGACGCCGGAGGACTTGCTGGACTGCATGAAGCAAGCGGGCGTGGATTTCACGGTCATTGTGCATCCGGAGCCATATCAGGACGATCATCGGTACCTCGAACACTGCCTCGATGTCGGTAAGGGGAAGCTCAAAGGGACATGCCTGTTCTTCGCCGGACGGCTGAATAGCATTCGCGAGATGACGGCGCTGGTGAAGCGTCAACCGGGCAAGATTGTCGCGCTGCGAATTCATGCCTACGCGCCAAACCGCCTGCCGCCGTTCGGCAAGCCGGAGTTGCGTGAACTCTGGAAATCGGCGGCAGATCTCGGGCTCGCAATCCAATTGCACTTTGAGCCGCGTTATGCGACAGGCTTTGAACCGCTGATCCAGGAGTTCTCGAAAACCAAAGTCATCATAGACCACCTCGGCCGTCCGTTGCAGGGGACTCCCGAAGAGCACGACCGAGTTGTGAAGTGGTCGCGGTTCGAGAACACCGTGATGAAGCTCTCGTCGATCCCGACCAAACGGACGTATCCGCATCGGGAGATCGAGCCGATTATCCACACGCTGGTTAGAGCGTTCGGCCCCGAACGCTTGATTTATGGCGGCGGCTGGGGCGAAGGATCAACGGGCGAGTCCTATCGGGCGAGCGTCGAGGGAGTCCGTTCGTTTCTTCCCGGTTTGTCGGTGGCGGATCGAGCCAGGGTGCTCGGCGGCAACGCGGCCAGGCTGTTCGGTTTTTCCTGAATGCGAACGCGCTACCGTTTCGCGAAGGTGCCGTTTATTCTGAGTCCATGAGCGACTCTCCTCTGAAGTTGATCGTGTTGGCTCGCAGCGACGTCGAGCGTGTGCAACGCGCTGGCCAGGAACTCGTCGAGTTCCTTCGTACTCAGTCGGGCGTGCAAGTCGTCGCCCACGTCGAATCCGAAACCCAGGCTCTCGACGCGATCGAGTCCGACTTGATTCTAGTGCTCGGCGGAGACGGCGCGATCCTGCGAGCTTGTCATCAGCTCGGTCGGCAGCAGCGGCCGATTTTGGGAGTGAATCTCGGCCGTCTCGGTTTTCTGGCGGATCTGTCCCCTGATGAGTTTCGCGAAATGATTCCGCGACTTGTGCGGCGCGAGTTCCGAATCGTCGAGAACTTGATGTTTGAATGCCTGTTGCGACGCGCCGATGGCTCGACCGAAACATTCCTGGGACTGAACGAGTCAATCGTCAGCTCGGCGAATTCGCTGCAGATGATCGAAGTCCGACTGACAATCAACGGCGAATTAGTGACGACCTACAGTTGCGACGGCCTGATCATCAGCTCGCCCGTCGGTTCGACCGCTCACAGCCTGAGCGCCGGCGGCCCGATGCTACGCCAGAATCTGCCCGTGTTTGTCATTACGCCGATCTGCCCGCACACACTTTCGAACCGACCTCTGGTGGATGGGGCCGAAGGTGTTTACTCGCTGAGCCTCACGGAAACATCGAAAGATGCGTTCCTTGTCGTCGATGGCCAGTACCGTCGCCCACTGAATGTAGGCGACACGGTCGAGGTTCGTCGTGCCCCAGTCACCTTCAAGCTCGCGAAGTTACCCGGGCACAGCTACTACACGGTGCTGCAACGCAAACTCGGCTGGAGCGGCCAGCCGCATTATCCCAGCCGTTAAAGTTGCAAGCCAGACCGCTCAATGGCACCAGTTCCGTGTGAGAGATGCTTGCGAGCACTCGCCCCGCCTTGTAATTTTCGCCCATCACATGCGGTCGCGCGAGCGGCCGTTGCGATTCAACGGTGGCCATAGCTCAGTTGGTTAGAGCACCAGATTGTGGATCTGGGGGTCGGCGGTTCAAGTCCGCTTGGTCACCCTTGCAAGAACTCCCGGAAATCAGCGATTTCCGCGGAGTTCTTCGCATTTCTGGTGTGCCGCCCGTTTCGGAGGAAATTGCCGAGTAGGTGACAGCCGTTGACTGCGAAACACACGAAAAGTCAGCCGCAGGTGTCACCGTTGGTGTCACGGCAGAAGGGACGAATGTTTCCGCACCGGCCGCGATGCGTTGGCGGTTCTCGTTCGGATCGTTGGTGACGGTGAATTCCGGCAGCGATTCGACCGCGCCTTGCACGTCCAGCAATCGGGGGTCCGTGTAGACGTTCATCGTCAGGTCGAGGCTCGAATGCCGCATCGCCGCTTGAGCCACCCTTGGCGAGACGCCCGCCATGCTCAGCATCGTGCCGAACGTGTGTCGCAAAGCGTGAACGTCGATCGTGCGGCCTCGGTCGTCGCGTTTTGGAATGCCGGCCGCCTTCAAATCACGATTGAGAATCTTGCAGAAGGCTTTGGGGACGTTGAGCAACGGCGTTGAGGCAGGCAGTTCCGTCGCGATGGTGTCGCGCCGAAACGCCAGCACGTTGCCGAAACCGGCCCGATGGCTCGATACCCACTCCCGGAGTTCATCAGCCACGTCCCGGCGGAGCGGGATCGAATTTCCTTCGCGGTTCTTTTCGTCGGCCGCGTTCAGTCGAACATGCGGAAAGTCCACGTCGAGGTCGAGTTGCCCAACGGTCAGCGAAGCGAGTTCGCTCTTTCGTAGCCCGGTCGTCACCGCCAGCTTGTAGGCCAACAATCGTTCGATGCCGAGTCGCTCTTGCTGGGCGATGAACTCAGGGTTGTCCTTCAAACGGTGGCGAGCACGATCGACAGCGGCGGGCAGTTCGTCGAACGTCAGCGGTTTGTAGCTCCACGTCGCACGGCTGCGTTTCTGACGCGTTGTGGAATCAGTGTTCGACTTCGTGACGGTCTCCCGTCCAAACTCGGCCAGCGGTCGCAGGCGAGCCACGATCAACAATCGGGACAACTCCGCCTCGGTCAACGCCCGGCGTTGTCGGCGACAGTCTGAGCGTTCATCAACTCGGTCGAGCTTTGCCAACGGATCGAACGGCAGCCGGTCACGATCCACACACCAACGGCAGAACGTCCGCAACGCGACCAGATACGAATTGCGAGTCCGTGCTCCCATTACCGGCTTGTTCGCTTGCGGCATCGTTTGTTGAGCCAACCAGCGTTCGACCGCTTCGGGGTGAATATCGGACAGCCGGCGGAGACTCAGTTCACGGACCACTCGTTCGATCAGCCGCTTAGTCTCCGCAACGTAATCAACGTCACGCCCGGCCGCTCGCATGGTCGCGATGAACTCGCCGACATGCTCGGTCAACGGCGTGTGCTGGTGAATCGTCATCGCGTCTTCGGATTTCGTGATGATCCCGCTCCGCACCTTTTCGGCCCGCTTCTCCAATTCAGCGAGCACCGCCCGCGCCGCCGTTTCGTCTTTGCAGCCCGTCGCCACCGTCCGAACGTACCCCGCTCCGTCCCGAAACTTGGCCGTGTAGGTCGGAGTCTCAACCGCGATGCGTTCCTGCCCGATGAACTGTCCTTCGGTCGGGACAACGACGGCAGCCGTCCGCGCCTTGCCCTTCGGCGTTGTCCAACGAGCAAAGCGTTGCCCCTTGCGAGCAAACAACTCGGCCCCGACCGGCAACGGCTTTGTGGACGTGCGTTTGAAGACGGTTCCCATCGTCATTTCCCCTTTGGCTTCGGCTTGCTGACCGGTCTCAATTCCAATCCGAAGTAGTCGGCCAGCGCGTCGGCCGAGTCGAGATGGATCGTGCATTCGCCACGGGCAAACTTCATCAGTGATTGACGCAGGACTCCAGTTTCCTGCTCCAGCGTCAGAAACGGGATACCCCGCTCCTGAATGGTTTGCCTCAATAAGTCAGTGATCGGCATTTTCTTGGGCATGATGTAACATAAGATACATTTCATTCGCCGGGCCGTCAATGAAAACTCAACTCGACGATGGCAACAAGTTGATTAAACTCCTCGCGCGTGCGCGCCCGAACCAATGTTTTTCGCTGATGAATTGCGTGTGCCGCATTAGCTTTACGGGGGTCTTTGTGTGGTTGTCCTTCGCAGGCACTTCAGGTCATGCGACAGCCCGCCAAGTTTCCCGCGTGGTCCGTCCGGCCCGCTGGCGAAGCCGGCGTCGAGCGAACGATAGAACCACGCGGGATCGACCACACGCCTCCAGCCACTCGTTGGCAGTTGATATTGCGAGCACCGCAGGACGTTGCCGAACCGAGCAAACAACCCGTTGGAGCAGGTTGAACAGCGTTTCCCAGGGAGACCGGCACAGGAAATTGGCATTTTTGTAGGGGTTTTCAGAATCCTGGAACGCCGTAACGCCTATATTCCAAGATATTGGAACAAGCAATGCTTTTAGTAGTAAAGACTTAATTCAAAACACGGCCTTGTTCCACTGTTCCACCGGAAAAGACACCCCCCTAGAGAGAGATGCAGGAGAGAACGGAAACTAAAACCAATTTTGCTATAGGGTGTCTTCGGTTGGAACAGTGGAACATTGGAACAACGGTAATCTCTTCTTGGAACTTACTTGACCTAACTTCTTGACCCATATTCTATTACTACTATGCGGTGCGTTCTTTTCTCTTGTTCCAAACAAAACCGTATGAATGGAACACGTTCCATTTCCGTAAATGCGGACGGCGGCGAAAATTGTTTTCTGGGATTTATTCGCCGTCCGTTAAAGTTTCGATGGACGAGATTGGAATCCAAACCCCCCACGGGTGCGATCCGTTAATTCTTTTCTTGGATCGCTCCGCTCCCTTGAAGCGAATTAGGTGATCCCCGATTTTGGTTTTTCGCCAGTCGGTGTCCTTGAGGAGAATTCTCGTCACGACCTTGGGGGAAATAAACATTCCCCACGGAGACGAATCATCTCGTGGATCATGTTGGCAAACCATGATCCCGTTGACCTGCAACGCCCCCTCGTGCTCACGCTCAACGTACCCGCCGCCCGGAAGCAGGCCGGTGACGATTTGTGAGACCGACTTCTTTATCCCGCGACCACAATCAATCAGGCTGTTGAGAATATCGTCCATCAATTGCGTTTGAGCTTTTTCGACCTCGCCGGGTTCGGCGATCTTGAGAAGGTCAATGTAAAGCTCGAATGCTTCTTCGTCGTTCATCCCAAGGACTGCGGCCGTCGCCGAGGCTGGAACTGCGAACGACTCGCAAATGCGATCATTGATTCCTGGCGGCTTCGAGCGGTATAGGTAGTCCGAAATTGCCACGGCTCTCGCCCGGTGTCGCAAAACGCAAACCAAGAGGTTTAGGCCAAGTTTTTGTAGTTCGCTGTCAGGCGGCATTTTGAACGATGCCCATTTCGCCGCGTCAGGCGTCCGTATCAGTCGAATTTGGATGAATCGGTTTTGATCGACCTCTTTGTTAAGTCCCGACTCGGTCGAACCCATCCAAAACATTTGATGCAAACGAAATGATTTAGAGCGGTGCCCGGTCGTGCCGCGAACCAAGGGGTCGCCGCGGCCTGCCGCCCGAACCATCGTCAGCACTTCTTCGCGGGCTTTCGACTGCTCGAACTCGTCGCAAATCACGATCTTGGAGGAACGGCCGATGGACTGGGACAGGCCGGCAGACGTGTAGTTCGCGAATTTCAGGGCAAGCGACCCGAAAATCCCCTTCTCGCCTGTGTGCTCGGCCCCGGCGAGGGCGTGGAACATGGAAGTTTTGCCCGTATTCGATTCGCCCAGGATGAAAACCTGCGGTCGCCACTTCCAGATTGATTGCACCCACGTTGCGAGAATGAGGCCGGTAATCAGCGTCGCCACCTTTTTCGCCGTGTACGCCCATTGATCAAAAAGGCGCTCGGCCTGACGGACCACCGATTTGCACCATTCGGGGTTTTCAGACGCGGTCCACGCAACGGTCAGGTCCGAGAATGAGAGCCAAGGCTTCTGCACGTCGTTCAGGTTGTAGACGTGGCCGCGAATCTCAGCCGCCTCGACCCGCTCAATCTTGTCGTTGATCGAGACCAATTCGCCGCGATTCACGAGCGTTAGGTGATCCCCGTCGTCCCACACGCCGGCCCCTAACAGGCTCTCGTCAACCTGCCGCCGACTAGCGAGCATCGAAATTGCGTTGCGAACGTCGCTCATCGTGACTTGGCCGTCGGGCACGGAATCCTTGCCGACGTAGACCCCTGCCGCCGCCGGAGGTCCAGCCAGTTGGAGCAAGCGCGGTAGTTGGAGCTTGCCAATTTCCGCCGCGCTCAGAATCGCCGTCTTGTGGCAAAATCGGGAGTAGAGCATCACATGGCCCGTTTCCAGTTCACCCAATACGTCCACCTGAATTGCCGCCATCACGCTGCAATGGAACGCATACGGGTCGTCGTCGCCCTTTTTCTCCGGTTCCTTGGCCTGCCGCTCGAACAGCTTTGAGCCGTAGACCCAGCTAGGGGCGTCAACGCAGATTTCCTCAAGCTCGTCGAGGGTGTGCCCGCCTTTTTGGAGCCAGTCATCAAGCCCCCACTTGTCCTCCATTCCGGGAAGGTTGCCAAGGACGTGAATCGACTTCGCCTTGCCGGTCAGAGAATCGGCAACGGTTTCCGCGTGCTCCCTGCCGACGCACGAAACCTTACCGCCTTTTTCGGTGATCGGGTCGTTGTCCGGCACGATGATGACGTCACGGTCCCGGAGCGACTCGGCGAACTCGTCCTGCCACTTGCCGGCCCCTTGCGGATTGCACGTCGCGCAGAGGCCGAGCGAGACGAGGTAATCGACCTGCTTCTCCCCCTCGACCACCCAGACCGGCTTGTCCTTCGCCGCGAGCAACTGCGGCAGGCGGTACGGCACCCGCCGCACGCCTTTCATCTTCCAGACCCATTCGCCGTTGACCCTGTGTCGTTGGCGGAACGTCTTCACCTTCCGCTCGGTTCCGTCGGCCTGCCGCTCGGTTTTCTCGAATCGGCAGACTTGGAACAGGGTTATGTCGCTTTCATCCCGGTAGTCGTAGGTCGAGACGAGCTTGCCCCATTCCGAGTGACCGAAAGCCTCCTTCGGCATGAACATATCCTTTGCCGACAGGCCAGCACATTGCATGACGTTCGCCGGATGACAGCCGGCCGACTGGCACGTCAGCAGGATCGTTCCGTCCTCAGTCTCGTGAATCGACAGCGACGGGCGAGTGTCATCGTGAGACGGACAGCAGGCTTCCCAGCCATTGGAGGTTTTCGTGACCTGCTTCAACCGTGACAACAGCACTTCGAGCTTCGGATTTTTGGTCGTCGTAGCCATTAGCTCACCCTCCCCACTTGTCGAACGCGGGGACAGCCGGCCGCAATATGAGCGTCGATGTCAGAGACATCCCAGCGACGAAGCGAACCAAGTTTCACGCCAAACGGAATCTTGCCGGCGTCGGCCCAGCGGAAAATTGAGCGTTCGTCAGCCCCGTACTTCGCTGCGACGGTTCGTACGTCGATCAGCACACGGCCCGGCGGCATCGGGCGGGCGTTGGTCGAGCTATTCGGCTCGACTGCCGCATTTCTGGTGTCGGTCATCGTCACAAACTCCACACAAAGGTGTCACTTGCAGGCTTGCCCTTTGCTCGCCTGCCGCGTGGAGTTCAGCGAAGTCCCATTCTGACGAACGAAAATGCAACGAGTATTTGTCTAGCGAACGACTGCAAAGTGCCCAGCGAATCGCAACCAGTGGGTCGAAAAAACTTCGCAGAATTTTAGGCGCAACCAAAGCGCAACCGAAGATCGCATTCGTTGCACGGCGTTCACTCAGTTTGGTTCGCCCGCCTTTTATGCCATTCGTGAAAACTATCGAACGAGTACCGTTTGTCGTCGCCGTCTTGCCTGTTCGTCGTGATTTCACCCTTGTTCGCCGCTCGCCAGATAATGCCCCGGTTCACTCCGGTAAGGTCTTCAAGTTCCTTCGCCGTCAGCCAACTACCGGCGAATTCCGACTCGTCGCGTCGCATGTCTGCCGGTAGCCTCCCAATCTCTGACAACCGCCGTTCGATTTCCGCCTTGAGCATCTTGGCGATGACCCGGCAGGCAGTTGCGTAAATGTTCGCTCTGGCGGAGACGCAGTGGCGGAATCGGTCTTCCTTTGTTGTTCCGGGCACCTCCTTGAACATGGTTTGAGTCGGATTCGTTTGCCCGGAGTCTTTTGCCCCGTAGGCCAAGAAAAAGTCAGGCGGCAATAGTTGCTCTTTCCAATCTGGCCGAAATTGGCTGCCGTGGTTCGGAATCAACTCCAAGCGAACGTAAGCAATCCACGAGTTGATCACATCGAATCGGCCTATGTCGCTTGTCAGATCAAGCTCACTTTCCAGTTCCAATTCGCCTTGCAGTTGTGCAAGCTTCTGAATTTGCGATTCGGCTTCTCGACAGCGTGCGTCTATGTCGAGTGGTTCCGATCTCGCTGGCGAAACGGCGTCTTCGTAAATCGCAGCGGCTTCGCTGAGCGAGTAGCACCCTTCGTAGGTCTGTGCCCCGATGTTCCATGAAACGGGATCGGCCCGTTCTTTCCAAAACTGTTGCAGCCTTGAAAGTTGGCTGGCTTGACTCCCAATGCGTTGAGCTCTGGCGTCCACCAAATTCCACACTGCCGAATCCAGGCTTTGAATGAAACCTTTGCCAACAGCGGCCAACAAGCACATCCCCGCTGTAATCGAATGGAACATGTCAACCTGGCGGCGATGAAAATCGAGCGATTTCCCAGCCGCCAACGCCTCTTTGGCGCGGTCATACTCTTCGGACAACTGTTCAAATCTGTGAACCAAGTCGGCGAGCGTATGCTCGGCCAGCCGGTCACTGACGGCTTTGGCCGCTGAAGGCATTCGGATTCCCCCATCTCAACAGGCCGGTCAGTCGGACGGATGCGAGATAGGGAAAGCAAACCGTCCGGCTGACCACTCGGACACGCGCCCGTCGGCAACGTGTCGCCCGATGGAATCAACGTATCGGAATCGCTTGGCCGATCAAGAGGAGTTGTTTTGCGAAATGGAACGAGTCGCTGTCGTTGCTGCGTGCCCGTGCGTTGCGTTGGCTCGGCGAGCAACCGGCACAAGTGGGTTGCTGATCCTGATGGATGGCGAGCACGCAGAAGTCATTCAAAGTCCGACTTCGTGCAATCGAAACCGAGTTCGGCATAGAGCGTTCGGAGCCGCAGCATCTCGGAATCATTCAAGGCCAGGCGTTCGATGGTGGCTCGGCCGCACGGAGTCTTGCCGACGATTTCAAACGGCGCATCGACGGACCATTGAAAATGGTCGTGCCAATTCTGAGAACGCGGATGGAACAGCGCCACAGCTTCGCCGGTGGCGGGGTCTCGGCCGTCAACGTGATTCAGTTTGGAGCCGTTACAAACCGGGCAGGCGAAGGCCAAGTTGTCCAGCGTGGTCGGCCCGTCTCGGCTGAGCGGTTGGATGTGATCCAGTTCAAAGCCACCGACTTGAAACCGACTGGTCAACAAACAGTATTCGCACCGTTCGCCGGCTCGTTGAATGATGGCGCGGCGTAGCGATTCCGGCACGAGGCTCACGGTGCGACCACCAGGTCGGGGATGGCTTCTTTGAGCTGCTTGAGCGCGACGGCCGCTTCGGCTTTCTCCAACGTCCGGCTCTTCCAGAAGCTGACGAGCGCCAAATACTCATCGCGTTCCGCTTCGGCGAGCATGTCTTTGCGCTCGCCGAGTTGCTGCATCCGCTGCGCGACCGGAGCCGGCAATTCCGAATCCGCCAAACGCCGCAACGCCGAGAGCGAACCCTCCAACGCCTTGCGAAGCTGCGGAGCAACGTCGGTTGTGGCGGACATCGAACTCACTCCTTCGATCAACCCGAATTCAACAACGTCGGGATTCTACGAATCAGCCGTCGATGAGACTACGCCAGATTTCACGAGGGCCGCATCGAACGCCCCGCCGAGCCTCCACTTGCGGACCAGCAGATCAGCGTGAGTCGGGAGCCGCGCCAAACGTGATCTCGGAATCGCTTCACCGATCAAGAGAAGTCCTGCCAGAAGTAGGCCGGAAAACCTAGCGCAAGCCGAGTTCGCGTTTCACTTGAGCCAGCGGGATGGAGCGTTTCTTGCCTTCGGCCCGTTTGGCTTTGCGGAGTTCCAGCAGATCGTCGGCCTCGGCGAGCCGCTCTTGAATGGCCAGATATTCGTCGTAGGGGAGCACGGCGAATTGTTTCTTGCCGTCTTTGACCAAAATTTCGGGATGCAACTTGAGCATGAGATACTCCGCGATCAGTACGCCTCTCGTCGATGCAGCACACGATACACGACTACGGCACTCCCCTCTACTTCAAACAACACGCGGTAGTCGCCCACGCGCAACCGGTACTCCGGCGTGAAGTTGGTCAGCTTTTTGACATCGCCCACCAAGTCGTGCTGCAACGCTTCGATCTTCGACACGACGCGACGGTACTGAGCCTTCGGCAAGTCCTTGAGGTCTTTGACCGCGCGCGGTTTGAACTCGATTTCATAAATCATCGCAGCATCCTGGCCGATCTTGAGTCGCCAAGTGTAACGCCTTCATGAGCCAACTCGCACCGATTCGCAGAGCGTTCGGTTGTGAGCGGTTGACGATCGGCTTACGGTGGTGAGCCTCTGTGATGGGCTGCGGGGAGATTGGCGGCTCGGTGGCGGTTGCGGGATCGCAGGGATGCTCGGTGGCGAAAGGGGGGGCGATCATGCGAATGGTGGCGTGGGCGGAGTCGGTACGGCGGCGGGTTGGAGGTGGAACGCGGGGGAAGACTCGGCGACGCGGGAGCGGTGAGGCTCGGCGGCGGACGGCCGCGTTCGTGGAGACGCTGGAAGATCGCTGCTTGCTCGCCGCTGGCGACCTTGATCCGAGCTTTGGCGACGGCGGAAAAGTTATCACGGCTTTTGGTGCGAGTGCCGTTGCGCATTGCTCGGCGATTCAATCTGACGGCAAGATCGTCGTCGTCGGTGACACCGACAACCACGTTTTTGCACTGGCTCGATACAACAGCGATGGTTCGTTGGATACTACATTCAATAGCAGCGGAAAAGTGGCTACAGACATCGGAACGTCGTATGCGTCTGGAGTTGGCGTCGCGCTTCAGGCCGACGGCAAGATCGTCGTTGCCGGAACCGTCTTCAATGGCAGCAACTTTGATTTCGCCGTTATCCGGTACAACATCAACGGTTCATTAGACACGTCGTTCGATGGTGATGGATACGTCACGACGGATTTTGCCAGCATGGACGACATCGCAACGAGTTTGGTGATACAGCCGAATGGTCGAATCATCGTTGTTGGCATGGCACAAAGACCAGGGGATGCGTTTGGTCCCAATAGGGATTTCGCTTTAGTTCGGTATAACACCAATGGGTCACTTGATACTACTTTCGACGGCGATGGCAAGGTGACGACAGACTTCCCTGCCTCTGGAACCTTCTCTGAAGATTTCGCTTACAGTGTGACATTGCAGTCGAACGGCAAGATCGTCGTCGCCGGTGATACGATCAACGTCGGCCTCAACGACTACATTTTTGCGTTGGCACGCTACAACAGTAACGGCTCATTGGACACTGCCTTCAACCTAACCGGCAAGTTGACCGCTGCGTTTGGATCAAACGGTACGGCAAGCGATCATGCGGCGAGTGTGGCAGTCCAACCAGATGGAAAAATTGTGGTCGCGGGAAACAGCGCCGATGGCAACACGAACGATATTCTGGTTAGCCGGTTCAATGCTAACGGATCGCCGGATGCTTCGTTCGGAAGTGGCGGATCGGTGAAAAACGGGTTTGGAGCTTCCAACGACGTTGCGAGCAGTATGGCTCTTCAAAGTGACGGCAAGATTGTCGTTGTTGGCCACTCCGACTACTTCGGCGACAACGACTTCGCGGTGATGCGGTTCAACAAAAATGGTTCGTTGGATACGTCGTTCGACGGTAATGGCGGGCTGCTAGCGGATTTCGGAAATTCAGACGATTACGCGGGCAGTGTCGTGATTCAACCAAACGGGAGAATTGTCGTTTCGGGATACACGACTCTGAACGGTGACACTAATTTCACGTTAGCAAGGTTTGATGATGTCTCAGTGCCCCGCCTGGCAATTGCGACGACGGACGCAATGAAGGCGGAAGGGAACACCGGCAATCTTACGTTCACATTCACAGTTACTCGCACGGGTGACACGAGTCGTTCCACTTCCGTGAAGTACGGAGTCGCGGGGACTGGCACGAACGCCGCCGATGCCGCCGATTTCGGGGGAACTCTTGCATCAGGGACCGTATCATTCGGGGCTGGGAAGACGACTCAGACCATTTCAATCAAGGTCAAGGGTGACACGACCGTCGAAAATGATGAGACGTTTTTGGTGACGCTATCCAACGCCGTCAACGCGGACATTCTGAATGCGACGGCTACAGGAGCGATCCTCAACGACGACGCAATTCTGTCGGTCATCGCCGACAACTCCAACCTAAATGAAGGAAACAGTGGAAACACAGCATTTACCTTCACCGTCACGCGATCGGGCGATCTGAGCCGCGCTGCCAGCGTGAAGTACGCCGTCAGTGGCAATGGGACATCTTCGGCAAACGCGGCGGATTTCGGCGGACGTTTTCCGAGCGGCACGCTTAATTTTGCGGTCGGCGAAGCGACGAAGACGATCACCGTCAATGTCAGCGGCGATTCAACCGTTGAAAAAAACGAAGGGTTCAAGCTCACACTTACAAGCCCCACCAACGCGACACTCGATCCCGCAGCAAAAGTCGCCACCGGAACGATCCAGGACGATGATGGAGTCCATTTGTTGCTGGCTCAAGACAACGCTCAAACCACGCGACGTCGTTCCGTCAGTAATGTCGATCAATTTATCGCGGTCGGACTGCGCAAACTTTGGGATGGCATCGACGCGCTGTGAGAGCTTGTCCCTCGGTCATCGACACGTCGTTCGCGTTCGACTTTGATGACTTGCTGAGCGGATTGCTGTGATCGGGTTACTTGTCGGAGACGAACTCGGAAAAGTAACCATCCCACAAACGCTTTTCGCGTGCAGTCGAGGGATAGACGACTTCCAGCAGGTGATCGCGGCGCAGGAGATAGTCTTCAAGCTGGAGCGTTTCCAAGCGGTTGATGTCTTCTCTGCCCAATTTCCAAAGCAGCCACGCCAGAACACTCGGCGCGCTGGCCGGAGCGACCAATGAGTCTAAACTGTCGCGTGCCCATTTCAGGGCCTCGGTCAAATTGCACTCCCAAGCGGTCACTTGTTGAGCCAGTTCGATGAGTTCTCGCCGCTCGTCGTCCGTGTGTTGGATGATGACCCCTTCATCGACGATCTCGAATTCCTCTCCGTCGTCGTCGTCGGCCATCGCTTGCGAAGTGGCTGCGCCTCTCGGCCGAAACTTGCCCAACATCGCGTCCCACGATTTGCGCCGAGCAACCTCTTTGCTGTGCCCCGCGCCCCGCAACCGTTGCCGCTCGGCCTCCCGGTACTCGCTGGCGGCTGGCCAACGTCCTTCCGCTCGCAATCGCTGATAGTCCTTCAACTCCTTTTCGGTCATGGCGTCCTCCTTCAAAAAACTTGATCCCAAAAAATTTGGAAACACTGCGCGGGATTAGCCACATACCGGAGACGCTGCGACCGGGTGGGGGGCTGGGCAAGAATCCCCATCGGCAGCGCGGCCGAGCAATTTCATGTCGCTGGCAAATTGGTGACACAATCGAACCGTGCGATCGGTGGCATTTGGCCAAGCGATGGATGACAAGGTCTCGCCATGGCGCAGCAGGTACTCCGAGTGCGCAAGCAAGGCGAAAAGTTCGTCCCACCCCAGCCACAATTGCCAGAGCAACCACTCCGCCACGCTGCCAGCATCTCTTGGGGAGAATGTTGTCTGTTTCCCAATCTGGATAATGACGCGCTCAATGGCCTCGGTCAGATTCGTCGTCCACGCTTCCGGCCGTTGAGCCAATTCCAACAGTTGCCGCCGCTCGTCTTCGGTGTGGTCGATGATGATTCCATCCCTCACGGCTTCGATGTTTTGGCTGGCCTGTTCAGGCGGTTGAAGCTTGGTCTTCTCCACGACGGGAAACTTCTCCGCCGTCAGCCGCCACGCCTCCTCACGAGCTTCCCCGCGTCGCATCCCTTCCCGTTTGAGCCGTTCCCGCGTCTCTTCGCGGAACCGATCCGCTTCGTCCCATCGCCGCTCGGCCCGCAACCGAGTCATCAACGCCATCTTCGTTTCGGCCATGACATCCTCCTGATTCTGATTTCACGACAAGCGAACTAGCTCGGATTCCAGCGCCACGCGCGGCCCCCGGTCAGTTTCAAAAATCCCGCCGAGCGGTTTCGATGCCCGGCAACTCTCACACGTCGCCCCCGCGCTTGGCGTGCTCCGCCATCAACCGCTTGACCGCCTCAGCCTTCTCCGCATCCGACAACGGCAGCGAAGCAATCAACATCAACCCCGCCGAGAACGAATCCGCCTTGCTCGGCATCGGCTCCGCATCGCTCGAAACGGAGTCCCCGGCATCGCTCGAAACGGCCTCTCCGACTCGCTTGGCGTGAGCGTTTTCCCGTCCGCAGGTGTCACCATTGGTGTCACGGCGAGAACGCCGCTTCGCAACTCGTTGCGGCTTCGGCATTTTGCAGGATGGGTCGGCAGATTGTGGATCTGGGGGTCGGCGGTTCAAGTCCGCTTGGTCACCCTTTGAGCGGGTCTGAAATGCGCAGCTCGGTCGCTTTGGTGCGGCCGGGCTGCTTCGCTTTGAGCGAGTTACTCTTTGACCGTCAGCAGCTTGTCCTCGGGAAAGGTTTCCAGCTGGAGGCCCTTCCATTGGATTTCTTGTGGGACTTGATTCGAGTGCAACTGCA
>Ga0194121_10002495_pt1 | contig 29184 bp, 27 predicted proteins | sample TA2MahCa50mmetaG_FD_148609 | JGI IMG/M metagenome (GOLD analysis project Ga0194121, IMG submission 148609) | Freshwater microbial communities from Lake Tanganyika, Tanzania - TA2015020 Mahale Deep Cast 50m | ecosystem: Environmental > Aquatic > Freshwater > Lake | place: Tanzania: Lake...
CTGGTCCAGCAGGGCATCATCGTCACCAAAACTATATTTGCCCGTGGAGCCAGCCCGTGCAGCGTATTCCCATTCGGCTTCGGTTGGCAGCCGATACAGGGTATGCCCCTCACGGGCATTGAGCTTACTGATGAACTCTTGCACCATGGTCCACGACACGCGCTCCACCGGACGATTGGGATCGCCTTTGAAATGGCTGGGGTTGGTGCCCATGACTTCCTGCCACTGGGCTTGCGTGACCTCATATTTGCCGAGATAAAATGGCCGACTCAGCGTCACCCGATGCACCGGTTTTTCATCCGCTTCGCCGCTCTCTGATCCCATCATAAACTCGCCAGCGGGGATGAGTATCAACTCTATATCGATACTATTGCGGCGTGTCTCGAACGTCTGGGCCGGCGCACTGGAGGAGGGCGCTGGAGGATACGTCCCCACCGCCACCCGTGGCCCTAAGGGTGGCGCCGCCGGCGTCTTGGTCGTGCCGGTGGCTGACGTACTCCCACTATCCACCACGTTTAAGCGCGGCGTGGTGGACGAGGACGACGCGGTGCTAGGCGTTGGCGTTACGACGGGAGGAGGGGGCACGGACGGCTCTGCACTGCCAGAAGCGACGAAGTAAAAATCCCCGCGGAGGGAAGTCGTTTCCCAGGGTGTTTGTTGCCCATTCGTCACATCTTCCACGGCGAGCCGGACGCGTTTGAACACATCTTCCACTTTTAATCCGGGGGTGGTCATATGCCGCAACAGCTCTTGGGTATAGACGCCATTGCGCGCACTGCCATCAGCCGCGGTTTTCCCTGGCGCCGTGGCATACGCCATCAACGAACCACGCACTGCCTGTGAGACCGCGAGGCCACGCTGACTGCTAGAGCGAAAACTGCGGGCAAAAGGATTATCACGACAGGCATCGAGAATGACGATATTGACCTCATTCCCCGCATCTTCCATCCCGCCCAGCACACGCCCCACGTGCACCGTCTCAAAGCGCACGTCCTGTTCGCGGTTGATCTTTGCCCCTAACGGCACAATGTAATTTTCCCCGGCGACTTGCAGACCATGACCAGCGTAGTAAAACAGTCCCACTCCACCTCTGCGAAGCTTCTGGTTAAAGGCCTCAATAGCATCTTCCATGTTCCGCAGTCTGGCATCGCGTACGAGCGCGACGTCAAACCCCAGACGTTGCAAGGCCGCAGCCATATCCGCAGCATCGTTCACCGGATTCTTCAGCGGACTCGTTTCATAGGCGGCATTGCCAATGACCAGGGCGGTACGACGCTGCTGCGCCAGCGCTATCTCCCAGGACAGGCAGAGGAGGACGCTCAGGAGCCCCCACCACCAACCAGGATATCGTTGCCAACGTCCCTTCCTCACCATGCGTCCCTCCTCGTCAACTCACGGAGCATTTCTGGCTAGACGAAAGCCATGGGTGCCATACACATAGCCTGGGGCATCGTAGCTCCGGTCTGAAGAACGACAGCGCTCTGCGCCATAGCCCCAGCCACCACCCCGATAGCCACGTGCGTTCCCATTGAGCGGCCCTTTTGGGTCAATGACGGTTCCCTGCAAATACGGCCCGCGCCAGTCCTGCACCCATTCCCAGACGTTGCCATGCATATCGTACAAACCCCAGGCATTGGGCTGCAATTGGCCGACAGGATGCGTGGTGCCATCGTCATTGTGCTTATACCACGCATGGTGTGTTAAGCGGGATGCGTCATCGCCAAAGCTATAGCGCGTGGTCGAGCCAGCCCGCGCCGCATACTCCCATTCCGCCTCCGTGGGCAAGCGGTACTTCGCATGACCTTCACGCGCGTTGAGCTTACGAATGAACTCCTGGATCATGAGCCACGACACGCGCTCCACAGGGCGTCGGAGGTCCCCTTTGAAGTGACTCGGGTTCCTTCCCATCACTTCCAGCCATTGGGCCTGCGTCACTTCATATTTGCCCAGATAAAACGGCGTACTAATCACGACGTTATGGGCCGGGCGCTCGTCGGGATCATCAGTGTCTGACCCCATGACAAACTCGCCAGCAGGCACGAGGACAAACTCTATGCCAATGCTATTGCGCAAGGATGACAGAGGTTTCAGAGCAGCACCGGAGGCTTTGGCGGTCTTTCCCCCCGCCAACCCTGTTTCCTCGGAGAGACGCTGCAACTGCTGGAGTTTGAGCCGCGCGGCCGGGGCGTAGCGGCTCTGGGGATAGGTTTGTAAGAACGTCGCAATATCTGCAGGATGTGCGGATTCTTTCACGAGACTCCACATCTCACTTTCGGGGTCCTCGGCCCCGGCCTGCGCGATACGTGTTTTCGAGACGGCCAGGGTCCCGTGTAGCAGACCCCAGAGCAGGGCAAGGAGCAACACCCAGCGACCATGACGTTGCCAGGACATGTTGAGACCTCCTATGCATGGGGAAGAGACAGCCTCTCAGACAGAGGCATCATACATATGCCAGTCGCCCCGAGACGGCCATTGGCCCATTCCCCTGGCGACGCTGGTGGCGCGAGGCATACTGTTGCCGTATCCAGCGGCGCCAGGACCCAATAAATGTCGTGTCATCTTGGCTGTCAGCTTGTTGCAAGAATTGATGCAACATAGTCGCGGAGACACGAGGAAACGTCGGACTCTGGTCACAGACGGTGTCTCTCCCTTCGTATAAGCGCGAGAGAGACACTCCCGCCCGAGTAACGCCAGATTGCAGGGATACCCAGTTGCTGATAGATCGCCAACCGTCGACTTGAGGGAAAGGTTCCAACCATCACAGAAGACTTTCAATGCATGACTACCGACTAGAATGTGCCTCTCATCTTTGCATATTATATACTCGGAGAGCCAATCGCACCACGCCCGCGCCTGTGAGCAGGAAATCAGTGCCAGCCGTCCAGGCTTACTGTCCTTGATCACATAGCCCCCAGCTGTCGCCACCAACAAGGCACGCATGGCCTCCTGGAGGCGGGCGTCTTGGGGCGTGTCCGGGGCGACAAACAGGCGCTCTCGGAGTGTCTCTAGCGCCCGTTCCCAGCTCCGAAAGGGGCGCGGCGGGACGGGCGGAAACATGTCGAGCTGTGGATAGATGTCCATCTCCCAGAGTACCTGCATCAATGCTGCAGCACCGGGTGGTGAGTATTTTGTTTCTCCATAAATCCAGGGCCAGAAGGGATCGAAGCGTGCCATGGTCGGACGCATGTGCGTGGGCATAACCACCTTGTAGCGGGCATGGTGAGCCAGTTTCCTCACAAAGGGCTCAATATCTGCGATGGTATACACCACGTGGGCACAGAGGACCACGTCAACAGGGGCCAGCACGGCCGCCTCCCAGCTGCTAGGCAGAAGAGACAGATTATGAATCCCTGCCTCAGCAGCCAGGCGCTGTAGATGCGTGCCCATACTCGCCGCGGGTTCCACCGCTGTCACGTGCTGACAGCGCAATGCCAGCGGCAAGGCAAAGCGGCCAGTTCCAGCGCCTACATCCAGGAGCGTGGTACTGGCTACTGGCCTGCACCTCCTGCGCCAGCCGGTTCACCTCCGGATCGTCCGTGCGATGCGGGTCGGCGCTAAATGACGCAGCGAGTGGCTCCCAGGCGTCCGCATCCGCTACGCCCTGTGCCAGGCGGGCCTGCTGCCACTGTGCCGTATGCGCGATGACGCGTTGTTGCCAGTGTGCGATAGCTGTCATACACCGCTTGCCTCTCCAGACGTTTGGCGACATGGTCGTGACATTTGTGTATCCCCAACGCGCCTATGGAGTATGGTGCGTGACGATACTGCATGCTCATGCTTCTGTCTACTCCGAGAGTCCTCAGGCAACGATGCACATTTTCTGCATTATTTTGTCAAAACTATCTCATGGGGACATTATATGTCCCTTACAGCGGGTTATATTCAGAGTCATGTCGACTGTAGTCAACCAGTAAGATTAAGGAGAGATGATGCAGAGCCAGGTAACAAGCAACTTGCCACGTGTGCATATCCGGGCTCTGGCGCGTCTACAGCACATCCACGAAGCCATTAGTGCTGGGCAATGCCCATCCTTGCGAGATCTGACGGAAAGTATAGGGCGTACAGCTCGCACGCTCAAACGAGATCTTCGATCCCTCCGTGAAGATTTTCATGCTCCTCTGATCTACGATTATCAACGCAAAGGCTTTCGCTACACAGAACCAGGCTGGCAGCTCCCCCCGGCTCGTTTGAGCGAGGGTGAATTACTGGCCTTCTTCACTGCGCATCACGTTCTACAAGCCATCGGCCACAAACCAGAAGCCCTGCTGCTACGCAACGCACTGGCCAAACTCGCTGCCTTCCTCCCAGAACACATTGCCTTCGACCCCAGAGCGCTCAGCACAGCGCTCACCTTCCAGCCTTTACCATATATGACAGTTGAACCCTACGTTTTGCGGACGTTGACACAGGCAGCTATGGCTCAGCGCACCATGTTCATGCATTACCACTCTCAGGAACGTAATGAACTGACAGAGCGCAAAATCGATGCCTTGCATCTGCATAACTTTGCTGGTGATTGGTACGTTATTGCTTTTGATCATAGGCGGCAAGAAGTACGAGAATTTCATGTTGGCCGAATAAGACTTCTAGAAACCACTGAGGACTTCTTTATTCCGCCCCCAGCCTGGAATGCTGCCGACTATCTCCGGCAGGGTTTCTTTATGATGCGAGGTGGTAGGCTCACCACGGTAAGCCTACTCTTTGATGCCTATCAAGCCCGCTGGATCCGTGAACGCCATACATTCCACGAGGACGAACAACGAGAAGAATTACCGAACGGCGAGCTACGCCTGTTGTTCCCGGTTGGTAGTAATGGCCTGGAGGCAGTAGCACGTTTTTGTTTGACGTATGCTGGGCATTGTCGTGTGGAAAAGCCAGCGGCACTCCGCAAGCTCGTCTACGACCGCTTGCAGCAAGCATTACAACACCACCAGGAGGGCTAAATGATGTCGCTCATTGAGCTATCCACCGCCTCTGACACTGGGGTAAGCTCTCATATTCGAGTCAGTTTCCCTGTGCAAGGCAGCTATCTCCCTGCTGACCACGGCTACTTGCTCTATGCAGCCATCACCACACGTCTGCAGGACATCCATAGCGCAGCCTGGCTTGGCGTTGAACTCCTGAGCGGTGTACCCTGGGCGCCTGGTGTCATCGCCTTGCCTGCACGGGGCGCGAGCTTGCACCTGCGTCTTCCAGCCGAGCAGTTTTCGCAGGTGTTGCCATTGGCCGGAACACGCCTGGAGATTGGTAGCTACTCTATACGTTTAGGACTTCCAGTAGCGCGTATGCTGCTTCCAGCCACCTCGTTATATGCACGTATCGTCACCATCAAAAAGTTCACGGAGCCTGAGCCATTTCTTGCTGCCGCGCAACGTCAACTGTACCAACTCGGCGTGCAAGGTTCTCTCGCGTTCCCACAGGATGGGCACACACGCAGCCGACGGATTATCACGATTCACGGCTACAAAGTCGTCGGGTTCTCGCTCGCGGCACACGATTTAAGCGAGACAGACTCTCTCAAGCTGCAATCTGTTGGCCTTGGCGGGAGGCGCAGCATGGGGTGTGGAATTTTTAATCCCATCGTCAAAGCGACATGGACACAAGCTGATAGCCAAGCATAGGAGGCACTCATGCAGTCCATCCCTCAGACTCTGTTAGCAAAGAGCCCGCGCGCAGGCCGAACGGTGTCACTCGAACAGCATTTATTAGACACTGAACAGGCTGCGGCGCTTATTTTCCGTCCAGATGGGAGATGGGGACGCAACTGGTGCCGTTTTTTTGGCCTGCTAACCCCAGAAGCCCGGGAAAAGTTTCTGTTGCACGTACGCGTCGCGGCTCTCTTTCATGATATAGGGAAAGCCAATGAGGATTTCTATCGCGCAGTGACGCATGCTGCGTTCATCCAACAGAGCTTGAGACACGAGCACCTCAGTGCCCTTGTGCTCCATCTGCCTACCGTGCGCGCCTGGCTCGCCCAGCATGACGTACTCGACCCAGATATTATTACGGCTGCCGTACTATCCCATCACCTCAAAGCGGCTCCTGACGGAGAATGGAAATGGTGTCAGCCCCGTGGCAGTCGTACCCTCCGTCTCTTTTTGCAGCATGCAGAAGTTCAGGCAATCTTTAATCGCATAACAACACTCACGCATCTGGGACACATACCCGACTTGCCAATGACACCCTGGACAGATAACGCTCCCTGGCTTGAAGCCTGGCAACGCGGCATGCGTATGGCCCAGGAATGTGCCCGCCAGATACGGAAGGACAATGCACGGCGCGCTTTACTACTCGCGGTCAAAGCAGGGGTGATCGTAGCCGATGCAGCCTCATCAGGGCTTGTACGCGAAGGCTATACCATTGAAGAGTGGCTTGAGGCTGTTGTACATGACATACCCATGGACCGCAATGCTATCAGTACCGCCATTATTCAACCACGAATTACCCACATTGCAGCCCACAAGCACCGCCCTTTTGTTTTTCACCCCTTTCAGGAAGCTATTACCACACAAGGCTCACGGGTATTGTTGCTCGCCGCCTGCGCTGCAGGTAAAACACTTGCCGCCTGGAAATGGGCTGAGGCACAGACCCGTGCCCAGGAGCTCGGCAAAGTGATTTTTCTCTATCCTACACGCGGGACGGCCACAGAGGGCTTCCGTGACTATGTTGGCTGGGCGCCAGAAACGGAAGGGGCATTGGTCCACGGCACAGCACGGTATGAACTCGAAGCGATGACGGAGAATCCCAGCGACGCAACAGCGGGAAAAACCCATCAATTAACCGAGGCTCAAGAACGGCTGTTTGCCCTTGGCTTGTGGTCACGCCGCTATTTCAGTGCCACAGTAGATCAATTCCTGAGCTTTATGGAGCACAGTTACACCAGCTTATGCCTATTGCCAGTGCTAGCCGATAGCGCAGTCATTATTGATGAAGTCCACAGTTTTGATCGACGCATGTTCACTAACCTGGTGGCCTTCTTGAAAGCCTTTGATGTGCCGGTACTCTGTATGACGGCGACCTTGCCCCCAGCCCGCCAGGCCATGTTGCGTGAAGTCGGTCTACGCGTCTATCCCTCCCCTGAGGAGCCAGGCGTACTGGCGGCACTCGAAGAGCAGGCCAGGCATCCGCGCTATAGACATCACGCCTTACCTGACCAGCAAGACGCCTTACAGCGTGCTGTAGAGGCCTATCGTGCCGGGAACCGTGTCTTATGGGTAGTCAATCGCGTACGGCAATGCCAGTACATCGCCCAGTTGCTTGTCCAGGAGTTAGGCGTCGATGTCCTGAGTTATCATAGCCGCTTTCGGCTGTGTGATCGTCAGCGCATCCATGCGGAAACCGTAGCGGCCTTCCAACAAGACGGTGCTGCGATTGCCGTCACGACACAGGTATGTGAAATGAGTTTAGATCTCGACGCAGATGTCTTGCTCACGGAAGTCGCTCCGGTAGCGTCTCTGGTGCAACGCTTTGGACGCGCCAACAGGCATCTTGCCAAAGGCCTGACATTTCGCGCCCAGCTCTACTCCTATCAGCCAGACAGTGTCCTGCCCTACACGCGCGTTGATATGCAAGCAGCGCAGGCGTTCCTGGCAGAGCTAGGCAGTGGCGATGTTAGCCAGTATCTCCTGGCTGAGTTGCTCGAAAAACATGCCCTGCATGAGCCCCAGGCTGATTACAGCGCACGCTTTCTTGAGGGAGGCTATTTTGCGACGCCAGGGGTCTTCCGAGAGGTGGATGATTATACACAGCCCTGCATTCTCGATGGCGATGTAGACGTCGTCCAAGGAATAATAGCGCGGCGGGAATCTTACGATGGTTACGTCATTAACGTGCCACAGAGGATGCTCTCGTCTCAGGCAGAGGTCCCTGGCGGGCTACCGAAGTTTCTCAGGATTGCAAGCTCAGCAGGCTATGACATAGCACGTGGATTCATAGGGGAGTGACATATGGCCAGGAAACGCAAGACGGTTGCCGTAGACATATTGGAACTTGATTACAACCTGGCAGAGTTGCCGTCCTCCCAGCACCGCGCTGGTTTGGCGGGTCTTGTATTGATGGTGCAATGGCTGAAACGCCAAGGGGAACATCAGGGTGTCTGTGACATCATACGGCTTGATGAACGTGGGGCAACTGTGCGGATAGATCAGGAGGGGTTAGTCGCACTTCTTAACGAAGTCTATGCGGCATCAAACGAGGAGCAGGAAAGAGCTCAACTTCTGAAGAATAGACATAAAGCTGTTATTCCACCGTTACGAGAAGAAACCCGTGTAGAAATGGATCCCAAAAGTGGCAAGGAAAAAACAAAAACCGTGTATATCTATCCAACCGTGATCCCGAAAGGAGCTTTTCTTCTGGACTTGGACCCATCAGCGAACGTAGATCACGGGATATGGATCAAGTTATGGAGAGACGTGATCTGGAACATCTTCCGCGGTGTCCCTGCCACACGGAAGCCTTTTGCAGCTCGGGCAGCAGGGGAAGAAACGCATGATGCCATAGAACTCTGGCTTGACCTGGCTGATCCTACTGATAATCCTATCGAACTGCCCAGTACCTATTTTATCGGCGCCCAGGCGGTGAACGCCGAAAATGTACCTTTCAAAGACCGTGCACGTTTTCAGTTTCTCTTGCATTTCTGGCCATATGTGGCTCAAGTCTATGTCCCAGCAGTGCAAGACAACGAAGGCAAAACAACGTTTGTTGGTTTTGCCCTAGCGATTCCTGATGTGGCAAACCTTGAATGGTTTTGTGAAGAGTTGCCACCAGTGCTACGAACGCGCGGAGTTGAGCTGGCTGGGTATCGCCCGAAAGCCAGTTTAGTTGATGTGGCGATTGAAAGTGCCCTCGACATGCTCAAACGTCTGCACGAACGACTGGTGATACAGACTGGCTCACAGGCAACACGTGATCTAGTTCTGGGCGTGGACGTCGTACACGTTGAGAAGCAGGGCAATGTGATCAAGACATTAGGTGCCACACGACTCGACCCTGAAGACCGCATGATTGATGACTACACACGTATCAAAGGGGGCCTATGGCACCCACAATTCCGCAAACAACGCCTCATCAATCTGGTTAACTCACGCGCGTGGTACGCCGGTTTCGATGCGCTCATGTGTAATATGCCCTATGAACAAAGTGTGGGGAGCAAGGCGTTCCGCCATGATGCCCGTGAAGCCTTGTCGCAAGAAGGGGCACTTTGGAAAAAGGAGGGACAATTGACTATGGCAGATGACGATCTTACTGCAATGGACACAACGGAATCACAGAACATCGGTAACGTCGGCTGTGAAGCACTGGTATATCGCGTTGTGGGGGTATATCTCTACCGCAAACTCAAGTCCAAGTATCAGCTCGAATGGTCTGCAGTTAAAGATAATCCACGCCTGCACTCCGAGTATGAGAACACCAGAGAAAAACTGGCCCGCGAAACCTTTCTCGCTGTTCGGAGCAGAAGCGGCTTGGATTTTACTGACTACTTTGCTTCAACGCTGTGTTCTGTGGCGCAACCCCTGAGCGAACAGCAATATGTCGCACTCGCGCAAGCCCTATATGAAGACACGGAAAAAGTACGCACACTGACCATGTTAGCCCTGGCAGCCCGTAGTTAAACCTGCATGAGATAAGGAGAGAGAGAATGGCTCAAGGTAAAAATGTTTTCGCTACTGTGCTGACCTACCCGGCCCCAAGCTCAAATTATCGAGGTGAAAGTGAAGAAAATCGGACCATGCTGCAAAAAATCACTAAGGGCGGCAAGGATTACACCATCGTGAGCCCCGAGTCTATACGCAATGCCCTGCGTGAAATGCTGATCAAAACTGGACTCCCACATAACCGTTCGCGTTTGCATAATGAAGAGCAACTGGCTGTCGAGTATAAAGCCTTTCCAAACGCGGAGGCCTATGCCGATGATTTCCTGTTCGGTTTCATGGTTGCCGACAAGAAAGCTATTAGCGACAATAAAGGCAAGCCCGCAAAGCGTGACAGCGTTTTACGCTTAAATATGGCCGTGGCGTTGACTCCATACCGCTTCAATGCTGTCTTTAATCAATCCCCTCAGAGCGCTGGCAACAGTCCATGGAAGAATGCCGAAAATTCGGCTTTAATTCATCGTGAAGTTGCCCATACTGCCTATCAATACCCCTTTGCGCTAGCTTACAGTGACTGTCGCCAGGGCAAAGGTCCAGAATGGACACGGGCTTTGCTCTCGGCCATTGGACAACTCGCCGATGTGGCAGGTGGCCATGCTCGTAGTTTCTTTGAGATGGCACCAGCTAGCATCGTCGCGCGTCTCACGAACAGCCTTATTGCCGGCTACAACACGTATGGCTTTGACGAGCGGGGGCATTTCGCTGAACTCAGCCGTATTAACAATGACGACCTACCAGGGAACGAGTTTTGGCTGGGCGGAGAGCTTGTACGACAGATGTCTGCCCAGGCCAAAGAACATCTGCAACAACAGGGCGTAAGTCTCTACGATAACCCCCAGAAGCTTCTGGCAAACCTGGCTGAGGACTTTCTGCCAATAGGAGGGCACTGATATGGCCACCCTGTGGCTCCGTGTGCGTGCCCCGTTTGCCGCGTTTCGCTGGTTCCAAGCTGGCGTATATCGGGCCACGACTCCAGTGATGCCGCCGTCAGCGGCCTATGGCCTGCTCCTCAATCTGGCAGCCATCGAGATGCGAGATCACACCGCAGGAGACGCCACGACAACGCTGATTCGCCCTGATTTGCCAGTACTGCGGTTGGCTCTCGGGGTGATCACCCCAGCAGAACGTGGGGTATTGTACCAGCAATTACACACCTATCCTGTCGGGGACTCTGGGGCTGAGTTCAAACCAAGAACACATGGCGCCAAGTATTGGATTACTCCTGCGAAGCGCGAGATCCTGATAGACCTGGATTGCGTTATTGGCGCACAAGCTGAGGACAGCTCGCTGTTCGACAGAGTACGCCAGGGGCTGCGGGGCAACCTTGACACCCTACGCTATGGTTTGCCCTTTGCAGGAGACAACAACTTCCTCATTGATCGTATCGACGAGCTGTCTATCCCACCGGACACCTCTATGTGGTATGCACGTATGCAACCCGATGATCCGCCACGGAAAGGCTCCTGTCGTTTGACCGTAGGCATTGATCGCGCTGACAACAGCAAAACAACCAGTTTGCTTTACGCTCCCACTGACACTACCTCGTCTGAGCCTCCAGTACTAGCCTGGACCTGGACGCCGCGGGAGCCCACACTACCGTAGTTTTTGAGGGTGGTTCGCAACATGACAGACTCAGCCACACCAGTAATACCATCACAGATCGAAGACACGGAGCCATTGCGTGTCATGTCTCTCCACGCCTTGGCCTACTGCGAGAGGCTTTTTTATCTAGAGGAAGTCGAAGAGATTCGCCTGGCCGATGAGCGGGTGTTCGCCGGGCGCCGCCTGCATGCCGAAATCGAGCGCGAGGAAGACGACGCAGAGTCGTTAACCCTTACGCTGGAATCGGCGCGTTGGGAGCTGCGAGGGAAGGTCGATTGCCTCAGAAGGCGGGACGGTCAGCTCATCCCGTATGAGCACAAACGGGGGCGAGCAGCTCGGACGCAAAACGGGACACCGGAAGCCTGGCCGAGCGACCGTGTGCAACTAACAGCCTATACGGTTCTCCTGGAAGAGCACTCGGGACGGGCGATTCCGGAAGGCCGCCTACGCTATCACGCGGATAACGTGACAGTCCGGGTGCCCATAGACGAAGACGCTCGCACCGCCCTGGCCAGATCCATCACACGGGCGCGTGAGTTGCAAGCCTCGGTGGAGCGCCCGCCGGTCACCACCAATGAACGGTTGTGCGTCAGGTGCTCCCTCGCTCCCGTGTGTTTGCCTGAGGAAGCGCGGTTGCCCCAGCAACCAGAACACCAGACACTCCGCCTTTTCCCTGCTGACGACGAACGCCGCGTCCTGCACATCTTGACTCAGGGCGCACGCGTTGGACGCAAGGGCGACCGCCTGGAAGTCAGTGCCAAAGACGAAGCACCTTCAGCGTACCCGGTGCATGAAATCGGCCAGGTGGTTCTGCATGGTTTCTCCCAGATTACCACACAGGCCCTGCGCCTCTGTGCCGAGCAAGAGGTGGGAGTTCACTGGGTCACGACAGGTGGACGCTACATGGGAAGTTGGGCCAGTGGGGCCGGTCCTGTACAGCGCCGCATCCGACAGTACAAGGCCCTGACAGATCACGACACCTGCTTACACCTGGCCAGAAGGCTGACCGAAGCCCGTGTACGTGGACAGCTGAGCGTCTTACTCCGTACAGCGCGTGAGACGCACAGAGTTACCGAAGGCGTGACGACAGCCATCAGCACCATACGCAAGCTATTGCGGCCTATGGCCCGCGCCGAGAGCCTCCACAGCTTGCGAGGCTATGAAGGCAGTATTGCCGCCCAGTACTTTGGCGCACTGCCCGATTTGATCAGTCCCGAGGTAGGGCCATTGTTGAAACCGGATGGACGGAATCGCCGTCCACCACGTGACCGCTGCAATGCTCTGCTCTCCTTCGGTTATGCCTTGCTCCATAAAGATATCCTCAATGCTATTCTAGTCGTTGGGCTTGATCCGGCTTTAGGTTTTTATCACCAGCCACGTTCCCAGGCCCATCCCCTGGCACTTGATCTTCTGGAACTTTTCCGTGTGCCCCTGGTAGACATTCCTGTGCTGGCCTCGATCAATCGCCGGCAATGGGACATTCACGAGGATTTCCAAATTGCCGGGCAACAAGTCTGGCTTTCAGAAACGGGGAAGAAAAAATTTATCCAAATCTATGAACGTCGGAAGGCAGATCAGTGGAAACATCCGGTGATAGGGCATTCGCTCTCTTATGCTCGCTTGATCGAACTGGAGGTACGTTTATTGGAGAAAGAGTGGATGGGCGAAGGGGGCTTGTTCGCGCGGATGCGGCTACGTTAGGCCGCCAGCAAGGGTAATGAGGCACGTACACTATGGCAGTACAGAAGTTGTGGTACATTATATGCTATGATATTACTGAGCCCAAACGCTGGCGGGTTGTATACAAAAAACTGCATGGTTATGGCAGACGTTTACAATACAGCATCTTTCGATGCCGGCTCACTGCTCTGCAAATGGAACGCTTACGCTGGGAGTTGGAAGAACTCCTCAATAATGAAGACAAACTACTCATTTTGAGTCTTTGTGACAGTTGTGAACAACGGGTGTCAACCCATAATCGTCCTGAATCCTGGGCCATAGAGACGACTAACTTCGAAATTGCTTAGCACCGCTGTATACGCTACGTCATAGGGTGTGTGTCTACGCAAGGATCTCCCTCTGTATTAGAGGTTATGGAGGTTGGAATGTCCGTAGGTTCAATAATGACAACGTCATATGATCTTCCTGGACCCTATGATATGCTTGAAAACCCTCGAGCCAGTTTATTTTCAATGGCTTTTTTGAGTGAAAATGGCTACAGGAAGATAAAGAGAGAGCCATTACGGATGTGTGTGCTGCAGGAGCTTGCAAAATCCGACATAACTCTCTATAAAAAGGAGGGTTGATCACCCCGCTGTGACGATTCCATTGATGCCGCAAGGCGTTGAGCACGCGGCATTGCTGACAACTGGAGTGAGACTGGCGCGTGACGATTCCATTGATGCCGCAAGGCGTTGAGCACTCTCCATGCTGTCGCCGCACACCCAGACCGGGCGGTGACGATTCCATTGATGCCGCAAGGCGTTGAGCACTATACAGGCTAGGAAGATATTAGAAAAAACTGAGCGTGACGATTCCATTGATGCCGCAAGGCGTTGAGCACACACCATCCCCACAAGGGGGTCTCCAGCATTCCCGAGTGACGATTCCATTGATGCCGCAAGGCGTTGAGCACGTGTGGGCGCGTGTCTGGATACCCACAACCTTAAAGTGACGATTCCATTGATGCCGCAAGGCGTTGAGCACACTCGTATTGTCGAGGCGTTGATAATTGGTCCCACGTGACGATTCCATTGATGCCGCAAGGCGTTGAGCACCGGGATTGCCATGCCACTTGCGGGCACAATCCGTTGGTGACGATTCCATTGATGCCGCAAGGCGTTGAGCACTCAGCGGCGCAGGTCCTCGCCCAGCTGCTCCAGCACGTGACGATTCCATTGATGCCGCAAGGCGTTGAGCACCTAGATATGCTAGCAATGTGCACGGGCTAACCTGTGTGACGATTCCATTGATGCCGCAAGGCGTTGAGCACTCCAGGCGGCCGCCCAGGACTACGTTGGCTGCGGGTGACGATTCCATTGATGCCGCAAGGCGTTGAGCACATCACGTTCCTGTACTGACACCCCGGCTCCAGTGCGTGACGATTCCATTGATGCCGCAAGGCGTTGAGCACATGCGGACGCCTAGCCCTCACGCACTGCGTACCAAGTGACGATTCCATTGATGCCGCAAGGCGTTGAGCACGTAAGGCCATTCTACGTGTAACTCCTAACTAAAGAGTGACGATTCCATTGATGCCGCAAGGCGTTGAGCACCAATCCTGTGCTGCCTGGAGTATCTCCGCGTCTGTGTGACGATTCCATTGATGCCGCAAGGCGTTGAGCACAGATAATATAGACAGTTTAGATGACACACCAACGAGTGACGATTCCATTGATGCCGCAAGGCGTTGAGCACGCCGCTGTGGTGTCTGGAAGTGGACTACTGGCGAGTGACGATTCCATTGATGCCGCAAGGCGTTGAGCACCCCACCAGCCCGCAGCAGGCCCTGCAGGCGGCCTGTGACGATTCCATTGATGCCGCAAGGCGTTGAGCACTTGGTCTTTGGCTGTCCCAGCTTCAAAATGTCATGTGACGATTCCATTGATGCCGCAAGGCGTTGAGCACGCGTGGGTATACCCACAGGCATACGCTGCCCGCATGTGACGATTCCATTGACTGGGTAGGTAGCCCAATGCCACCTGCGCTCTGGGGCGCGTAGGGCAGTCAAAGAGCATAGGCTTTTTGACTGCCCAGGGGCCTGTGCTAGGATATGTCCAATGCTTGGACTGTCTCCCCACCCTGGCAAGAGGTGTCAGCGCCAACAGTAGGCACATCCCACAGACTGCGCCAATGGTACACGTACGTCTAGCAAAGGAGACACCTATGCAAGCTCTTTGGCCCTTACAAGATGCGAAAAATCGTTTCAGTGAGCTGGTCGAGCAAGCGCTGCATGATGGCCCACAAGTCGTGACCCGTCATGGGAAAGCAACAGTGGTCGTGCTCTCTGGATAGAGCACGACCTGACCCGGCGCTTTACCGGCAGGATTCTACCCATCGACCACACGGTGGCTCTGCGCTGGGGGAAGATGACGGGCGAAGCTGAACAGCAGGGACAGCCTATCCCTGTGCTCGACGGCTTACTGGCGGCTACGGCCCTGGTAGAGGGGCTAACGCTGGTCACGCGGCATACGTCCCATATGCAACATACCGGCGCACTTATCTTTGACCCGTGGACAGCCTCGTAAGCATCCCCTACTCTACTCGCCGAGGCAGACCACTCTACGGAGTCCAACTACTGGGCCTCGTGGGCATTTTGACAGCCCCAGGGGCCTGTGCTAAGATCCGTCCAATACTTGGACTGCTTTTCTCCCCCTGGCGAGAGGTGTCAGTGCCGATAGTAGACACATCTCACAGACCACGTCAGTGGTATACGCATGCCTATAATCGGCTCTTTTTCTATCGCCTCATTGCAGGGTGTGCTGCCTGGCTACCACGCACCGTATGCTTGCGTCTGGCAGGAGGGGTGGCACAGGTGTTCTGCCGCGCTATGCCACGGGAATATCAGGCCGTGCGAGGCAATCTGGCGCATGTCATACCAGCGGTGAGCCCTGAGGAATTAGAGCAACAGACACAACAGGTGTTTGGCAATTTTGCCAGGGTTTTTGTCGATCTGTTATCGCTCAATCGTCGGATGGTGCTCCGACCTCAGGAACAGGGGCCCAGGGTACATGGGCTGCAGCACTTACATCAGATCTTACAGGCACCACGTGGCTTTATCGCTGCCACAGCCCACCTGGGGAACTGGGAGCTGGCAGGACGGCTCTTGAGTGCCTACGGGCGACGTGTGCATATCCTCATGGCTCCTGAGCAAGATGCGGCCATTCAACGCTTTCTGCGTGCGGGTATGGACGAGACGGCGATGCGTTTCGTCAGTAATGATGGGAGTACCGTCTTTGTGCAGCTCCTCATGGCCCTGCGGCGTGGCGAGGTGGTAGCGGTCCAGATGGATCGGGCCACCGGCCATCGCAGTGATGTGGCGGTGCCGTTCTTCGGTAGCCCCGCGTACTTTCCCTTAGGCCCGTTCCTGCTGGCGCGGGCCGCGCAGGTGCCGGTGTTACCCTGTTTTTGCTTGATGCGTTCTGATACCCAGTATGACATCTGGGTTGACGCCCCTATCGCGGTGGCGCATGGACAGGAAGAAGCCGCCTTGCAGCAGATGATCCGTGTGCTCGAACGCTACATCACAATGGCTCCCAACCAATGGTACAATTTTTATGATGTCTGGCATTCGGCCCCTATGGCCTGACGAGCACATTGCTATTACAGGCATGGGGGTGGTGAGTCCCATTGGCCAGGGTATCGAAGCCTTCTGGACGAGCCTGGTCAATGGCGTTTCGGGCATTACCCCAATCGAACGCTTTCCCACCCATGATCTGCGTGTCCGACGTGGTGGCGAGATTAAACAGCTTCCCCAGATTATCGACGATGACCGCCCCTTGCCAACCTGCCGTGCCTCGCAATTCCTCATTCATGCGGCGCGCGAGGCGCTCCACATGGCCCGTCTCCCTGGGCCTGGTGAGGCCACAACACGCCTGGGCCTGGTGATTGGCTCGGCGCTGGGCGGAGTCGCGGAAGCGGAACGCTGGCATGAGGACCCCGGTGACCTGCATGCCCTGGCCGGGGCGCCGTATGACGGACCAACACGGCATCTGGCGCGCTGGCTGCACGCCACCGGACCCGTTATGACCATTTCGACGGCGTGTGCTTCAGGGGCAACAAGTCTGGGGCTGGCGGCGGATCTGCTGCGGGCTGGAGCCGCGACGGCAGTCGTTGCCGGTGGCATGGATGTATTGTGCCGTTTTGTTATGCGCGGTTTCAATCACCTGCGGTCGTTGACCCGGGATGAGGTACGGCCGTTTGATCGGCGTCGCAAGGGCCTGTTGCTGGGGGAGGGGGCCGGCCTCGTGGTCCTGGAACGTGCGCAGACGGCCCGGCAGCGAGGCGTCACGCCGTGTGGTTATCTCCTGGGGTATGCGAGTTGTGCCGATGGTGCGCATATCACCGCCCCTGACCCAGAAGGGCGGGGCCTTGAGCAGTCCATCCGCCTGGCTCTGGCGAACGCCGGGGTGCACAGCGCGGACATTGAGTTTATCAGCGCTCATGGTACTGGCACGCCGTTGAATGACTGCATGGAAACGCAGGTCTTTAAGAATGTCCTGGGCGCACGAGCGTATGCAGTCCCGGTGAATTCGATCAAAGCCCACATGGGTCATACCATGGGAGCTGCCGCCACGCTGGAAACGATTATGTGCTTGCTGGCCTGGCGGTATGGGCAGCTCCCACCAACGCTGAACTACGGCGAGCCCGATCCGGTCTGTGATTTGCCCTATGTCACCGGCCAGGCGCTTGTTTCCCGCCCGCGCCTAAGCCTGAATACGGCCGCAGGTTTTGGGGGATGCAATGCCTGTCTCGTCCTCGCCGGTGGAGATGACGATGCCGTCTGAAGCGCAGCACGCGTCGGTGCTCGCCAGCAGTGGCGTGCAGGCCACCGGCTGGGGTGTGCTCACTGGCTGGGGGCAACATCTCCCGAGTTGCGCTGTCACTGCAGCTCGGGGATGTCGCATTATGCCTCTCGCCACACCAGTGTTTGACAATGAGCGTCTACGTCGAGCCACCCGTGAGTGCCTGCTCGGGGTTGCCGCGGTCGAGGCCGCGTTAGCCCAGAGCCAGCTAGACCGCCAGGCTATCGCCGGGCCACGCACTGCCCTGGTGTATGCCAGCGCGTCGTCTTATGCCGCGGCGAACTGGCATTTTGTGACGAGCAGCACGGAACAGGCGCTCTATTTCCCTTACACTGCCCCGAGTGCGGTCCCTGCAGAAGTGACCATCCAGTTTGGCATTACTGGGCCGTATCTCACCCTGTTGAGTGGTGCAAATGCTGGTGTGGAAGCCCTCTGGCAGGCCGCGACCTTGCTGGTCACCAGGCAGTGCGATCGCGCGCTAGCGCTGAGCGTTGAAATTTTCCAGGAGTGCGCTGCGCTGTATCAAACTGGACGCTGGCTGCTGGGGACACCGCTGCTTGAAGCTGCCGCCTGTGTTATCCTGGAACGCAGTCAAAGTGCTGGTGCCATGCATTACCGCGCGGCGCATGGCACGCAGGGGTTGGCGCAACTGCTGGAGGCTGAGGATGCACCGGGGCAGATGCCCGTCTATCTCGCAACGCCAACACAACATGATGGGCAAAGCGCCGGGCAATATCTCCGTACTCGCTGGCCTGGTCTGGCCCTGACGGTGGTACCGGAGCAACTTGGTATCTGTCTGGCCTGTGCTCCGCTGATTGCCCTGATGCAGGCGATGTCATCGGCCCCCTCGACAGGAGCCCTCGTACTGTCGCAGTGGTGGGATGCCTGGAGCTTGCTCCGCTGGCCGGGAACATCGCACGCGTAGGGCATCTCTCAGGACTGAGCAGGTCTTCTGTCGTCAGTAAGGACTCGAAAGCATGACACAAACAGAAGTCATTAGCAGTTTGAAACGGCTCCTCTCCGAGCGCGTGCGCGTCCCGATTCCACGTGCGCAGGCACTGGATCTCGACACCCCGCTCCTCAAAGACGGCCTGGGGCTCGATTCACTTGATTGTGTAGAATTGACCCTTGGCATGGAAGAAGAGTTCGGTCTCGTGTTTGATGAGAGCGAGGATGACTGGATGCAACATTTTGCCTGTCTGGACACTCTCTCTCGCCTGGTGCTGCATGCCAAAGGCGAGCTGGCATGAGTGAGCGCCACGCCGGAGGTGAGGCGCATCGCGTGGTGGTCACCGGCATGGGCGTGGTGAGCCCTTACGGACGGGGCTGTGCGCGTTACTGGGCCGGGTTGATACGTGGGCAGTGTTGTCTACAGCCCATACGCCTGTTTCCCACAGCAGGTTTTCGCGCCGGTATTGCCGGGGAGGTCGACGCGCAGACCGTGCACGCCCTGGGTGCCGCTCAGCAGTCGCGTGCGACGCGTTTTCTGCTGGCCGCAGCCCGCGAAGCGGTGTGTCAGGCGCGTTTGACCACCCCAGACCTGGCGACTGCAGCCGTGAGCATTGGGGGTGCTGGCGGTGGCATGCTCGAAGCCGAGGACTGGTTCTGGGCGCGTCACCAGCAGCCCGGCTCCCGGCCCAGGGCTGTGGCGTTACGCACGATGCTGCCGACCAATCAAACCGATGCGCTGGCCTTCCACCTGGGCCTTGGCGGGCCACGCGAGACCCCGGTACTGGCGTGTAGCTCCAGCGCTGCAGCCATTGCAACGATTGCAGATCTGATAGAAACTGGCGTCGCCGACGTGGGGCTGGCAGGCGGGGTGGATACCCTGACGCGCCTGTGCTTTATGGGATTCAACGCTCTCAAATTGCTCGATCCGCAGCCGTGCCGCCCTTTTGCGCGCGACCGCCGTGGGATGTCCCTCGGTGAAGGCGCCGCGGTGCTGGTCCTGGAGTCCTGGCAACACGCCATGGCACGTGGAGCCCCACAGTACGCCTATGTCGCCGGGTGTGGCCTCTCGTCCGACGCATTTCATCCTACGGCGCCTCCTCCAGAGGCGGAAGGCGCGGTGCGGGCCATGCGTGAAGCGCTGCACCGAGCCCGCATGACGCCAGCGGACATCACGTATGTGAATGCCCATGGCACTGGCACCGTGCAGAACGATCGGGCAGAAGCCATGGCGCTGGTGGAAGTGTTTGGGGCGGGCCAGGTCCTGGTCAGCTCCACCAAGTCGCTCATTGGCCATGCGATGGGCGCAGCGGGGGCGCTGGAGGCTGTGGCCACGGTGTGTGCCCTGGAAGCGGGGAGGGTCCCACCTACAGCCAACCTGGTGGAGCCTGATCCAGCGATTCCATTCGATTGTATTCCCCAGCAGGCCCGCTCGCTGACCCTGCACGGGGCGATGTCTAATTCTTTTGGTTTTGGCGGCCAAAACGTCAGTTTGGTGTTTCAACGAGCCGCAAGAGTTGAGTGACGGTATGACCAGGACGCCGGCTGCACAGGCAGTGATTACAGGGATTGGCTGGGTCGGCCCGTTTGGGGCAGGAGACTCACGGTTGCTGGCTGAGGTGTTGCAGGCCAATGTGTCGGCGATTCAGCCGCGCGCTGGCTATGCCACAACGGGTCTGGCCTCATGTCTAGCCGCAGAAATCCCCTCGGCCTGTCTCCCACTCACCGAAGAAGCCCGACGCTGGAGTCGCTCAAGCCAGATGACGGTGCTCGCCTGTCGCCACGCTGTTGCAGAGGCGGCCTTGACAGAGACCACCGCGCTGACCCAGGCCGGCCTGGTGGTCGGTTCACAGTATGGCGATCTCCGTTCCACCGAAGCCTTTTGTCTGGGCTTCTTACGCAAGGGGCCGCTCGGCTTGAGTCCGCTGCTCTTTCCCAGTACTGTCATGAATGCGATGGCGGGAACGACCAGTATTGCGCTGGGCCTACAAGGGCCTATGCTGACGGTGAACCAGGACAGTGTCGCCGGAGAGCTGGCCGTGGCACGCGCCCTGCTGCTCTTACGGGCTGGACGGGCTGCAACAGTCATCGTGTGCGGCGTCGATGAGCTATTCCCGCTGCTGTACGACACCCTGGCACAGCTCCATGTCCTCTCCCCGCGCCAACAGGGGGATGAAGCGTGCCGGCCTTTTGACCAGCGGCACAACGGACCTGTACTCGGTGAGGCAGCTACCGCCCTGGTTCTGGAGTCGCCAGCACACGCGCAGGCTCGTGGGGCGCCCATACTCGCGACGATCTCTGGGGCCTGCTGGGGAGGCAGCCCGACCCGACCAGGGCACGTGCCGTCCCTGGAAGTGGCCTCAGACCGGATCGTGACGCGTGTACTCGACGAGGCGGCGGTGCCCCCCACGGCAATAGATATGGCCTATCTGTCAGGGTACGGTGACCCGCAGCATGATACGGTCGAGCTCGCCTGTGTTGCCCGCGCCTTTGGCGCTGCGCGTCCCCTGGTAACAGCGGTCACACATCTTACCGGGCAATCCGGCGGACTGGGCGCTTTACGTGTAGCCGCTGCGGCCGTGACGTTGCAGCAGGGCATCAGCCCTGTGCTCGACTACTTGCAGCAACCCATCCGCACCGACATCCGTTTTGTCACGCAGCCTGTATCCGCTCGCCCGCGCCATATTCTGGTCCATGGTCTGGCGCTCGGTGGGGTACAGACGGCCATCCTCCTCAGCCCGGCATCCCATGTTGATGCCACGGCCATGTGAGCCGCACTATGTCCCAGGTCATTGCCGTGATTCCCGTCCGGAACGAAGCGTCAACCATTGCCACCATTGTGCGTACAGCTCGGGCCTATCTGCCAGTCATCGTTGTCGACGACGCTTCCACGGATGACAGTGCCGTGCAGGCCCGTCGTGCTGGAGCACGTGTCCTGACCCTCAAGCAGCATCGCGGCAAGGGCCAGGCATTACGCTATGGTATGGCGGAAGCCCTGCGCTGTGGCGCGACCAGCGTCGTGACCCTTGACGGGGACGGTCAGCACGACCCGCACGATATCCCACGCTTCCTGGATGCAGCACAATGCTGGCCAGGGAGCGTGATTATTGGGAGTCGCCGCGAGAGCACTGAGGTTATGCCACGGGCGCGCTTCTATGCCATGCAAGTGGCGAACTTTTGGATTAGCTGGTTAGGCCAGTGTCAGGTGCATGATAGTCAATCGGGTTTTCGCCTCTATCCCATCCAGCTGTTCTCAACGTTACCGTTGAAGCACGGGGGATTTCTGTTCGAGAGCGAGGTCTTGATGAAAGCGGGCCAGGCTGGCTGGCCGCTGTACGAGCTGCCCATTCAAGCGCTCTATCCGCCGGCATGGCACAGCCAGTATCGGCCCATGCACGATGGTCTGGTGCTCACGGCGTATCTGCTCTATCGTGGACTACGCGCCTGGCCAGCCCAGGGCTGGCGTGCCTGCTGCGGCTGGCGTCTGCGCGAGAAGGCTGCCCGCCAGTGCCTCTGGCAACGTACCAGGCGTGCTGCCCTGGCCACGGTGGGTTTGCCATGGCTCGGCCTCTGCGCATTGGCCTATCTCTGTCTAGGCCGCCTGGGGGCGACATGGCTCGCCTGGACTATCCAGCATCTGTATGATCCGCGCCTGCTGGCGCCTGCACCAACCGACCCGAGGGGATTGCATGACCACTACCGGCGCAAGCGTTGGAAACTCGTATGATGTCCTGGTTGTCGGGGGTGGCCCAGCCGGCACGACAGCGGCAACGTTGCTAGCCCGCCAAGGACTCCAGGTGGCGCTCTTTGAACGTGAGGCGTTTCCGCGTTTTCATATTGGTGAGTCACTCCTCCCAGCGAACGTCCCGATCTTCGAGCGTCTGGGCTGCCACGAAGCCATACAGCAGGCAGGCTTTCTCGTGAAGCCGGGCGCGTCGTTTTTCGACGAGTATGAAGGACGCGGCACAAGCACCTTTCGCTTTCAGGCCAATACCTGGCATCCTGCCTTTGCGTATAATGTCGTACGTGCCACCTTCGACGACATCTTGCTGCAACATGCCGCCCGCTCTGGGGTCGCGGTGTATCGTCAGTATACCGTACGGCAGCCGCGTATAGACACAGAGCACGTCAGCATTCAGGTCACGACCCCAGAGGGAAGCCAGCATACCGTACAGGCTCGCTTCCTGGTGGATGCCAGTGGACGTACGGCTCTGCTCGGCAGCACTATGGGACAGCGCGAACCTCTCCCAGACCTTGGCAAAGTGGCACTGTTCGCCCACTTCCAGGGTGCCCAGCGCGACCCTGAAGTCCCGGCTGGCAATATCCGCATTTATCTGGTGCGCGGCGGCTGGGTCTGGTGGATTCCGTTTGCCGATGGCACAGACAGCATAGGCTGTGTACTGCACGCACGTGTGGTGAAGGAGCGCGGGGGATCACTCGACGCGTTGTTTCAGGAGGTGCTGGCGACCTCACCGCGTCTGGTGCAGGGGCTTGCCGCCGCCCGGCAGATTACCCTGCTGCATAGCGCCGCGAATTTTTCCTATCGGGTACACCCTATTGTTGGCGAGCGTTACCTGGCCATTGGGGATGCTGCAGGATTCGTAGACCCGGTGTTTTCGGCAGGCGTCTTCATTGCCATGCGCTCGGCTGAGTTCGCCACCGAGGTCATCCTGGAGGCGTTTCGGCGCAGCGATTTTCGGGCGGTCACCTTGTCGCCCTATGTCGCCCGCTTGCAGCGCGGCATAGGGCCATTCCTGGCCTTGATTCGCCGCTTCTATGAGCCAGCGTTCCTCGATTTGTTCTTCAGTCAGCGTCCACCGCTACGTCTCGACCGCGCGGTGCTGTGGGTCTTGAGTGGTGCAGCTTTTGAGCACCAACCATACTGGGTCCGTAGCGGGTTGGCGACGTTTTTTACGGTGGTGCGCCTGCGGCAGCTCTTCCGGCGCTGCGTCGGTCTGCCCGTGGCCTCCCGCTGGCCCTGGTAAACGTTCCCAGGAGAGGCAGCGCACTATGAGAGTTTTGCTGGTCCACCCGAGTTGCTTGCTCTACTCCGAGATTTATCTGCGCCTGGAACCTCTCGGCCTGGAGCGTGTGGCGCAGGCGGTGCGCAGCGCGGGTCATGACGTCCGCCTGCTCGACCTGCAGGTGTTTCGGCACACCGATTATTTCCACATGGTACGCACCTTCCGCCCCGAGGCGATTGGTTTTTCGTTGAACTATCTGGCCAATGTCCCGGAAGTCATCGAGCTGGCGCAAGCCACCCGCGCGCACTATCCTCAGTGCACCATCTTCGTAGGTGGCCACAGTGCCTCGTTTATCCCCCATGAGCTGCTCCAGCACGCTGCAGGAGCGATTGACTGCGTGCTCCGAGGCGAAGGTGAAGCCAGCACACCCCAGTTCCTGGCGGCTCTCACCGATGGTGGCATCACGACGGTGCCAGGCGTGGTGACTGCAGAGGCCATGGGACCACCCCCCCAATTACTTGCGAGCCTGGACACGCATTTTCCAGCACGGGATTTACTCGCCAAACGGCACAAGTATTTTATCGGGGCTCTGGATCCCTGTGCCTCTATTGAATTTACCCGTGGCTGCCCCTGGGATTGCACTTTTTGTAGCGCCTGGACGTTTTATGGCCGGAGCTATCGCCAGAGCACACCGGAGGCGGTAGTTGAGGACCTGGCGCAGATTCAAGAGCCGCACGTGTTTATTGTCGATGATGTGGCCTTCATCCATCCGGAATACGGCATGGCTATCGGGCAGGCCATCGAAAAGCGCGGCATTCGTAAACTGTACTACCTGGAGACACGCTGCGATGTGTTGCTGCGCAACCGCGAGGTCTTCGCCTACTGGAAGCGTCTGGGGCTGCTCTATATGTTCCTGGGGATTGAGGCGTTAGACGAAGACACGCTGCAACTGCACCGCAAACGCGTCACCATGAACGAGAGTCTCCAGGCATTGGAAGTGGCACGGCAACTCGGCTTGATCGTGGCCATCAATATCATCGCCGACCCGGACTGGGACGTAGCCCACTTTCGCTTCGTACAAGAATGGGCCGCCAGCGTGCCTGAAATCGTCCATCTCACGGTCAACACACCCTATCCTGGGACGGAAACCTGGCGCACCGAAGCACGCCGCCTGACGTCTCTGGACTATCGTCTCTTCGACGTGCAGCATGCCGTACTCCCGACCAAGCTTCCCTTAGCGCAATTTTATGCGGAGCTGGTGCAAACCCAGGCGATTTTGAGCCGCAAACATCTTGGCTTCCGGGCCCTCTGGGGGGCCAGCAAGATGGTCATGGCGCATCTGCGGCGAGGCCAGACCAATTTCGTGCGCATGCTGTGGAAATTCCCGCGCATCTACAATGCCGCGCGGCAGTACGCTGATCATCAGCGCCCGGTGCAGTACGCCCTCACTCCCCCTCCCGCCCCTGGCCAGGCGGTGCTGAAACCGGCAGAACTGTATGTCCACAGTCCCAGGGTCGTGCCACGGCGCACGGTCTAAATGCATGAGGATTCGAGAGCTATGCGCATCTTACTGACCAATGACGATAGCCACAGTTCCCCGTTGTTTCATCTGGCCATCGATAAACTCCGCCCGCTGGGGGAATTGACCATCGTGGTGCCGAAGGAAGAGCAGAGCTGGACCGGGAAATCCATCTCACGCTTTCGGCCGCTGTATCTCGACACCATCTTGCTGCGCGATGGCCAGGCGTACTGCGTGGATGGCACCCCAGCGGATTGTGCCAATCTCGGAGTCCATCACGTCTTTGCGCACAAACCGGACCTGGTCGTCTCGGGCATTAACATCGGCATCAACGCGGGCCTAGGGTTTATGCTTTCCTCTGGCACCGTCGGGGCCTGCCTGGAAGCGAATCTAGCGGGGATTCCGGCACTGGCATTATCGCAAAGTCTCGAACCGCGGGTGTTTCGGGCCTGGAATGAGGAACACATCTTCCCGTCAGAAGATATGGCGCGCCTGCGACAGCAAACCGAGCAGCTCTTTGATGCCGTCTGGCAGCATCTCAGCCAGCGTCCAGACTTTTTGCAGCGCCCGGTGACCTGGAACGTGAATTTTCCGTTTACCGCCGTGCCAGACTGGCAGCTCATCCCCACCGTCCTCGGCCATACGTTTTATGGCTCCTGCTTTAAGCTCCGCGGCGATCGCTTCCAGCATGAGCTTGAGCCGCTGCAGCTCGATACGCGCGAGCACGCCGATGGGGTCGTGGTGCGGCAAGGGCATGTCAGCATCACCTGCCTGGACATCAGACAGCTTGGGCAGCGCCTGGAGGTGTAAATGGAGGCTCCCGGACCCGAGGGCGCGGCCTTGCACGAGACCATCCAGGCACTCCGTCAGGAGCCTCTGGACACCCTGCTCACGCTGCAACGCCAGTTTGGCGATGTAGTGTGCTTGCGCACGTCACCCTCTCCTGTCTACCTGCTCAGTCATCCAGATGCTGTCCAGCATGTCCTTTATGATCGAGCCGCGCAGTATCGTAAAGGTATATTGTTTCAAGGCGTGGCTGCCTTGCAGGGGCAGGGGCTCTTGACCAGCGCCGGGGCGCTCTGGCAGCAGCAACGACGGATGTTGCGCCCTCCCTTGCATCCACGCCAGCTCGCGCGCCTGGGGCCGCTCATCCAGGCAGAAATCCACGCCGTCGTGCAAGCCTGGCAGCAGGCCGCCGAAAGCGGCACGCCAGTGCAAGTGAGTGCCTGGATGCAACGTTTTGCCTTCCGCGTCATGGGTCGGGTGCTGCTCGGCCTGCCATCCGCCCTACTCGACGAGCTGGGCCAGCAGCTCCAGCCCCTCGGCGCGCAACTGCTGCCGTATCTCAGCCAACCCTGGCTCTCTCCCAGCGGTCACTTCCAGACGCCGAAGCCACCCGCAGCCATACGCCAGGCGATTGCTGCCTACCAGGCGTTAGCCCAACAGATCATAGATGCCCGTCGCCAGACGCTTCAGGACAGCCAGGCAACCGACCTCCTGGCAACGCTGCTCCTGGCACAGGAACGCACCGGGGAGCTGTCTGACCAGCACATTCGTGATGAGATCATCACCTTTATCGGCGCGGGCACGGAAACCGCGGCACAGGCGTTAAGCTGGTTGTGCTACCTGCTCGCTATGCACCCGCAGATCGCGCAGCGCGTGCACGCAGAAATTCGGCGGGTTGTTGGCCCACGGCCTCCGACCGTAGAGGACCTGCCCGAGCTGTCATACAGTCGTATGGTCTTGCATGAGACCCTGCGTCTCTACCCACCTGCAGCACTCATTCCACGGCAGGCCAACAGCCTGGATACGCTCAGTGGCTACGTACTCCCTCCGGATAGCGTGGTGTTGCTCAGTCCCTATGTCACCCACCGGCATCCGACCTTCTGGCCCGTCCCGCACTCTTTCCAGCCAGAGCGTTTTGGTGCCACGGCAGGACGCCACCGGCATCGTTGTGCTTTTCTACCCTTTGGTGCTGGGCCACGTCGCTGCATTGGGCAGCCCCTGGCCATCCTCGAAATGCATCTGGCTGTGAGTGCGCTGCTACAAATGTATACCTTTGCTCTCCCGTCCTCTACACCCATACGCCCCGAATTTGCTACCACCCTCCGCCCACGCAACGGACTGTGGTTGACTGTCCAGTACTGGCCTTAACATACCCCCATCGACAGGCCCATACCCAGGCTGACCTATGCTCTCAACCCCGCCACAACCCTAGGGCTCTGGCAATGCAGTGGTGCTATGCCTCCTCGGGGAACCCCAGCGTTTCTCCCAGTCCCAGGTGCCAGAACCATCGACCTGGCTCCTGTTCGGGACTGGCGTGCTCGCCGGGAGCATGTACCTGCGGCGACGGGGACGGCAACGTCAGACACTGTAGCATGTGGGCAGAGCTGGCCCCTGACGGAGGCCGTGCTTTGAGAGTTCGGCCTCTGCCAGCCTGGGCCATTGCACCTTCAGGGCAAGACTTTACAGAGTGCCTGGGCAATGCCTGGCATCAGACGCGGACGTAGCAGGCGAGCATCATAGTGACTCATACGCTGGGCATTTTCCGCCAGGCACAGTTCCAGAAAACCACGCGGGGTAATATCCATGCGAATGGCCTGATGGCCTTTCATGGTAAAATCTTTGGCACCGTGACGCGCTCCCAGCGCCGTTTGCACACGGCGCCACACTTGGAGGACGCGCCCTGCCACACCACGCCAGAGATGCCGTGGACGCTGCCAGAGCGGGCTCTGCGCTTGCCGATACGCCTCCCAATTGACGAAGAACAGAATATGGCGAGCTTCTTCCTGCATCACGGTTTCAAATTTGGTGACCAGCGCTGCCGGAAAAAAGCCTGAATCCCGCGCAATGGCAAACAGCGCGAAGGTAAAAAACGCGTCAAAACACTCGCTATAGCCCAACCGCAGAAAGGCCCACTCGGCGTCCGCTGGTGGTTGTGGAGGTGGTATGGGGGCGACAGGGATGCCATATTGCTCCGTCAGTCCCTGAATAATCGCAGCGTGCCGGGCCTCTTCATAACCCTGTAACGCCACTGCCTCGCGGATGAGCGGATCGGTTTCCTGTGGAGCCCAGGTTTCAATAGTGCAGGTGGCCATACGCTCAGTTTCCACGGCTTCGTGCCAGACAGGCAAGCTGTGGAGGCGCTGACGACTGTCGGCATCGAGCACAGGCCAGTCAATGCGCGCGGGGTCAAAAGCAACGTGCGAATCCATGAAGAACCGGCAGAAGAGTTCTTTGTGCTCCGGAGAACCAACCACGAGAGAGCGCGCCATCCTGCTTCCTTTCGCCGAGACAGAGATGCCAGAGTGTGAGCTGGAGTAACACCGAGACCAGGTGTGGAATGGCGTTGTCTGCTTGCAGCTGTCTTGACACCACAGGGCAGCCGCAACCATCCGTGATGCTATCCAGGGTACGGATGGTTGTCAAGTACACGCAGCTCACCGCTGACATGCCCGCTGGCTCAGCGCCAGAGCAGCGAGGACAGGGCACACGGTTGAAAGCCAATCAGCCAGACCCAGGCGCTCAGGCAGCCAGCCAGACACAGCACACCAAGTCCGCCAGCCAGCAGCGTCCGGGCGCCAGCAGCTACCGCGGGGGAGGAAAGATCAATGAAACGCTGGCGGGTGCTGGCATTGGGGAGGATGCCAGGAAGATGACGCATACTTTGCGCTTGCATAATGTCCCCTCTCTAGAAAAAGATACGGACGTTTTCTACGTCTATTTGATGTTCCCTTGGAGGTAATGAGGTATACAGCAAAGATTGTGCCATCAGCAGACAACAGAAGCTATTTGAGGAGAGATAGAAGGCCCATACGCACAGCAGAAGGGACGCGTATCGTGTAGGAGCCGTCGCGGCTCCCTCGTTGTCAAATTTCTGGCAAAGAGCGTCAAAACAGGGGGGGAGGGCTAGAACGCTGACCAATTCGGTAATACCTCAGGAGGCAAGTTGACGCTCCTCTGCATAACGTGCAGCC
>Ga0194121_10002504_pt1 | contig 29134 bp, 22 predicted proteins | sample TA2MahCa50mmetaG_FD_148609 | JGI IMG/M metagenome (GOLD analysis project Ga0194121, IMG submission 148609) | Freshwater microbial communities from Lake Tanganyika, Tanzania - TA2015020 Mahale Deep Cast 50m | ecosystem: Environmental > Aquatic > Freshwater > Lake | place: Tanzania: Lake...
CGACGAGTTGCTGGGATTCTTGCCGAGCTTGGCTTCGAGTTCCGCCACGCGCGCGGTCAGCACGCGAATCTGCTCCGCCTGCCACTTGATCAAAGCAAGGACTTCAGGCGGCAGCGATGCCAACACTTCTGCCGATACTGTCGGTGGAGCATCCATGCCAACCGCAACAGTACCCGAAACCACGATTCCGAGCTATATCGACCCGTGACCGGTTACGCTGTCGCTGAATTGCGTCGTTCTTGGGGCGTTTGTAGAGGTCCTGTCCCCTTTCATTTAGGGCCTCTAACAGTCTATAGCACGTAGTCATCTATGGGCCAACGAATAAGGAGCCGGAAGTTTCTTTGCAATGCGCTGCGTGGGGTGATAACTTTACTGGATAAGGTCCTGCCATGACGGACGGTTCTGGAATGCCGTCCCACATGATCACGGCAGCTCCCGGAGACTTGCGATGGACGCTCCCCGCCTGTTTGCTTTGCCACCCGCCATCTACTCGTCACGACGGCAATTCCTGCAGCGCGTCGGCGGCGGCTTCGGCATGCTCGCTTTGAACGGTCTCTTGCAACAGGAGTCGTCGCGCGCTCAGGATATGCCGCGGAACTCGATGGCGCCGCGGCCGGGGCACTTCCCCGGCAAGGCGCGTTCCGTCATCTGGCTGTTCATGAACGGCGGGCCAAGCCAGGTCGATACATGGGACTACAAGCCGGAGCTGTATCGCCGCGATGGGCAGGAGCTGGCCGGCTTTGACCGCAACACCGGCTTCTTCCGCGACCAGGTCGGCCCGATCATGCGCTCGCCGTTCCGTTTCCGGCAACACGGCCAGTCCGGCGCCTGGGTATCGGAGCTGTTTCCGAACATGGCCCGGCACGTCGACAAGATGGCGTTTCTATATTCCTGCTGGACCGAGTCGAACAACCACTCGCCGGCGCTGATGAAGATCAACACCGGCATGACGCGCATGGGCTTTCCGTGCGTTGGCTCGTGGGTCACTTACGGGCTGGGCAGCGAGAGCCAGAACCTGCCGGCGTTCGTGGTGATGTACGACACGCTCGGCCGCGGGTTGCCCAAGGGTTACTCGCAGAACTGGGGCGCGGGCTTCCTGCCGAGCATCTTCCAGGGGACGGCTCTCAAGCCGCAGGGCGCGCCCATCGACAATCTTTTCCGCCCGGCCGGCATCAGCGACGCGCAGCAGCGCGCCCAGCTTGACCTGCTGTCGCGGCTCAATCGCCGGCGGCTCACCAGCGGTCCGGACGATTCCGAGTTCACCGCCCGCATCGAGAGCTTCGAGCTGGCCTACCGCATGCAGATGGCCGCCCCGGAGGCCATCGACTATCGCCGCGAGACCGACGCGGTGCAACGGCAATATGGCGTCGATGATCCGCGCTGCGGCCACTTCGGCACGCAATGCCTGATCGCCCGCCGCCTCGTGGAACGTGGCGTCCGCTTCGTGCAGATCTATTCCGGCGGCGAGGAGAACGAGCGCAGCTGGGACGGGCATTCCAACATCCGGCAGAACCACACCGGCTTCGCGAGCGAGACCGACGTCCCCATCGCCGGCCTGCTTGCCGACCTGGAACAGCGCGGCTTGCTGGAATCAACGCTGGTGGTCTGGGGCGGCGAGTTCGGGCGGCTACCGCTGGTGCAGCGCGGCGGCACCGGACGCGACCACAATCCGCACGCCTTCACGACGTGGCTGGCCGGCGGCGGCGTCAAGGGCGGCAGTGCGTATGGCCAGACCGACGAGATCGGCCACCGCGCCGTCACCGACCGCGTCAGCGTCCACGATCTGCACGCCACCATCCTGCACCTGCTTGGCATCGATCACACCCGGCTCACGCATCGCTACAATGGCCGTGACTTCCGGTTGACAGATGTCGAAGGGAATGTGGTGCGGTCGATATTGGCGTGAGTTTACCGGCAAGAAAGAGTGCTCGGGAAAAACGATTGCTAAACAAGTCGCTCCGCCACGAGTTCGGCCAGGTCACGGACGCGCCAGTTGCCCTGACCGGCCGCCAGGCCGCCCCGACCGGCTTCGAGCATGACCCGACAAAACGGGCAACCGGTCGCAACGGTGTGGGCCCCGGTCTGTTCCGCCTGCCAGGCGCGCATGGTCTCGACCCGAGTGCGCCCCTTCACATCCAGCCAGATCTGTCCACCGCCCCCGCCACAGCAAAGGCTCTGCCGGCCGTGGTCGGCCATTTCGACTTGCCGACCCGGCGCGACCATGTCGAGGACGATGCGCGGCGCGACGGTCTGATCATTGACACGGCCGAGGTAACACGGATCGTGGAAGGTAATGGGATCGTCTCCCGAATTGACCTTGATGGTGCCATCCGCCAGCTTCTCTTGCAGCCACTGACTATGGTGTAGCACGCGCGGCATTGACCCCAGTTCGGCGTACTCGTTAGCGAAAGCGTGATAGCAGTGCGGGCAGTGCGTCAGGATGGCCTGTACTCCATGCCGGGCAAGTGTCCGTCGATTCTCCTGGGCCAGTTCTTGCCAGAGTCCCTCCTCGCCGAGGCGCCGTGCCGGATCTCCGGTGCAGCGCTCGGCGCAGCCAAGAACATGGAATGAAATCCGGGTGTGGTTCAAGATGCGAACCATCGCCCGTGCCACCTCGCGGCCGGAAGGGTCAAATGCGCCGGCACAACCTACCCAGTAAAGCAACTCGATTTTTTCTTCGGGTTTCGCCACGGGTACGTGCAGGCCGCTGGCCCAGTCGAGGCGCGAAGAGTTGGCCTGCCCGAATGGATTGAACTTTTGCGCGGTTGATTCCAGTGCCGCCACCGCAGGCTCAGGCAACTCCCCCGTCGCCACGCGGCCACGGCGAAGTGCCACGATCTTGTCCAGGATGCGAATGTTGATCGGGCAGGCAGCGTCGCACGCGTTACAGGCCGTGCACGACCAGAGAGCATCGTCGGCGACTTGCACGGTCAGCGGTACCTGGGGCGAATCCAGGTGCGCCCGCAAGCCAAGCACGATGGATCGCGGACTCAGCGGCTTGCCGGCGGCAAACGCCGGGCACGCCTGCGTGCACAATCCGCACGTCAAGCAAGCGTCCGCCTGCAGCCAGTCGATCGTGCGGAGTTGAGGCAGATCGACGGCGCTGGTTGGTAGTTCGACGGGGGCATTGAGCATTCCCAACCGGCCGGCAGGAAAAGCGACGCTGTAGGCTCCGAGCAGAATATGCTTGAGGATTGATACCGGCACGATCAGGAAGAAGACGATGACCAGGGCGGCATGGGATATCCACAAGGCCAGGTGCAGGGCCACGGCCGCATCGGTGCTCAGCCAGGCCAGCGCCAGGGCAAACAGGTAACCGATCGGGCTCCAGACCTCAAATGCCGGGAAGTCCCAGGCCAGGATGCGCGCCCCCTCGAGGACGAAGCCGCTGACACCGATCGCGAGAAGCAGCCAGAGTACCGCGGCATGGACGCGCGATGGCTGCAAACGTGTCTCGATCCGCCAAACACGCCGCCAGAGCGCCATCCCGGTGCCCACGCAGAAGGCTAGTCCACCCAGGTCGGCGGCCAGCGAGAACAGCAAGTAGGTCCATCCCGTCAGGAAAACGAGCTGGAAATGATGCTGAATGCCAACGAGCGTCGTGGCGATGAGGAGAACGATGAAGCCCCAGAAGACCAGTAAATGCATGATGCCGGCGAATCGGTCCGCGCGGATCTTGCGATGGCCGGCGAGATAAACGCCGAGGCGCGCGAGCCCGGCGAGCCAGCTCCGTGGCTCGGGCTGAGCCGTTCCGCGTTTCCACAGACAGGCTCGGCGATAGAACCAGTAGACGATCCAGGCCGTGCTCAGCGCCGAAAGCGCGTAGACACCGGTCAGCACTGCCGGCGGGACATTCCACAGGATCTCGCGCTGCGGCATGACAACCTCAATCACCCGGGTAGTCGCCGCTTCAGCGCCGACTCGATTGCCGGAATCAAATCATGCAGATCCCCAAACAAGCTCAGATGGGCGATCTGATGAACGGGCGCGGACCGGTCCGGATTGATGGCGACGATGTGTTTGCTCTGCCGCATGCCGGCCAGATGATGGCTCGCCCCCGAGATGCCGCAGGCGACATACAGATCCGGTCGAACTGTTCGCCCCGTCTGCCCGACTTGCCGATGCGACGGCGCCCAGCCGAGGTCCACGGCCATGCGCGACGCTGCCGGCGATGCCGACAGTGCCTCGGCGAAACGATCGATCAGCCGCATCCCTTCGAAGGTTCCCACCCCCCGGCCGCCGGCCACGATCCGCTGGGCGTGCACGATGTCCACCGACCTGGGATCCGCCGGTAGAAGCTGCTCCACCCGGGTCAATTCGGGAACATGCGATAGATCAACGTCAATGTCATGGATTTCCAGTGACGTTGGCCGATCATTTCTTCGCGCTTCTGCAACTCCAGGGCGAATGGTGATGACGACGGGCTGATCATTCGCAGGCCGATGCACGCGCGCCAGCTTGCCGCCGGGATGCGCGGCGGTGATCTCGATGGCGCCGCTGCGAGTGGCCGCCAGCGTGAGGACGTCGGCTATCCATTCGCCATCGACCAATTCGGCCAGCAAGGCGGCGACTTCCTCGCCGCGTGCGCCTCCTGGAAGCAAGAGGATCCGGCAGTCCGTAGTCATGGTCATGGCCAGCGCGGCAGCAATGGATTCGGGGGACCAGGCAGCAATCCGTTCGCTTCGAAGTCGCCAGACGGCGTGGCAACCGTGTCGCGCCAGCTCATCGAGCGACGGAGATCGGCCCGGAGTGGTCAGTACCCAGGCGCCGACAGTGGTCGCTAACCGCTGGGCGAGGACGACTGCATCGCCGAGCAATTCCAGCGTCACGGCTGTCCAGTTGCCATCGGGATTCGTGCAAGCAAGGACTCGTATCATTGTTTCGAGTTCGACGTCAACCAGCGCACCACGAGATAGAACACCGGTGTCAGGAACAGGCCGAAGAAAGTGACGCCGAGCATGCCGCTGAAGACGGCAACTCCAAGGGCGACGCGCATCTCCGCCCCGGCGCCGGTCGAGAATACCAGCGGCACGACGCCCAGGATGAAGGCGAACGACGTCATCAGAATCGGCCGGAGGCGGACCTTGGCAGCCTCGACGGTGGCGTCGAATCGGCTCATACCCTCGTCTTCTTTTTGCTTGGCGAACTCGACAACGACAATTGCATTCTTGGCAGCCAGGCCGATCAGCACGACCAGGCCGATTTGAGTAAAGATGTCATTTTCGAGGCCGACCAGCCAGACTCCCACCAGAGCGCACAACACGCACATCGGCACAATGAGCATGATCGCCAGCGGCAGGTACCAACTCTCATATTGAGCTGACAGCACGAGAAAGACGAAGAGCACGCACAGAGGAAAGATGAAGGGATTGAGTGGATCCCGGGATGCTTCTATTTCCTGGTAACTCAGCTCCGTCCATTCCGAGTCGAACCCGTTCGGCAACTTGCTTCTGGAGAGCGAATTCATGATCTGGATGGCATCGGCGGAGCTTGTGCCGGGGAAGGTGATGCCGTTGAGGTCCGCGGCTGGGTACATGTTGAAGCGGTTAACGATGGCCGGCCCGGTTGCGTCTTCGTCGGAAATGCACGTTTCCAGCGAAACCATCTGGCCATCTTGATTGCGGACCTTGAGACTGGCTATGTCGCGAATCTGGGCACGAAAGGCGGGGTCGGCCTGGACGATGACCTGCCAGTTCCGGCCAAAGCGGCTGAAGTCGTTGACATAAGCGGAGCCGAAGTAGACGCCAAGGGTGTCGTACAGGTCCGAGAGAGAAACACCTCGCGCCTTGGCCATCTCCTTGTCCACCCTGGCGAAGACCTGGGGTTGATTTGCCGTGTAGCTGCTAAAGACAGCGAATCGGCCGCGCTGGGCATTCCCGGCCTGGGCGAGGGCGGCGACGGCGCCTTGCAATTGCCGGGGACCGGCCGCCCGGCGATCCTCGACCATCAACTTGAAGCCGCCGGTACTGCCCAGGCCGTCGATGGGCGGAGCGCCGAACACGGCCACCTGAGCCGAGCGCACATGCTGAGCAAAGGCTTTCTGCAGCCGTTCGCGAACCGATCGCGCGCCCAGCTCAGCATGCTCGCGCCGCTCCTCGAAGGGCTTCAGGACGACGAAGATGCCGCCGACATTGGAAATGTTCGTCCCGGTCAGGATGGAATAACCGGGCACGGCAACGGTGTGAGCGACCGCCTGCTTTAGCTCTGGATCGTGCAACGCGATACCGGTCAACTGCGTGACGACCTGGTCGGTGCGTTCCAGGCTGGCGCCTTCCGGAAGCTGCACGTTGACCACCAGGTAACCCTTGTCCTGTTCTGGAATGAAGCCTTGCGGCAGGTTCTGGAAAACGTAGACGGTGAGCGCAAGCAAGCCGACATAAATGATCAGCACGACGACGCTTAGCCGCAGGGCGCCGGCAACCAGAAGTCCATAGAAAGCTGTAAAGCGGTCGAAGACCCAGTTGAAACCTCTCAAGAAATGCGTGAGCGCGAAGTTGACGGGCCATTTCAGAAACCAGCCGGCAACGCCGCCGACCAGGAATGTCCCCAGCCGGAGTCCCCAGAGAATCTCGGGGCGGACAGGATGCTCGACAGCATGTCCATGTCCCGCCGCCTCCAGACCGAACCAGTCGAGCAAGTGCGGGACGAGGAAGAAGTATGCCGCCAGCCCCGCCAGACCAGCGATGCCCATGGGTGGCAGCACCTCGCGCGGGCCCGATCCTTGGTGATGCGAATGCGGCTTGATAAGCGTGACCGCGCGCGCCGGCGCCATGGTCATCGCATTCACTGCCGAGATGACCGTCGCCGCGGCAATCGTCAATGCGAACTGACGATAAAACTGGCCGGTGATCCCGGCCAGGAATGCGGTCGGGATGAACACCGAACTGAGTACCAGCGTGACGGCGATGACCGGCCCGGTGATTTCCGCCATGGCCTTCAGGGTCGCCTCGCGCGGGGCCAGGCCCTTGGCCATCCAACGCTCCACGTTCTCCACCACGAGGATGGCGTCGTCCACAACGATGCCGATGGCCAGCACGAGGCCAAACAACGAGAGGTTGTTGAGCGAAAAGCCCAGGGCGGCCATCACCGCCAGCGTGCCGATCAGCGACACCGGCACGTCAATCATCGGCAACAGCGTCGCGCGCCAGTCGCCCAGAAAGACCAGTACAACAATGAAGACCAGCGCGAACGCCTCGAAAAGAGTCTTGTAGACCTCGTGAATGGATTCGTCGATGAACACCGTGGTGTCATAGACGATCTGGTACTCGATGCCGGCCGGAAAGTTCCTCTTCAGGCCGTCCATCTCCTTGCGAATGTTGGTGGCGGTTTCCAGGGCGTTGGAACCCGGAAGCTGGAACAACGCCAGGGTTACCGAAGGCTGGCCGTCAAGATAGCTGTTGACGTCGTAGTTCTTGGCGCCCAGCTCGATGCCGTGTTTGTCGGAGACGACGTCCTTGAGGTAGACAATGCGGCCGTCTTTGCCGGTCTTGATGATGACATCCTTGAACTGCTCTTCCTCGGCGAGGCGGCCCTGTATGTTGACGGGATATTGAAAATCCTGCCCGGCCGGCACCGGCGGCTGTCCAATGCGGCCGGCGGCAACTTGCCGATTCTGTTCGCGCAGTGCCTGGACGACCTCCGAAGCCGACATGCCGACAGAGGCCACCTTGTCCGGGTCCAGCCAGATGCGCATGCTGTAATCGCGCGGCCCTAGAACAGTCACATCGCCAACGCCAGGCACGCGCGCCAGCTTGTCCTTGATGTTGATCGCTGCGTAGTTATTGAGGTAGAGCTGGTCGTACTTGTATTCCTCCTTGCCGGTCGCCGGGTTCTTTCTCTTCGCGGCAATGAGATTGACACACAGCAGAATGCTGGGCGACTTCTTCTTGGTGGTCACGCCCTGGCGCTTGACTTCATCCGGCAGGCGCGCCGTGGCGATCGAGACGCGGTTTTGCACCAGCACCTGGGCCATGTCCAGGTTGGTCCCGGGCCGGAACGTCACGTCCAGGATCATCTGGCCATCATTGGTACAGCGCGAGAACATGTAGATCATGTTCTCGACGCCGTTGACCTCTTGCTCGATGGGAGTGGCCACGGTCTCGGCCACGTCGAGAGCATTGGCTCCCGGATATATGGCCATCACGGACACGGTGGGGGGCACGACGTCCGGATACTGCGCAATCGGCAAGCGCGCCAGCGCTACGACGCCGACAACGACGATGACTATGGACAGGACCGTGGCGACTATTGGCCGATCGACGAAAAAGCGCGCGAACATGAGTGCATTCTATGAGCGACTCCGTAAGCGGCGCTGGCATCCAGTAGACGCGACTCGCACGCAGTCCGTAACGCGGATCTGCGAGGTTCCTTGGGTGCCTTGTCAAGGATCGATTGATGGGATGGGCGAGATTCCTGCCGAGCCGAGAGTTGCGTAACTGGGCACGAGGTGCATTCACAGCCAAGGACCAGGCGGCGACTCGGCAGCAGCCCTGCACCCTTGAATACACCCAGCCAACCATGCGTGACGTTGCACTAGTGCGGTTCAGCCACCTGAATTTGCAGCTGGTCGGCGACCTTTTCGACTCCGCTTGTCGAGCCGGCAATCTCGATGGCGCGCTGCCGCTGCGCTTCGTCCTTGACGACGCCTGTGAGTTCGATTTCGCCGTCGTGAAGCTTCACTTCGATGGCGGCATCAGCCAGTGCCTTGTCCCAGCGGAGGCGGGCGGTGACCCGTGCCTCGACTCCCAGTTCACCGCCGACGTCTTGCCAGCCGGTGCCAAGGCTGTTCTTGATCTCTGCAGTAGCGTCGCCAACCCGGCAGGACACCTTGCGGGCAATCCTTGCCAGGCAGTCCGAGTCGCCGCGGCTGCAACCCGCGAACGGCAGTAGGCCGAAGCCAAGGAACAGCGCACGGAGGAATCGGGCAAGAAGGAATGGGCGGCCGGCATCGCGCGCGACTGCGCATCGCCACACACGCGGCTGACTGCCACTCACATCGTGCGCGGCTGCGTGATTCTTGCCCATGTCGCGCCCTTTTCGCAGATTCCCGGCGTTTTCCAGGTGCCGGCAACTTCGCGCCGGAGTATGCCTATCAGGAAGTCGAACATCAAGGGCAAACGTGAAAGGACGATCGGATCATGCGTTTTCAAGAAATGACCTGGCCGCTGTTGCGCGAGGTGTCACGTGACGACACCGTCGTCGTGGCCCCCATTGCCGCCTGCGAACAACATAGCTTGCACCTGCCCGTCTTCACGGACACGATCCTGGTCACCGCCGTGGCCGAGGGCGTGGAACAGCGCTTGCCCAAACACGTGTTGCTGCTGCCGACGCAGTGGCTTGGGGCCAGCGCTCATCACCTGCGCTTCGGGGCCACCCTGTCGGCCGAGGTGGACACGCACATCGATATGCTCTGCGACCTGCTGGTGCCACTCGTGGAAGATGGCCACCAGCGCATCATGCTGCTGAACGGGCATGGCGGCAATATTGACACCATGCACGTCGCCCTGCGGCGTTTGCAGACACGCTATCCGCGCCGCCAGCTGACGGCAGCGAGCTACTGGGAGCTGGCCGAGAAAGAGCTGGCCGAGTTGACCACCGGGCCGCGCAAGCAAGTCGGTCATGCATGTGAAATCGAGACGGCGATGATCATGGCTCTGCGGCCGGAGCTGGTACGCCGCGACCAGATCAAGGACGACATGATCCCCGTCGAGCCCGCGCTTCGTGGCTTGTACATCTCGGAAGACATGAAGCAGCGAACGAGAAACGGCGCCGTCGGCTACCCCGAGCAAGCGACTCCCGAAAAGGGCAAGGCCTTCTTGCAAGCTGCCATCGCCCGCACGGCGGAAGTGGTGCAGGCACTGCTGAAGCGGCCCCTGCCGGCGTGATCGAGCCATCTGCCGATTGTTGACCCGTTACCCACGCCGGGTAGAATGACGATTGGGAAGAGTTGCAATCAGAGGAGGGCGAATCCATGAAGGGAACCATTATTGCAGCGGCTTGCGCCGTGTTGCTGCTGGGTACGCGCTCATCCGCCTTGGCCGACGAGGTCTTCTCCTTGCTGGGCGGCAGCGAGCAAGGCAGCGTACACAACCTGACGTTTGACGGCAACGCCGACACGGAACTGGTCTGGCGTCGCGGCTGGGGCGGCTGGCGCGGCGGCTGGGGCTGGCGCGGCGGCATCGGCTGGCGTGGCGTTCATCGGCCCTTCCTGGGCTATCCCCGCTTCGCTCGTCCCTGGAGATGGGGCGGCTGGGGCTATGGCATCGGCGTGCCCTATTTCTACGGTGGCTGGGGCGGCAGTTATTACGCGCCTGGCTTCTACTATTATGGCTGCAGCGATGCCCCGTCGGTCGTGTATTCCCTTGACCTGCTGGGCGGCTACAATGGCGTCCCGGCGATGCCACCGATGCCACCCGCCAGCGACAATGGCACGTTCCCTTACAACGGCGATCCGCAGACGCCGGCGGCACAGCCGGCCCCGCCATCGATCCCGGCGGGCCAGCCACGGCCGAAGTTGCCTCTCAAGGGGCAGTTCGTCTCGTTGCCGAAGAGCCCGTATTTGGCCTACGGCGAAACGACGGCCGCCGCCGCTCCGGTTGCGGCAGCATCAGCCGTGCCGCAACGGTACACCTACCAGGCCTATGGTGAGTCGAGAAAGGCTCCGGCAACGTATCGCGTTTCGCAGGTCCGCCCGTGAAGATGTGTTGCTTGAAGAGATTGGCCGGCAACTCGGCGGCTGCGGCTCCGAGTTGCCGGCCAATCGACCCACCCCATGTGGCCGGGCTGCCTGTCGTCGCAATCTGTTACTTTCAAGTCACTTATGGCAAGCATTCAAGTTCCAGCCCCCGCGCTCACACCGCGTCGCGAATTCGCAAGAAAGGCTCGAGCGAATCGCCCGAGAAGACGATCAGGTAGCGGAAGCCTGACGACGGCTCCAGCATCTGTACCGTGAGCGTCGTGCCGGAGAATTGCTGAGGCGCTTCCGGATCGTGCGTGAACTGCCTTTCGGCCAGGATGTAGACTTCCGCGAACCTGCCGGTGCGCGCGGAAAAGAACTTCAACCGCGGCACACGCCGGCCGTGGAATTCCGCCAGGTCGAAGTCCTGCAAGAGGTCATAGTTGAACTGCCGTGGCGCCGCCATGGTCACGCCCTTGGCCTGAAACCATTCCTCGACGCTTTCCGGCGTGGCGTGCATCTTGACCACAACGTCATTTTCCGCCAGCGCCAGGTCGATGGGCATCGGCGAACGCCACCACCAGAACCAGGACAACCCCGCCGTCAACAATAGCACGGCGGCTGCCGCCGTCCACACAGGCCAGTAGCGGGAAATGGGCGGTCGGCTCCTGGCCAGGCGCGAAAGCGCTCGCCCCTTCACGTCCGCCGGGATCGGTACGGCGCGCATGACCCGCGCCACAGCCTTTTCCCAGCGACGCTCGCCGGCCGACCACGATAAACAAGCACCGCACTGCGCCAGGTGGCTGTTGAGCGCAGCGGCCTCGTCGCCGTCAAGATCGACGGCGTCGCGGCAAACGATCAGCAACATCCGCGCATGGTTACAGTCCATCGTGCGCCCTCCGATAGGCGGGGTACGCCGTCACGGCTGGGTTTTGCAAGCGCGTGCGCAAGTACGACTTCGCCCGTGCCAGCCGCGACATCACCGTTCCCAGCGCCACCTCCATATGCTCGGCAATGTCACGATAACTGAAATCCTCAAAGTAATACAAGATGAGCGGTGTCCGAAAGGCCTCGGGTAGCTGGTTCAAGGCCTCCTGCAATCGTTGCGGGTCGATGTCCGGCTCCGCCGGCGCCGGCCGGCCCGGCAACTCCGCAACGCCATCGAGCGACACGGCGTTTTCCACCTTGCGATCGCGCATCCGGTGCAGGTAGGCATTCCTCAGGATGCTGAACAGCCATGGCTTGGCCCGCTCGGGATCGCGCAACTGCCCCAGCTTGGCCTGGGCCTGGCAAAACGTCTCCTGCGTGAGATCGTCCGCATCGGCCGCCGACCCGCTCAGCCGGTACGCATAGCGGTACAGAGCTTCGTAATGCTCCTCGACCAGCTCCTGCACCGTCCGTTTCGTGCCGGGCCATTGCATGGGCTAGCTCTCCACAAGACGTGACGCGCGAGCGTCGCGTTTATTCCCGCAATTGCGTCGCAAGCGGCTTGCCGGCAGCACGTGGCGTTTGCCATCGATCCCAGAACTCTCCTGGGATCCAGACGCCGTAAAGCGACGTCGTGTAGAATCCAAACCACCCGACCTCGATGGTCAAGAAAATGCCCAGATGAAACAGCAGACCGAACCACAGGGTCCATTTTCTGGTGCGTCGCCACATGATTAGCGGCGTGAACAGCACCTCCCAGGCCACGGACAGATAGGTCGCCGGGGCGGTCAGCCACAGCGGCCAGGGAAGCTGGGCGTATGAAAACCGGCTCATGGTCGTGTCGTTCAGGACGTAGTGGAGCGAGGTACCGTCCCACCAGGTGCCTTCGAACAGCACGTCGCTCCGAAAAAGCTTGGCGATGCCGGTCGTGAGGTAGATGATGCACACCTGAATCTGAATGAGTCGCAGCGGCCAGGCCACGGTCATGGGTGGCGTCGGAGCAGCCGGCCCGAGCCGGCGCAATTCCCGGCGGCGGTCCAGCGAGAGCGCCCTGCCGCACGGGGACAGCATGAGCAGGAACAGTCCTGCCATCAGGACGTCATCCGCGCCGTTTCGCAAGGCGGGGTTGCGATTGAGAAAGCACAATGTCATGAACCACAGCAACACGCTCATGAGCCGCGTGTGCCAGCCAACCAGGAACGCACAGGTGACGGCCACGCGCAGCCAGAAGGCCAGTGTGACAAGGATCACGTCGTCTGTGTTGAAGATCAGAATGGTCCAGCGCCACGTATCGAGCAGCCACTCGTCGTGGACACCCGTCGGGGCGACGCCCTCCGGGCCGTAGAACATGGACAAGTGCGGCAGGTATTGAATGAGTTGGTCCGTCAGCAGCGCCAGTGCCAGAAAAATGCGCGTGACGGCAAGGCGCTGGGCGCGGACAGGCTCATGCCAGAAGCGTTGCCAGGAATTCGAGTATTCGCTGGAGATTGAAGACATTGCAGGCGTCTCAAGACGTCCTCAAGGCGTCGGCTGGGCGCGAGCGAGGCGCTTCTGCGTCTCGGTGCGCTCCGAATCGGCCAGCTTGCGCATGCGAGCGGTCTCGACCTGGTATTCCCAGGTGGGACCTTCGCTGTCCCAATTGGGTGGACCACTTTGGCTCTTTAGGACCTTAACGGGGTCCTCGCCCGGGTTCGGATAGCGATACTTGATCTTGTAAACGTAGACAGCGGCCACTGGCGAGCCACCCGCGTTGCGGGCGTGCCGGTGAGTGATGTAGTTGCAATAGCCATATCGCGAGTCCCAGTCGCCGATGACCTTCAATTCACAGTCGAGCACTTTTTCTTCCAGCCAGTGGCTGTAGCACGTCAGATCCGCCGGATCCGCGAGCAGCCGCACATCCCTGCGCGTGCCATCGGCGTAGAGCAGGCGAAGCCTACCCACGGTTGCTCCTTTCGAGGCATTGGGCGAGAACATGCTCCAGCGCTGCGGAACGCCAATCAAGTTTTCAAAGAAATCGAGCCGGCTCGTGGTCCAGGCCAGCAAATACATGCCGTGGTCTTCACGGTCAACGATCTTGCCGCGGACACTCCCCGGCGGCCAGGGCTTGAAGTAATCCCAGACCGAGTCAAGGGTTTCATAGATGCGATTAACCAGCGGCGACTGCTTGTCCGCTGGCGCAGCGTTGCCGAGTTCTGCAATCTCACCCCAGGTCGGAAGCCGCTTGGGATAGCGCTCGAGCTTCCAGTCCTCCAGCCAGTCTCGATATGGAGTCAATGAACTGAAGCTGTGATAGATGATGTCAACAAGGATGGCGGTCAGGAACAGGCGCATCGGCCAGCTGAAACGCGGCCCGCACGCGGACGGGGAAGTCGCCATGGTGTAGTCTCTCGCGCACCGCGAGGACGCCTGGTTACCAGTATCCAGCGGCAAAGTGGATCTTATACCCCCATGGGCCCTTTGCAACCAACGGCCGCATTTCTTGACGGAAACCCCGGCGGATGCTTGCCATCCGGAAATTCGGGAATACTTTAGAGTCTTGTGTATCTAGGCTGGTAGGGCGCCGTCATCGGGATCTGGCGCAAACGTCTCGCTGTGGATTTCCTGTAGGGAGGGTGGTTTCACCATGAGAAAGCTGCTTGGGCTGGTTTTGTGCTTCGGCATCTGCGCCATGCTTGGTCTCAGCACCACGGGTTGCAAGAAGCCCGACAAGAAGGGCGACGTCAAAAAGGTCGACACCAAGAAGGCCGACACGAAGAAAGACGATGTCGTGAAGAAGGTCGACGAGAAGAAGGTCGACGAGAAGAAGGTCGACGAGAAGAAGGCTGACGAGAAGAAGGCCGACGAGAAGAAGGCTGACGAGAAGAAGGCTGACGAGAAGAAGGCCGACGAGAAGAAGGCCGACGAGAAGAAGGCTGACGAGAAGAAGGCCGACGAGAAGAAGGCTGACGCGAAGAAGGCTGACGAGAAGAAGGCTGACGAGAAGAAGAAGGCCGACGACAAGAAGGGCGACGACAAGAAAGGCGACGAGAAGAAGGGCGACGAGAAGAAGAAGGCATCGCGCGTCGTTATGCCGCGACTGATCGCCAGCACCGAGGTCCTTCCGTCCTTGCGGGCCGTTCGGTCCCGAGAGGTCTTGACCTTTGTTTTGCAACGCAGTGGCCGTATCAGCGGCTGATCCGACGACGGAGTTATGTTCAATTTCCCGGCCAGCCATGTTCGGCCGGGAATGTACCCTAACTGAAAGGATGGTTCACCTGTGAAGAAACTGCTCGCATCGCTCCTGTGCTTCGGCATGATCTGCGGCATGGGCCTCAGCACGGTCGGCTGCAAGAAGCCCGAGGACAAGAAAGGCGCCGAAAAGAAGGCCGACGAGAAGAAGGCTGACGAAAAGAAGTCCTAGCGCCCCTATCATCAACTTCCAAGAGCCGGCCATGACTCCCCGTGGTCGGCTCTTTCGTTTGCTGGATCCCGTTCGACACTTCGGGGGTCGTCACATGAGAGTACTCGGTCTATTCCTGATTCTGTGCAGTTTTTCGGGCTCGATTGGCTGTGGCGGCAAGGCGAGCGAGGGCAGCAACCGTGACAAGGACAAGCCGCGGCCCGATCCCAAGGGCGCCCGAACGAATTTGTTCCGCGAGAACACGCAAAGGCACAAGGGTGCGCTCCTGGAAGACAATTCACAGGAAACGCACCCTCTCGCCTGGGTTGGATGCTTGCAGCAAAGCTAGGAAGTCAGAAAGCGGTGCACTGCGTCGGCCACGCTGCGCGGCTGCGTGACAAATGCCAGGTGTCCGGCTCTCGGGAAGCGAACGACCGACGAATTGGGAATGCCCGCGTGCAGGTCGCGCAGGCTGCGTTCGGAAACCAGAATGTCCCGGCCCCCAGACATGATCAGCGTGGGCACCCGGATCTGCTCGAGCCGGCTCTTGGGATTGAACCGTTCGGCCAGCCGAAAACGATGCGCCATGACGCTCTGATCCGTCTGCCAGCACTGCTGAGTGACGAATTGAAACAGGGCGTTCTGTTTCTGGGGACTGCCGAACAGCACGTTGAAAAACTGGTTGATGAACGGGCTGTCGGTCGGCAATGGAAAGCGTGATAACACCGTGCCGGCCACAAGTTGCAGCAGGCTGCGCTCGAAGCGAGCGCCAACACCTTGCACGATCAATCGATTCAGTCGACTTGGGTAACGCGCCGCGAACTCCAGGCCGATCACACCGCCAAAGGAAAGTCCAAAAACAATCGGACTTTCCAGGCAATGCCAGTCCAGGAATTCCGCCAGATCGGCAGTTAGATCGGACAGCTCGCACGGGCGCCGCAGCGCGAAGCAATCGCCCTCGCCGCGTAGCTGGTAGCTGATGACCCGGAAATGCGAGGCCAGCAGCTTGGCGATAGGCCCCATCAAGCCAACGCCACCCGCCAGGCCCGGAATCAAGACCAGGGTAGGACCGCTGCCCCACTCACAGTATTCAACTGTATAGTTTGTAAGATGCGCGTAGCCAGATGTGCCGTTGCTTGCACTGAACTGTGCGCCGACGGACGCCAGCCAATCCGTAGTTGCCTTCACCCCTTCTCTCCATTCAGGTTGCCAATCCGATGAAGAAACAAGCACTTGTCATGCCGAAATCAGGCAAAAGACTGCGCAGAACTTAATGATCACAACTGACTAGGGCGTATCGCCTTACGATTACGATCAGACATCCACCCTTGGCAACATGAGATGCATGTCTCGAAAAAAGCGCCGAACTTTCGGCGCCGAATAGTCAACTGGTCAAAAAACTTACAACCGTTGACATTGATCATGCAGCCAAATAACCTACAATCATTAGCATCCGGCCGACCAGGTGCGCCGAACTTCGGCGCCGATTTTGGTAGCCTATGATTGCTTCCTTTTTCTCCCGAATCGGCTCTGTCCCATCCTTCTTATCCAGGCTGGCTATCCCACAGCTCTTCACACGTCGCGGCTTGCTTATCCTTGCAGGCGTGTTCATCTTTACTTACGCGGTGGCCGTGCTCATTTATGTCCAGTCCATTCCGGACATTGGGCTGAAGAGCATCTTTAGCCCCGTAGTAAAGGGTACGCCGAGGTTCTTTTCGGGAACACAGCCGCGCGAAGGGGATATCGTGCTTCGCGTGGGTAATTGGCCGGTCAATAGCTGGGCTGACTTGCTCGGGGCACCCTTTGTGATGCAGCAGCGGTTGGCGTCCGGCGACGCTGGACCTTGGGTCAAGACAGCAGCCGACGAAACGATGGTGGAGGTGGAACTATCCCGCCCGGGCCCAACGGGCGCTAAAGTTTATACTACCTGGGCACGGCTGGGTCGCTTGCCTCCGGAAGACCTGGTCCCGTCGCTTTTGTGGTTCTGCCTCAAGATGATGCTGTTCCTCGTAGGGGCATTGGTCCTGTGGAATCGGCCGCAAGATTCCGCCGCAGCTCAGTTCTTTCTGCTGTGCATCTTCACGGTCGGCGCCTACATGGGTGGTTACCACTGGCCGTACATCGCCACTAATTACGTCTTGCTTCTCGTTTTTGACGTATGCGCGATCATGTTGCCGGCCGTGAGCCTGCACTTCTACCTCATGTTCCCGCGCAAGAAGCGATGGCTTCAGCGTCGGCCCAGGCTGGCCCTGGCAGTCATCTATGGCCCGTCGGTGGTCTTCTTGCTCTCACTGTTCGGGCTATATCTCTGGCACCAGAGCCTGTATCACGGCGGCGGGCCATCCGCTCAAGTGGTCCAGATCCTGAGCGTCATTCGCTTGATCAGCTCATGCTACCTGGTGGTGGCGTCGCTGCTCTACCTGTTCAGCATCACGTCACTTGTCCACAGCTTTCGCTGGGCGGCGGATGCCACCGAGCGCAAGCAAGTTCAGTGGATCCTGTGCGGTGCCGTGCTGGCGCTGGTGCCGATCGGCTATTCGTTCTACCTGGCGCTCTTCAACCCGGATGCCTTCGGGGCCGGGGCGGCCACCTGGCCCATGTTCACCGCCTCGATCTTGCTCACCGTCGCTTTCGGAATCAGCATCACGCGCTATCGTCTCATGGAACTCGACCAGATTGTGAGTTCCGGCGTTGGCTACTTCCTCATCAGTTTTCTCGCGGGTCTCGTCTATTACGTCGTCGTCTTCGTCGGCATGCTGGTCTTCAACGCCAGTCCGCAGATCTCCGAGGCCTTGACCGTCAGCACCACCGCCCTGGTGCTGATGCTGGTGCTCGACCTGGCTCGTAGCCGGCTCAAGAAGGCGCTCGACCGGCGCTTCACACGCGACAAGTCGCAACTCGACCGCACGTTGCAGAAACTTGGCCAGGCCATCGAGCAGCTCGTTGATCCGCAAGTGCTCGCCAAGCGGCTGTTGCAGGCATCCACGGAGCATCTCGGCGTGACGCGCGGCGCCGTTTTTCTGCGGCAGGGTGAGCCGTCCCAGTTCAAGCTGGCCGGCTCCTCGGGCGAGTCGTTCTCGTTGACCGAGTTGCCCTGCGGCTGCCCGCTCATCGAGGCACTCGAGCGGGGACAGGTGCTCGTGGATCGCTATCGACCGGGCGCGTCGGCCACGCCCGCGCAGCGGCAACTGCGCTTCCTGGGCGGCGAGATCGCTCAGCCGTTGACCCACGAGGGCCGGCTGCTGGCCCTGCTGGTCCTCGGTCATCGTGACGCGCCCTACCGCGAAGAGGATCTGACGTTGCTGGCCGCCTTCGCGCAGATCACCGTGCTCGCGCTCGAGAGCGCCGAAGGGCATCGCACCATCGAGCAACTCAATCAGGAATTGCAGACGAAGGTTGACAAGATCTCCGAGCAGCAGCGGCGTATCCTGACGTTGCAAAGCCAGCTCAAGCGTCATCTAGTGGCCGACGGCGCCGCCGGCAAGGGCGTCGGCAACGGCAGCAACTTCGGTCACAACAACGGCAAGGAAGGGGAGCCGGCCGCGGATGCCGCTGGCAAGGAAACGGCGCCCGGCGGCATCGTCGGCTCCGGACCCGTGGTGCGGCAACTGCTGCATCTCGTGCACAAGGTCGCAGTCACCGACGCCGTGATCCTCATTCGCGGCGAAAGCGGCACCGGCAAGGAACTGCTCGCCCGCGCCGTCCACGAGACCAGCCCCCGCGCAGGCAAACCGTTCGTCAAGGTGCACTGCGCTGCCCTATCGCCGGGCCTGCTGGAGAGCGAACTCTTTGGCCACGTCAAGGGCGCGTTCACCGGCGCGCATCGCGACAAGATCGGCCGCTTCGAACTGGCCAACGGTGGTACGCTCTTCCTCGACGAGATCGGCGACATTTCCCTGGAAGTGCAGACCAAGCTGCTGCGTGTCCTGCAGGAAAAGGCCTTCGAGCGCGTCGGCTCCAGCGATCCGGTGACAGTCGATGTGCGTATCATCACGGCCACGCATCAGAACCTGGAGCAGCTCATTCGCCAGGGCCGATTCCGCGAGGACCTGTTTTATCGCCTCAACGTCTTTCCCATTCAGGTGCCGCCGCTGCGCGACCGCCGCGAAGACGTGCCTGAACTGGCCGGACATTTCATCCGCATGTCCTCCGAACGCTGCAACAAGAGCGTCACCTACATCGATGACGACGCTCTGGCGATGCTCAAGGCGCATTCCTGGCCGGGCAACATCCGCCAGCTCGAAAACATGATCGAGCGCGCCGTGGTCATCGCCGAAGGACCGACCATCTCGGTGCACGAACTGCCGGGAGAACTGGTCCGCGAACTGGACGGTATGGACGGTATGGACGGTACGACGGCCGACGACACCGTTACCGGCAACGGCAAGACACTGATCTTCGACCGCAACGCCCGCGAGCGCCAGGAACGGGACATCATCGCGCAGGCGCTGGCCGCCGCCAACGGCAACAAGGCCGAAGCCGCTCGCGCCCTCGGTCTGGCCCGCAGCACATTGCTCAGCCGCTTGAAAAAACTGGGGCTCGACAAGACCTGATGACACGCCCCTGGTGACTTCGTCCGAACATTCGTCCACCAATCACTTGCTGATCTTGAGCGTGATCGGCGGGTTGGCGCCCTTCGTGAATGTCCTGGTTTCCTTGACAAACTCGCCCTTGCCCTCGTGCCAGGCAATGAAGGTGACGGGGACGCCGGTGGGGACATTCTTGATCTCGAAGTTGCCTTTCGCGTCGGTCTTGGCGAAAAACGGGTTGTCGAAGACCCAGATCTTGGCCGACATCCACGAATGAAATTGACAGGACACATTGAGCGGACTGTTCTCCGGCGTCAGCACCTTGAGCGGCAAGGAGCCGTTGGGTGCGACCGGCGAGCTGAACGTGCCATTCTTGCGCGGGTCACCTTCGTAGCGCACGTTATGGGCAATGGGCGCGTCATTGATGATCTTGAGCTTCTGCCCGGTCTCCTTCTCTTCCTTGCCGTCGAAGTACTTGGGAAACAGCGTCAGCACATGCGGGATGAAGGCACAGTGAGGCTGGCGGATTTCCTCGATCTTGGTTGCCGGCGTTCTGGCCGCCTCGGTGAGCTCGAAATACTTGTCCCGCGGCGGCCTGATAAAGATGACGGCATCGGCGACGCCCTTCGTAGCGCCGTCCACGTGCCAGGTCTGTGTCGTGGTCTCGGATTCCGATCCCTTCAGGCAGTGTCCCTTGTCGGCGTGGCCATTCATGGCCGTTATCGGCTCGGCCGTCGGAATATCCCCCTCGAAAATCACGCGCCCGCTTATGATGCCGTCCAGCGGAGCTTTCAGCGGGGTCTTCGCCACGACCTTTCGCGTGCTGCCAATCTTCCGCACGTCGTCGCTTGGATCATCGTCGTCGGTGAGATGCTTGCCGCAACCGGAGGAAAGGACGAGCAGGCCAAAGGCAGCCAGGAAACCGGCGAACGTGAACACGCGACGCATTGCGATTCTCCGATGCCACGGATTCGGGCAAGGCTCCTGCCGAGCCGTGAACCCACCAGGCGCCTGGCGTTTCACGGCTCGGCAGGAGCCTCGCCCTCCCGAATTCAATTCCCGAAATCAATCCCGAGATCAACTCTCTGACAGCTTGTACTTCAACTCCCCGAGGTTTGTGGGCGCGCCAGCCTTGATGGTGATGGGCTGGCCGTTCTTGCCTTCGGCGCCGCCGCTCCAGCCGCCCGACCCGTGCCAGATGAACAGGCGATAGTTGCCGGCCGGCGCCTTGGGCATCTCGAAGGCGCCGTTCTCGTCGGTCACCGCGAAATACGGATGATCGAAAACGCGGACATAGCCCTTCATCCAGGTGTGGATGTTGCAGTTGATGAGCACGGGGCGGATATCGGCGACCAGGCCCTTGATCTCGAACTTGCCGTTGGGCGGGATGAGTACATTGCCGGCGATGCCCTTGGCGATGCTGCCCTGCCACTTGTAGTTGTGCGCGATTGGCGAGCTGTTCTTGGAGACCAGGACTTGCCCCTCGCGCATGCCCAGTGCGTGCGGCACAAACTTGCACATCGGCTGGTCCATCACCACGTCCTTGACCTTGATCTCCTTCAGGTCCGGATGGATGGGCGGCGCGGTCTTGACCTTGGGATAGCCCTTGTCCGCCAGCCAGACAAAGGTCCAGCGAATGCCCTTGTTCTTGGGATTGACCACCCATTCCTCGTCGAGGATATCACCCTTGGCGAGGCAGTGGTTCTTGTCGGCGCTTTTCATGATGTCGGCAAGCGGCTTTTGCTTGGGGACGTTGGCGCCGTCCCAGACGATGCGGCCCTTGACCGTGCTCCAGCTATCGTCATCGGCACGGGCATGAACGAAGAAGCCGGCCAGCGTGAACAGCGCGAAGCAAACGACGGCAAAGCGCCTCATTTCTTCTCTCCTGTGTTGCCTTTCTTCTCCGCAATGAGCGGACGGAGCCAGTACTGGTTGGCGGGCATGGCAATGGCCCGCGGATACATGAGCAGCACGTCGCGGGCGGCCGTCGCCTGCTCGAGCGCGCTGCCGGCGACGTACTGCTGGAAATCGGGCGTGGCGCCAGCCGGGAAATTGACCGGCATCACGGTGTCGTGCAGCCGCACAGGATCGGAGATCCAGCGCCGCGCCCAGCCCGGACGCAAGCGATTGTACACGTGGCTCAGCGGCGGACCTTCCTTGACCCCCTCCCCCGGCCGGAGATCGCCGAACTGATGGCACTTCACACATAGCTGCGTGTTGGCGACCAGGCGGAAGGCGTCCGTGACGTAGGCGTCCCGTTCTTCCCAGGACTTTCGCTGTGCATCGATCTTGCTCGCAGCAGCTCTCTTTTCCGCGGCATTCACCTCGTTGATCCAGAAGAACTCATCCTGCTTGACGCGATCCAGCACCCCGGCGATTCGCTTCTGCGCTTCTTCCAGGTCCTTGGTCGCTTTTTCCTTGCCGTCCTTGTCGTTCTCTTTCGCCTTTTTCAGCTCGGCCGTCGCCTTCTCCGCGGCTGCCTCGGCTTCCTTCACGAGCGGCTTGACGGCGTCGAGCTTGGCCTTGGCAACCGCTTCCTTGTCCTGGCTATCCTTCAAGATCTGCTGCCAGATCGGCTGTAGCTCGTTGAGCCGGACATCGTAGAGGCTCGCTTCCTTGGACTTGGGATCGAGCGGCTTGGTCTGCTTGAGCCGGGAAACATAGGCGGCATTCTTTGCCTTCCAGAACGGCGCGTCGAGTGGTTCCTGCTGCGGAATCTCCTCATAGGGATAGCGCAGGCCGATCCCGGGATTGTTGATCTTTTCGACGCCGGCGAAGTAGCTCACCAGGATCTTGGCCTCCTCCTTGCTCATGTTGAAGCGCGGCATGCGCAGCACCGTCATGCGCCGCACCTGCGTGGGATTGAGCAGGAACTGATACAGCCAGTCGGTCTGCGTCCGCTCGCCTTGACCGAGTAGTGACGGCGGAACCTCGATGCGGGCATCGGCGCTATCCCCCATCTCATTCTTCGGATAGTCCTTCTTGGAAATCAAGTAGGGGACGAGCAGATCCGCGAACGTGCCGCCGTAGGGGCCCTGTTCCTTCATGAAGGCCTTCAGTTTTTCGGGCGACGAGAGCGCCTCGCGCGGCGGATAGATCATGCTCTGCAAGGGCGGACTGATCTGGAACAGCGCGCGGATGTCTTGCCAGTCGTTATCCTTGCCCTGGAAGCGCAGCGCATTGGCCAGGCGGAACGACAGGGCCGGATTGTCCGTCTCCTCTTCATTGAGCCGGGCCTGGATGCCGAGAGCGGACAGCTTGTCGCGTGCCGACGGGTAGGGGCCAATCCAGTTGTGATGTTCCGGAAAGACGTGGTCAGCCTTCCAGCCATCGGAGTTCTTGTAGACCTTCAACTGTCTCTCCAGGTCCTGGGTAACGTCCTCGCTGGCCTTGAACTCGAAGTAGCCCGGACGAATCATGTGGCAGCCGGCGCAATTGAACTTGTCGAGCACCTGCCGGCCCTTGACCTCGGCCAGGCGATCGCCGCTCGGCTGGTTGATGCTCTTCATCGGAATCGGCTCGGCGACCAGACCGAGTACGAACGTCATCACGGCCTCGCGTGCCTTGGCTTCTTCCAGGCTGGCTCGGGCCGCAAAGGCCGCGTCGGTTTCGCCTTTCTTCTGCCTGGCCCGCGCGAAACGGAATTGCGGCATGCGCGAGCGGTCGTCCCAGGCACGCTCGCGCTGGTAGTCGTAGCTGCGCGGATCCTGCAGCTTCTGGTACAGGTAGCCCTCGCGCTGCTGATGCGTCAGCAGATCGTAAAAGAACTTCTCCATCGGCGACTTGCCGCCTTCGGGACCAACGGGATTGCCCTTGGCGTCGGTGAGCTTGTCCACGATGTTGAAGTGGCTATTGACGAAGTTGTTGATGTTCTCGAAGGCCAGCTTGGTTGGGTCCTTCTTGCCCCATTCGTTCAGCTCGGTACCGATGGGCTTGGCCGACTCGTAGCCGGGGATGTCGTGACAGGCGAAGCAGCCGAGGCGCAGGATGGCCTTGCGGCCGAGGTACATCTTGAGCGAATCCTGGGTCGCACTCTCGGCGGCGCGGGCCTGATCCGCGTTGCTCCTGTCCAGCTTGGCAACCCGGTTCAGGCTGGTCAGCAACTCACGCTCTTCCACCGGCAGGTCCTTGACCACGTAGTCCGGCAAGCTCTTGTCCTTTTCGAGCTTGTCGACGTTGGAGGCCGACAGTAGCCGAACCAGGTAAACCCTGGCCAGCTTGTCCAGTGTGTCGAGGCTGGGTTCCTTCACCGCGAGCGAATTCCAGCCGGGCCCCATGTCCTTGGCGGGCTGCGCGATCAGCCAGGCGGCAATGTCGGCCGCCTCCGCGGGCGTCAGATGCGTCACGGGCATCCGGCTACGCGGACTGTACACATGCGGGTCGATGAGCCACTGAATGAGCCAGTTGCGTGACGACTCCGGGTCGTTTGCCTTGACGCCGAGCTTGTCGCGAAGCTGGCTCAGATTTGGGCCAAACTGGGCCTCGCCCTTGATGGCCGGCACGTAGTCCTTTTCGCCCTTCTTGCCCAGCGAGGTCATGGTCGCGTCGTGGCTGTGGCAGGCCAGGCAGCCGCGCTCCGAAAACAGTGCCCGGCCGCGCGTGACATCCGCCTTGTGCTTGGGCGCGAGATCGACCAGCAGCGGCGTGGACCGCTGTCGTTTACGCTCGCGCAGCTTCTCCAGCTCTTGCCGTTCCGCATCGTCGAGGCGCTCCTTGCTTTCGAGCCGCTCGATGCGCTCCTGTTCCTTCTGGATCAGGTCCGGCTTGTCGTTGTGCCTCTCGGCGACGTCCTTCAGATAGCCAGCGCTCTTCCTGAACAGGTAATGGCTGATCGACTGAATCTCGGCGTCCGGAAACTTCTTCTGGTCGTCGGGCAGCACCTTTTCATCGTTATTGCTGAGCCCGTAGAAGTGCGGCATCTTGGTGTCGGGGCGAAACTCGCGCGGGGCGCGGAGCCATTTCGTCAACCATTCCTTGTTGGTCTTCTCCGAAATCCGAAACAGGCTGGGACCGACCTTGCGCATGTTGCCAGGCGCCGTATCCGGATCGGACTCGATCCTGGTACGCTCGGCGGCAGTCAGTTCATCCAGCGGCGGCATCGGTTCCAGGCGGAGGTCGGGCCCGACCGGACGGCCCTTCTTGCGGCCATTGATCTCATGGCAGCCGAAGCAGCCAAAGTCCTTGATCGTGTTGAAGCCCTGCAAAAGCTTGGGCGCCTCCTGGCGGTTGTTGCTGCCGATCAGGTCGGTGACCTCGTGATGGCACTTCAGGCATGACGACTCGACGAAGCGCATGGGCAACATGGGGAAGTCCCAATAGTGGTTGGACTCCCAGCCGTGCTCCTTCTTCCAGCGCTTTTCCTCCGGATAACTGTTGGGGGCATGCGAGGCGAGACTGAACGACGTCGCACTACCTTGACCAGCATGACACGACGTGCAGCCAAATCGCTCGGCCGGGTGCTTGCTGTTGCCGCCGACGAACAGGTCGAGTCGCGGATGGGCGCAGAACTCCTTGATCTTGCTGGGCGTCAGGTAGTCTTTGTGCAGCCGCGCCAGGCGCAAAGCCGCCGGATCCGGCACGTGCCGCGCTTCCGGCAAGCCAGCGAGCGTATCCTTGCGCTTTTTTAACATCTCACGGGCGCTGAGCAGGTTTTGCCGCTGCTCGGTGGTGACAAATGTCAGCGAGGCAATCGCTTCGGGCGTGTACGCCGGTCGATCGATGCCCAGGTGACAGGTCATGCAGCGATCGAAGCGCGTGGTATATGCGAAATTGTAATCGATGGGCACATCGTTGATCGTGAACTGATGAATCTTCAAGGGGGGCGCGAAGCCATCGAGGATGGGCAGGTTTCGCAAGCGGTCGCCCCAGCCCCAGCGCTTGTCCGCGGCGATCTTGACTTGCGCGTCAAACTTGTCGGTGATCTTCTTCAAGTCGGAAAGGGCGTCGATCAAGGGCTTTTCAATCCTGTCGTTTTCCTGGCGAAGCGGATCGATCTCCGCCATCACCGCGTCCTTCTTAACCTCGGCCGCGATAAGTTCGGTCTCCAGTCGGGCGATCTCATCCTTCTGGCGCTGAATGAAACCGGGCGACATGTTCTCTTCCACGCCGATGTCGTAGAAGCTGCGGACCGACGCGAGATCGGCCTTGATGTTCTGGTAGGCGACATCGGCGCGATCGCGCGCCGGCATCAGCTTCTGAATCTTGGCGCGGTTCTCTTCCAGCCGTTCCTCGTCCGTCTTGCCGTCCTTCTTTTTCTCCTCCTTGCGTGCCTTGCGTGCCGCCGCGACGGCCTGTTCCGCTTTCGCGATCTCTTCGCTGCTGGGCAGCTGTTCAAGGGCGAGACGCTGGGCCAGCGCGGTCTCGACGTCGCGGAAGCGGCGCTGTTCTTTCTTGAATTCGCGATTGTAGTCCTGCACCAGCATCCACAGCACGCTCAGCAGCATGAGCACCGAGGATGCCGCGAACACGATGTCCAGGGCTCGCTGATTGCGATAATTTTGGTCGGTGGCAGCCATGGCAATCCAATGGGTTCCGTTAGCTGTTGACTAGATGTTAAAGAAGGCCTCTGGAATGTATACGATGTACTTCAGGTTGATGGTCCAGCGCAGCACCATCTTGATGGGCAACGCCGCCATGAACTGGATGAGCGTGACCAGCAAGAAAAAGCGGATGAAACCCATGCGGATGAAGAACGGTCGCAAGATCGTCTTGGCCAGCAGCGGCGGCAGCAACAGCATGTAGCCCACCACCAGCAAAATGCCCGGCAGTTCGCGCATGAACCAGCCCATGCCGTCCACGGAGTAGCCCAGCATCGACAGCCAGAAGTAGTCCGACAGGTTGATGTTGTTGAGCGGCACGTTCTTGTGCACGTTCCAAGGCTCGAACGGCCCGAAGAAGTTCCAGTTCGGCCCGCGCAGGAACGTTCCCAGAACGATCAGCGTCACCCACAAGACGACAAAGCCGAGCAAGAACGTAGAGACGGCGACGGTCCGCTGCGTGAACGTGTAGTAGCCGTTGCCCTTCTGGTTGAAGTCGATGTACGGCAAGGCGACGAGACCGACGATGATCATGCTCGGCAAGACCACGCCCGCCATCCACGGATCGAAGTAGACGAGCATCTCCTGCAAGCCCAGGAAATACCACGGCGCCTTCGACGGGTTCGGCGCCTTGGCGCTCGACGCCGGCTGCTCCAGCGGCGCCTTGAGGACCACCGCCCAGATCACCAGTCCGAATGTGACCACCACCATGGCGATCAGCTCGGTGTACACCAGGTCCGGCCAGACCAGCACCTTCTCGTCGTCGAGTTTCTCCAGCGGCGGTTCGCCACGGGCTAGACGGTCGTCGTTCAGCACCGCCCGGCGCAGGGCCAGCCACGTGAAGAAGCCGACCGAGCCGATCAGCATCACGATCGGGACATTGTCTTCCTTGGTGATGATCTGCTGGAAGTTCGGGTCGGTCATGGCCCAGCCGGAAAACAGCAAGCTGATGTTGAGGATGGTCCAGGCAACCACTGGCTCCGTCAGGAACTTGCGATAACGCAGCAGGGCCCAGAGGGCGACCACGGCCAGCACGAAGTAGCTGACCGGGTTCATGGCGTTGTCCACCAGTTCACGTACCCAGTGCGGAATGATCCAGCCAAGGTGGAAAAGGTAGGCGAGCGAATGAACGGCGAACACCATCGCCACCGCAAACCAGATCAGCGTCTGCTTGGAATCGCGGCGCTGGTTGAAGTGATAGGAGAAGCCGAGGTTGAGCAGCACGCACAGGAAGTAAAACACCCCCAGGCCGGTCTGCATTGAAGCTGAAAGTGATTCGTGGTGCATGGCATCCAGGGCAAAAGTGGAAAGGAAAAAGTGATTCTACTTTTCCTTTCCACTTTTGCCTTTTTCCTTTGTTACAACGGCCCGCTGATGCCGCCATCCTTGCGGACGCGCCAGAAATGGACGGCGATCAACAACGCCACGGCCAGCGGCAAGGCCACGCAGTGCAACACGTAAAAGCGCAGCAGCGTAGTCTCGCCGACGATTCTTCCCCCCAGCAACAAGAAGCGCGCATCACTGCCGGAGGTGATGAGTTCCACACCGCCAATCTGCAAGAACTTCGAGCCAGGGCCCTCGTAGCCCAGAAGCGGCGTGGCCCGGGCCATGTTGCTGCCGACCGTGATGGCCCAGATGGCCAGCTGATCCCACGGCAACAGGTAGCCGGTGAAGCTCAGCAACAACGTCAGCACCAGCAGGATCACCCCCACGCCCCAGTTGAATTCCCGCGGCGGCTTGTAACTACCGGTCAAGAACACGCGGTACATGTGCAGCCAGATGGTGATGACCATGGCGTGGGCGCCCCAGCGGTGCAATTCGCGCAGCACGCCCAACGTGGTCACGTCGCGCAAGGAGAGGATGTCGTTGTAAGCGTGTTCCAGCGTCGGCCGGTAGTAAAACATCAAGAGCACGCCGGTCACCGTTTCCACGAGAAAGAGGAAGAAGGTGATGCCGCCCATGCACCAGGTGTAGCTGAGCGCGATGCCGCTCTTGCGGACCGAAACGGGATGCAGGTGCAGGAAGACGTTCGTGAGCATGACCACCACGCGGTTGCGGCGGTCACGCGGGGCCGGATGTCGGAATATGCTCTTCCAGACCTGCGAGTTGCGGATGAAATCACCGATCGCCATGAAAATCCCTTCACACTGTCACGGCTTACGTTTCGCGTTCGCAGTCTTGCGTCAGAGTAGTTCTTCCCTAGAATGGTAAGCGCGAGCGCGAAACGTAAACCAAAAAGTCTATACGAGAATGAACGAGTCCGGATCGTCCCACTGCCCCAGCTCTTTTTGATACTTCTTCGACTTGTCGACGAGAACCTGGTTGTCGTCGGTCTTCTTGACGGCGTAGCGCTCGAGCGGCCGGGGGGCGGGACCTTCGAAGTTCACACCGGAGATCTTGAAGCCGCTGCCGTGGCAGGGGCACTTGAATTTCTTCTCGCCGACCAGCCAGTTTGGCGTGCAGCCCAGGTGAGTGCAAATGGTGCTGAGTGCGTAAATGATACGCCGGTTCTTCTCGTCGCGGTCCAGGATGATCCAGGCGCCGCGATCCTTGAACTTGTCCTCGACCTTGCCTTCCTCGAAGGTGGTGATATCGCCGCCCTTGAACGTGTTGGGGGGCTCGGAAAGAACGTTCGGGAACAGGAAGCGAACCGTCCCCAGCAACATTGCGATCATGGAGGCGGTGAAGGTCGTCCACGCGACGGTACCCCACCATTCGCGGCGAGTTTCCCCTTTCGCGGGCTTGGCTGCGGGCTTCGGCGTGGGCTTGGCTGATGCTGGAGGAGCGGGAGGGGCCGCAGTCGCTCCGCCTGCGTTAACTACCGGATCCGACATGGCCTCGTGTGTCTCCTGATTCGTCTGTTGCCTGTTGCCTGCGTCGGTGGCCGAACTCGATAAACCGACGTTACCGCTTTTCTAGTGGACCGTTCCGGAGAGTCAATGCGGCCCTCCGCCGGTCTATTTACACTACGATCCGACCGGTTTGCTGGACCGACGTATATGTCCGCAATCGCAAGAAATTAAAAAATTACGGTTATCTGGCGTCACGCATCGAAGAGCCAGTTGCGTTGCTGGGCCGGCGGGGGGGG
>Ga0194121_10002508_pt1 | contig 29110 bp, 20 predicted proteins | sample TA2MahCa50mmetaG_FD_148609 | JGI IMG/M metagenome (GOLD analysis project Ga0194121, IMG submission 148609) | Freshwater microbial communities from Lake Tanganyika, Tanzania - TA2015020 Mahale Deep Cast 50m | ecosystem: Environmental > Aquatic > Freshwater > Lake | place: Tanzania: Lake...
TCTTGGACCTGAAAGGCTAATCCGGTGAGATAACCCACCCTGAACATGGCCTGGGCATCAGTCGCCGAAGCACCGCCCATCATCGCTCCAATCTTGAGCGAAGAACCCAAAAGCACCGCCGTTTTGAGCCCGATCATTTCCCGGTACTCGCTAAGACCCACTTCTTCCCTGTTCTGGAAATCCATGTCCATTTGCTGCCCTTGACAGACCTGCAAAGCGACCCTGTTGAACTCCTTGACTAAGTCCGGCAACAAGGCTGGTTTGGCTTGCACCATCCGATTGTAGGCTTCGATGAGAAGTGCATCGCCGGAGAGTATCGCCGAATTCAAACCATACCGCAAGTGTACGGTAGGCTGACCCCTGCGAAGCGGCGATTCATCCATAATATCATCATGAAGCAGCGTGAAATTGTGAAATAATTCCAGCGCCAATGCCTGAGGCAAAGCCGTTTGAGCCTTACCCCCTGCCATTTCACAAGCCATCAAACAAAGAGTGGGACGCAGTCTTTTACCTCCCAAACTCATGAAATAATCCATAGGAGCATACAACCCCGCGGGTTGGGCCAAGGACCATCCCAGTTCCTTCAAGCCTTGGTCTACCAAGGCACGATAACGGTTTAAATCCGAAGCGAAGGCCTGTAGTGGTGGAATTGCCATACGATAAAAGTAAGAATTAACCCAAGGTCAACGCTTCATCACCGAAGGTTGGTACCGAAATTCCAAGCGTCTGTAGCGAAGATCCAAACGAGCTATTCGAACCTGCAGCCTGTTCCCTGGCGCCAAGCGGCTGTTACGTGATGTACCGATAAAAGCCATTTCTTCCGCATCGAAATAAAAGCGATCGTGATCCAACGAGGAGAGCGGCAGGAGGCCGTCGCAGCGGTTGTAATCCAAGGTCACCCAAACACCTTGCTCCCCAATCGAAGTAATCATGCCTTCCCAGATTTGGTCTTCTTTGCCTTGCAACATCTGAAGTTGTTTGAAGCGAACAGCGGCCCTTTCGGCCATGGCGGCGGCTCTCTCCTTTTCGCTATCGTATTTGCACAAACGTTCCAACTCAAATTCGCTGTAGGCGTGGGGGTGGGTATTCATAGATCCATCCAAAGTTGCCAGCAAACGATGCACCAACAAATCAGGGTAACGACGAATGGGAGAAGTGAAATGGGTGTAATGAGAAAAGGCTAAGCCGTAATGCCCAATGTTACGAGTCGTATAGATAGCCTTGGCCATAGAACGGATCGCCATTTGTTGCAAAATTTCCGATTCGGGTTTGCCTTCAGATTCTTCAATCAGACGATTCAACGAAGCTGCGATTTGACTTCGACTTTGAACCGACAAAGTATATCCCATTAATTCGGCAAAATCCGCAAGCTTTCGCAAACGCTCCGGGTCCGGAAAATCGTGAATGCGGTAGACGGAAGCCGGTAAACGACAATCGTTCACGGCACTTGTTAAATATTCAGCGACCGCCCGGTTGGCCGTGAGCATCCAATCTTCAATCAACATGTGGGCAGGCTTACGCTCTTTGACCCACACCTCCGTGGGGAATCCTTTGGAATCCAAATGAAAACGAATTTCTTCAGTTTCAAAGCCAATGGACCCCGCTGCAAAACGCTTTTGCCGCATGTTCGTGGCCATACGATCAAGTAATTTTAAATCCTCGGCCCAATCCCCTTGACCGTTGTCCAAAATCTCCTGAGCTTCTTCGTAAGAAAAGCGCCGAAGAGAACGAATGCAAGTACGTCCAATCCACGTGGAATAGATCCGAGCATCGGCATCTACTTCAAAAACCGCTGAGTAACACAACTTATCCTCCTGCGGACGCAAGGAACAAACGATATTGGATAGATTTTCAGGCAGCATGGGCAAAACCTGATGCACCATGTACACTGAAGTAGCCCTGGATGCCGCCTCGCGATCCAATTCCGTTTCCGGCCTCACGTAATAGGACACATCGGCAATGTGAACACCGACCTCCCATCGCCCATCGTCGAGCGGACGAATCGATAAAGCGTCATCGAAATCCTTGGCATCTTGAGGATCGATGGTCATGGTCGGAATCCCCCTGAAATCTCGTCTACCTTTCAAATCGTCCGCAGATAACAACTGCCCAGACAAGCTGGCTTGCCGCAAAGCTTCTGGACCAAAATGCAAGGAAAATCCGAATTCCACTCCGATCGCAGCCATTTCGGTCAAATGCTCACCCGGGCTTCCCAACCATTCGGTCAATTCAACCCGGGGCCAGGGCGAAGATTCAGGCCAATCCAACCATGCACCCACGGCCTTGAGACCTTCGGCTTGATCCCAAACTATTTCCTTACCTCCTAATGGTTTAGAGGCTGGCAAAAGCTCGAATCCCCCTTGGAAACCTTTGAGGTCCGGTTCCAAAAAATACCGTTGGCCTTTGCGCTGAACTATTCCCACAAAATGTGTTCTAAAACGCTCTACGACTTGCAAGACCGCTGCCCTATCCCGTCCTTTGCTAGCCAAATGCGAGGACCCCGAACGTCGGCCTTTGCCGGTGGGAAAAGCATTCAGCGGAAGGATGCGCACCAAGTCCCCCGGAAGCGCCCGTCGCAAATGCTCTTGAGCCACCACCCAATCGGAATCGCTGTCCACCGCCCTAGCAAAGGCCAAACCACCATGCGTAAACTCCATCCTAGCAAGAATACCTTCTCCATGACGCTCCGATAAAAGACCGCCGGACCTAGAAGTCCCTTTAGCCGATCCAAGTCTTGCGTTCCATCGCAGGGATTGGTCTTTATGACGAATAATAATTTTCTGAGCCACCAATTTATCGAGAGCCTGGCCCATCACATTCAACTCAAAGGGGTCAATAATACCCAATGCATTTGCCACATCACGATCAGTGCAATCGGGGGGTTCCGAAGTGCCCCGACCGCGGAACCAATGCAAAATCGCATCGGAATGACGATGAATTTGTTGACGCAGACTAAGTCGCTTGGGAGACTTGGACACGGGGAATGGATTGGATCAAGCGTTGAGTATACATATGTTGAGGACGCTGAAGGATGTCCTGGGCAGAAGCGATTTCGATCATTTTGCCATCGGACATCACCAACAGACGATGGCATAGCGACCCCGCCACCGCCAAGTCATGGGTAATAAAAATCATTCCGAATTGCAAATCCTGCTGAAGCTGAAGAAGCAGTTCCAGGATTTGGGCTTGGATAGTTCCATCCAAGGCGGCTACCGATTCATCGCATATCAGAATTTGAGGATTCAAACACAGAGAGCGCGCCAAGACTAAACGTTGCCGCTGCCCTCCCGAAAAAGAAGCTGGGCGTCGATGAGATACTTTGGTCGGGTCCAGCCCCACCTTGGCAATCCATTCATGGGCAAGATCTCGGCATTCCTTGGCAGAACGAAGAGGAAACTTTCGCTGCAACACCATTATTAACATTTGTTCTATGCTGTGCACAGGATTAAGACTACTATAAGGGTCTTGGAAAACCATTTGAATCCCTAAACGGATTTCCAATTCGACGATAAATCGTCCACGATCCCACAAAGGTCGGCCATTCAAGAATACTTGCCCTTGGGTAGGTGACGTTAGGCCCGCAAGCATTCTTGCTAAACTACTTTTGCCGGAACCGGAGGCACCCACAATGCCCAAAGAACCTCCGTGTTCAAGATCAAAAGAAATGTTATCCACCACCGTTCTGCCGGTTGGTAAAGTCCAAGACAGACCGCTCACCTTCAGCAAGGAATTTTGATCACCGGGCTGAGAACGATAGGTTAAAGAATCCGGGTCTGGCCTTGCCGCCAACAAAGCAGCCATTTGGGGGAATGCGTCGGATTTTGCCAAAGCATTCACAGGCCCAAACTCGAGAAGCTCGCCCTTGCGCATTAACGCCCACCTATCCACCAACGAACTCATCAACGGTAAATCGTGACTGATAAACATCAGGGTCAAACCGCGATCCCGACGAAGTTTGCCGAGCAAGGCGATTAGGGCTGCTTGAACTTCGGTGTCAAGGGCCGTAGTGGGCTCGTCGGCAATCAGCAACCCAGGATTTCCACTCAAAGCCATCGCAATCATCAAACGCTGTCGTTGACCCCCGCTAATTTCGTGCGGATAGGCGTCAAGGATTCTTTCGGTTTCATGCAGTTGAACTTCGAGCAAAGCCTCTTTCATTCCTTTCCTGCGTTGGTCACGATCCCAATCCGGGTAGTACAAACCAAAACATTCCTCCAATTGGGCACCGCAACGCATGACAGGATTCAATGCCGTCAAGGGTTCTTGAAAAATCATGGCCAGCTCATGACCGCGTAGAGATCTCAACAATTCGTGCGACGCATTCAACAGCGAAATCGTTTTAGCCGAACGAGGACTAGTCCATAAAACTTCTCCTTCCATTTCAAAACAGCCCTTGTCCAGCAGACCCATTACCGCAAGGGCGGTTAAGGATTTACCAGAACCGGATTCACCGGCTAATCCTAAGGCCTCTCCATGCCGAATTTGTAGATTCAAATCATTTACCAACACTGGCCCTCCCCTCTGGGATATCGTTAAGCCTTTGATTTCAAGCGTGAGGGAAGGATTCATGGAAAGCGCTTAGGGCCTTTCAACTTTGCGCAACCAAATAACCCGTCGTTGCGACCCTATTCGTAACACAATGGACAAATCTTCACCGTTGGCTTGTTCCAAATCAGCCAAGTACCTATATCCTAAGGTGGGATCTAACATTTGACCCCCAATCCATCCCCTTCGGCCTGGGCGCAATTCCTCCAGCAACCGCAATCCCAGAAGTTCTTTTTTATGACCGAAATGATCCGATGGACAAAATGTGCATAAGCTAGCATTACCATATGGGGAACCGGGTGGGAAGCCGGCAACCTTGGCCGATAACACCTTTCCGGAATCCATTACAAACATCAAATACAACAACGGCTCATCGTTCCTTGAATCCGAGAGCAAATACAGGCCTTGGGGAGCCTCGGAAATGAATTGCGCCATGGGTATAGACTTAGAGCTGCGGATATCTTTTGTTGGAGTTTTGGAGGACGAGGGACCGTTGCCATCGCAAGCCGTCCAAATTGACACCAACAAACCCCAAAACAAAAGCCGCCCACCTACCCTCATCATCAATAGCCCATGAAAAAACCTCATCAAGACTAGGTTTTGGCTTGGTACTGCCTCAAAGTCCTTCATAATCTTGATTGAATTTATTCCGGTTGCAAAGGTAGGTCCTCCCGCATTGCTACATCAAGAATACATTGAAACAAAAACGCCGTGAGCTGAGCATCCCCCAAGGCTCTATGCCGTTCATGGGTTTCAATGCCCAATGCCCTGCACAATTTGCCCAGAGAATACGAAGGCTGCTCGGGAAGGAAAAACCTAGCCAATTGCTGAGTACATAATAACGGCCTCACAAAATCATGACCGGCCAATCCCATTTCGTATCGCAGATAACGATAATCAAAGGTGACTGGGTGCCCCACAAGCCAACAATCCTGGGTAAATTCTTTAATCACTTCTGCATAATGCTGAAACCGCGGAGCTGACTGCACCATAGACTGACGAATCCCCGTTAAATCCGCCACATAAGGTGGAATTTCACGATCAGGATTGAAAAGAGATTCCCAGGTGGTCCACGATTCTTCCGGTTTGATTCGAACCATGCCCAATTCCATCATGCGTTCAGGGGGGAATTTTCCTCCGGTCGCTTCGACATCCAAGACCACAAATGTGGGATTGATTCGGAGCAAGTTCCGAAACTCCTCAGGGGCTAAAGGCCTAGGTCCTTGTTCCCTACCCGCTCTCCTTACCGACAAGGCTTAAGGAATCAGAAGGGCATATCGTCCCCACCCTGCACGGAATAGTCCGGTTCGGCCGGCAACGGAGAACCCATATTGCCCGCGGCATAAGTTGGGCCCGCGGTGGATGATGCCCTCGAAGAAGCCATCTCAGACGATGATGGAACAGGACCCACACCGACTTGAGCCGCTGCAATTTTCCAAGCGCGGATGTCGGTGTACCACCTTCCGTTGTACTCCCTGCTCTCTACTTCCACCGAAGCCGTAATCTCGGCCCCGCTTTGCAAAGAGAATTGGTCGATTTTATCGCCCCAAAGACTCATGCATACTTTGCGGGGATATTGTCCCCTTGTCTCCAAAATAAATTCTTGTTTACGCCAACTGTTCCCGCTACGCCCAGTCCCGGTCACTTCCGGCAACAGTTGAATGATTTGACCTGTGATTTCCATATCGTTATGCTTTGAACAAAATTAGGCTTCTGCATAAACTAAACTGCATCGAGAGAAAGGTCTTTATCCACAACTATAGTTTTAAAAATATGGACAATGTCCACCCTCGAGGGTAAGTTTGCGGCCTATGCCTATCACACTAACTTCCTGGGGGGCGGCTCAACAAGTCACCGGCAGCATGCATTTGCTGGAATTGAGCGATGGGTTTAGGATTCTGATTGATTGTGGCCTTGAAATGGGTTCCAAAGGGCAGGAGACCGCCTTGGGCTTTGACCCCACTACCATTAACCTCGTATTCCTGACCCATGCCCACATGGACCATAGCGGAAGACTTCCAGAATTGGTTCGGGAAGGGTACCGCGGTGATATCCTGTGCACCGAACCGACCATGGAACTAAGCGCTGTGCTCCTAAGAGATAGCGCCATGCTCCAGGCCAAACGCATGGCCAACGACCTGCACGGCAGAGCCAAAGGCCGCAAAAAAGGGGACCAAGCCTTTCGCAAATTGACCCATCGCTTGGAACAGGATGCCGAACATTGCCTCCGACAATTTCATCCCCTTCGCCCCGAAAAGGCCTACCGCATTCGCCAAAACCTGCAAATTACCTTGTACCCTTGCTCTCATCTACTTGGGGCTGTTTCGGCCGTTTTTGAAATCAAAGAGACCGATCAAACCCTTCGTATCGGCTTCAGCGGGGACTTGGGTCGATTCAATTACCCTGGATTACCGGACCCTAGACCCTTTCCCGAAGTAGATTATTTGGTCTGCGAAAGCACCTACGGCGGAGTCAACCACCAAGAAACTAGGCCTCCAACCATGGTGGTAGAAGAGTTCATCCGTCAGGCTCTCGAATTGGAAGGAGGCCAACTCATCGTGCCCGCCTTTAGTGTGGGGCGTACCCAGACCTTTTTGCTCGTCCTTCAACAGCTTTACGAAGAGGATAAATTACCCCTGGATGTTCCAGTTTATGTGGATTCGCCCATGGCCATTCTGTCCACCGAAGTTTATCGCCAAATGGAAGACTGGTTGGGGAGAGATGCCTTGAACATGATCAGCATGTACGGTGATGTTTTCTCGTTCAAGCGCCTTCGCTTTATCCAGAACATTGGGCAAAGCCGAAAAATCGCTGCTGAGTACCGACCTTCTATCCTCATCTCCGCGTCTGGCATGTTGGAAGGGGGTAGAATTCACATCCACCTCAAGGAACAACTGCAAAATTCCAGAGCCTCAATTCTCTTCATCGGATATATGGCCGAAGGAAGTCTGGGTCGCAAGCTTGCCGATGGTGAAAAGTACCTGACGGTGGACGGAAGAACCGTGGAAGTCCGTGCACGCCTGTGTTATACCGATGTTTTCAGCGGGCATGCGGACCACAACGGCCTGATGCGCTTTGTCAGCCAAACACCCCCTTCCCGCCTTCGCCGGGTCTTTTTGGTGCACGGTGAACCGGACCGTATGGAGGCGCTCGCCGATGACCTCGAAAAAAACGGCTACAAAGTCACCCTTCCTACCAAAGGCAAATCGTACACCTTAGATTAACGTCTTCCAAATCTGCTTTGATGAAAATTCAGTATATACGAGGCAAACTCAAATTGCCTTTTAAACTCATGACGAGCATCCAAATCCTTAGCGTTTTGACGAGCATGTCTGCATCGCTGTACACAGGCTGTCGCTCCAAGGAAAATTCTAACCATAACACTTCTTCATCGAAGAGCCTACCCATCTTTGGTCCTATGGAAATTGTGGAAACAAAGGATGGCATGACCGACACCGTTTTTCGCGAATTACCAAACATTTCTTTAGAGGATCAGTACGGGGTTCCTTTCCACAACGATAGCCTGAAGGGCCAAATTCAAGTAATGGACTTTTTCTTTGCCTCATGTCCGGGCATTTGCATCGATATGAGCCGCCACATGGCCGCCCTTTATGCACAAGAACAAAAGAAATCTTCGGGAATCATCGGCAATCGACCCCGATCCATAGGCGTGCGTTTTGTTTCCTACACCATTGATCCACAGAGGGACACTCGCGATGTCCTCGCCGAGTACGCCCAAAAGCACGGCGTTCGCCCTCCCTCGCGGCAATGGCTTCTGTTACGAGGGAAAGAAGAAGAAATCCACCATTTGGCCCGGCAATATTATTTGTTAAGTGCTGGTCCAGATAGCGCAGCCCCAGGAGGCTTTCTGCATTCCGGACAGTTCCTGCTGATTGACCCCAGGGGCAGAATTCGGGGACTGTACGACGGAACAAATTGGGCTGAATGCAAAGTTCTGGAAAGTGACCTGGCCTTGCTCCAAAAGGAATTCTCATACACTGATTAAGACTCCCCTTGATTAAGAATTATAGGCGACCAACCCGGTGGCCAAGCACTCCATCGCCCTGGTGAGATTGGCTTTCTCGAGCACATACGCCAAACGAACTTCATCGCTTCCGAGTCTTGGGGTTGCATAAAAGCCGGTCGCTGGAGCCATCATGATGGTGGCCCCATCATGGCGATGATGCTCAAGCATCCAATGACAAAAGTCATCGCTATCGGCAATGGGTAAGCGAGCAACTGCATAAAAGGCCCCTCCGGGTAATGGACAAGTCACACCAGGCATCGCATTGAGCGCCTGTACCATCAGATTGCGACGGCTAACATATTCCGCGCGTACCTCATCAAAATAAGAGGAACCGGTATGAAGCAAAGCAGACATTGCCCCCATTTGCTCCAAGGTCGGCGGACTTAAACGAGCTTGAGCGTATTTGAGGGCGGTCGCCATGAGTTCCGTGTTCTTGGTAATCAGCGCCCCAATTCTAGCTCCGCAGGCCGAATATATTTTGGACGTGCTTTCCACCACCACGGCATGCTGTTCCAAACCATTCAGTCCCAGAATGGAAAAATGTTCCCGGCCGTCGTACACAAATTCCCGGTAAACTTCATCTGCGATCAGGAACAAGTCGTGTCTCAAGCATATCTCAGCCAGAGCTTCCAATTCCGATTTGGAATACAAGGTACCGGTAGGGTTGTTGGGATTGCAAATCATCAAGGCCTTGGTACGTGGACCTATGGCGGCCTCTACGGCATCCAATTCGGGCAATGCAAATTGCTCCTCGATGGTGGTAGTGAAGGGCCGTACCAATACACCCCCCATGGCCGCAAAGCCATTGTAGTTGGCATAAAAAGGCTCTGGGATTAGAACCTCATCCCCGGAATCGAAGCAGGCCATCATGGTCATGACCAAAGCCTCCGAGCCTCCGATACTGATCAGGACATCCTCGGCGGTAAGCCCGTACCCCTTACGATTGAGCTGGTCAGCGTACGCTTGCCGGTATTGAACCAAGCCTGCCGAATGGGAATACGGGAGGACCTTGTCTTTGTGGCTAGCAACTCCTTCCCAAAAGGCAGGAGCGGTAGCAATATCCGGTTGCCCGATATTGAGATGAAAAACTGTCGTGCCGTTTTGCTTGGCCGCCTCCGCAAATGGAACTAATCGCCGAATAGGCGATGCAGGCATGGAATGACCCCTTTGTGAAATTTTTGGCATAAAAAAGACCCGTGCAAAGGTACACGGGTCTTTTGAACTTGCAAGGAAAGACCCTTGCAGGAGAGATTACCCAATTAAGGCTTGCTCACCGGACTGGCCGCAGGTTTGGTTTCCGGAACACCGGGTTCTACTTTCTCCACTAGACCAGAGATGGTCAGAACTTTGGTCGCTTCTTCGGCATTGGAAGTGACGGTGACTTGTTTGGTGAATTGGCCTGGACGCCCTTGGGAATTGTATACAGCTTTGATTTTACCAGTCTTGCCGGGTGGAATCGGCTCACGGGTCCAATCGGGGGTAGTGCATCCGCATGATGCAGCAACGTTGGCAATAATGAGAGGCCCTTTACCGGTATTGGTGAATTCAAATTCGTGAGTGGCCTGAACGCCTTCCTTGATTTTCCCGAAATCATGAGTTTCAGCCTTGAATTTGAATGCTGGTTTGTCTTTGGTTTCAGTCGTTTGTGCCATGACAGAAAAGCCTAAGCCCAAAGCAAGTGCAAATGATAGAAATATTTTCATGGAAATGTTTGTTTTAAAAGACAAAAATAATATGAATTTGACATATCAAACGCCTATTTCATTAAAAATTGTCCTGCCCTAGCTTTTTCCCCCCTTTATCTTTACATCGCCAAAATCGCTGTAGCAATGGCCATGCTATGACGACGCTTATCCCCCTTTTACGATGGAAATACCCGTAGAAACCTTACATTCCCCGTCACAGACCACTCTGAACAAGGATGAACTGGTGGGCGAAGTCCTCAGGGACTATCAAACAGGTTGGGAGAGCCGCCACGCCAGCCTATTGGGTCGAAAAGAGGTTTTGACTGGTAAAGCCAAGTTTGGAATTTTTGGCGATGGCAAAGAATTACCCCAATTGGCTATGGCCAAAGCCTTCAGGGCCGGAGATATACGCTCTGGTTATTACCGTGATCAAACCTTCATGCTTGCAACGGGCATGATGACCTTAGAAGGTTTTTTTGCTCAGCTCTATGCCCATAGTTCCCTAGAACATGAGCCTGCTTCAGGAGGTCGGTCTATGAACGGGCATTTTGCGACCCGATGGCTGGACCAGCAAGGCCAAACCTTGAATTTGACAGACAAGCCGCAATCCACGGCCGATGTTTCACCAACTGGCGGTCAAATGGGTCGCGGGCTGGGCATTGCCTATGCTTCCAAACTTTACCGCTCCTTACCAGACCTTCATTCTAGCTCCGCGTTCAGCCGTGGCGGTAATGAAATTTCCTATGTTACCATTGGAAACGCCGCCACCAGCGAAGGTCATTTTTGGGAAGTCATCAACGCCGGTGGAGTACTTCAAGTTCCCCTCTTTGTATCCATTTGGGATGATGGCTACGGAATTTCGGTCCCTGCGGCCTATCAAACTACCAAGGAGAATATTGGGGCGTTGTTGCAGGGTTTCCGCACGGGACCCGATGGAAATGGTTATCGCCTATACACCTGCCCGGGTTGGGATTATCCTCGCTTATGTGCCCTCTATCTCAAGGCCTCTGACCTATGCCGGCAAGACCATATGCCCGTTCTGTTTCATGTTACCGAACTAACCCAACCACAAGGGCACAGCACATCGGGCTCCCACGAACGATATAAATCACCCGAACGGCTCCAATGGGAAAAGGACCAGGATGGCCTGAGCCGAATGCGCGCTTGGATTCTCACTCAAGGATTTGCCGAGGAAAGCACCCTGGACCGTATCGAGACCGAGGCTGCAAGACGTGCCAAGGAAGCGCAGAATAAAGCCTACCTTGCCTTCCGCGAAGATCTTAACACCTGGGCCGCGGATACCCTCTATAGCCTAGAAGAATGGTCCACCGCCATCAAAACCCAAATCGCTTCATCGGTTGGGCAAGGCTCTGAAAGCCCCGGAGACCCCGTCACCGCAGCCATCCAACAAACAGCCATTGCGATTGACGAGGCAACCACCGCCTTACGTTCAGAACGTGAACCGCTGCGTAGGGATATAATGCAGGCCCTTCGACGCAGCATTTGGACTGCGCACCATCAGGGTATTACCAATTGGGCCTCAGAATTGGTGCAACAGTCGTATCGTCAAACCCAAGGATTGCGTTCACGCCTCGAAAGCCTGCATTATTTGTTATACAATCGTGGACTTCATAGCCAATCGGCCGAAGCCGCCGAACAAATGCGACCAGTCGCCCCACAATATTCTACAGAAGCGGAATCTCTCAACGGCTTCGAAATTCTGAACCGCTGTTTTGAATACTGGTTCCGGGAAGATCCCCGTTTCGTGGCCTTGGGGGAAGATGTCGGTAAAATTGGTGATGTCAATCAAGGCTTTGCGGGTTTGCAAGAAAAATTCGGGGATCTTCGGGTCTCGGATACCGGGATTCGTGAAATGAGCATCGTGGGACAAGGATTGGGTGCCGCCATGCGGGGCCTTCGACCTTTGGTGGAAATTCAGTACCTGGATTACCTGCTCTATGCCATTCAAATTCTTAGCGATGATGTGGCAACCTTGCAGTACCGGACCGCCAGCGGACAGAAAGCCCCATTGATTGTTCGTACCCGCGGCCATCGGTTGGAAGGAATTTGGCATTCAGGCTCGCCGATGGGTATGATTCTGCATGCGATTAGGGGAATGCATGTCTTGGTCCCTCGTAACATGGTTCAAGCTGTTGGATTTTACAACACATTAATGAAAAGCGATGAGCCGGCACTGGTCATTGAGTGCCTTAACGGTTATCGCCTCAAAGAAACCCTGCCATCCAATCTGCTTGAAATCCGTGTTGTACCTGGCCAGGCTGAAATTCTACGGCAAGGGGAAGACCTGACCTTGGTCACCTACGGTTCCTGTTGCCGTATCGCCATGGAAGCCGCAGATCTGTTAGCCGGTCTTGGAATTTCCATCGAGGTTATCGATGCACAGAGCTTGTTGCCCTTCGACAAAACAGAACTTTGCGTCCAATCACTACGCAAAACTTCTCGACTTTTAATCCTGGATGAAGATGTTCCCGGCGGTGCCTCAGCCTACATACTGCAACAAATTTTAGAGAGGCAAGGTGGTTTTGCCCTGTTGGATTGGGCTCCTCAAACCCTAACCGCCCAAGCTCATCGACCTGCCTACGGTTCCGACGGAGATTATTTCAGCAAACCCTCTGTGGACGATGTGGTCGAGACCGTTTGGTCACTGATGTCCTCCGCTGAGCCGGGCTACTTTGCCCCGCTTCCTGGAATCTGAGACAGGCTTGCGGGCAGCGTTACGATTCGATGGTCACATGAAGACCTTGATCGCTTAAGGCGGTGTGCACAGGTACCAGTTCTTCATAGGACCCGGATTTCACATAGCATTTCCCTTTGAGGTGCACAATCCATGCGCATTGTTCGGCCTGTTCTGCGGTGTGTTCGCAGTATTTCATCAAGCAAACAATCACATGCCCAAAGGTATTCACCTCGTCATTATGCAATACAAGCCTGCAACCTGCATCCTCCAACTCCAAAACATCGTATTCATGCTTTTCCCGAGTTGAACCACCGAAGCCAATGGGCATGAAAGATCCACAACTCACTTTACCCTGATCAGGTAAATTCATGAACACGGAATTCTGATAAGACGTTTTCGCCCCAAAAGCGACTCCAATTCGTATTCGATAAGGTTTCATGAATTAACCAATGGCTGTGAAAGGTAAGCTACTTTTTTTCAAATAACAAAGTGCTCCATTGGTTCAGCGAGGCTGAACCAAAGCAAACCAACCCTAATCTGCCCGCCTCACGCAAAAGGACTATATGATCTTCGCCATAAAATCCACTCAGCCATAATTGTCCCCCATGTGCAAGGGCCGCGCAATAGAACTTCATATCGTTCAACAGAACATTCCTGTTGATATTGGCCAAAATCAAGTCAAAAGCCCCATCCGCTGAAGTCAATGAGTAAAGTAGGCTGGCATCACCGCATAACCAATCAGCGCACAACCCTTGTGCAGGCCCTGCATTACGGGCTGCATTCTCCGCTGAATTCTCAACGGACCAGGCTTCCACATCTATTCCGATCACCGATACCGCGCCTAATTTGGCCGCCAAAATTCCTAAAATGCCTGTTCCACATCCCATATCCAAAACACGAGCTCCCTTTATAAAACCTCTGGTCGTCCTGGAAAATTCAGCTTCATCTACACACATCCTTATGATCTCGGGATCACTATGATGTAAATTTTCATGCTGCAGTAGACCCAAAGGCCGTTCAATTTTTTGAGGACCGTTCGGCCACAACACACTTTGGCCGATTTGAATGGCGCTCTCCGACGGCGCTCCCAAAAGCCACCAAATCATAAGCAAGGTGGTTTCATGGTGCCCGGTTCCAAAGGACATCCGAGGCATCACAACCAATTCCAAATCCACTTCCTCCATGGGCTGGTGAAACGGCGCCCGAAGGCCGAGGGAAGTACCCAAACGCACCGGCTGAAAATTGGATTCCCACTCCGCATTCCAATTGGTATTCGGTATCTCATGCGGCCCATCAATCCATAACACAAATGCCTGATTTTCTCCCAACCATTCAGCATGAAAAGTTTGGCCGATAATTTCGGCAGCACCATAAGCTTCAATGACCAGTTGCTCTGCGATAACCCCATCATCGGACATTAACCTGCTCCCATCGCCTTCCTGAACCACCGTCTCGAAGGCTTCAAAGCCAACCTCGCCTAGAAGAGCAACCACTAATTCGCCGGATGTTTCATCAGCAACCCCAATACGCCAACGCAAGTAAGTTCCGCCCATCCTCTATCCAACAGAGGATAACACAATATCAGTGAAATCCCTTGCCTTGAGAGAAGCTCCACCCACCAAGGCCCCGTCCACATCCGAACACCCCAAAAGATCCTTGGCATTGGAGGCATTCACGGAACCCCCGTAAAGAATCCGAATTTGTTCTGCCAACATTGCCCCGCCGTGTTGTACAACCCAGTATCGAATCATGGCATGCACCTCGTTGGCTTGTTCAGGACTGGCGGTTAATCCTGTCCCTATGGCCCACACCGGTTCATAGGCTATGACCAAACCATTACTATCCAAGGACTGTATTCGGGAGCCCAAGGCATCCATCAACTGCGAGGTAATTATTTTAGAAAAATTACCTCTTTGACGATCTTCCAGAGTTTCACCAACACAATACACCGCCATCAGGCCTTGATCACGCAAGCGATCAATTTTGAGACCGCAGGTTGCAGAAGTTTCTTGGTGATGCGTGCGGCGTTCGCTATGTCCCACCAAGCTAAAAGTGCAATGCATTGCGGCTAACATAGCCGCTGAAATTTCACCCGTATAGGCGCCTTGTAGATGCGCTGAGCAGTCCTGCCCCCCCATCATTCCCCAACCTTCCAACTCCGCACGAAGTGCCGACAAATGGGTAAACGGAAGGGCCAATCCCCAATCCACTCTTAGATGTAAACCATCCCTGATCATGGGAACCATTTGCCTGGCCACCAACCGACCTTCTTCCGGCAAAGTGTTCATTTTCCAATTCCCCAAAATCAATGGTCTGCGTTCGGACATCATTTTTTAATTTAAATTTTCATCGAATAACAAAATAAATTCCGTAAGGCACCAAGGCTTGGTGCAACTACTTGTTTTCCCAGGTTCGATGGGCAGCGGTTTCCTCGTAAATGCGGTGAAGAACACTCCTTTCTTCATGTGAAAATTCAAGGCCTCGCCTATGCATCACCTTTTCCGCTGTTTGAGCAAATTTGTCAAACCGAAAAGTTTCCATACCCTGAGCTCCTCCCCAAGCAAAAGATGGGATGAATTGTCGTACAAATCCGCTCCCAAAAATATTAGCTCCAACCCCAACCACCGTGCCTGTATTAAACATCGTATTGATTCCACATTTGGAATGATCTCCCATAATTAGACCACAAAATGTAAGTCCTGTATTTCGAAACTTACCCGCGGCGATATCCCAAAGCTTAACCTGCTCGTAATTATTCTTGAGGTTGGAATTGTTGGTATCAGCTCCCCAATTGCACCAGCGACCCATCACTGAATTTCCCATAAATCCATCGTGTCCCTTGTTCGAATAGGAATGAATCACAGAATTGGAAACCTCTCCACCTACCTTGCAATAGGGGCCCACGGTAGTATCCCCGTAAATTTTGGCACTCATTTTGACGATGCTATGCTCCCCAATCGAAACAGGGCCCTTGAGCATGGAGCCTGGCATAATCTCCGCGGAATCCCCAATCCAAATGGGTCCCTCCGAAGCATCAAGGACCGCAGCACGAACCACGGACGATGGATGCACAAAAACCTGATCAGGTCCATAAACCACGGTGTGCGGATCCGGGTTAACCCGTTGCGACCAGGTCGGCAAGGCCCATTCGCCACCCGATTCCAACAACCAAACCACATCCTTACGGATCTGCGAGCCATTCTTCAGGAAGATATCCTCAGGATGCGTCAGAAACTCTGCCTCACCTTCCCACTCATTCCATTCAATAGGTTCCGCTTGAGGCTTCCACAACAAATCCAAGCCACCCTGACGCAGTCCACAGCCTTGAACCAACAATTCCGCAGCCTGCAAGAGATTTTCATTCGGAATAAGGCGTGAATTCACCGCCAAATGCGTCGCTTGTCTTCTCCATAACAAATTCCACTTTTGTTCAAGAGTCAGAATTCCGACCCTGCACTCCTGAGGCCTCAGGGTATACGTCAACGGAAGCAATCCGCTGACCCAAGCATCATCCACAAAAGTTAATACCATGCCTCAAGCATCAATTCCGCCTGACGGAATGGATTCTTCATCGCCTTTTGCGTCAGAACTTGACGCCGCCGATGATCCTTTGCTTTTGCGCGATGTTTTGGTTGGTGTTACGGCGGCCCTTTTCTCCTCAGAAGAGGAAGAAAGACCTGAAGGCTGCTGGGTGACCTCCACCTGCATTTGACCCTCATCATTCACATCGAGGTTTAACACAGCGCCTTGGGTCAAATGCCCCCCGATCATCTGCTCCGCAACCACATCTTCCACATATTTCTGAATAGCCCTTTTAAGCGGCCTCGCCCCAAATTGCGGGTCATACCCTTTCTCGGCAAGCAAATCCATGGCTTTGGGACTCAAGAAAACATGATACCCTAAATCCATAATTCTACCCAAAACAGATGCCAAGGTCAATTGAATAATCCGATCCAGCTCCTGACGCCCGAGCGGATTGAATATGATCATATCGTCAATTCTATTCAGGAACTCAGGTGAAAAAGTTTTCTTGAGGGCACCCTGAATCACCGCAGAACTTTCCTTTTCATGGGCTTCCACTTTGCTAGGTGTGGTAAAACCTACGCCGGTTCCAAAATCCTTGAGCTGACGAGAGCCGATATTCGATGTCAAAATAATAAGCGTATTCTTGAAGTCAATTTTGCGTCCTAACCCGTCCGTCAACTGACCATCATCCAATACTTGCAACAACAAATTGAAAATATCCGGATGCGCCTTCTCTACCTCGTCCAAAAGAATGACTGAATAAGGTTTACGCCTTACGCGCTCGGTCAACTGACCACCTTCTTCATAACCCACGTACCCTGGAGGCGCCCCAACCAAACGGGATACCGAGAATTTCTCCATGTATTCGCTCATATCAATGCGAATCAGAGCATCTTCGGAATCAAAAAGATAACGAGCAAGTTCCTTGGCCAATTCGGTTTTACCCACTCCGGTGGGACCCAAGAAAATAAACGAACCCATAGGCTTGCGGGGATCTTTAAGGCCAGCCCTAGTGCGGAGAATCGCTTTGCTGACCGCCTCCACCGCCCTGTCTTGACCAATTACCCTTTCCTTAAGATCGGAAGCCATTTTACCAATGCGCTCTGCTTCAGATTGCGCGATACGCTTAACCGGAACACCGGTCATCATGGCAACTACCTCGGCAATCTGATCTTCGTTCACGGAGAATCGTATACGTCTAGATTCTTCCTCCCATCGGTTTTTGGCTTGCTCCAAATCTTCCAGCACATGCTTTTCATTATCCCTGAGTTTGGCAGCTTCTTCGTAGCGTTGGCTTTTGACCACTTTATTTTTGAGCTCACGAATTTCCTCCAAAGCGGCTTCCAATTCAATAATGTCCTGCGGGACTTTGATGTTCCCAATATGCACCCTTGCACCAGCCTCATCGAGCGCGTCAATCGCTTTGTCCGGTAAGTGTCGATCTGAAATGTAGCGATCTGTCAGCTTTACGCATGCCGAAAGAGCATCTTCGGTATAAACCACCTGATGATGATCTTCGTATTTGTGCTTGATATTGTGCAAAATCTGCAAGGTTTCCGCAGCCGATGGCGGATCCACCATGACTTTTTGAAAACGACGATCTAAGGCACCATCCTTTTCAATGAACTGACGGTATTCATTCAAGGTTGTGGCCCCTATGCATTGCAACTCCCCCCTCGACAAAGCAGGCTTGAACATGTTGCTGGCATCCAGGGATCCTGAGGCTCCCCCCGCCCCCACCATGGTATGAATCTCGTCAATGAACAAAATTACATCTGGTGACTTCTCCAGCTCGTTCATCACAGCCTTCATCCTTTCTTCAAATTGACCCCTATACTTTGTTCCTGCTACCAGTGAAGAGAGATCCAGCGTCACAATACGTTTATCAAATAATATCCTGGAGACCTTCCTCTGATGGATTCGAAGGGCTAGACCTTCCGCAATCGCCGTCTTCCCAACACCGGGCTCACCAATTAAAATTGGATTGTTTTTCTTTCGACGACTGAGAATTTGAGAAACTCTTTCGATTTCAGAGTCTCTCCCAATAATGGGATCCAATCGTCCGTCTTCGGCAAGTTGCGATAAGTCTCGCCCAAAATTATCCAAAACGGGAGTTTTGCTTTTGGGATTTGCCGATTTCCGAGGCAGATCCCCGGAACCTTTCTTTTCGTCATCTCCGTAAGCATCTTCGTAGGAAGATCGAGGAGATGATGGCGGCTCCGTTCTTTCTCTTCCTTCGATCATGGCGTCAATTTCTTCCTTAACCAATTCATAGGTAACATCGAATTTCTCAAGCACCCGATTGGCCAAGCAATCTTCTTCACGCAGGATAGACAACAACAAATGCACCGTTCCGATCAAATCACTCTTGAAAATCTTTGCCTCCAAGAAGGTGATTTTAAGAATTTTCTCCGCCTGCTTAGTCAAGGGAATTTGATCAGCTTGCAGGCCCTCCTTTTCTCCGGTATGGCGTATGGAGTCTTCAATGGCGGCCTTGAGTTTGTCGAGATTTACCCCGAGGTTGCGAAGTGTTTTGATGGCCTGCCCATCGCCTTCACGAATAAGGCCCAAGAGTAAATGACTAGCGTCGATATAATCATGCCCCAAACGAACGGCTTCTTCGCGACTGAACGCAATGACATCCTTGACCTTAGGGGAAAATTTTGCATCCATGGAATGGGCTTTGATGCAAAATTAGACACAAATTCCATGCCAAACCTTGCGCGAACCCAAAAATACCTGATGGCATTTCCCTGGGATTGAGGAGCCCTAAAAACGCCTAAGGATTGAATGGAATGCCCTAAAGCCCTTTACGGACGGCGTATCAGCAATCGCTCCAGTCCAAATGCTCCTTGGTAAAGGACTTCAACCAGATAAATACCCTGCGGCCATTCGGCTGTTTCCAGGTCACCATAGGCGTTTCCGGCCTGCAAAAGCCATTGATCCTGGTGGTGCAAACGACCCTGGGCATCCATAACGCGAATGCGAACGGTTGCATCTGCCTCCAAATCGATGGTCAATCGGACCCTGTCATTACCAGGATTAGGGAAAACACGCAAACGGGTGGGGGAAGTTTCGGTTATTGGCCGTACGGATGTCCCGGTGGAAGTCCCAAAACCATGAACATCGTTGCGATTCCGGGGCTGTAGCTTCCAATTCCCAAAGTTGTAGGTCAGAATGCCGCGGATGAAATCCAAGCGCTGACGGAATGTCAGGGAATCCGTATTGAAATTCTGGCCCAGGTCTAGACTTGATAGGGATACACCGCCACGGACCCTCAGGCCCGACGTTACCGAAGAATCTGCATAAATACTGAATTCTCCAAAATTACTGGGAGCATCCGGATTTTGATTCACCACATAAACCGAATCAAACACCAACAACGAGGATTCATGAGGCTCCGTGTAAGAATACCTTCTCGCCATTATGGAATCCATAGGCACGCGGAATGGTGCATAAGGCTGGCCAGGTACAATAAATTGATAGTCCAAAACCTCCAAGGTGGTGATCCCGAAGTCTTCGACCACCAAGCCCTTTTTGATCCAAATGCTGTCTCCCCTAAGACGGGTATCAATATCGGTTGAACCGTTGTTATCAGGACGAAGGGTAATTCCCGTCCAGGGTCCCACACCGTCTTGAAAAATAATTCTACCGTAATCCGATGGATCCAGGGTAGACATAATTCTTCCCCTGATCTGCATACTGTCCAAGACAATGCCATCGTAGATAGAGCGACCGCCAATGACGGGTGATTCTTGAATTTCCGATACTCGGGTAATTCCTCCATTCATCACCCTAAACAATCCAAAGGATTGTATCGTATCCGGCTGTACTCCGTTGTTGTTCTGATTATCGGTAGCCCGGATATAATAGTGATAAAATGCGCCGTTCGTGGTGAACACTGAACCAGGAATGATGGCCTGGAAAGAATCCGGAGCGACCAAAGTCATAGCAACCGAATCATAGGGACCTCCCGTCACACCGGGGGCATAAAATAATTTGGCAACGGTTACCGAGCCGTCCAAGTCCACAATGCGGGCCCCGATGCGCACGGTATCCCCAACCTTGGGGATCGAAGGTCTTGTCTTCCAATTGCTGATAAACGGAGGGGAAGCCATGACAGCACCAAGATCTGTGGGGGTCAATGGAATTATTTCATACCTCGGATACAAGGTACCAAAATTGGTTTCGGTAATCACGCCCCTTACATGGGAAAACACTTTTCCTTGTTGAACAAAAACCGGTGCACTGGGATTGGGAGGAACCGATGCAGTCGATGATACGAATGGAGGACGAAAGAAACGAACCGCATCGCGCACATTAATTTCGGAACCAGAAGCATCCCTAAGCATCCAGTTAACCCTGTTACCGCTGAAGATGTTTACATTGGTGACCAACACATTGTTAAATTGCACGTACATGCCCTCGTATGGTTCTCCGCTAGGCTTTTGAATTTGTTGAGGAACCGCCGGATTATTTGGGTCATAAACCATAAATAAATTCATAAAGGAGGGTCGTGGCGGGGGAGGTGCACCGAATCCCAAAACCGTACTGGCCACTCCAATTAAGTTCAATTGGGTTTCCCCGGAATTGGGTGAAGCATCCTGGTATTCTGCCACGATACCGGTGCATTCCACGATATTCCCTACCTGAAAATTACTGAAAAATCCAATCGCTGCGGAATCCGCAAGAATAGGCAAACGAACAAGCAATCCTTTCCACACCCCATCGGCCAAGCCCAGCGTATCGACCAAGTAAGTTGCCTTCCAAGAGGCACTTAAGGCGTGATCCCTGGGATTTAAAATAACCATTCCCCGAACCCTCACCGTATCCCCCATGTAACGGGACAAGGTTTTACCGGTGAGCAGGGTATCAGGATGCACCCACTGAATGGAATCGATGGAACGCAAAGGGTACGATTGTGCCAAGGCTTGTTGGAAGGATTGAAAGCCCAGAATCCCCATACAAACAATCCAAAAAGGTAAAAAAATCCTCCAAGAAATTCTATGGAGTGAAATTGCAAATCTGAGACGCTGGCGTGGTTGTTGGGTGTATAGCATGGTTTTCTTGAATAATGAAGAGGTTAAGGAAGATTCGATGACGCCCTGCCGTTTTAATCCAAAACAGAGTGCCCAAAAGTAAGTTAGCCGAAGGAAATCTAAATCAATTCTAAAAATTAGAAGGTAAAGATTAATTGAATTGGCAGTTAAGGTGCAATAATCCATTTAAAGGGCCCTACGGAGTCCTTGCCTGCCGTTTGAATCCTGACCCAATAGGCTCCAGGAGGCAAATCGGGGGCTGTAATCCCGCCATTTCGTAGAATTTCACGGTGCCAAGGCTTGCCCACAAGACCCATCGCCATGGGAAACCACTCTGCTTGGATTTCGCTCAACTCAAATGGCTGCTTTTGCCAATGCAATAACTGCCCGGGCCTGATGGGGTTTGGGCCTGTTATTGGCGTGCGCTCTGGGGGACAAAGGCTCAGGGATACCAAATATTGGGTAACAGTGCAATTTTGACCTTTGACCGATTTCGAGAATAGTCCTGAATCCAGACTCCAATAGCAAGGAGATGGAGTATGCTTGTCACGCCGAAGAGCACAAGTCCAATACGAATGGATGCGATCCCAACGCAAATTAGGAACGATAGGTTTCCAGGTCGTTAGTGAGATCGATTTATTCCATGAAATTTGATCCTGCCATACCAAAGCCTCCGTTCCATTTCGAAACATTTCAGAGCTGCACTGGTTCATCCACTGCATCCAACGACGCCGAGCACTCACTACCGTAGGATCCTGATTACCGCCATGACATTCCATCCAGCCCAGCATTTCAAGGCTTAATTGTGCCCAATACTGAGCCACAATGGAATAATTTGCCAGTCCGGTACAAGCCATTTCCATCGCCTGACAAGTGCTGTTCCATGCCCCCAACAGCATTCGTCGCCGATTCATCAAATTCGTGGCGGATGGAGTAGACCATTCGTTTGCAATTTCATGAAGGCCCTGAACCAAGGCCTGCAGGGAATCCGTAAAAGAGCGACCCAGTGGAGCAATGTTCCGATCGCGCACATAAGTTGGCCCACCGCCCATCGCTAGGCGAGTTTGGCAAGCGAGCACCGCAGAAGTTGACCCGTTACCCAAATAAACCAAAGGATTACCATCCCAATCCACCAAATTGGCAGGGATTATGCCCCCACGAAGACTCATGCGATTCCCATGCAATTCCAAGCCGTAAAGTCCTCCCGCTTGAGGAATTAAATACTGCAAGGCTAAGCCGCTCAGCATCCCGTCCAAATGCCAACCCGAACCGGTAAAGGAATTTCCACCATTTCGTAAGTAGAGTAAATCCACCTCCTCCAAATACAAAGCTGTACGGTTATGCCCAAATTGATTCATAGCCCCGTTGCCCAACCATACCTGGGTATTCCCCGCATACCAACCCGTTTCATTCCAAGCAAAACCGCTACACATCACCTCCACTCTCAATTGACCAAAACTGTACATACCAGTACGATTGGAATCCAATCGACATTCCTGCAATCGTAACAATGCTCCAGCTTGACCCATTACATCCACACCACTCACTTGGCCCACCCACTCCGATTGCATGACACGGCTCAACCCCATGATGTCATACCCTCGCCAACCAATGCGATTGTTTTGAAAACGACAACGAAGCAAATCAATGCCTGCTGAATGGGTTTCCAAACCCACATCATTGCCCACAAATTGTACATCCCGAACTTGAGGGTTGGACAGCACCCCAAAAAGGTGGAGCCTTAGGCCGGTTTGCATGTTCATAATTTGAACCGCTGAAAGGCTCTTGAGTGCTGAACCATGCACCACCCATGCGGCCCCCGGTCTAAGATTGGCATTCTCGCCGATTTTGCAACGCTGCACAGAAACCGGTCCATAACATTCCCATGTAGAACCTGTGGTGATACGCACCCTGCAAGACTCCAACAGAACCGAATCCCGCAATGAACCTAATCGCCAGTCTCCTTCTATCACCAAGCGCAAATGCTCCGCCGAACGCCCTCTCAATTCCAACGAGGCTCCTGCCCCAAATGTCCATCGAGAAGAAGGATGGATTGCCTTAACCCAAAGGATTCCTCCACCCGCCGGGGCAAGGCGTGCACCGGAGTGCAACAATACTTGTCCATGGATTTCTAACATGGAAGAATCACCTTGCAAATCCACCACCGCACCAGGGTGAACTTCCAACACGGTACCCGTGTCCAACCTCAACCTGTATCCGTTCTGTATGGTCAAGCGACTTCCACGATGGAGAACCAAACGACTCCCCGGAGCAAAGCGTGTCACAGAGGCATCAGAACCCCAACCTCCTCCTGGCCTGCCTATTTGCATCAAAGCATCGGTACCGAGCTCAACCCGGACGGAATCGCAGGCCGTAGCCACCGTGGCAATTTCCCTGTCCGCGTTGGTGGGCAAAAAAGGTGTATGGCTTACCCCATTCACTCGCAATGGCCCACCTCCAAAAATGCGCAAAGCAGAACCCGCTCCCAGATTCAAAGTCGGAATGCGGACATCCGTATTGAATGGAAGGTAGGGTACAGAAAGCAGGTGCCAGCCCAAATCCAGGGTATCCCCTTGCCCCAAAGTTGTGATTCTTGGAAGTAGCACGGTGGAGGACCGCATCCAATCCTTAACTCTACCCGCCCATGTTCGGTAAACCATCGCATGCGGATCGTTGGCATGGTGCTCTCCCCATAAAGGCCGGCTGATCCAACGCTCAAAATGGGAAGGATCCCAGGGCGAAACGATAGATACTACAGGTGTAAAAGGAGATATGGCCAGGTTCAACGCAGAAACCGAACTCACGAATGTATGCAGCGACACGGGTTCGGAGCTTTGAACAAAACGATCAGCACTCACCACCCCAAACCCCGAATAGTCTCCCGGAACATAATCCACACCCCATCGAGGGACGGTATTGATCACCGAATAAACCCCCAAATGATTCCGTGCAAGATGACTTTGCCAATCTCTTTCCAAAAGAGACCGAAATCGATTGCAGATAGTGATCGATATCACTTGTCTTGACAACAAAAACCAAGGTGTCCACGGAGGCCATGTCATGATAGCGATTTTGTGAATCAGGTTATTCAGCGCTAAATTGCCCAAGCCTTTGAGGTAGTTCCCGTATTGACGTTGGATGTCCCCAAAATTGCTTTGGATATCGTTACCTGCCAAGTAAACGGTATCGAAAGCCGGCGTATTCGGCGAGTGAACCAAGACATGCCCTCGGTTCCGAAACAAATACATCCGTTGGGAGCCCATATCCCTGAACGATCGAAAAGGCAATGGAAACGTACAAGGCGCCCATACCCCAGCATCCATAGCAAAAGCCATTTCACCGTCTCGGATACTGTCCCAAGGCGATACGGCATGTCTTCCTTGCCGCAATCCTGCCAAAGAGCCGTTGGTGAGTGCATAATTGCGAGATTGGACAGGCAAACCCAAAGAATCCAAGAAGGTCATAAGCCTATGGTGAAATTGTTGTAAAATCGTGTCATAATGGTAGATGAGCATTTGAGCTGCTGCCGGAGATCGCAACACATAATGCAATTGTTGCCGATGACGCTCCATACGCCTCATCAAATTCCCACGAAGGACTCCATCCACCAAGGCATGCTGCGCACTGAGCGGAAGATTGGCCCCCTTGTGCGGGGTAGATAGGGTACCCAAAGAAGACACCCCGTGGCAACAGCCGGACAATTCCATTTGCCGCAAAGCCACTCTTGCAATCAATCCCCCCATGCTTGCACCCACCACATGCAAAGGCGCGTTAAGCAGCGGTAAACCTGCCGTTGAACGGGTTGAATCACACAATTGCTTGATTTGTTCCAACAACGAAATAAGCGCTAAAGCATTCTTCTCCACAGAGGCATGGTTGCTCTGAAAGTCCACAAAAACCAGATCAAAACCTTGCCTTTCCAAGGAATCCAAGAGCATGGGCAATTCTGCCAATTGGCTGTAACGATCCGGAAAAGCTCCTGAGCTCACCGAAGCCCAATGAATATCCCCGTAGCCTTGGTGATTCCCGGGTACATCCTCGTTAGACCCATTGACCCAGACCCCGCCTTCGAAGCCTTCGACCACTACCACCGGTTCTCGCAATCCGAAAGGGGTAAAACGTGATCTTTTGAGGAAGGCCACAGCTTTGCCCATGTTGGTAGAGGACATGGGCCTGCACATTGATGGCCCGCTATGCAGAATTCGGTCAGGCGCCCCCCATCGCATTTCAACCCATTGCAAGGGAATGCGGGTCACTTGATCCCCGAGCATAAGACCATTAGCTCGGATCCAGCGAACTTGGATGGTCTTGGCACCAAAATTAGAGTATTGCCATTGGAGCAATTGACTAGGCCAAACCCTGCGCCAACCTAAACCGTCCCCCATATCAACCTGCGGGTAAGAACCGGAATCGTTACTCACCCACAAAGCGGAAGGAACCATCAGACGAAGTACTTGGTTAGCCCTCGTCCCGTATAAAATATTACGATCCAAGACAGACTGCACAAAATGCCTATGTACCGACCAACCACCTAAAACCTCGGCACTATCAGGGATAAACAGGGTATCCAAAACGACATAAGGCGGCTGTGCCCCGTTAAGAAACCAAAAGGTATCCCGAAGGTGACGTGGCGCAAGAGCCAACATTAGTCGATCCGCCAGGGTATCGTAGGCCAGCAGACCCTTGTCGATGGCTGAATCAGCAATTTCACGATGCCTTAGATTCATCAGCCTTAATTGCAGATCCATTACGGGTATCCGTTGAATGACAGGCAAATGCATCTGACCCATGTAACGAACACTGTCGGCATAGTCGTCCAATCCCTCTGGCCTTAATCGCATCAAATTCGAGGTCGAATAGGCCCCGTAATAAAACAACCTATAATACTCCTCCCAATCCGTCAAATCCGCGGGATCTTGACGATAAGGAGTGAATCGATCCGGATTCAATCCGGTCGTATTGCGCAAAAGGGCAAGTGGACTTCGATCCACCAAAATATTCTCTGGAACATAAGGTTGCAAGGGGGCATAGCGGTTGATATGCCGCCACTCATGGGGGGTCTGAGCGAACAATCCCTGTGATCCTACCTCTATCAGTCCCGTCAAGAGTAAAGCAAGAATTGACCCGTACAACGCGGGTAACGGAAAAATAATTTTCATTGTAGTTAAGTCGTAATTTGTTTCAAATGCGCTTAGGGCAGATTCAAAAGCAACCTTCATCCGGGTCATCCGGCCACGCAGGAAACAGGTTTGATAGTCGAGACAAAATCATTTGTCTCGAGAGAACTTAGGGGATATAGAACTAAATCAAGGAGTCCAGGTCCAATCCACAGTATCCAAAGGTGGTACCCTTAGATTATGATAGCTAACCAATGAACTCGCAATGGCAGTGGGGCGATAGGTTACCTGAAACTGCAACGGCATCATGGAATTCCATGGAATGGTTCGCCCGACAAGCTCGGGCAGATAGAAGATTTCCAACCAAGTACCGGCCTGGACCATGGCCATCCCCCCTTGACCCATAGTCGCCAAATTCAATTGCATTCGAAGCCAACCCACTGCTGGTAATTCAATTCGCAGATTGGTCATGGTTCGGGATGAAAGCGAAGGCATCCCTGTTGGCGCAAAGTGTCGTGCAGGCATATTCAAAAGCACCATGCGCAGCTTGTCGGGATCATCCCTCCAAGAAAAACGATGGTCAAAGCATCCTGCCGAATCCGTGGTCCACATGACCAGAGGATTACGAGCCTCGGTATCATCGTGGTAACATAAACCTAAATTGACCGGAACCCCTACAGGCCATTCAGTCCCTGCCGTCACAACCTTGCCGGCGAGTCTGTAGGCTGGCCGTATTTCATTCCGCAAAGTACATGCGCTAACCAAACCCAACCACCATACCCATCCCACCAACCTAAACCAAAGCCGATATGCGCATACCTTTCTTTTCATAAACCGAAGGTAAAAGTATTCCAATATCTTAATCGGTAAATAACGTTTAATGAGGCTCCCTAATTGTAAATCGGAAGGGAAGGTTATATAGTAACCGTACGGGCATTCCTCTTATTTTATAGGGCTTCCATTACGGCATCGCTTTGATAACTCGAATCGCCTCTTCGTCACAACCCCCACCAATTCCTCGAAGGACTTGTCCTTTATCAATGCATCCCTTTCGGCCACAAAAAACGTGAGGAACACGTTACCCTGTAAACAGTTTTCACGAGCCATAGGGTGATACCTGGTGTTCCCCGCCATGAATTTGAGCAATTCCTGATTGCTTCCAGAAAAGAACGGCATTTCTCCAACCACGGTTAAGATTTCGGGTTCGGCAACTTCTGGCTCTTCGTCCGTTTGAACCTGGACGGCCACTTCTATATTAGGTTCTTGAGTTATTGCAGGGATGCTTACTTCATATTTACCGACGAATGTTTCACTTTTTCAAAAACCTATCTTGTGCGTTAGGGATTTAACGAAACGAATAGACGCTAATTCACTCTTTGAATGTTTTCGTGCTTTCCCTGTTAAAAAAAAATAAAACTGTCGTGATATATTAATGATTTGGCTACACCATTCATTTTGATGAATTTTAATTTTTAAACTAAAAACACAAATTAATTTTCAGGAAAAAGACGATAATGTCCTATTCAAAGATAAAGTTATTACAATAGTTTTTCATATCATTTCTGTTTTGATGGTTTTCAAAACTAAAGTTTATTAAAGGAATATGATTTAAGCCGTGCAGGATATACCCATTATAGCCCAATGAATTCATAAAATTAAAAGTTTCTAATACTTTTTCTTGTCCAACATGACGAGCCTCAATTTCTACAATAATTTTTGGCCTACATTTTTTTAATGTTTCTATTCCACCATGAAAAATTCGTAATTCGTTTCCTTCAACATCTATTTTTAAAAAATCTGGTTTAATATCATGTAAATTACAATATGCATCTAATGTCATTGTTGAAACATTTTCATTTGTGAAAAATTTTGAATCATTTTTTTGTTCAATAATTGTTGCCCCAGGTGAAGATCCTTTGCTTACTTTATTTACGGGTATATATAGAACAACGGAACCCGAACTATCTGACAAGGCCAAATGCTCAATGGTGACATTATGCCATTTAAATAACCCTTTAATTCTTTGTAGGTACCGAAAAAGACTTGATTGTGGTTCAAACGCAAATACTTTACCATTATCACCCACTCTTTTTAACATAAAATATAAATATCCCGCTTTATGTGCTCCAATGTCAAAAACCGTTTGCCCAGGCTTTATTTTGGAATTAATATAAGCGATGCCCCCAACATCATTCTTATTTTTATATTTATATGCTCTTAACTTAAGTTTGATAATCTCAACTAATTTCATAATTTGATGAGTTTTTGAACCACTGAAGGAAAAAGTGTTCTAACGTTATAGGCAATATAACAATTAGGTTACCTAAAAGCAAATCGAAAAGGTAAGTTGTATTGTACTCGTACGGGCATTCCTCTTTGTTTGCCTGGCTTCCATTGGGGCATGGATTTGACAACCCGAATGGCCTCTTCGTCACAACCGCCACCAATACCACGAAGGACTTTTACTTTATCAA
>Ga0194121_10002512_pt1 | contig 29077 bp, 31 predicted proteins | sample TA2MahCa50mmetaG_FD_148609 | JGI IMG/M metagenome (GOLD analysis project Ga0194121, IMG submission 148609) | Freshwater microbial communities from Lake Tanganyika, Tanzania - TA2015020 Mahale Deep Cast 50m | ecosystem: Environmental > Aquatic > Freshwater > Lake | place: Tanzania: Lake...
GTAGCTGGCGAGGGCAGGCGCGCCGGTCGGCGTCGGAGCGGGGCTTGGCGACGGGGACGGGGACGGGCTCGGGCTCGGTGATGGGCTCGGGCTCGGGGACGGGCTCGGACTCGGCGACGGGCTCGGGCTCGGCGACGGACTCGGGCTCGGTGACGGGCTCGGACTCGGTGATGGACTCGGGCTCGGCGTGGGCGACGGAACGTTGCTGAGCGTCAGGACGTAGGTCGGCGACACTGCGTAGGCTGGTCCGCCGCTCGTCCGACGCAGCCGGAACGACACCGGGAAATCGCCGGTCTGCCCCTGCGGCATCGTGACCTGCCACTCCGGATGGGTGTGCAGGCCGGGGGCGGTACCGAGATTGGCGGACTCTCCCGGCGCATCGAGCACGGAAGATCCGATCTTCACGGACGCACCGCTCGCGAGCGATACGACCTCGAACGCGATCTGCGTCCCCGCGTCCAGCGCGAACGGACCACCCGGGACGTCGGCGGTCGCCGTCCGGAAGCCCGGATCGGTCGTGCTGAACAGGCACGTCCCGGCAATGCAGAACGCCTGGAACACCGGGTTCTTCGGCACGAAGTCGTAGCTCCCGACCAGCTGCCCGCCGCCATTCGTGGTCGAGTAGATCAGGACGTCGACGTCCTGCGCGCCGGCCGGCGCGCGATCGACGAAGGCGGCGATCGCGAGGGCGAAGGACAGAACAACCGAGCGGGCTCGTGCGCGTGCCATGGGCGTCCCTTTCACTCCGGAAGCGAGGTTCGAGAACGATCGAAGAACCGGGGGGCGCGGACGGCGTGCGTGCGAACGCCCGCGCCCCCCGCGGGACCTCAGTCGTGGTCCCCGGTCTCGCCCTGCGTCTCCTTCAGGCAGGGCAGCGCGGCTTCCGCCGCCTCCTCGTCATCGCCGAACATGACGACCGCGAGGTCCTCGAGCGCCGAGGCGTACGCACCGCTCAGCAGCTCCTGCGTGCGGCACTGGCCCATGCCGAGGTGCGAGCTGATGGCGACCGACTCGAAGGTGCCGGCGCACTTCGCGTCCGCCTTGCTCAGCGCCTTCGCGCGGTCCGCCGCGATCATCGCGAGCACGCCCTTCAGGGGATCCGTGCTGCACTTCCCGAGGACGACCTTGCTCGGCGTCTCGAGGTCACCGCCCTTCGCCTTGAAGTCCTGGATGGCGTCGAGGCAGCCGGCCATTCTCTTGTACTGCTTGCCGACGAAGACGCGGACTTCCTTCGCGACTGCCTTCTGGCAGCGTGCGCCGTCGAGCGGGACGACGTTCTCGTTCACCGGCAGGTGGCCGGTCGAGACGAGCAGCGTGTAGATCTTCGAGTCGCCGTAGCTGGTCGCGTTGCCGGAACCACCCTGCAGCCGGAACGAGACCCTTCCCTCTCCGAACTCGCCCTCGGGGGTATCGAGGAGCAGCCGGAACGTCGGGTGCTTGTGCAGGTCGCTGTCCTCGCCCGGTGCGTCTTGCGTTCCGATCGTGACTGTGTCGCCTTCCGCGGCCATCACCGCGGCGCCGAGCTGGAGCTGCAATTTGGGGTCGATCGTCATCACCGTCATTTCGATGGTGGATCCGAGGACGAGCTCGTAGAGCCCCTCGAGAGGCTCATCCAGCAGCGGGGTGAAGCCGGGGTTGGACGAGCTGTAGAGCGCGAGCGGGCCGACGATGCCGGCGAAGTCCGTCCGCACGATGGTGTCGAAGTTGTATTCGATGATGAGGTCGCCGCCGGCGGGGGCGGTCGACCCGATTTCCATGTCGCCGTGATGGTGGTGCTGCTGGGCGAGTGCGCCGGCCGGGCCGGCGAGAAGGGCGGCCGCGAGGCCGAATGCGAGTGTGGTGTGCTTCATCTTCTTTCTCCCTGATTTGTCGGTTGGCTGTCCGTGTCGAAGAATGCTCGTGGGCTCGCCGGTCGACGGAGAATCACGTCGCCGGCGCGACCGCTGGGGGGCTGCGTGCGCGCGCGGACTGGGCGTGCGGCGAGCGCGTCACCGACAGGACCGGCGGCGGCGCCCACCAGAGGAGCGCCAGCGGTGCGATCACGATCGCGTCGGCGGCCACGGCCGGGGTCGCACGCAGGTGGCGACACACGGCGCAGCCCTCCGAAGCGTCGAGCCGGTGGTCGGCGGCGTGCGCCGACGCGACTGCGAGCGCTCCGGCGAGCAGCAGCGCCGCCGCGACGGCGACGCGCTGCCGCCTCCGGCCGCAGCGCGATGTCGGCGATGGGGCTACGCTGGACTCCTGCGCGGTCGGCACGCAGCGACCGCGCGGTCGCGCGCTCGGCTGCGCCCGGCGGTGCCTCCGGGGCGTCTCGCATGGTCGTACACGGGGGAACCTCTCCGCGGCTCTCGGCCACGCGGTGCGAGCAGGACGCTCGTCACCGAGGGCGTGGAAGGGCTTGCCGGTCAGGGGCGCAGTCGCGACGACGCGACAGCGCGCACCAGGGAGCCGCCGGGGCCGCGCGCTCACACGCGGCAGGCCGGCGGCGCGGCTCAAGCGCCTACTGGAGGTCCGCGCGAGGCCGCCGGGCGAACAGCGCCGGCAGTCGGCTCGCGCCACGCGATCAGGTCGGACCAGAGGCCGGTCTGTACGGAGTCGCCGCCGATGGTCGTGGTATCGATCGGGACGACCGGGGTCCGGGTCACGGCGCAGGTCGCGCACCCATCGGACGACAACCCCGCGCCGACGTGATGGGCGCCGTGCGTGGCCTCGATGGCGAGGACGGCGAGGACGGCGACCAGAACGGTGGCGACGAGCGCGCGACGCGCGGATGCGGACCGACCCGACATGCGACGCGTTGGCTCTAGCACGGCGTCGATCAGGAAGTCAACTTCATGCTACTGACTTGCAACAGCATCGGAACGGCAGGGACACTACCGTCGTTCTCGCAATCGGACTCCGAAGCCGGCTCCGGGTGCCGCAAACCCGCCCCCCTGCCACGCCGCGGAACGAAGTGGCGTGCGGTGCCCGTGGCACCACACGCCACTCCGGATCGGACCCGAAACGGCCCGGACGAATCGTCGCTGCGGCGGATCGCTCGGTCAGCGCCGCCGGTCGGGCCGTCAGTGTTCGTCGTAGTGGTCGCCGTGCTTCGCGTGCCGGTGGCCGTCGTGGACGTAGTCGACGTGGTCGCCGTGCTGAACGGTCGCATGTCCGCACCCGGGACCATGCTCGTGATCGTGCTTCTCGGCCTCGACATGGCCCGAGAACTGGCACTCGTCGTAGTGCCCGTCGTGTGCCCGGTGGGCGTGGCCGTCATGCAGGTAGTCGGTATGTCCGCCGTGCTCGACCGCGACGTGGCCGCAGGCCGGGCCGTGCTGGTGGCTGTGATCGTCGTGCTTCGTGCAATTCATGTCGCACCTCCTGACCAGATATTAGAATAATCGCATATCTTGTCAAGAGCGCAGGCGCCGCCATGGCGGGGGAAGGTCCCGGACTCAATCTTCCTGTACGTGGCGCACGGCGTCGTCGACCATGCGCGTCACGTGGCGGTCCTTGATCGAGTAGACGACCTCCTGCCCGCGCCGCGCCGTGCCGACGAGTCCGGTCGTCCGCAAGACGCGGAGATGCTGCGACGCCAGCGACTGGGAGATGCCCAGCGATTCGACGATCTCGTGAACACAGCACGAGCGTGCCGAGAGCGTGCTCAGGATCGCCAGCCGGTGCTCGTTACCCAGCGCCTTGAAGAGCTCGACAGCCGCCTGGGTCACCTCGGGACTGGGACGCGCGATCCGCATGGATGCGAATCTCTTAATTCACGTCGGCGCGAGAGATCACCACCGGCCACCGTCCGCTCAGCAACTCTCGCAACGCCCCTTGAGGACGATGTCGGATACCGCGGCGACCGGCGAGCGGCGCGAGCCCGGCGCAGGCCGGATGTCGATGCTCACCGTGGGGAGACAGGAGACGGTTCCGCAATCGTTGCAGACGAAGTGGGGATGCTCGCCCTCACCTTCACGCGGCTCCCGCCCCTGACCGCGCACCTCGTAACGCCAGACGTGATCTCCGAGCTCGACGCGCGAAACCAGCCCGGCCTCGGCGAGGTCGACCAGGTTGCGGTAAATCGTCGCGCGGTCGAAGCCCATCGGCAGGAGCTCCTCGGTGATCTCCGCGTGACTGAGCGGGGCGTCCGCGCGCCGCAGGCGCTCGAGCACCGAGATGCGCGGCGCCGTGCTGCGCATCCCCGCAGCCCGGATCTCGTTGCGGATGTCCACCAGCGTGGCCACCGACCTCTCTCGAGGGTTCGTCCGTGCGGCTCTGACCCGTTTCTTGACCACCGATTCCCGTTCTCCGTAGCTGCCGATGAACCGGTTCCGAAGGTAGCACGACGGCGGCCTCAGCCACAACATGCCGCGCTTCATCTGCCGCGCCTCATCCCGGTGCAGCGACACCTCGCGCGAACCGTCCCCATCACGACGTGCATACTATTGCAATCAAATTGCGATTAAGCCAACATGCCGCCGAGGAGGTGAGTCGATGGCCGGCCTGCACGAGACCCTGAACTCTCACGGCATCTCCGAGGAGGAGCTGCTGCGTCGCTCGACGAGACTGGAGCGCTGGCTCCCCGAGGATCGCGCGCTCTCCCTCGCACGGGCGCGCCTGCGCAAGTCGGGCGAGCGAGGCTACGCCGTCGCGGCGCTGCCGAAGCCGCGCACCGGAAGAGGCATCGGGCGCAAGCACCTGCGCGCAGCGCTCGCGGGAAGTCGAATCCCCCGCATTCCCCGCGCGAAGCTGGAGCGCGCCCTCGCGGACGCCCTGCGCCACCGGGGCGTGACGGACACGCGCGCCGAGCGTTCGGCCGGCGCCCTGTCGCCGTCCAACGGAGGCTCCGCGGAGACCAGGCCTTGAGCGCAGCCGCAGGCCCAGCAGGGCTGTCCGCCGAGCAGCTTCTAGAGCTTGCGAGAGCGCTCCTCGTCAAGCGCGACGACCTCCTGCGACGCGCTTGCCGCCTGCTTGCGGACGGCGACACGAGCGCCGAGGTCCGCGACGGCGGCGACGTCGCGAGCGCCGAGGCCGGCATGCGCCTTCGCGCCCGGCTCGGCGAGCGCGAGTGGACCCTGCTGCGCGAGGTGGAGCGCGCGCTCGTCAAGATCCGGGATGGCAGCTACGGTATCTGCGAGGGGACCGGCCAGCCGATCGGATACGCCCGACTGGCGGTGCGACCGTGGACGCTCTACAGCGTCGCGGGTCAGGAGGCGCGGGAATGTCCGCCAGCGCGACGCGGCACGCACCCCAGGCGAGCGGCATCGACGCACGCGGCGCAGCCGGGGCGGTCAGCCTCGACGGAGAACTGCCGAGCGCTCGCGTCACCCCCCGTCGATCGCGCGTGCGCCACTTCGCCAGGTCGCGACCGTCGTCCCAGCTGATCCATCCGCGCAGCGCCGCCCGCGTCGCCGCGTGCGCCGCCCCACCCGAAGCCGGCCGCACGCTGCACCGACTCTCATCCGAAGGCTCGCAGACCCGCCGCGAGCACCATCGATGTGACCACGGACGTGGCCGCCTGACGCGCGGCCAGGACCATGGCGAAGCGCCCGCCCATCTCGGAGCGGACGGTGCACAGCGTGACGAGACAGGCGGTGAGCGTGGACGCGAGGTAGACGAGCAGCAGAAGCTGCCCGGTCCCGAGGCTCGCGAGCAGCGTCCCCTGGCCCTCGTTGAGAACGAGCAGGCCGTCCTTCCGGATCACCGAGAACACGACTCCCGGCGCAACCTCCGGGGGCAGCGAGAGCCACGCGAGCGCGGGGCCGAGCGCCGTCGCGAGCACGTCGAGCAGCCCGAAGTGCGCGAGCAGTGCGCCAGCCGCGCAGATCAGCAGGAACACGGGCATCGCCTGGAACAGGAACTGCCGCAGCACCGTCCGCAGCCGCCACCAGGTCGCGCGGAGCGCGGGCCGCTGCAGGAAGGCCCGCTCGGCGACGGGAAGATCGCGCACCTGCGCGATCGCGGCGCGATTCCAGATGCGCGTGTGGACGGCCCCGACGACGAACAGCAACGCAACGTAGGGCGCGAACAGCCAGGGCCGGCCTCCCGACCCGAACAGCGAGAGTGCGGCGCCGATCTGATAGCTGCAGGCGGCACCGTAGGCGATGAGCGACACGCACGCCTTGCGCGAGCAGGCGCTGCACGCGCGCGTCTGGAACACCGCAACGACGTTGCAGCCGAAGCCGGTCAGGACGGGGAGAAGATCGCGGCCGGACAGTCCGATCACGCGCAGCGGCGCGTCGAGCGCGTTGGTGATCCGGTCCTTGAGCCCGCTCTCCTCGCTCAGTGCCACGCTCAGCCCGACGAGGACGACGACGGGAAACGCCCAGAGAAACGAGTACCAGCCTAGGGTGAGCACGCCGTAGTCGCCGGCGAGAAGGGCGTGGACGACGGGGGCCACGACGCCGAGCGGTGCGAGCCATCGCGTGACCGGCTCGATGACGAGCCCGTCGATCAAGGGCTGCAACGCGCTCGCGGCGACGAACGCCCCGTAGACGGGCAGTCCGAACAGCAGGAGCAGGGAGAGCACGGCGGCCGTGCCGCCGAGCCAGCGATGCTCGAAGATCGTCGCGCGCGGCACGATCGTCTCCAGATCCCGGACCGCCCCCTCCAGCTCGGGCAGCTGCCCCCAGCGGGGCAGGGCCGCGCGACCGACCAATTCGATCAGGTCCCTCTGCGCAGCGCTCCCGGCGCGCCGCGCGTCGAGCGCCAGCACCGGGCAGCCGACGGCGCTCTCCAGCTGCCGCAGCGCGGCCTCGAGATCGGCAGGCGCGCGGTCGCGGAACGTCACCACGAACGCGAGCCGGCTTCGACGAAGCGCGCTTCCGGCAACCTCTCGCAGCGCAGCCAGCTCCGACGCGAGGTGCGTTCCGCGCACCACGACCAGAACCGTCTCGGCAGCGCCGACCTGCGCGAGCGCGAGACGGGTGGCCACGCCGTCGACGCGAAGCCGGACCCCGGGCGTATCGACGACCGTCGCCCCCAGCTGCGCGACCTCCGCGCGGCGACAGTGCACGGTCGATCCGCGGAAGTTCGCCTCGTCGCCCGTCGCCCAGCCCGTGAGCAGCCGGAACACCGCGGACTTGCCGACCGACTCGAGGCCGGCGATCACCACGGTGCCGAGCGGCGCCTGCTCCTGGATTCTCTCAGCTTGCATCGTTCCCTCCATTCGACGGACAAGCCGTCCGCTCAGCGACGCGCCGCGATCTCGAGACGCACCGGGCTCGACGCCGCGTACCTCGGCGACGAGGAGACCAACCGGAATGTGACCGACCCGTCGCCGCTCGCCCCCGGAGGCACCACCAGCTGCCACGACGGGTGCACGTGCAGATCGGGCGCGGCGCCGATGCGCGCCCGGTCGCCCGGAGCTCCCAGCCGGCGCCCCACCACGACCACGCTGACGCCCGGGTCGAGCGCGACGATCTCGATCTCGACTTCCGTGCCGCGCTCGAGAGGACGCATTGCAGCAGGGAGATCCGCCCGGACCAGCGCGTTGAAGCCAGGCTCGGTCGCCGAGAACAGGTCGACACCGCCGAAGCTGCTCGAGAGCGACCCGTCTGCGTCGAGATCCGCTCCCTGGAGGAGTGCGAGACGGGGCTCGCCGTCGCCGAGCGCGGCGATCAGCAGATCGCGATGCTGGGTCGCTCCCAGCGGAACGTTGAACGACAGGTTCTCGATCGCTGCGCCCTTCACCACGAGATGCCGGATCACCCCGTCGAAGGACGCCCGACCGCGGAGGAGGTCGCTCTGGCCGCGAAACTCCGAGCTGTCGCCCGGCCGCTCACCGGTGAGCGGATTCGTCGCCGCGCGCAGCTGCACGGAGGCCGGCTGCGTGCCGCCGGGAACCTCCACCTCGATCGTCTCCTGCGCGAGGGGAACTCCGAGTCCGGCTGCGCCGTCCAGAACGTACGCCGTCAGGCTCCCGGTCTTCGGGTCGTGCACCAGCTCGAGCTGCGCGAACTCCGATCCGATCATCACGAGCGTTCCGCCGTGCGGAGCGGTGAAGACGTGCTGGGCCCGCACCGGCGTCGTCAGTGAGATCACCACGGCCGTCAGGACGACGACGCGTGCGAGCCGCCCAAGCCGCGGCGGAACGCGTGCGAGCCGCCCAAGCCGCGGCGGAACGCGTGCGAGCCGCCCAAGCCGCGGCGGAACGCGTGCGAGCCGCCCAAGCCGCGGCGGAACGCGTGCGAGCCGCCCAAGCCGCGGCGCGACGATCGACAGCGACGACTCAGACACGAGGCACGAGGTTCTGCGCGACATCGGTCGCATACGCGCGGATAGCTGGAGCCAGGCCCGCGAGAGCACCGAGCGCAGTCATCGCGAGCGGCGCCCAGAGCATCGCCGGATGGAACGCGAGGATCTCGACGACGACCCCGGTCTGCGCGCGAATGACGGCCGCGGCTGGTACCAGGATGGCCGCGAGGACGGCGAAGCCGAGAACGGCACCGCAGGCTGCGATCGCGATCGCCTCGCACACGACGACGGCGAGCACCCGCGAGCGTCCGGCACCGAGCGCGCGCAGGACGGCGATCTCGTGGCGGCGCTCGTTGATCGTGTTGTAGACGCAGGCGAAGATCGAACCTCCGGCGATCAGCACGACCAGGTAGGCGACCAGCGTGAGGATCCGCTGGACCCAGCCCAGCTTGTCGAGCAGATCCGCCATGACGCGCGCGATCGGCCACGCCAGCGTCGCCACCTTTCCTTGACGGTTGATCGTCTGATTCAGGAGGAATCCGGCCTGTGGGCCCCGCAGCGCGAGCATGACCGCGCTGACCTCCTTGTGCTCGTCGGGAATCGCCTCGCCGGCGCGAGCCTCGTAGGCCTCGCCGGTGCCGCGCAGCACGTGACCCGTCATGCGGTACACGCTCTCGATCGGCACCCAGAAGACGCGATCGACGGGCGTCCCCGTCGGCTCGAGGACGCCGACCACCGTGAACACCTCGGGGTGCTGCGCAGTCTCCTCGTAGACCAGGCCGTGGTAGGGATTGAACGTGCTGCCGAGGCCGAGGCCGGTGTCGCGCGCGGCAACGCTGCCGAGCACCGCTTCGCGCCGCTCGGGATCGAACGGCCGACCGCCGTCGCCGATCTCAAGACGACGCCCGGGACGCGGCTCGAATCGCGCGAAGAGATCCGACGTGGTGCCGACGATCCGATACCCGCGGTAGTTGTCGCCCACCGCATACGGCACGGCGACCTCGACTCGAGGGTCCGCCGCGATCGCCCGATACAGCGACCACGGGATGTTGCCGGGCGAGGTCTCGAGGTGGAACACGCTGTTGAGCACGAGCTGCAGCTGGCTGCCGCGCGCCCCCAGAACCGCGTCGAACCCGCCGCTCCCGCCGGTGAAGGCAGCGTACGCCTGGCGGTCGAGGCTGAGAACGGCCATCACGAGCCCGACCGCACACGCGACCGAGCAGGCCGTCACGACCGTCGACAGCCGGTGACGCCAGAGGCTCCGTCGCACCATGGCGCGCAACGACCCGACACGACCGGCGGTACGAAGGCGCGCCCGCTCGCCCTCCTCGCTCGCGCGCCGGATCACGGGGCCGCCGCCGCGCGCGGGCCGTCGCTTCCCACCGGGCCGGGCCTCCCCTGCCCCGGCGGCCGCTCGGCGACGTTGAGAACCTCGAGGTCGCAGCACCGGTCGAAGCGCGCGAGAATCCGGTCGTCGTGGCTCACCAGCAGCAGCGCGGCGCCCGTCTCGGAGCAGACCTCCCGGATGAGGCGCACGGCGTTCTGCGCCGCGGCGGGGTCGAGGTTGCCGGTGGGCTCGTCGGCGAGAACCAGCGCCGGCCGCGCGGCGATCGCGCGCGCGATCGCCACGCGCTGCTGCTGGCCCACGGAGAGCTGGGACGGGTGGTGATGCGCGCGCGATCCGAGCTCCATGCGCTCGAGCAGCTCGCGAGCGCGCGAGACGTCGGCGCGTCCACCGAACGACATGCCGAGGACCACGTTCTCGAGCGCCGTGTACGCCTCGAGCAGGTTGAACGACTGGAACACGTAGCCGATGCAGGACGCGCGGATCCGATCGCGTTCCGCCTCGAATCGCCGCGACATCTCGCGTCCCGCGACGACGATGCGTCCGGCATCCGCGGCGACAATCCCGGCGATCAGGTTCAGGAACGTCGTCTTGCCAGACCCGCTCGCCCCACGCAGCGCGACGTGCTCACCATGCTCGACCGAGAACTCGTCGACCTGGAGCACGACTCGGCGCATTCCCTCCGGCGTGCGGTAGCCTTTCTCGACGTCCGCGACCTCGAGAGACTTCACGGGTCGCGCTCCACGCGATCCGCCGCGAGGCGATAGAGGCTGAGCACGATCCCCCCCGAGACCTCCTCGCCCACCGAGAGCCGCCCCGACACCCGCATCGGTTGCAGCAGGTCCAGCTGCACGCGCTCGCCGTCGCGCACGCGAACGAGAATCCACTGGTTCATCCGCGCGGATTCGCCGAAGCAGCAGTCGAGGTCGTTCTGCGCGAGCAGCAGGAAGGCCGAAACCCGATCACCGTCGACGTCCGCCGGCACCGCGAATCCGCGCACGCTGACGAGCTTGCCGTCGAGCGCCCGGACCGCGGCGGGCAGCGCCTCGCGCCGCTTCGCGAGAGCGTCGGCGGTCGCCCCCTCGAGCCCGCCGAGACCGGGATCGTCGTAGACGAAGTCTCCCAGCAGCTGCCAGCCGACGGGCTCGTAGCCGGGCGCGGCGGCGGTGGCCGTCGCGCGCCCCCCTTCAGCTCCTGCCACACCCGACGACGCAGACCCGAGCAGCGCGCCCAGAACGGTCACGACCAGACCGACCGGAACCCGCACGCCCGACGGGTTCAGCACGCGCAGGAGTCGTCGCAGCAACTCAGATCCTCGAGGAACATCCCGGCAGTCCGGTACTCGTCGAGAGCGCCAGAGGAGAGACCGAGTCGCTGCGCGATCTCGCTCGCCACGACGGCGAAGCGCTGCCTGAACTTGTAGATGAAGCAGAAGATGATCGCGCCATGGCGCACCTGCGGCCCGGCGAGAAACAGTCCCGGGGAGACGGTGGATTCGTCACGTGCCGAGAGGAGCACCGCGGAGGTCTCGGGATCCCGCTCGAAGTGCCCGCCCAGCAGGCTCAGGCTGCTCTCGAACCCGGTCGCGAGCAGCGGCTGATTCCTCGTGCGGAGGCCCCGGATTCCGACGCCGTCCACCCGATACCCACCGGAGACGGCGTGAACGGCGCGCACCGGTCCGTCTCCGATCAGCGTGATGGGACGACCCGCGGCGAGGGCATCCCGCAGCCGCTCCTGCGTGCGCGGCGTCAAGGCACGGCTCGGATCGACCTGTGCGTACTTCCACGGCTCGGCCGGGTCGACGACCCGCGCCCGCCCGCCGTGCTCGACGACCTGCAGGGCCGCATCGATGCCGCTCTCGAGTCCTCCGATGATCACGTGATCACCGGCCCCGAGCGCCTCCCAGCCCTGCGCCAGCGACGTGTGCCGGCAGTGCTCCGCGCCCGGGAACCCGCCGAGCCGCGGGTACTGGAACTCGCCCGCCGCCCACACGACGAACCGCGCGGCGATGGAACGGCGGCGGGTCCGCACACGAAAGGGCCACGGCGCGCCCGCATCGTGCTCCAGGGAGACGACGTCGTGCCCACGCGAGAACGGGACGGCGAAGTGCTTCGCCACGGCGCGCAGGTGCTCCGCGTACTGCGCTCCGCTCGGATGCTCGGTCTGCAGCGCGAGCGCCGGCGACGTACGCGGCGCGATCGCGTTGAGATCGAGCAAGCCGAAGCCGTGCGCCGGAAACGACGGCGTGAGAAAGCGCAGATGCCCGGGCCAACGCGCGAACGACGCCCCTACCCCGTGACGGTCGAGCACGACCATGCGCTCGACCCCGACCCTTCCCAGCGCGATCGCGACGCCGATCCCGGCCGGGCCCGCGCCCACGACGACGACGTCGTACCGCTCGCCGAGACGACCCGCTGCAGCCATGCCTGCATGGGTACCGCGCGCGCTTTCGTTTTGCAACTTAGTTGCATTTACTGGGTGCCTTCACCGCTGCACGAAGGGCAGTAGCGCGAGATTCCGGGCACGCTTCAGCGCACGCGTCAGGCGTCGCAGGTTCTTCGCCGAGGCACCGCTTCGTCGCCCAGGAACGATGCGACCCGACTCGTCGAGGAAGCGCGCGAGCTCGCGGACGTTGAGGTGGTGGATGACCACGCCCTTCGGCCCCGCGAAGGGATCGAGCTTCTTCCGGTGCGGACCGCGCGGCTGGCCCGATCTCGGGCGCCGCTCGTCGCCGCGCGGCGCGTGCTCTCTGGATGACGGTCTCATGATCTGCACGTCTCTCCCTGCCGTCACGCAACGGCCGACATGCGCTCGACCGCGAGCCGAGCGCCGATGATGTTGCGAGCCGCGGGTCCGACCTCGAGCTCCGCAAGCGGTCCGGTCACGTGGATGCCGTGCCCCCAGTGCAGCGTCGCGTCCACCACCGGGTAGCCGCAATCCGCGCGCGGCAGGCCGAGCTCCCCGATCGCGCGATCCAGCCACGCGCCACCCGGTCGTGCCGGGTCGAAGCCCGTCGCGAGAACGACCAGATCCGTCGCCAGCGCCCCGTAGCCTTCCTCGAGGTCGAGGCAAACGCCCCCCGCCGGCAGCGGTCTCGCGTCCGACACCGAGGCGAAGCGCACGTCCAGCCGACCGTCCGCAACCTGTCGCCACAGCTCGCCTGAGATCGCAGGCGGGACCGAGCCACGATTGCGCTCGCGACGGATGATCGATCGGCGCCGGCCCAGATCACCCTCGCGCACGAAGGAGCCGAGGCAACCTCCGAACCAGCACGGGTGGGCGTCGAACTCCTCCTCGCGGAGCTCGTGGCGGGACAGCAGCGTGACACGGCCGGGCGCCTGGGCAGCGAGCGCGAGCGCGGTCTGCACCGCGCTGATGCCGCCCCCCACCACCACCGCTCTCGACCAGGGCGCGAGGCTCGCTCGGCAGAAGCCGCGCGCGAAGATGTGATCGATCCGGGCGCCCGCACGGCGCAGTCGGCGCGCCCAGTCGGGCCACGCCGGTCGCGTCGAGCCGATCGCCAGCACCACGCGGCGCGCCTCGAGCGCCCCCGCGTCGGTGTCGATGCGCAGTCCGCGGCCGACCGCGGTCAGGCGCCGTGCCCAGCCGCGTACCCGCAACGCGCGCAGCCCGCGCTCGCGCACGATCGTGTCGACGTGCGCGCGGAAGAGCTCGAGCGAAGGCTGATTTCGATAGGGTCCCGTGAAGCGCGCCAGCGAACGACCGCGGTCGCCGCGCGCGAACTCGTGCAGCGCGAACGGATGGTCACCCAGACAGTGCACGTCGGGCGAGCGCAGAAACTCCATACCGGTGTTGTGCGCGCAGCGGTACCATCGCGCGAGCGGCTCCGGGTCGGGATCGAGGACGCGCACGCGATCGGCGGCGACAGCACACCGGGTCGTGAGGAGCGAGCTGAGGTAGGTGCCGTGGACACCTCCCCCGACGACGAGCCAGTCGAGCATGACCGTCACCTTCGCGCGACCGACACCGTACGCCGCTTCGGCTCGGTGACGCCGGGAGACACGCGCACGGCGCCATCCCGTGTTCCGACCGCCAGACCTGCCGTGCGGGCGTGGACGGCGAGGCACGAGGCCGGGCTGCCGAGGTCGACACTGGATACGGCGCTCCGCGAGCGCGCGGGCAGCCAGCTGCGCAACGTGCCGTCGAGCGCGGTCGTCACGAGTCCGACCCGACCGCCCGCGTCCACGAAGGCGGCGTCGGTGATCGTCGCCGCATGCCCTTCGAGAACCTTCGGCGTTCGGCCCGCCGGTCCGCGTCCCGCGAAGTCCCACAACGCCACGGCCCCGCCCGATGCGGTGGCGAGGCTCTGTGCGTCCGGTCGGAAGCGCAGCGTCCGCACCTTCGCCGGAAAGCCGCTCATCTCGAAGTCGCGTCCGCTCGCCAGGTGCCAGATGTGCACGCTCGCGTCCTGATTCCCCGTCGCGAGCCAGCGGCCGTCGGGACTCGGTGCGATCGCCAGGATCGAGCCCTTCCAGCGCAGCCGACGCAACGCGCGCACGCGCGTGGGGGAAAGCGCCTGGACACCGCCGTAGCAGCCCGACCACAGCACGCCGGGCTCCGGGCCCCATGCGATGTCGCTCACCGTGCTGTCGTGCTCGTGCACGACCGGCAGAGCCACGCCGTCGGCATCGAAGAACCGCACGGCGCGCCCGATCGCCGCGGCGAACACGCGCCCGTCGGGCGCCCAGGCGACGCGCTCCACCCACCCCGGCCCCTCGTGGAGCACGTCCGTCACGTCGCGATCGAGACGGTGCCGCACGACCGCGCCGTCCTGTCCGCCGGTCACCACCGCGTCTCCCGTGGGCGTCCAGGCGAGAGCGAGCGCGCCACCCGCGTGCGGACGCGCGAGCACCCGACTGCCGCCGCCGCGGAGATCGACGATCACCACCTCGCCGCCGAGTGACGCGGCCGCGAGCCGCGTGCCGTCCGGCGAGAACGCGAGGGCACGCACGCAGTCCGCGAGGCGGACCAGGAAGGTCGCGGCCTCCGGCCGAAGCTCCTCGCTCACGCCAGACATCGCCGGAAGCCACCGACGAGATCGTCGCGATCGAGGTTTCGCCCGATGAAGGTGAGCCGGTTCACGCGCGGCGCACTCCCCCAGGGCCGGCCGACTGCGCCGTCGAACAGCATGTGCACGCCCTGGAAGACGAACTGCTCGTCCTGCCCGCGCATCGCGAGGATGCCCTTCATGCGGAAGATGTCGGTGCCCCGCTCGACGAGCAGCGTCCGCACCCAGCCCTGGAAGCGCTTCTCGTCGAGGTCGCCCTCGACCTCGATGCCGACCGAGGTCACGCTCGCGTCGTGCTCGTGCGCGTCCTCGGTGAGCAGCTGGGGGTCGACGGCGAGCGCACGGTCGAGATCGAAGGCGCGGATCCCCACCACGGTCTCGGGATCCACCCGGCAGTGCGTCGTCCGCTAGAGTGTCGCGAACCGGTTCATCGCCCGGATGCGTCCTTCGAGGACCGCCAGATCCCCCGCCGGGACGAGGTCGGTCTTGTTGAGCAGGATCACGTCGGCGAACGCGATCTGCTCCTGGCACTCGGTGCTGTCGTCGAGGTGCAGCGCGACGTGCCGCGCGTCGACGACGGTCACCACGCCGTCGAGCGCGAGCTGCTCGCGAAGCTCCTCGTCGACGAAGAACGTCTGCACGACGGGCGCCGGATCGGCGAGCCCCGTGGTCTCGATGAGCACGTAGTCGAACCGGTCCTTGCGCTGCAGCAGCGTCCCCAGGATCCGGATCAGGTCGCCGCGCACGGTGCAGCAGATGCACCCGTTGTTCATCTCGAAGATCTCTTCGTCGGCGTCGATCACGATGTCGTTGTCGATGCCGACCTCGCCGAACTCGTTCTCGATGACGGCGATGCGCTTGCCGTGCTGCTCGACGAGGATGCGATTGAGGAGCGTCGTCTTGCCCGCGCCCAGATAGCCCGTCAGAACCGTGACTGGAACGCGCCCGTCGCCCTTCGGAGTCACCATCTCGTTCGAACCTCCCTGCCTCTTTCTAGGCCCCCGAGGGGCCACCGGCGCCGCTCCCGGGCTCACCGCCGCCATCTCCGCACGCGAGGAGCCGTTCGACGTCGGAACGGGTCACCTCGAGCAGCGCGCGATGCAGCTTCCGCTGCTCGCTGCGACCGCCCTCGCGGAGCAGAGCGATCACGGTCTCGCGCGGCGGACATCCGGGCTCCGCGCACTCGAGCTCCCCGACCATCACCGTCACCGCGTCACCGTCGACGAGCAGCTCGCGGACCCATTGCTTGACTTGCCGGGTGTGCGCGGACCGCGCCCCGACCGACTCGTCGTTCTTCAGCATCCGAGCCTTTCCGCACCCACCCCGCCGATCGTCGGCGGATCGGGCAGCAGTCCCGCAGCACGCAGACGCGCGGGCTCGAGAGCCTCGTGTCGCGGCCCGTCGAAGACGACCCGACCGTCGCGGAGCAGAACGACGCGTGCGAAACGCGCCGGCAGGGCCGCGAGGTCGTGCGTCGTGATCACCACGGCGAGCGACCGCTCGCGCGCGGCGCGCTCGAGCGCGCCGAACAGCTGCCACGCCGCCACGGGGTCGAGCCCGCTCGTGGGCTCGTCGCAGAGCAGCAGCCGAGGCGAGCAGGCCAGCACCGCCGCCAGCGCCGCACGGCGACGCTGGCCGAAGCTGAGGCGCGACAGCGGCTCCTCGGCGAGATCGTCGATGCAGAACTCCGCGAGGATCGCGTGCGCCCTCCCGGTGGCAGTCCCGTCGTCGATGCCGCGCTGGCGCAGGCCCCAGCGGACGTCCTCGAGGGGCGTTGCCCCGAGGAGCTGATCGTCCGGGTCGTGACACACGAAGCCGACCCGCGGATCGGCCCGTCGGGACAGGAGACGCCCCTCGACGACGGCAGCGAAGCGCTCGAGCCGGCCCTCGTCGAGATGCTCGACGCCCGCCAGAACCTCGAGCATGGTGGTCTTTCCCGAACCGTTGGCACCCGCGACGACGATCCATTCCCCGTCGGCCAGGGAAAGATCGACCTCCGCGAGCCCCCTGCCGCCGCGACGTGCGCGCGTCGCCCGACGGAGCTCGACGACCGGGGAGCGCACCTCCGGCGCCGGCGGCGACGCGCCGCCGGCGTCGGCCGAGGGTGCGCCGCGCAGCACCCGAGCCGCGCCGAGCGCGGCACCCCGACACAGGGCGCTCTCGAACGCCGCGGCGAGGATCTGCCCCCAGGCATCGACCTGGAGCCGGCGTCCTCCGCTGCGAACGACCGCCGCACGATGCTTCCGCTGCAATCCGCCGAGAAGCACCAGCCCGTGCACGACTCCGGTCTCGGCCGACTCCACGACCGACGCCGGCACTCCGGACGCGCGCAATGCGTCGCGCAACGCGGGCCAGCTGACGGTGGCCGCGAACCAGACGATCCAGACGGCCGCGCCACACACCCGCACGCCCAGAAGCGCGGCCGAGTCACGGCCGCCCGCCCATGCGGCCGAGATCACGAGCACGCCCGTCGAGACGGTCGCGGACGCGATCGCCACGCGCACGCGATCGAAGCAAACGCGCTCGCACACGACGAAGACGATCCCGGCCGTTAGAAGAACCCCGGAGGCCACCACGGACGACGACGCATTGAGGAGCAAGGCGATCGCGAGCATCGCCAGACGAAGCAGCGCCGCGTGCGTGTGCGCACCGCCGAAGACCGAAGCCGCGGCGTCAGCGTGCACGAGGCGCCTCCAGACGGCTCCAGCCGCGGCCGACCAGGATGCCTGCCACGAAGCTGCCCAGCGAGAAGACGAACAGCGGGACCTCTCCGTCACCGAGATCGAGCACGGGCCGAACCTCGCGCCCCGCTCTCTCTGCGGCTCGAGCGATGACCACGTCGTCGAGTCCCCGGTAGCGCTCCTCCTCTGCTCGCGCCGGCGAGCCGGCGAGCAGCGCCGCGAAGGGCGGCACAACGCACGCCAGCACCAGAGCCCGCCCCGGCACGAGCGCCGTGCCGCCGCGGAGGCGCGCGGAGTCGAGCCACGCGGGAACGACGCTCGATCGACGCTGCGCGAGGCCACGAACGAGAAACCCGCTCAGGAAACCCTCCAGGGCGGCGAGCGGCAGCTGGACGGGCGCGAATCCCAGGCCGATGAGCGCGAGCCACGTCGCGAAGCTCTCCGTTCCGGCGAGCGCCGCCGCGAGGATGACGCTGTCGCCTGCGTAGACGGCGACGTCCCCGAGGAAGCACGCGCCGACGATGGCAGCGAAGGCCGGTACCCCGAGCCACGTCAGCGCACGCGCGACCAGCACGGCTACCCCCGGACCGATCACGCCGAGCGTGACGACGTTCGCGCCGAGCGTCGTGAGACCGCCGTGCGCGAAGAACAGCGCCTGAACGAAGAGCACGAGCGCGGTCGGAACGATGACGCGCCGGAGGCCCAGGAGGAGCGCGAGGACGGGCGTCGCACAGACGTGGGAGGTGGCCCCCGCGACGGGCACCGGAATGGGCAGCAGGGTCATCGCGAACAGCAGGCCGACGGCCATGCCTTCGAGCGAACGCCGGTCGAGATCCTGCTCCGCGCTGCGGTCCGCGGCCCGAGGCCACCCCCAGAGGAGCGCTGGCGTCGCGACCGCCCACCACAGCAGCGCGTCGCGCGCCGGCAGCACTCCTTCCGCGATGTGCATCTGACTCGAGCTCCCGATCGACCTGCCGCCCAGACTGCTGCCTGCATATGGTGTTTGAGATTGTGTTGCAACTATGACGTCGACGCGCCTACACTGCCTCGAAGACCTGACGCATGGATGACCCGTTCTTCATTCGACTCTCGCCGCTGCCTCGCCCGCCGGCGAGGCACCCTCGGCGCCGGACCGCAGATCCGGCCGTCGCGCACACACTCGACTCGTGGGTCCGCAGCGCGCTGCACGTCCCCCGGGACACGACCGTCGAGCTGTCTGAATGGGTATCGATGGACTGTCGGGTCGCGCCGCACACCCTGCACATCCTCGTCGGGACGGGACACGCACGTCGTCTCTTCGTGGTGGAGAAGGCCTCGGAACGCATCGACGAGGGCGACATTCGCCTCGCGGTCCGCTGACACGAGGCATGCACGGGCGCGCACGCGCTCTCGATGCGATGACGCCGCGTGCGAACGCGTGCGCCGTTCGCGCGGGAGGTCACGAACGCGGGGGGTCTCCGGCAAGCCGTGCCGCGAGGGTTTCCTCGAACACGACCGGGCGTCCCTCCGGCGCGCCGACGAGATCACCGTCCCGCGCGGCGATGCGGCCGCGAAGAAGCGTCGCCACGGGGAACCCCACGACCTCGAGGCCATGGAAGGGGGTCCATCCACAGGCAGAGCGCATCATCGCGTGCGTGAGGCGAACGCGCCGTGTCAGGTCCACGCACGCGAGATCCGCGTCCGCCCCGACGGCGATACGACCCTTTCGGGCCATCGCGTACACTCGCGCGGGCCCGGTGGCCACGAGGTCCACCAGCCGAGCGAGGGAGAGGCGCCCCTCGTGGACGTGCGTCAACATCACGGGCAGAAGCGTCTGCACGCCGGGCATGCCGGAGGGAGAGGTCGGGTACGGGCGCGCCTTCTCCTCGCGCGTGTGGGGGGCGTGGTCGGAGCCGACGACATCGACGAGCCCCGCGCGCAGGGCGCGCCAGAGCGCCGTGCGGTGGCGCGCATCCCGGATGGGCGGGTTCATCTGCGCCAGCGTGCCGAGGCGCTCGTAGCAGTCGGGTGCCGCGAGCGTCAGGTGCTGGGGCGTGACCTCGAAGGTGGCGACGTCACGGTGCCGTTCGAGGACCTCCAGCTCCTCGGCGGTCGTCACGTGGAGAACGTGTACCCGCCGACCGAAGCGCCGAGCGACACGCAGGCACCTCTCGGTCGCGAGCAGGGCGCTGAGCTCGTCGCGCCACACCGGGTGAACGCCGACTCCCGCACCGGGCGCCGCAGCAAAGTGGCGTCGCTCCACGAGGCGACCTTCGTCCTCGGCATGAACGGCGATGCGCCGTCGACCGTGACGCATCACTTCCGCAAGCGCCGCCTCGTCATCCACGAGCAGGCTGCCGGTCGAGCTCCCCATGAACAGCTTCACCCCCGAGCAACCGGGCAGTCCCTCGAGGGCACCGAGCGTACTCGCGTTCTCGGGGGTCGCACCGACGAAGAACGCGATGTCGGTCCACGCCCGGCCGTGGACCCGCCCGACCTTGTCGGCGAGCGCGTCGGCCGTGGTAGTGGGGGGTACCGTGTTGGGCATGTCCAGCACCGTCGTCACGCCCCCGAGAAGAGCCGCCGCGGTCCCCGAGGCGATCGTCTCCTTGTGCTCGAGGCCCGGCTCCCGGAAGTGAACCTGCGTGTCGATGACGCCGGGCAGCACGTGCAACCCGCGCGCGTCGAATCTCTCCCCGGCGATGCAGCTCCCGAGCGAACCGAGCGCCGCGATCCTCCCATCCCGCACGCCCAGGTCGGCCTCGACCGTTCCCCACGGCGTCACGCAGGTGCCTCCGCTCACGACGACATCGAAGGCCGGAGAATCCCGCCTCACGAGAGAGCTCCCACGATCGGCGCCGGACTCGTCGACGTCGAGGCCGTCACCCGCGGTGAGGCGTCATCCTGCTGCCGCTGCGCACGCTCGCCCGACGCAACCGTCGCCTGCGCGATGCGACCGCGCAGCCGCCCGACGATCGCCTCGAGCTGGCGCGCGCGCGGGAGGCCACCCGAAGAGGCAGCGAGCGTCTGCTCGAGGATCTCGACGACCAGCGACGAGTCGGCACGACTGAGCCTCGGCACGCGACCACCCCCCGTCGCGCTCAGCGAGCAGCTCCGGAGCAGGCTGCCGCGGCGTCCAGGAACGTCGCGTCGGCCTCGACCCAGGGAGCGCTCCGATGCTCGAGGAAGAGATGGATCACCTGGGCGATGATCTCGGCGCGCGGCCCGCGTTCGTCGTACGGTCGGTTGAGTACGACCGAGAAGTAGCCGTTGCGCCGGTACGGGTTGCCGCAGGGGGCGGCCGTGAGGAACCACACCGTGTAGTTCAGCCGCCCGCCCTGACACGGCGCGGGCTCGGCGGAGAACAGCACGCGCGTGACCGCTGCGATCGACAGATGGCAATGGTGCTGGTCGAACCGTCCGATCTGCCAGGACACGTGCCCGTCGTGCACGCTGCGCTCCACGCCCGCCAGCATTTCCGTCTGGAACTCCACCAGCGTCCGCTCGCGGTGGATCACGAGCGAGGCTTCACGCAGCCGGAGCGCGCCCTCGAGCAGCGGCAGCACGGGCGGATCCAGGGGCTCTGCCGGGGCGGCTCGGGCGCCCGCGTTCAGACGCTCCAGGGCGACGTCCCAGGCGGGCTCGTCGGCGAGATCCGCCGCGACGACGTCCTTCAGGCAGCGCAGGATCGCTGCCCCCTCACCCGACGTGCGGACCTGCGACGCGATCTCGACGCGCATGAGGTCCGGTCGCTCTGCGACGTGCCGGCGCGCGCGCTCGAAGAAGCGCTGCACCACGTCGCCGTCGAGACCCCCGGCGGGGTACGGATCGAGCAGCATCAGGCTCATGCTCGCGCGGTGGGTCGGCGCGCCGCCCGGGCCGGTGACGAGGAGGCGCACCTCGAACGAAGGGCGGAACGCGAAGCACACGCTCGGCACGACGGCGCACGCGATCGCGTGGACGCGACCGAGATCCAGGTGCATGTGGTGCTCTCCCCCGGCGACGCGCAGCTCCCGCACGCCGAGGAAGCAGCCCTGGTAGGCGGCGGGCAGGAGCCGTGCGCGGCGACGCGGTATCAGCTCCACGATCCCGCCGTCCTCCCACGAGCCGCACGCGATGCCCACACGGTCATCGTCGAGCCATTCGCGCAGCACGCGCTCGAAGAACGCGATGCGCTCCTCGAAGGCCGCGTCCTGGGCGAGCGGGTCGCGCATCGCCGCCGCTTCGACCGTGCCCCGAGCGGTCATCGACGCGCACCCGTCGCCACGGCACCCGTCCGCTGCACCCGCTCGAGGCGACTCGTCCACGGCGCGTCCTGGCCGCTGTACTTGCTTCCCCGCTCCGGGCCGTACGGTCGCTCGACGGAACTCGTCAGCGTGTGGAACACGATCTGGCACACGCGCATCCCCGGCTGCAGCACCGCCGGTCGTGATCCGAGGTTGGCGAGCTCCAGCGTGATGACGCCCTCGAAGCCGGGATCGACGAAGCCCGCTGTCGCGTGGACCAGGACGGCGAGGCGGCCGACGCTGCTTCGTCCGTCGACACGGGCGACGAGATCGTGCGGAACGCGCACGCGCTCCACGGTCGCTCCCAGCGCGAAGCCCCCCGGCGCCAGAACGAAGGCCTCACCAGCCCCGACGTCGTGCGCGACGTCGCCATCGATCGACAGGAAGCGGTCACCGAGGCGCAGGTCGATGCTCGCTGGCTGGATCTGCACCTCGGGGTCGTCGAGCGGCTCGACCACGATCGATCCCCTCGCGAGCCGTCTCTTCAAGTCGCGGTCCGATAGAATCATCCTCGGCACTCCGCTTCGGGCCGCCGGTGCGCCCCCCCCCACTCGATCGCTCACGTCCTACCCGCTAGCCGCTCCTATTGCAACTCAGTTGCGTTTATTTCCCTGCCGCGCCTTGACCCTATCGCAACCCCGTTGCATATATGCCAGCCATGACGCTTGCGCGCGGCCCGCTCCCCGTGACCGTCCTGTCCGGCTTTCTCGGCGCCGGAAAGACCACGCTGCTCAACCACGTGCTCGCGAACCGCGAGGGGCGGAAGGTCGCCGTCATCGTGAACGACATGAGCGAGGTCAACGTCGACGCACGCCTGGTCCGGAGCGGCGGCGCAGCGCTCTCCCGCGTGGACGAGAAGCTGGTCGAGATGCAGAACGGCTGCATCTGCTGCACGCTGCGCGAAGACCTGCTGCTCGAGGTCGCGAAGCTCGCGCGCGAGGGCCGCTTCGACTACCTGCTCATCGAGTCGACGGGCATCTCCGAGCCGCTGCCGGTCGCCGAGACGTTCACCTTCACCGACGATTCGGGGACGAGCCTGTCCGACGTCGCTCGCCTCGACACCATGGTCACGGTCGTCGATGCGAAGAACTTTCTCGCCGACTGGCAGAGCGTGGACGACCTGCAGGCGCGCCGCATCGCGCTCGGCGAGGACGACGAGCGACACGTCTCCGATCTCCTCGTCGAGCAGATCGAGTTCGCGAACGTGCTGGTGCTCGCCAAGCTCGACCTGGTCTCGCCCCGCGACGCCGATCGCCTCGAGGCCATCCTGCGCCACCTGAACCCCGGCGCCCGCATCGTGCGCGCGGCGCACGGGAGCGTACCGCTCGAGACCATCCTCGCGACCGGCCTCTTCGACTTCGAGCAGGCGGCCCAGTCACCGGGCTGGCTGCGCGAGCTGCGCGGCGAGCACGTCCCGGAGACGGAGGAGTATCGCATCGCGAGCTTCGTCTACCGGGCACGCACCCCGTTCCACCCCGGCCGGCTCTGGGACGTCCTCAACGAGAGCGAGACGTTCGCCGGTGTCCTGCGCTCCAAGGGCTTCTTCTGGCTCGCGTCGCGTATGGACCTGGCCGGCACCTGGTCGCAGGCCGGGGTCGCGGCGGCCTGCGAGGGGGCAGGCCTCTGGTACGCGGCCCAGTCGGAAGAGGCGCTCCGCGAGGCCGAGGAAACCGGCGAGGAGCCGTACCAGGACTGGCGCGAACCCTGGGGTGATCGACGCCAGGAGCTGGTCTTCATCGGCGTCGAGATGGACGAGCCTGCACTGCGCGGTCGCCTCGACGCTGCCCTCCTCTCCCCCGCCGAGATCAACGCGGGACCGGAAGTCTGGGCGACGCTTCCGGATCCGTTTCCTGGATGGGTCGCCGACGACGAGACCGATGAGCCCCGACCACGAGAGGGAGGATGAGCATGGCGCGACGTTGCATGATCACGGGGCGCGGCCCGAACACCGCGAATGCCGTTTCGCACTCCAACCGTCGCGTCAAGCGACGCCAGCTGCCCAACCTGCAGTGGAAGCGCATCTGGGTTCCCAGCGAGCAGCGCTTCGTCCGGCTTCGCGTCAGCACCTCGGCTCTCCGGCTCATCGACAAGCTCGGCGTCGAGCGCGTGCTGCGCGACCTCGCGCCCACGGGGGCGCGGTCGCGGCGCGCGACGCGTCTCCCTCGATAGGGCACCGCCGTCGAGCGATAGGGCACCGCCCTCGAGATCACGTCTCGCAGATCGCCCTCAGCGAACGCTCGCTCTGCGGCCTCCGGACGGCGTTCGGTCGGGGGCGCCGGGCTCGCAGCAGACGGTACCCGCCTGGCCGCCATGCGCGTGGCCGTGTCCCGCGTGATCATGATCATGATCATGGTCGTGGGCTGCGAGGAGATGCCCGAGCGACCCGAGCCAGCCGCGCAATCCGTGCCGCCAGATCTGTCGGACCAGCAGAGCGCAGCACACCGCCAGGGACAGATGCGCGAGGAAGCCATGGTCGTGGGGCAGGTTCGTGTGCAGGCCCGTTGCGAGCGGCAGCGGCGCCGCATTCAGCGCGAACGCGGCGAGCCAGACGACCCCGACGAGAGCGGCCAGCGCGAATGCGGTCGCGGACATACCGTACCAGCGGCGCAGCGCGACGACCGTGGCGACGTTCGTTGCGGGGCCGAGGAGAAGGAGCGCGAGCGCCGCGCCGGGAGAGAGTCCCTTCTCGATCAGCACTGCCGCGAGCGGCGTCGCGGAGGCCGCGCACACGTAGCTCGGAATCGCGACCAGCGACACCAGCACGACGTCGAGCCCGCCGGCGGCGAAGCGATGCAGCGAATCGGCGGGAACCGAGATCTGCGCGAACGCCGCACAGACCACACCGACGACGATCCACGCGCCGCTGTGGTCCATGAGCTCGTCGAAGCTCCTCAGAAGTCGCACCGCCAGCGGCGCGTCCCGATTCTCCGCGAAGAGCGGCGTCCCCCCGGCTCGGTCCGTGGGCGAGGGGTGGTGCGATCGCACGCCGGCGACTCGCGCGATGACGACCGCCGCAGCCACGGCGGCGAGCAGCGCGACCGCGACGCGCACGACCGCGAAGCTTCCCCCGAGAAACCGCACCGTCAGCGCGAACGTCTCGATCCCGACCTCCGGCGTCGCGAGCAGAAAGGCAACCACGAGCGCAGCTCCTGCGCCTCGCTGGCGCAGCGCGTTGCCGATGGGCAGCACTCCGCAAGCGCAGACCGGCAGCGGCGCCCCGACGATCGCACCACGCAGCGCCTGACGAAACGCCGCTCCGCCGCGCAGAAGCGTCTCCGGGATCCGCCCCCCGAGGGTCTGGACGATCGCACCGGCGAGAAGTCCGACCAGCAGCATGGGTGCGGTCTCGAGCCCGAGGTCGAGCAGCGCGTCGCCGAACGCAGCGCGCGTCTCGCCCGCGGGCCCCTCCGCGTCGTGCCCGGCCCCGAAGACGAGCATCACGGCTGCCGCGACCGCGCTCATCTCCCAGACGCGCTGCATCCGGCTCCTGGTCCGCTCGACGGACCAGTCGTGAGCGATGACGTGCAGCAGGAGCCCGGCGAGACCAGCCCCGATCCACGGCTCCCATGCGCGCGCCAGCGCTGCGGGAACCAGGTCTCCGAGCTGCGCGCCGAAGACGGTCGCGAGCGCCAGGCCGGCGGCGCGGCGGAGCGCCGCGCGCGCGCCGCGATGCCGCGCGAACGCCACCACGAGCAGCGCGGTCACCGGGATCGAATGCGCTGCGATCGAGAGCGCGACGTCGGCCGCCACCGGGCCCGTCGCGAGCGGGCCCGCATACGCGGCGATCGCGAGACCGTCGCCGAGGTTGTGCAGCAGGAGCCCGAAGTAGCCGATCTCGAGCCCGACGTCAGCGGCAGCCTCGTCCGGCCGGTCGTCGCCCGGGAGCCGGCCGCCGCGCATCCGGCGCAGCGCGCGCTCGCAGACGACCGGCATCGCGAAGCCCGCGACGAACACCGCGAGCGCAGCCACGCCCTCCCGCCCGACCGCCTCCGGCAGGAGGTGGAGCACGACCACCAGCGCGGCCGACACGAAGGCGAACGTCCGCGCGGGCGACAGCGCCTGCTCGACGCGCCCCGACAGGAGGCCGATCGCGGCACCCATCGCGATGGCACAGAGAACCAAGAGGAGATGAGCCACGACCACCGAGACGCTCCGCGCGAGGGCCCCCGGGGCCCGTCACAGCCAAACACCATATTCTCTTGCGACCCATCTGCAAAACGGGACCGGACGCCAGGCCAGGAGCGCGCTGCGCCCGTCTCGGCGACGCAGCGCGCCACCGGCAACTCGATCGCCGGACACCAAGACGGCGAACAGGAGCGCCGAAACGATCTTCGCCGCGACCGAGCGCCCAGGCTGGGTCGGCTCGTCCTCGAGCCGAGCCCGCGCGACCGGGGCCGGAAGCGCGGCGGCGACGGCAGCCGTCGCCGCCGTTCGCCCGCCGCTCGTACTCGCCCTGCGGCTGCGACGCTCAGCTCGCCGCGCGGCTCTCCAGCTCGACCTCGGCCGTCGCCGTCGCCGTGACCTCGTCGCGGTGGTTGATGGTGTGCACGTCGAGCTTCACCATCTTCTTGCCGTCGCGCACGAACTTCTCGACGACCTTGCCGCCGCCCCAGGTCACGTCACCCAGGTAGTTGAAGCGCTTGTAGCGCGCATCGATGAACGCGAGGTGTCCCCTGTCACCCATCCAGTTGGTGACCGCGTGGCACATCCAGGACAGGCGCTCGAGGCCGAGGTCGTACGCACCGGGCAGGCCGAGCGTCTCCTGCGTGAACTTGTTGTCCCAGTGGACACGCTGCGGCGGCTCGGGAACGCCCTGCTCGTTCGGCACCATGAGCATCGGGTGCTTGTCGAGGAGCCGCGACGCGACGACGTTGCCGACGAGGTACATGCCGAAGAACGACTCGAACGCGATCTCCGCAGTGGGCGTGAGCGGGCCCTTGATGACTCGTCCGATGTCGTCGCCGACGCCGACGTCTTCCCAGAGCCGCTGCGTCGTTCGCTTCTCGTTACGGTACTGCTCCTGGAAGCGGTCGATGTCGGCCGGCGTCCACTGCGCGAGCGGCTCGATCTCCTTGTAGACGCCCTTCTCGCGCGTCTTGTTGCGGTCGGCACGCATGTACGTATCGCTGCGCTTGCCGATGCAGGCGTTGGTCTGGTCGTAGTACACCGCCTCGTAGGTCATGTAGACCGTCCGTCCGTCGGTGAACTTGCTCGCCTTCTCGACGACGTCCTTGAGGTAGCTCTCGGAGCGGATCTGGTCGCCCTCGAGGACCGGGCGGTACCACTCGTAGTGCGACCCGGACCAGATCGAGTGTACACCCGGCAGGCCCTCGGGAAGCCCGGCCGAACCCGGGGCGCTCAGCGTATCGAAGCAGCGCAGCACGACGCCCGGGCACTGCAGCTTGCCCCAGCGGGTGTTGCTCTTGGCGTAGTCACGGTCGGTGTACAGCGGGCTCAGGTCACCGATCGCGTGTGCGAGGTGCCAGATGGTGTCGCGGCCCACCTCGGTCCGCCACGGCTGGCGGCCCTCGAAGCCCTTGCCGATGCGCTCACGAACCTTCGCGATGCCCTCGTTCGTGATCTTCCCGTGCTCGTACGCCATGGTCTCGACTCCTCGTCGCGCGTGATGCCGCGTGCCTTGCCAGCGATCCAAGTGAACGTTTGTTCGTTAGCGAGGAACCCCGCGTTCCGCCAGCCCGGGAGGCGACCGTCTGGCGTCACGCGTCGCGATCGCTATCCTTTGCCCACCGCGCGCCGGAAGTCCACGTCGGCGCCCGCAAAGGCCACAAGCGAGCGGTGCCCCAGCCCGGGGGCGACGCCTCGAGGAGATCACGATGAGCGATGAGAACGAATGGGTCGAGCTGTCCCGCGACTGCGAGGCGGTCATGGTGCCGGCCGGCCACACGGTCCTGCTGCCGCAGGGGACGAAGGCGGTCGTGACGCAGTCGCTCGGCGGTTCCTACACCGTGCACGTACCACAGTACGGCGGCCTGCTGCGTATCGCGAACCGGGACGCCGACGCCCTCGGCATCGCCACCGCACCGGAGGCCGCGAGACCGGCCGAAACCGGCGAGCCGCTCACCATCGAGCAGCTGGAGCCGATGGTCTGGGAGCAGCTCCGAACCTGCTTCGACCCCGAGATCCCGGTCAACATCGTCGACCTGGGGCTCGTCTACGACCTGCAGATCCAGCCGCTCGAGGAAGGCAAGAGCCGCGTCGACGTGAAGATGACCCTCACCGCGCAGGGCTGTGGCATGGGTGCCTCGATCGCGGCCGATGCCAAGTACAAGATTCTCGGACTGCAGGGCATCGACGAGGCCGAGGTCGAGATCGTCTGGAGCCCGGTCTGGAATCCGAACATGATCTCGCCGGAGGGCCGCGCCAAGCTCGGCATGGACTAGCGGTGCACAGGCCGCTCAGCGAAAGTCCGGTGCCGGCGGGGCCGCGAAGCTCGCCGGCACGAGCCGCGGGTCGTTCGGCACCCAGCGCAGCACGGTCTCCCGGAAGAACGGCTCACCTTCGATCGTGTAGTCGCCCACCGACGGCAGGACGTAGCCACCGGTCGGCGTGAATCCGCTGAACGCCGCGCGCAGGCGACCCTCCACGATCGTCGGCACGACGACCGGCCCCTCGGCCGCAACCAGACGGTCGGAACCGTCGAACGAGAGCACGTAGCGCGCCCCGTCCGACCGGTAGCTCACCTCGAGTGCCGCGGCCGCGCCTGCCGGCCGCTCGCCGGCCGGCAGCTCCCGCAGGACGACGTCGGGGTCGAGCGCGAGCGCGTCGAGCGTCGTCACCGACGTCCAGCGCACGATCGACGCGAAGTCGCCGAGCGCTGCCGGTGGCGCGGGCAGGGACGCGCTGCCGAGGAAGTAGCGCACCGTCCTGCCGTCGTACGAGACGCTCTGCACCTCGCCGTAGGTCTCGATGGTCCACCGCAGCTGGTCCGGAACACGATACTCGAAGCGCCACGCCCACTGGCCGGGGAAGCCTCGCACGACCTCCGCCTGCGAAGCGCGCGAAAGGCTCTGCAGCGCGCCTCCTCGCGCCGCGATCGCGCGCTCGAGGAGCGGGCGCGCACAACCGGCGACGGCAAGCGCGAGCAGCAGCAGCGGCGGCAGCAGGCGGTGGTCACGCTTGCGCCCGAGCCTTTCCTTGCGGGGCCGTGTCATCTATCGGTGCCGCCGGTGTCCTGGATCGTGAGCCGCATCTGTCTGGTCATGCTTCTCGTGACGTTCACGGCGTGCAAGAGCGCCGTTCAGCCGACTTCGGCCCCTCTGCCTCAGCCGCTCCCGTCCGGGCCACCGGTGAACGGCCCGCAGGCCGAGACCACCACCGCCGTTCTCGCCAACGGCTGGATCAGCGTGTCGCTGGCGCTGCCGCCGACCGGCAGTGGCCCGTTTCCGGTGGTCATCTCACCGATCGTCCCCGACGAGAAGCTGCTCGAGCGCGGCTTCGCGGTCGCGCGCTTCCATACCAACTGGGAAGCACTCGTTCCGCTCGCGAAGCCCGGCCCGGCGGCGGCCACCAAACCCGCGAAGCCCGGCCCCGCGGCGGCCACCAAACCCGCGAAGCCCGG
>Ga0194121_10002513_pt1 | contig 29076 bp, 45 predicted proteins | sample TA2MahCa50mmetaG_FD_148609 | JGI IMG/M metagenome (GOLD analysis project Ga0194121, IMG submission 148609) | Freshwater microbial communities from Lake Tanganyika, Tanzania - TA2015020 Mahale Deep Cast 50m | ecosystem: Environmental > Aquatic > Freshwater > Lake | place: Tanzania: Lake...
AAGAAACCCAGCATCAAAATTCCGTTGGACGATATTGTTCGCAACGCCATTCGTGCCGCAGGCAAAAAAACCAGAAGCATTGGCAAAGCGGTCAAGAAGGCTGATGCTGCCGCCAAAGCAGCCAAAGCAGCAAAATTTCGGGCGAAATACGGCACGGCTGCCCAGCGTGCCGCCGCCCGTGCCAAAAGATTGGGACCATCCATGACATTCGAACAGCGTTTTAATGCCAAAAAAGCGTTGTTCCGTGAATACGACAAGAAACTTAAAGCCATAGAAGTGAACGAACGGCTTGCACAAGAAAACCCGAACCTTTTGACTTGGCGTGAGCGAATAGATAAACCTGTCACAAAAAAACAGATTCGTGACGCCCAAAGAATTGATAAGGGGTTGAAAAACAAACAACCCAAGCGTGTCAAAAAGGACGCCGACATGCCAGAAAACCAGTTGCTTGCCGATGCGTTGGCTCGGGCAGAAAAAAAAGCGGCGTGGAAAGCGGCTGGTGGCAGAAATTCGCCAGCGAATATCGCCAAGCGTCAAAAAAGGCGAGCACAAAATAGACAAAAAATTGCCGACGAATTGAAAAAAAAGCGTAATAAGAAGTAACCATTATGGCTAGGCAGCCTAAACGGTCCCAAAACGACGACAAATCTGGGTGGTTGTCCGCATTACAGAAATTCGCCGACAAGTATCTTGTCGGCGAAGAAGCCCAAGGTTTGTTTGACGAGGCTGACAAAATTCCCGTCTTTGCGCCGACGACACCAATTAAGGGTTTTCAAAATCCTATTCCCAACAATTTGACGGCTGGTTTGATGGCTAAAGCGGGGGGTTACACCCGTGCGGGTGCGAAAACAAATTTGGCAAAATGGTTTGGTGGCGACGAACTTATGCGTCTTAGCGGACCCCCACGCCCCATGCTCAACGAGGTGGGTGATGTGGCTAGTTTGTTGGCGATGATATTGCCTTTTGGTCCGAGCAAGAAATACCTAGGCAAACCCAAACAGTGGATGGCGACATTAAATAGTTTGAAGGCGTTGTTTGGGGAATAAACCCATATTTGGGAACAGATGTAGCATTTGTGATGACTACAAACACCAAACCCCAAGCAGTCCCGTTTCAATCCTATTATGGAACCAAAGTTGATGGATACCGTCTAGCGCACATAGATGGCGCCCGTTTGGCGCCCCCCAGCGCCCCATATTTGGGGCGTGAGGGGAAATGTGCCGCCAACGAGGACACCTGCGAGGGATTCGCCATCAAGGGTTCACGGTTTTGTGTGGGACACAACCGTAAGGCTGGAAAAACCAAAAAGGATTCATAATGGGTTATGTAGCCCAAACCGCCTCCACCATTCGTTCGTTCGTCCGCACCATCACGGATTTGGATAGTTCTGATATTTCGGACGATTTGTTGAATATGTATATTCGTGACGGCTATTACCGCATATTGGACCTTGAGAAGCGTTGGAAGTTTTTGGAGAAAACTTTTACTTTTAACACGGTTACGGGTCAGCGGGCTTACACGGTCGCCAATTTCACCGCCGACCCCGTTGGCGAGGTTATTTCCGTCGTGGACAACACGGCTATCGGCAATCGTTTGGACAGGATTGGTTTTGACATGGCTGAACAAACCTATGTCGGCAGTTACGACATTTCGGGCAATCCTTTGTTTTATGCGGTGTGGGATGGTCAGATTCATTTGTATCCGAAACCGAACAATGTTCGAACTTTGACCTGTCGTGGCTATCGGGAACCCACCGACTGGATTACCAGTGGGGGCAATGTGGATGCGTCCAAGAATTTGCATTTGCCGTTGGTTTATTATGCGTGCAGTCGCATCTATCAGCGGCTTGAGGATACTGGTATGTCGGCTGAATATAAGCGTGCTTTTGACGAGGGTGTTGCGTTGGCACGCAACGCCGAAATCAAACCCGTCAGCCACGCCCATTTGGTTTTGTCGCACGGACAAACCAGAGGCAGACCAACCTTCAAGGGTTGGATGCAGGACCTTGGCAGAACGCTCAAAAACTCATGACTATCGGCATCTATGAGCAACAGGATTTCACTGGTGGGCTGAATTTGCGTGCCGACCAGTTTCAGTTGGCTGAAAACGAATCCCCGAGGATGCTGAATGTTGATGTGGACCCCAGAGGCGGCGTATTCAGTCGTGGCGGATACATGACCATCAACAGCACCGTTGTATCCAGTTGGAATCCGCACAGGTTGTTTCGTTTTGACGGTGAGACACCGCAAATAATGTTGTCCAACGACACCAAGGTTTATCGTTCCACTGGTTCAAATTTTTCTACTTTACAATATTCGTCTGGCAACGACATCGCCATCGGTTCGAATTTTGGTGCGGGGTTCGCCCAATGGGGCAAAACTTTGTATATTTCCACTGGCACCAGCGGCAACGGCGGCTACAAGTGGCTGACCGCCAATACCTTTGCTACGGCTTTGACCGCCAGCGGTCCAACTTTTCAACCATACGCCTCCCCCACAAGCGGGTACATGCCGTGCGCAAAGTTGCTGGCTGTCCACGCCAACAAAATGTTCGCCGCCAACACGATAGAAAACGGTGTCACATACTCGAATCGTGTGCGCTGGTCGCACGATTCCCTGCCCGAGGATTGGATGACCGACGACTATTTGGATGTTGAGGGTGGCGGCGACGGGGTTACTGGTTTGGCTGTTGTCGCTGGTCAATTGATTATTTTCAAACCGAGAGCCATTTTTGTGTTGTTCGGCTACGATTCCGCCAATTTCACAATCGTCGAACTGTCCAACCGTTTGGGGATTGACACGCCCCGCAGCGTGGCACAATCCGATGTCGGTCTATATTTTTTTTCGAACCCAGAAGGGTTCCATTATTACAACGGTTCCAACATCAGAAACATTTTCAAACAGTTGCAACCAATCGTAGATTTGAATTATTTGGATGTGACGACAAAACCCGTTGATGTTTCTTGGGTGAATAATCGTGTTTGGTTTGCGGTGCCGTATTCCGCCACTGGTGTCGCCGCCACGAAGGCGACGGTGAATTTTGTTTTCGACCCGTCCATCAATGTCGCTGGCGCCTACACGATGTTTCAGTCGTCGGATTCGTATGGTTTGCTTGGCGGCATCAACTGGGAAAATTCCAGCGGCAAAGCATACGGTTTGTTGTGCCACGCCAACATCGGGCGGGTTGTTTCGGTGGACAACCACAGCGAAAAACAGGACAATTTGGATGGCACATCTTCAAGTTTTTCCACCTATTATCGGACCAAATGGTTTGACGCTGGTTCGTATATCCAGAAAAAAATGTTTCGCCGACCCGATTTTGTTCTCAAGGAACCCGACAGCACCACAGTCATCACCGTTGATGTGTACCACAATTTTGATGAGGCGTTGGGCAGCGCCCGCAGAACCTTCAATTTGACTTTGACCCCCGACACCACCGCCATGAAATGGGGTAGCGGTGTGTGGAACACTGGTTTGTGGGGTGCTGGCGCAGCCAGTGCGGTTGTCAAAACTGGTTCCAACTTGGGTCTTGCCAGATGCGTCCAATTGGAGTTCATTGGTGAGTCGGGCAAAAATTGGGGCATCAACAGTATCGGTTACAAATTTCAGTCACGAAGGGTCAAGGGTTAATGTCTACACTTACTATTCCTTATACTTTTGTTAGTGGCACTACTGCGGTTGCGGCAGAGGTCAATAGCAATTTTTCCAACATAAAAACTTTTTGCGAGGCGCTGGCTGCTGGCACCAACATTGACACTGGCGCCATCAGCAGCGGCGCTTTGGCGTCCACAGGTGTCACGGCTGGCTCGTACACGACGGCGAACATTACGGTTGATTCCAAGGGACGCCTGACGGCAGCCAGCAGCGGCACCAGCGTTTCGGGCGATAGCGACCAACTGGTGTTGGGTTCGCAGGTGTTCGGCTGATGGCTGAAAACTACAACATTCCTTTGGTCAATGTTTTGGCGGGCGCCAATGCGGATGTGTTGCGCCAAATTTTTATTGATATCACCAAACAGTTGAACGAAATAAACATCGAGTTGGAAAAACTAAAACAAAAACAAAATAATTGATTATGAGCATAACAAATTATTATGGCGATTACGGGGTGTCCGAGGCGACCGCTTTGCGGCGCCGACAGCGTGCCAGTCTCGCCAATCAGGCTGCGGCGTTTCAGGGACAGAAACGGGGGGCACGCCGATTGGAGGACATCAGCCGTGTCTATTCCGAAAGTTATCAGCCGCTGGTTTCCAGTTTCGGTCGGCGTGGCTTGGGTGGTCCGAACATCCAATCGGGTATCCGCCGTTCAAGTCTCAGCAGGTATGCGGAAAAATTCCAACGGGATTTGGGTGCCGAAACACAAAACATTCAGGCTGATTTGAACAATATTGCGATGCAGGAGGCTGATTCGCAGGCGGACCTTGAGGATTATATTGCGGAGTTGCGCCTCCGCAAGGCTCAACAAATTATGGCTACGGCTGCTGGTTTGCAGCAGTACGCCTCCTATTAGGGACCACTAGGAACACACAGGAGATTATTGTGGGCAAAGCAAAAAAGGGCGGCAAAGGCGGCGCAGGTAAAGGCATCCAAACCGAGGCTGACCGTCTTGCCGCTATCGCTAACGCTTATGGGATACCGACTGCTGGTGGTCGTGTCACCAGTGCGGCTCTTGACGCCGCCGCCAAAAAGCGTGCGCTGGCGGCGGAGGCTGCCCGTGCAAAGGCTCAAGCAAAGTATTGGAAAGACAAATTAAAATCGAAAGACAAATGGGACCCCGACAAGCCAAAGAACGGCAAAAACGGCAAGGGCAAGGGCGGCGAAGGCAAAAGTAGTGGCTTAACCGAGGCAGAGCGTTTGGCTAACGAACTTGCACGGTTGAAAATTAAAGCCGAAATGGACAAGGCTGACCGTGAGGCACAAAAAGTTTTGGATGATGCCGCAGCCTCGGCGGAAGAGAAAGCGGAGGCGATTGCCGAACGGCAACGCAAATTCGCCGCCTACAGCGACATTGCCAACATTTATGCCGCCCAAGGAAAACAAACCGATACCCTTTATGGTACACAATTGGAGGGTTTGCCGTCACGCAAACAAGGGGATTTGGATGTGTTGCTACAGGCGGTGTCCGCTGGTCAAAAACAGATTACTGACACCGAAAACCAGTTTTTGTCCTCGCTGGTTAAACCCAAGGCGTATTCCGATGTGCCGTTGGTGGATTTGTCCACGACCCAGCCCGTTAATCCGTTGCTGGGTGCTTTGGGTGCCGAGGGTGCCAGCACGGCTGGCGTCACTGGTCAATCGGCTATGGATGCCGCATTGGCGGCACAATACGCACAATTGGCACGCAACACCGCCAACCAGTTGAATGTTGGCGCACAAAACTATATGACTGCTTTGCGCAACGCTGGTGTCGGCGCCGCCGCAGCGGGACGCCAAGAGTTGGCTCAAAGCCAAACACATTATCAAAATTTAATCAACGCCAAATACGCCGATTTGGCTAATCAGTTGGCTATGCAACGGCTACAAGCCCAACAGGAAGCAGATATTCGCACCGCTCAGGCTAAGGCTGAAGCGGCGATATACGGGGAAACACCCAAAAAAGAACCAGGGTCACAACCACAGCCACAGCCACAGCCACAACCAGTGGTTGCACAGCCAGTGGTTCAACAGCCAGTGATTCAACCAGTCCCAATGCCAGTGTTCGGTGAGCGACCAACAACAGTTACACCATTAGTGCCGCCTCCCCCAGTAATTCCAAACCTTGGACCCGTCCCAATGCCCAATGTAATGGACAAAGCCCTGCTTGACGAACTTAATGCCCGTCGTGGTGGACTTGCTGCGCAACCTGCGGTGAGCAGGGACGAATCGTTTTTTAGGGGAGAGGTCGAATCGGCGGCAAAAAAGAAGGCTGAAGAAGAAGCAAAAAAGAAAAAGGCTTTGACTCAACTTGCGATAGCAAGGCGTTCAGAGTTTTAAGTTTCATAATCCCATTATGGGAACAAATTGGGCATAATTGATGGCGATTACACCAAACCCTGTGACTGCTTTTCGTAAAAGCAACAAAACGCCGCCGCTGCCGCCGAGCCTTGACGATTATTATGCCATGTTGTATGGTGCCATTAAAGCGGGCGCCAAGACGGCGCCGACAATAAAGGCAAGTACCGCTGGCGATGGCGGGAAACCGAAAAGCAGCATAGAAGAAGAACAGGCACAACTTGACAAGGGTGTTCAAACCACCAAGAACAGAATCAATCTTTCCCCGAATCTGACCCCGAAAGAGAAACAGGAGTTGATTGCGGAGGTGGACCGTATTGCGGCTGGCGGACAACGACAGATTTCCACTGGTGGTCCAACACCGTCTATTTTGAAAAAATTACAAGACATAGCCATTTCCAAAGTGTTGTCGCCGTTCAGGTCAAACTATAGGGCGGTTGTCACCGCTGGTGGCGACTATTCTTTGCAGTCCCAAGGTCAGGCTTTGATTACTTCTGCTGGCGCAATTTTGAACCCAATCAATCGTGCGGGTCAATCGCTGACCAAAGAATTGTCCGATTTGCAATTGAGCATCAAAAATCCCATATTGAGGAATGTGGCGGTGAACGCCGCTGGTCTTGTTTTCCCGCCCGCAGCGATTGGTGCCGACATCATCAGCATGGGCAACACCAGACAAGAATTGTTGCAACGCACCGACATCGGCGGGGACAAAATTCAGCCCAATTGGAACGATTTTGTCACCCAATTTCGGGACCCTGACTGGGGTTTGAAAAATACAATTATCGCCAAACGCAACAGGGACCGCAACAAATTCGTCGGCAATGTGCAGAACATTATCGCCGAAGAAATCACCAAACCAATCAACTATGTGACGGGTGTTGGTGAAGTTAAATATGTGGGCAAGGCTGGGCGGACGGCGTTGGCGGCGAAGTTTATGACCGTTGAAATGTTGGAAAAATATCCTCAACTGGTCGGCATGGGCAACGAGATAGCCCGTATCGGCATGTGGGCTATTCCCAGAGAGATTCGTTTGGCTGAGGGCATCAATACGGGTTTGCGTGTGGTTGGCAAACCCGTGCAATGGACGGAACCTGTCGCCGATGTGGTCGGCATGGGTTGGGCTTTGACCCGTGCGCAAATCGGCGACATCAGCCGTTGGGCGGCTACGCAAGCGTTGCGTACCAAAGGTGTTGATGTGTTGCCGCAAATATTCACGCCTTTAAGCAGACAATTTGTTGCCGCCGCTGGACGCAAAGCGGGCGGCAAGTTCGTCCTCAGCGAGGCTGGTGTGATTCGTGGTTTGGCTGGCTGGTCCGCAACGAACGCCGCAAAAGGTGAAACAGGTTTTTCGTACAATTTGTTCAAGGATGGTGTCAAAAAAATTGTTGATGACGCCCGTGCCGCCAAGGTTTCCGCCAAATTAATCAGCCTTATCGAGAACCCCGATTTGCCGAGAACGGCTGTTGAGGACGATTTGATTAAACGCTACAAGGCGTGGCAAGATGACGCCTACAAGGCGGTCATAAGCCAATACAAGCGTTTCGGGGTGGATTTCGGCACCGACATTCCCGATTTCAGTTTTCTTGACGATTATGTGCATCACACAATCACCAAGGACGCAAAAAATTGGATTCGTTCCATCAGGGGTTTTGACCTTATAAAAGGCGTCAAAAAATCTGTTTTTGACACGAACAACCTCAGTTACGAGGATATTGTCACCGTCGGCGCACCCCTCAAATATCGCAACCTCAGGGCTGGCGAAGAATTTATGGGGCGCATATTGCAAAGGGGCGGAATTGATGAAATCAACAAAATTTTCAAAGAGGTTTCTGGCACCGACATAAACTTTTTTGAAACCGATATCGGCAACATCGCCGATTCATACGCATACTCTTTGGCTAAACAAAAAAGCCGTGAAGTGTTCACCAGACGCCTAATGGCGTATGGTGAGGATGCGGCGCAAAAGTTGCTGGTCCACGAAATACCCGACCCACGACTGGTCAAGGCGCTGGTCGAGGGGCACAAAGGTTTGGTTGCCGCCCGCAATTCTTTGCGCCGTACAGCCGCCAATCAGCGGCAAACATTGGGCGACATTGTTCGTCGTGGCATGAAATATGCCGACGATTTGTTGAAAGACAATTTGCGCCAACGGCAAATGACCGAGCGTGAAATCAGAACACTTGTCGCAAAAATGGACCAGTTGGTGTCGGATTTGACTCAGGCGAAAGCAAATGCGGTGAACATCGAGATTGGGATGCGTGAAAATTTTTATTCGACGCATGCGGTGTTGTTGGCTGAAATCCAAGAATTGCGTCAAGCGGTGGCGAGAGGCAACGGCGACCTGTACGAGATACGGACCACATTGCAGCAAACATATATGGCGATGTTCCCGAACGCCAAACGAATCCCCGACGACATAAACATTTTGGCTGACCACATTATGGCTGCACGGGGCGCACCAGCGTCCCGTGAGGCACGGGCAATAGCCGCCGAAATGCGCCAAATCAAAACACAGTTGGAGTTGGTGGACCCGAACAGCGCCGAATATGCGGCACTCGTGCAACAGGAAGGCTATTACAAAGATTTGTTGAACGGCTACCGCATCGTGGGCGAGGTGCGTTCCGCACAAACCTATGCACCAGACAACGGGTTTCTATATACCAGCCAAACCGATTTGGGGTCGCCAGATGCGCCGTTTCAGTTGCTTCACAGCGAACCGACCCTGTTCAGCGGGACATCGGATGTAATCGGTGTCCACGCTTTCCCCGACGCCAGTTTGGTGGATTCACGGACATCGGACGGTGTTCAAGCAATTTTTGGTTCCGACAATTTTGTTAAAAGCATTGACACACAATTGCAGGATGCAGGTTTGGACGCCAACAGGGTGTTCATCAAAACCTATTTTGATTTGAAACGGGGCATGCCGCTGGACCCAGAGATTGAGCGTGGCTACCCAGATTTGGTGAATCTGATTAACGACATATTGGAAAATTCCAACCGTGAAATGCCCGCTGGCGGCGACCCAGACATTGTTAAAAGTATTTACGATGATTTTGTCGCAACTATGGTCGGTATTGCGCACATGTCTGGGGACCCCGCCGCCGAAACGACTGGGAGAACAATCATAGATTCGGCGTTGGGTGATGTCGCTTTGGCTGTGGATTTACAAAATCAGATGGATGGGTTGTTGTTGCCCGCAAAACTGTTCGACGACACGGCGGAGGATACGGCGATTGTGGTGGTCAAACCGCAGGGTTATACGGTTACACCGTCCAATTCGGCTACGGCACGGGTTCAGGGTGCCGACAGCCCCGTGTTGGGTTCCATATTGCGTTCCGATTATACGACCGCATCCGAGGCGGCTGCGGGTCGTTTGGCTGGTGCCGCCAGCGCACGCCAAGAGGTTGATACCGTCCGTGCCGCCGTCACCGCCCGTATCAACGAATTGACCGTCCGACAGGCGGAGTTGGGGGCGGAACGAACGCAACAAAAAGAATTGGTCGCTGCCGCTCGGGTGAAAATTGCGGAAATTGGGGGCAAAAAACAGACGGTCACGGTCGGCGGTCAAAAAGTTGTGTTGGACCGTGCTGGCATCACCAAGGCGTTGGAGTCGGCGACCAAACAGGAAGCGAAGTTGCGGGCGAACTTGGAGCGTTCCATCACCGAGGCTGTCTCTGCGGTGCGGTTGCCAGCGGCGACGATTCCCGTCCCGAAACGGAGAGAATTGGAATCCATTATAGAAAAGGTCGCCGCAAACGAAGGTTTGTCCGTGCGCATGCTGACAGGCAAAGAACCGACTGCTGGATACATGGTCGCACAAAAAGAGTTCAGCAACATTGTCCCCGCCACCGATTTTTTTGAAAAAAACACGGGTGTCGGCATATTGGAGTCGTATTTCAACAACCAAAAAGAACGGTTGGGCGGCAAAAACTATCTCGGTATCTGGCACGACAAGAACCACGACGAGGTTGTTTTGGATGTGGTTGATAATATAATGAATCTGGACAAGGCAACCAAGGCTGGTCGTGAAAGAAACCAGCAGTATATTTGGGATGTTAAAAACAAACAAGAAATACCGACAGGAGGAACAGGTGGCAGAGGAGAACCCCAAGGAGCAGGATTGGGTGGAGTTGGTACAACCGCCCAAACCGTTGGTGGAAATGTCCCCGCAGGAAATCAGGGCGTTCGCCGAGCAGGTGTGGGAACTGCTGGTGCAAAAACGCAAACAATCGTAGGTGCGGAAAGACAACTACTGAAATATCAGGACCGTTTGCAGGTTTTGTTTGAACAGGGCAAAACATTAAAACAGTGGAACAACAGCACAGGCAACGCCTTGCGCAACGAACTCGCCGCCATAGGACAGGCGATGTTGAATATGCCCGCACGGGGCGAGGCTGGTGTCGCCGCCCGTGAATGGGTGCGCAGCGTGCAACGCAGCGTTGAATCAACCCGATACATTAAAGACCAAACCGTTAAAGCAGCATATGAGCGTGTAACACAGTTGTTGCATGTCGGCGAGATTGGTTTGGCGCAGGCAGAAGATGCCGTTGCCACGAACAAAGAACTGATAGATATTGTTAGGGCTGGCAGGTTTGGTGCGATTATGGCGCCGATTGAGAAACGCACCTTGGAGGGGTGGGAGGCGATTATGGCGTTGGGTGTGCAGGCACCAGAACAGTTGTTGTCCGTGTGGAAACCCAACCTGCAAAAAATGTTGAGCAAAGCAAATGCTGGGATAGTCAAACAGTTTTTGACGGCGAGCAGAGATTTGTTCAAAACCTATGCTGTCACCAGTCTTGGTTTCGTTGTCCGCAACTCGTATTCGTCAATGTTTATGAATTTTGTCGCTGGCGTGGATGGTGCCACCGCCGTCGGCGGTGTCCGTGCGATGAACACACTCAACAAATATGGTCCAGCAAAATGGTTGGACGAGTTGGGGATTGTGGACCCCGTGTTGCGGGGACAGTACGAGGAGGCGTTGAAGGCGGCGATTGCGACGGGTTTGCAGGGGTCGTTCACCGATTTGCGTGAACCCGTTTTGGCTGGCACGCTCGGCGAGCGGGTAATCAACTTGTTGAACAAAACTGGGTTGGATTCGTCCAGTTTCGGCACACGGATGCAACCCGTTGCGGAGAACGCCGCAAGATGGATTAGCAAACAGGGTTTTTCCACCAACTCGTACACTAGGGTTATTCGGCGTGCGAACACCCGTGTCGAGGCGGCGGTACGGTTCCCGATGGCGTTGGACACCATCCTCAAAGGCGGCACCTACGATGACGCCGTTGTACGAGTAACCAGATACCATTTCGATTACACGGATTTGTCCAAATTGGACGAGGCTGCGTTGCAAATAGTGCCGTTTTGGATTTGGAACACACGAAACATCCCGAACCAGATAACAAACCAGTTTTTGAGACCGAACGCATACAACATTTATGAAAAGGTGCAACAAACTTTGCCCATTGACGACAAGGAAATTGTCCCCGAATGGCAAATTAGTTACGAACCGATGGGTCTCGGTCGGGCTGATATCCCGTTTTTGGGCGAGGGTTACTACACCGTCAGGGCTGACATGCCCCAGCAAAGATTGACCGAAGGTTTGAGGAACATTCTCGACCCGTCAAGGCTGGTTGGTCAGACTTATCCGTTTGTCAAATTGCCTATTGAATATCGTGCTGGCAGACAGTTGGGTATTGATGTCGGTCCGTTCAAGGAGCGTGTGCCTGCTCGTGGTCCCGAGTTGTGGCTCGTGAACACCTTGGAGGCGATTGGGTTCAAACCCATTTACGACAAGGAGGGCAACAAAACCATTTCGGGTTTCACCCAATATGCGTTGGGTAACGCAATTCCGATAGTTTCCAGATTGCAAAGGTTGTCTGGCGGGCGTCTGGGTGGCAAGGAAAGTTACCGAACCCGCACGGGTCAGTCATGGTTGAACGAACTCGGTTTCCCAATCACCGTAATCAAGGACAAGGATGTTCGTAGCGAAATAATCAACCGTCAATTCACTCTGCGAGATTTTGTCGAAGAAATAATTGACCGACAACTGATTCCCTCCGAGTGACGCCAATCTCCCCATGTTCCTAGCCAAATTGTGTTCGTGTGCGCAACGGCAAAAGCCGTTGCCGCAACATCCCGCATGCGGGGACAAACCAGACGACGACGAGGAAAACTAGAAGCGTTCGTCGTTGGTCAGGGCGTAGTCCAATTCCATCATTATTTTCCCGTATTCGATGAGGCATTGCGCCGTCGATATCGGGTCGCCCAAACATGATTTCGTCCACATGGACATCAGTTCTTTCGCCTGTAGTCGGCTGATGGAAAACTCCATCGTGTACCCTCGGTCGCTGTCCGACATGATGTTCGCAAATTTGGCGGACATTTCCTCAAGGTCGTCTGGGTCAAATTCTTTCGGGTCCATTATGTTTTGTCCCTCGCCTTGCGCAACGCCCTGACGACAACTTTGGTTTCTTGCAGGTCACGAATCCGTGCGTTCGGCAACCCAATCTGACGGGCTTCGGCTATTAGGCGGTCGGTCATATATTCAAATAAATCCAAATTAATTGGTTTTGGTGATTTCGTCATAAATTCTTTGCCCCACTACAGAAATTTGTTCGTCTATCCCTTGGTTCATTGTGTTCAATACGGCGATAATGGCGAGTATTGTCGCCATCATAAATTCGTCATCTATGTACAGTTCTGTTCCACCGATGTTAATTTTTTTGCCGTTGGCGCCGTACCTAGAGGCTGGTTCTGGGGTCATACATCAAAATCCAGTTCGAGCGGCATATATTTTTGTTTCGCCGAATTGGACGAGTCCAAGGGCAACATGAAAGTCCCCCTGTAAAGCATGACCGCTATGACGGCGTAGCCGATTATGTCCTCGTATGCGTCTTTCAAAGGTTCGGTGATTTGTGCGGATACGCCGTTTTTTCTGGACATGTTTTCCGCCCGTGCAATCTTGTCGCACATACGAACAGCCACCCCCACCAAACCGAATTTGCTGATGTTCCCATGTCCGTAATCGTGCTGTTTGCGGCACAACATTTTGTGCATCTCCGTTTTGTCCACACCCAAAGTCAGGGGCACCAGCGAGTGCATAGCCATGCAACCCGCATCCACCATCACGGAAACCGCCTGCCATTCGCTGGCGGATTCGTGCCAAGCCACGAACGAGGCGAGGCTGTCCAATATGGCGTTATATTTTTTCCAAACAGGTTCCTCGTATCTGACCGTAGAAACAATGTTGATTATATATTCCAACGCCTGCAACGAGGCTTCATCCCATGTGGTCGGTAAAGGTGCTGGCATATTTGCTCCTGAATGTTTCGTTTTTCAACAAAGCCGACTTCAAGTTGTTCAACGCCTTGCGTGTCTTGCGCCACGCATGCGATTTCGCCTTGATTCCTATGTTTGTTTTCGCTATTTCATAGGTGTTTTGTTGAAAAAAAATTTCGTTCAAAATTTGTTTGTCCGTGTCATCGAGTGTATCAAAAACCCCCTGCACTAGGTCAATCAAATCCCAGTCTGGGGGCGTGAACGGCTCATCGTAAAGGAATGGTTGCATAAGAATTTCATAAAACGAGGCTCCCTGTCGTGCGGTTGGTTCATATTTCATTCATTGTTTTTCCGCCGTCACATGCAACACCTGCCTGTCGTCACCCCAAGCCGCACCGTTCAAACCGTCCATTATGGTTTTAATATAATTGTCTATGTCGCCCCGCAGCCGAGATTTGCTGCCATAATACGGGCAAACCACAATCAATGTGCCATCGGAAGCGAAATTCACCACGAGGGACACGGGACCGTCGAACTTGGGTCGGTTGCCCCAAGTTGCACGCACCAACGCCTCGGCTTCCAATGTTCGTTGGGGCGTGAACACACGCCCACGCCGAGTCATTCTGGGACGCCCCTTGGGGACGGGTTTCACGGGGATAAAAATTGAAATTGATTCGTTGCTAAAAGATTCTGCGTTGCGTTCCGTTGTCATCTGGTTTACTTTCCAAATTCTCTATTGAACAGCAGGCAAGGGGCACCTCAATAAATTGTTCGTCTGTGGTGTAAATGGTGTCCTTCGAAATCACCGTAGCGGATTGTATGTGTTGTTTCCCTACTATTAGTATGCGTGTTCTGGGATGATTCAACATCATAAAGCAAATATTGGGGTGTTGGTCCAAAAATTTGAGTTTTCTGGCGGAAAAATGCACCGTTTCGTAGGGGAACTGGTCGCCGACCCAAGCATGTTTGACCTCCACTTCGACGGCGAAAAACACGGTTTTGTCGCCGCTGAACATCCCGATTATGTCCACACCATATTGGTCGGGGTTTATGTGCCCGTTGAACCCCAAGGTTTTCAACCAATCCAACACGAGTTGTTTCGCTGGGTCGTCGGCGTCGTACATGGATTGGTCGAACGGTTTTTTCACGAGAAAACTCGGACAACAAGTTTGTCTATTTCAAGTTCGCCGTTGGCACGCAAATGATATTTGCCCCAACGCCTGTCGGCGTCCAACAAAACAATCCTCGTTTCGCTGGGCGACATGCACGAACGCACACATTCATGCCCCAAGCGTGTCAGGGTCGTGGAACGGTCTTTGGTCGGCAAAGGACCGTCACGCCAAATCACCTTGCCAAGGGGGGAAAGTTGCATCAAGGCTTCTTTGATGCCGACCGTCTGCGACATGTCTGGGGGTGGCGGTGGTGTGGCGGGTTCCTGCCACAGTTTCGCCAATTTGACGACAAGTTCCGTCGGGGTTCGTGACGACATGGCGGATGAAACAAAATCGTTCAACGGCATCGGCTCGTCGGCGTCACCCAATATGCGCCTGTATGGCGTGGACATGTTTTCGGCGTTGAAATATGGCAAACGAACATAGTTGCCGTACTGTCCCGCACTTAGCGTTTCTTGTTTCGGGTTCACCTCCCGTGCGGGATAGTCGGCTACTTGGTGTGCGCACAACAACATTCTGCGCATGTCGGACGCCAAAACGACCTGTTCGGCGAACACCCAAACATGGTAGCCCTTGGAGCGTGAACGCTCAACGAACGAGACAACATCCACTGCCCGTAGGGCTGATTGCAGTTTTCGGGCACCAACCAAATCGTCTATGTCAATGTCGGAGCATCCCCAAACGACATGGTAAATGTTGTTTATGGGCACCATCGGGTACACGCCAATGGCACGAACACCGTCCAAATGTTGTTGAAATATGTCGTGCGTCAAAGGTTCCTTGACGCATCTGCCCTCCTCATGCCCGTACACATCGCCACGACCACGAAACAGGGTCGTGAACATGCCCGTGACCTGAGGGGGTATCACCAATCCTCCATTACAGCCAATTCTAGTTGTTCGGGGACGGGGGGCTGATTATGGATATATGACGGCAGATTGTGGTTCACGAGCCGAATCAACCTACCTGTCCCGTGTTCAATCTCATAATCCATGTCAGCCAGCAGGAATGATGCGGGGCGTTTGCATTTCACCAAATTGATTGTGACCGTATTCAGGTGGATGCGCTGTTCGTATCGCAAAGAATCCAACCGTTCCAAAAGCCGTTCGGTTGAGTTGGATTTGTCCAATTTGTCCTCAATTTCACGGATTTGCGCCTCTATTTCAAACCGTTTACGGCGAACACCGATTACATGCGCCGACTGTTGTTCGCCACCGTATGCGCCCGAAGATATGGTCATTTTGCGACCGTCGGCACCAGCCGACCTAGAGGATTGATGCAACACCAGCAACGGGACATTATGGCGTTTGCCGAAAGCCTTGAGCGTGTTCGCCTTGGACGGCACATCTTCGCCACCGCCCACCAGCAGTTCCAAATAGTCGAACACGATTAAAGCGGGCTGTCCCCAAGCGTCACGAACTTCGCCCAATGCACGCTCCATATCCGCCAACGACAACATTTGGTCAAAGACCGCAAGGTTCGGGAACTCGTCGGTTGAGGTTTTTCTTAACAGTTCAATCGCCTCGGGGACGCCTCGGCTGATTTCTTGTTCCAACAAGTTGGCGTCTACGCCGTGTGTCAGGCACGCCAACTTAATCAAGGTCAGGGTGCGGGGTTCGTCGGGACAAAAATAGATGACGGGTTTCGTTTTGTTCGCCAACAAAATTTGCAACAAAAACAAGGTTTTACCGCTGTGGGTGTAGCCGTTTATCAAACACATTTCGGACGGGGCGATGCCCCGCATCTGCTCGTCTATGTCGTCGAAACCTAGGTAAATTCGTTCGTCGGGGTTCTGCGCCCAATGCACATATTCGTCAGCCGCCAACGCAAAAGGTTTGAAAAAGTGTGTGGGTGGCTTAGATGCGTCAAGGGCGGGGATTTGTTCTCCCCGCCCCAACGCCGACCATCGCCCCTTGAAGTCGGGGTCTTGCATTATGCCTTAAATGTTTTTGGTTCCCAAAACGCATCGTTGGATGTTGTTGATTTGAACCAAGGACGCTTCGGATTGATAGACAGCCCGTCACGGTTGTCCCACACTTCGGTCACGCCTTTTCTGGCGCATGCGACATGCAACCATGCTGGAATTTCGCCGTGTTGGCGTCCCTTGATGCGCACCTGAAATTTCGGTGCCTGCGCCTGTTCAACCGCCCATTGCGGTGCCTGCACCTGTGGTACGGTCGCCGAGTTCGGGAACACCTGTTGCACAACTTCAACAATTTGTTCGTCGTCCAACGGTGTCATGCCATGCTTCTCCAACAGCGCATCCGCTGTCGCATCAAACGCCACCAGCCAATTGGCGATGTTCATATTCACATCGTCCGTCAGCGGTGTCAGGTCGGCAGCGATTTTCGCTGCAACCTGCGTGATTATGGATTGGTCTTTACTTATCGTATTCATTTTTTCTCCTATGTTCGTATTCGTGTTTACTAATTCGGCTGACAAGGGGGAGGTTGTCGCACTTGCCATGCAACACCCTGTCAGCCTTTCTATTTACATCCACCATGATATCACTCATTCGGTACGCCCATGTCAGCCCGCACCAATGGTCGTATGGCGACAACCATGCCTTTGGGTATGACCAAAGAATGTCCGACGGTGCCGACATCATTCACCAACATAATCAAAGTTACATGCGTTTTTGATTCTTGCCACAAATATCCCACCGCAAAACTTTTGGTCGGCAACATCGTATCAACATTTTCGGGCGTATCCCAACGGTCGCCCGAACCGACGGCATCAATCCACTGTACCTCGGTAATCGGCAACGACAACGGGTGCCCTGTGGACACGCCGTTGGCGACGACCAATTCGATGGGTTCACGCATGCCCGTACCCGTCAATCACACAACAGCAACGATTGCTCGGACACGGTTGCGCCCTTGCACACAGACCAAAAGTCGCACCATTTGGCGGAACACAGATTGCTTTGGTCGTTCAACAACCAGCCCGTTTCGGTGCCCAACGACATGCCCATATGGCACGCCGAAATAATTTGGTTGCGTATCCATTGGACATGTTCTTGGTTGCGGTGCAACGAAACCAATTGCGCCTTCGGTTTTTCCTGTCGGAGCATCACGCCATATTTGAACTCAATATGGTTCGGGTCGGGAACCAAATTCATTATGGTCGCCGCCGCCGCATACATGGATGCCTGTACGGCGTTTTTCTGTTTTTCCGCACCCGAATACGAACGCCCAGAGGTTTTCCAATCCCAGATGACACCAGACGGCGAAACATAATCTATGGTGCCCTCAATATAGATATCGAAACCGTTTATGTTCACTTTCAAAGGCAACACGAAACGAAGTTCCGTGCTACCACCCAATTCCACCAACGGCATGATTGTGGTATGCCAAGAGGTACACATTGATTCGAGATACGCCAAAATTACCGTTTCATCAATCCCCGTTGTTTTGTGGGGTTCGGACGCCAAACGCTGATATTCGGCGACGGCAACCTTGACCATTTCCTCCAACTCTTTCGTACCCGTGCGTTGCGCTAGGTACTCGGCTCGCACCGTGTTTTGTTGCGCCTCGTCGGTGGTGACGATAAATGTTTCAATCGCACGGTGCATCGCCGTACCGATGATTGTGGCGTCACTAGGCATGCGCATATGGGGGTTGTTCATCGCCAACCGTGCCCGTTCGGGGCAGTTCAACACATCGTTCAACCACGATTGGCGCACATATATCCGTCTGTTTATCGCATCAATTTTCATGTCCGTACCCGCCCGTTCGTTTCTGGTAATCCTAGCGTGCCCGTATGGCTGTCAGATATGCCCGTATGGCTGTTTTTTCGGCGACGAATTTTCGTGACCGCACTGATATGGAACCGCACCTCTGTGCGCCTGAAAACCTCGTTGCATATTTGGGTCGGAGTGAGGTTGGTCGTCAAAGCCATTTCGTTCAAAATTTTTTTCGCCACACGGCGGTCGAGGGTCTTGTAACCATATTTGACCATATGGCGTTTCTCGAATATGCGACACAAATTTTTCATCATTTTCGGTTTCAAACCAAAATGTTCACCCAATTGTTTCCACACAATTTTTTCGTGCGACATATAATAGTTTTCCAACCCGTCCACAAAATCGTCGGACGCCTCAAAACATTTCGGCAAACCACCCGTCGTGCATGCCTGCATCCACAATGTTGGGCTGACGCCCAACATTTTCATTATGGACAGCAAAGACTCGTCCACATATTTGTTGTAGGCACCTTCGACATACGAACGAATCAGTTTCCACCTGTTGAAAGTGTCGCCCTCAAGTTCCAATGCCTGTAGGTCTGCTACGGTGTCGGGCAACAACGCATGCGATGCGGATTCCGACCAAGCGTCATAAAATTTGCACAAGTCCGTAAAATAGTCCAAAATTTTTTCGTTCGTCCAAGGCGCACAATATCCACGCACCTCGCACAATTGGCGTCCCATCCACATGCCGTGTACGCCATCCGATATGCGGATGCGCACACCCAACGGCTTCACATCGGACAAGTCATCGAGGTTCATCTCAGGCTGTCATCTCCAATCATAAATTCTGCCATACACCATATCCTCCAACGCCTCTATCTCACCGCATTTAGAACAAATTTCGGTGCGGTTATCCAACCTAGACAGGGCACCCATATATTCGCCTGCATGCTCGTCGTTGGGGATGAACCCACCGCAACGGGGACATTCGGGGAATGGTAATTTAACCAATTTTTTCCTACTCATTTCGCCTCCATGACTTTAACAACCTTGCCGTTGTCGTCCCTCAGCGTTATTTTGCCCTTCGCCCACAGCGTCACATTCGGATAGGCGAGAGACATGACTCGAAACGAACCCGTCGCTATGGCGTCACAATCCCTGTTGGCGTACAACTCTACGGTCTCGATATCGCCGTCGAGTTCAGCGGTCAGATAATAGGTTTTCATTTGTTTCTCCATTTTCCGTTAATTGTAAATTTGAGAACAAAATTAAATCATCCATCTCGTTGAGACACGCCCCACAGGTAGTTTCGTTGGAGGCATATTCGTCTGGCAGTTTATATCCGCAACCGTTATCGCAATATCTCGTTTCTTTCTTCCTCTTACTCATTTGTTTCTCCTTTATTGCACATCGTTTCAACCCATTCGGCGTACTCGTCAAGTTCTTTCTCTGCGTGTGTCACAAGTTGGTCGCCCAAATCGCAGAACTCCAGAACTTTCTCACTTGCGCCCAGCACGATATCCCACTCGGCGTCGTCGAGTTTGCGGTCGAGCATCTCCTCGAACCAAGCCCTATCCCACCAAGCGATTACAATTTCATCGCTCTTTTCATAATGCCTCAGACCGTCGATGGCGTTCTTTACGGCAGTCATTTTTCCTCCCTCTCTAATTTCAGCAAGTTGTTTAACTTGTTAATCAGCACATCTATTTGGGATTCCGCAGTCACCGATGCCAGCGCACCGACCAAAAATTCTACGGCGTTGTCGCCCCACACGGCACGGCTGAGTCGTGCGAGTCGTGTAAGTTGGTTTGACTTCCTATAATTGTGGCTCATTGTTTGTCTCCTTCCCCCAATATTGTTACCGCTACCAGCAAAGCATCTTTAATGCCCGACCAATATGCGCCCAATACAACATCGTTCTCATGTTCAACCTCCTGTAGTTCTGCGTGTTGCAACATGGCGTGAAAACCGACACGCAAAGTTTCAGGATTCCAATAATGTTTCTTCATACAACCTCCTGCATAGGGACGGCACCACCGCTCGATGACGAATGGTTAATGCACAACGGCAAAGCCGACATGCGAACATACACAATAATCTCGTTGGCACACTTCGGGCACCTGTAGGTGCCTGCGGGTGTCAAAGACGGTTTACGCCCAGCCCGTCTAATTTTTTTGCGCCCAAGTTTCGCCTTGAATAATGGATGCACAACCACGACCGACGGCATCTCTGCCGTCGGTGCGTCACACCCGTCCGTGTCGTGGTTAAACATTTTTGCCACCGTCCTCAGACTCGTCGCCACCAAGGCACAGTTCGGTCATGCAAAGCATGGTGAACCCGACACTCTTGGCAAGAATCTGCTGGAAACGCTTAGGCAAGTCGGCTAGGCGACCGCCCACCTCGCCCTCGGCGACACCCAACCTGCCCACAACTCGGGTCACATAATCATAATCGTCCTGCGATATTTCACCCAACTCTAGGGCAAGTCTGACCGCCGTAGCGGATACTTGTGTGAACACGAGCGACAACCTGACTTTCGGATAAAATTCTTCTACCACATATTGGTAGAACAGCGACGGCAAGTCGTAACTCCCGCCGTCGTAGTCGTGGGTCTCGGGATTCGTACCGCTGAGAATGACGCAATCACCGTGCAATTCTTGGTTGAATATCATTGACGCCATTAGATTCAACGGCAGAGGCGGATTGAGAATCCGTCCCTCATCGTGAACATAACCAACCAACTCGAATGTTGGTGCCCCTGTGTCGGGATTCCCTTGAACGGTGACCGCAACGCAGTCAAAACAACCACCGACCTTCTTCTGAATGTCGTGGATATCGCCGATGACACACGCCTCGGGCGGTGTGTTCACCTTGGTGCTGAGAACAGCACCCATTTGTATTCCTAACATGACAACCTCCTAAGTTGCATTGTTGCTATTGGCATGGACAACTCGTCCACACCTGTTGCCACCGTCAGGTGGCAAATTTTGAAATAACCTCCTATGGAATAGTATAGCCGACTAGTCGGCGCATGTCAATCCCAATCGAGGTCTTGGTCGTATGGGTAATCACGCCCATGCTTGTACCGCTGACAGCCCGACTCGTGTGTGAGCATATATGCAAGCACGAGTACCGTCACAAGCATGAAAGCCCATAAACCGAGAAACATTTGCCAAAGTGTCATAATTCATTCACCTCCCACCTGCGTTTACGACAAGCCCGCTTGGCGGATAGTTTGCGCTTGTCGGCGTATGTTTGTGCCCTAGTGCGCAACCCGTCGGCGAACGCCTGCGAATCCGCACCAGACCATTTTGTGCGCTTAATCATAATGGACACCATGTCTCTAGGTGGTGCGCCTCAACAATCTCACAGGCTGGTGCCCAATCGTTGCCCTCCCACAACACGCCCTCTGGCAGTTGAATTATCAGAGCGGGGTCTTGCAACCTAATGGCTTCAATCGCCTGAATACACGGCTCAACCATACATGTCGGCACGGACGGATAATGATTGTATGACAAATGCCATTCCAATTGCGCCCGCAAATTGACGCCAAATTCTTGGCAAACCGAACGCATATCCTCGGCACTAATTCTACCCATAATGAACCTCCTAGTTCACCTCGTTGTTCAATTCATCTACGATGACTTGAACCCGCCCAACCTCGGCGAGTTCACGCACCACATCCGTGACAGCCTGACGGATTGCGTCCAATTCTTCATCGGACAAAACACGCCCACCGCTGTTCGAATTAATAAAACCTGTTCTCGGCAACATTATTCACCTCCGTTCATCCACTCGTAGGACTTACGCCCAACCCAAGTATGACACAGGCGATGCCCCGATACACGGCACACCACATCCAACAACCAACCACACGCCTTAAGCGTTAATGATATTGCGTAACCCACAATGAACCTCCTAGTTCATCGCACCCACATTGTCGTGTAATGGCGGGCGGGGAGTGCATAGCCCGCCCGCCATTCGTTGCATTATTCGTCGGGACAACGAGCCGACATGAGGCTAAATTAGCCCCAATCCTTTAATGGTGGACACAACCCATTCGACGGGATTCTCCATCATGGTGCTGTAGCGTTCTTTAAGTCGCTCAATCCGAATATCGGCACCATATTCCACCGCATACACGGTCTCGGTTGTGCGCCCATACCCATGATTCTCACCGACACCCGCCAACTCTCGCACCGAGAATGTTATGCGACGCAACATCGACGGATTCGCCAAAGCGAACATGAGTTCATCTATGTCCAACTGTGTGGATGCGTCATGCAACTTGACGACAGTACTGTGAACATGCGTTGGATGCCCGCCATATTCGACAGCGGTTTCGCCCCACAACTCGCATCCAATGCGCATCTTCTGCAAAGTGTCCACCAACGCACACAGCACAACGCCACGCTCACGGATGAACTCGGCAGAATATGCCGCTGACGCCCCATAGTCGATAAACACCTTGACAACCCGCCCCATACGCTCATTCGGTACGGGCACAAAATTGAACATACACTCTGGCTCACCCGTCAGCCAACGCCCAACATCGACGGCACCGCCACTAGTGTCATATTGAACCTCCGACACTAGGTCTAGGCGGTTGTCAATCCGCTCCTGCAACGCTGTCAGCAACCGCTCAACCTCGGGACGCACCGCATGCCAACCCTCGGTCGCCAATTTGTTCGCCTCCGCATAGTTCTTCGTCAAGGTAAACTTAGGTGAACCCGTGTCGGACGACCGCTTAGACGGATTCCCGCCAGCATAGGCAAGCATCGCACCAAACGAGTCAAACTTGTCCAACAAGACATTCTGACCATTGACTTTAGTTATCGTCGCCATAATGAACCTCCTAATTCATCTACGATGACTTGAACCCGCCGATACCACACCGCACTAGTGCAGTGTGATACCAGCGAGTACCTTGGACGCCTGCTCGGGATTGAGACCAGCGGTAATCTGTGTCGCAAACGCCTTGGACGGCTCCAACCCAGCCCCAATCTGACGGGCACCATTCAGTGTGTTGCGAGGCGTAACCAAAACCCGCAACCCTGAGGCGGACACATTCGCCCTAGCCTTGCGAATTGCGGTAATCCACAACTGCGCAACCTTGGGCGACAACCCGACCGAGTTGAGCATCGCATCCTCAACATTCTCGTCAATCTCAATCTCAATCGTTGCAAAACGATTGAGGAACGCTCGGTCAATCGGATTACGCCCAACATATTCGGCGGTCGCACCATTGCCGTAAGTGTTGGCGGTTGCAATCGCCACAAAATTCGGGTGCCGTGAAACCATGCCGTCAGCGAACGCCATTGCATCATTCGCAAGCGCACTATTCAGCACATTAAGCACATTCGGATTGCCGTTGTCCACCTCATCCAAGAGGAAAACACCGCCATGCTCAAAGATTCGGCGAAACTCGGTGCCAACATAGTTGCCACCACCAGCGATGAACCCAACCAGCGCACTCTCAGGCGTCTGACCAGACACCGACTTGCATGCGAACGGGACACCCAACGCCTCGGCAACCTGTTTGCCAATCGTGGACTTACCCGTACCCGCAGAACCGACTAGGTACGCATGCACACCAGCACCAACAGTCTTGAGAATGTCGGCAAACCGATTATGCAAAACACCTTTAATCTGAACCGTCGAACGATTCGCCACCGTAATGTTGGTGACTTGCGGTCGAAGCGAGTCAATCTGCCTAGTCACCTCATGCTTGAAACCGCTGAACAGCGTGTTCACCGCATCGCCGACTAGTTGCTGAACCTCTGTCTTGTCCACGCCAGCCTTGAACTGCGCAAGCGCATTCTGCACCGCATTATGCACCACGAGTTGAACCGCCGAATCCAGCGACGAACCCACTGTCGGTGGCGTTGGCGTCACCGCTTGGGCAACCGACTTGCGGGCACGAGCCTGCTGACACACGGGAGAATCGTAATCCAGCAGAGTCACACCCGCCACGATTGCATCCTCGACCACCTTGGGCGAGAACCATACGGGTGGCGCACCGATGAACCGAATCCCCAAATATTTGGCGACAGCGTTCACCTCATTCTTGGTGCAATCCCTCAGGTCTTGCACACTCCCGTCATCGAACATGACGAGTTTCTTCTCCCTGTCATAACCGATGACAGGTCTTGACTTTGTTGCACTCACTGTGAACCTCCATTCACAATCTCGGCTGTCCGTTCACGGACATCTAATGACGGGTACCTTACCCGTCCACCGCTAATGACCAACACTACCCTAGGACTACTTGCTAAAGCAAGCATCCAAGAATTTTGCTCGGTCAAACCTTGAATTATCAGCCTGAAACACATCTGCCAACTCACTCGCCAAGTCTCGCACCGCCTCACTCACTTGCGGATGTTGCCACTCGACATGGTACGCCCATACCTTGCGTACAGCCTTGGCGACCGCCACATAATCCTTGCGACTCATAACCCAACCTCCCTAATCGTTACTCAATCTGCATAATTGCATCGTAGATGCCGACAGAATCGCACTGCCGTGAAAACCACTAGGCGCACCTTGTTCGCATGTCGTTCGTAAAGGTGCAATGGCACCACACCCCGACACACTCCGCCAACTCGCCCATGTCCCCGAACCGCAACAGTGTGTTCACCTGTGCCGATGACCTGAACGAGCCAACCTCAATCGTTGCGACCGAACCGCTCACGGCTCACCTAATGACGACACCGAATCACGGTGCCCCAATCACAACCGCCCAACCTCTCGCCAATGGGCACTCGATGAGCGTAGCATCCCGCTGACACTCACCACAGCGAACCGATATGCCCCGCCATGACAGCGGTACGATTCTGTCGTTCGATATGCCTACCGATAGTCACTCGGGTCATTGGCAATTCGATACCGACAAGAAGGCGTAAACCCTCCCTCCTCTAATCATTGCTCATTTCAAAAAAAATTGCAAGCATCCAACCACACGCATTTTACGCCCCTGTTTCCCCACGCATAATGCGCATGCCGAAATCACGCACTAAACACATGGTTGGCAAAAACCGCCATACTCAGCCCCAAACCGCCCAATTCGTTTTATGGTCTGTCTCATGCCCGAACATGACCTAGGCGATGCACAGGCGATGCACTCAAGCGATGCCCACCTAGCGTTCGGGTAGCACCCACTCACCTGCCGATGACGCCAGCGGATATGCACACCCGAACAGTTTTGCCGCCGAATCGGCATAATCATTATGGTCATGGCATGGCACCACCACCCACCTTATCCACAGCCCCACTTCCCTCGGGCGGGGGAGCATGGGGGGGCACGGCACGCCTTCGTGAAAATGATTCGGACAGCCTAGGGCTGGAGCATTATTTTTGGGGGCGGGATACCCCCGTCAATGTTTTGGGTCCCCCGACCCGAAGCATTATTTTTTGGAACCTTGGCGGCGTTCTGCTATTTCGTTTTCTGGGATGTATTTCGGTCTGCGTCCACCAGCACCTTTGTTTGCTAGTTTGTTTTCTTTTTCCCAAATTTTTGTTAGCCATTTTTCGGTGGCTGGTTCCCACACTTCGCTGGGGAACATGTCTCTGATGGCGCCTTCACCGATGATGTCGCCTATGATGACATCGGCGAACATTTTGGCGGATTCATATTGGGGTGCATAGTGGTCAAGTTTGGAACCGTATCTGTCATTCAAGAATTGTATTACACCCCTGCTTTGGTCTTTCAGGTCGGCGTCCATAACCATAGCGGATTGGCGCTTTTTTTCAGCCTCGTCACCGATGCTGTGCTTGTTTTTGTCACGCTTGTATGCGGCAAGACCAGCGGGTGTATAGGCGTAATGTTTTGTGCGGTTTCCGATGCTTAATTTGGGCATAAAACTCCTTTTTTGTCCTCGCTTTATGCCAATTCTTTTTCAGCACAAACCCTTGGAGGGTGTCACCTCGCTGTGGCTCGGTGACTCCAATATCTAGTTTTCCTTACCCCCCCTATAGTCCCCCCCGCTGTTCCCTGTGGGAACAAATTTTATATTAATGGCATGGATAAAGAAAACATCCTTGATGTACGGCAAGAAAAATATTTGAACTGGCTATGTACGCCAGCGTCTGCACGGACACCCAGCAGCCAAGAGAGGTATGCCCAGCAGGAGGGTATTGACCCGACGACCCTTAGACGCTGGCAGAAGAAACCGTTTTTTAAGGCTGAGTGGGCTAAACGGGTTGAGGAACTTCAGGGTAGTCCTGAGCGTTCGCAAAAGTTGTTGGATGCGTTGTATGCCAAGGCGTTGGATGGCGACAACAAGGCTGCCCAGTTGTATCTTCAGGCTACGAATCGTTTGGCTCCTACACAAATCAAGGTTGAACATTCTCAAAGGTTGGATGAGGTTTCGGATGCCGAGTTGGATGTGTTGATTGCTCGGGCTGCTTTGGGTGAAAAACATATTCGGCAGGAAACCGCCGAGTTTGCTAGGGAACTGAAAGAACTGTAGATATGGCGACCACCAATGATGCGATGTTTGCGGAGTTGTCCGTGTTGTATCCGTCCGCTGGTCAAACTTTGGGTGATTTGTTGTACGCCTATTGGTCGGACCAAGGACTCCAATATCGTGGTACTTTGCAATCCACCGTTTATTTGGCTGGTGGGGCTACGGGTTCGACTTTGGGGGACCTTGCCAACAATTTTTGGTCTGACCACGATTTTTTGATTTCCAACCTAGAACAGGAGGATGGAACAGATTTGTTATTGGAGGATAACAACTATATTTTGATGGAGGCTGGTAATGGCTGACAAGAAAATTAGCGCCTTGACGGCGCTTACTGGTGCCAATACGGCAAGTACCGATGTGTTTCCTATTGTGGATGTGTCGGTTACGGAAACCAAGAAGATTACGGCAGCCGAGTTGGCTACCGCAATCACGACCATTGGCGACCTTGCAACGGTAACATATGTAAATTCCTCATCCACCGATTTCTCTGATGCGGACAATATTTTGGCTAACGCCGTATTTTTGGGTTAGGGAACGATTTAACCACTTATTAGGAGATAACAAATGGCAACATTCAGCAAAATAGCACTCAGCGGTTCGACAGACGGCAAAATGATTAAGGTCGCCCAGACCGCCACCGCAGGCACAACGATTCACACAGGCTCTACCACAAGCACGACTTTTGATGAGGTGTGGTTGTATGCGGTGAACAGTTCGGGGTCAACCGTCAAACTTACTGTCGAGTGGGGTGGCACAACATCGCCCGACGATTTGATTGAGTTCACCGTTCCTGCCGAAGATGGTTTGTATCTGATAGTCGGCGGTTTGGTCATCAAAGGAAATGCGACTGCGCTTGTCGTTCGTGCGTTCGCCGCTACAGCGAATGTCATCAACATCGCAGGATATGTAAACCGAATCACGGCATAAGGATTCAGCGATGTCGAGATACGGTCTGCGCACACTCGTTGGCAACAACAGAAAAGTTGCAGGGCTAGGCAAAGCACCTGCGGCTGGTATCGGGTACGGCGTGGCAACGGGAGGTTCGTCATCGAGCATCACGGTTGATAGTCAGGCGTACACGCTTCTGACTTTTACGAGCGACGATAATCTTGTCGTTTCTTCGGCTGGGCTTTTTGATGTCTTGATGTTCGGTGGCGGTGGTGCTGGCGGTCGGGGCCTTCACGCCGACCCCGGTGGTGGTGGTGGTGCTGGCGGTGTTTTGCAAACCACAGTTTATTTAGACGCAACAACTTATGCTGTTGATGTTGGTGCTGGCGGTGCTGGTGCAACAGGTAATGCCTTTGACGGACAAGGTTTGGGTTCAAGTATCGGCACTTCTGCAAGAAATTTGAGTGTTGCAGGCGGCGGTTATGGTGGTGGTGATATTCCTGGAGTTCTTGGGCGCACGGGTGGTTCTGGCGGTTGTGGTGGTGGGAACCACCGCACAGGCGGAAATGGTGCATCATATAATTCTGGTGTTTCGGGTTTTGCTGGCGGTGATAATTCTGGTGGTGGTGGTGGAGGAACTACGGCGGCTGGTGCTAATGGGTCAAATGGAAACGGCGGCGCAGGATACGATGTTTCGGCGTTTATCGCTGGAAGCACACTTTACAAAGGTGCTGGTGGTGGTGGCGCAAATAGCGGTGTTGGTGGTTCAAGCATTGGTGGCAATGCTGTTTCTAGTGGAACAGGTGGAAGTGCGTCGGCTAACACCGCTTCGGGCGGTGGCGGAAACGGCACTTCAGCAGCAAGCAACACTTCTGGTTCGGGCGGTAGCGGAATCGTCTATGTCAGGTTCAAGGTTTAACTATGACTGCACAATATTTTGCACAAATTGACGACAACAACATCGTCACCGATGTTCATGTTGTGCAACAAGAGTTTCTTGACGCAAACCCTGACCGCTACACGGGTCGTTGGGTGGAGACATTCTTTGACACGGCAGGCAAAACTTACGCAGGTATCGGGTTTGAATATTTGGAAGCGGAACAAGACTTCAGACCACAACAGCCGTATCCTTCGTGGACTTGGGCGAACAAGACTTGGCAACCGCCGACACCATACCCGTCAGACGGCGGTGTTTATCGTTGGAATGAAACAGAACTTGAGTGGGTACTATTCAACTAGGTGACTGAAACCGTCACCAGAACAGGATGAGCAATGAAAATAAGCAAACAACAAAAAGCAGCACTAGAATCATACGCCCGTAGTGTACTCGGCGCGGTGGTCGCCGTCGCGGCCACAGGCAACTACGCCCCGGACGACCTCGCCAAAGCGGCTGTCGCCGCCCTGATTCCGCCAATCTTGCGTTGGGCGAATGTCAACGACCCGGCGTTCGGCAGGAAAGCTGTCCGTAAAAGGAAGTAATGGAACTCTCAGACCTTCTCAATGAGAAGGAATGGAGAAAATGTAGGGGTTCCGCGGATGCGTCGGTGGACGAGCAGGCTGCTGCTTTCGAATATTTTTGCTCCAATTATTGGACGAT